>Ga0183097_10200_pt1 | contig 185803 bp, 163 predicted proteins | sample BioMet8_FD_128883 | JGI IMG/M metagenome (GOLD analysis project Ga0183097, IMG submission 128883) | Microbial communities from bioreactor (seeded with sewage sludge) at Lawrence Berkeley National Lab, California, USA - Biofuel... | ecosystem: Engineered > Bioreactor > Anaerobic > Unclassified ... | reverse complement strand
ACGCAGGTTCATCTGCAGCAGTTCCCTCAATTTCAACCCTTGTTTCTCCGTGAGATTCGGTTTGCGTTTCAGAAAACACCAGCGGCTTTTCGTCAGGACCGGGTCCTGTTTTTCCTTTTTCAATCGCTTGCTTCGTCGGCCCGGACTTGGTCGATGGCTTTGCCGAATTTCTGCATGATGTGGAAGCGGTCGAGAATGTTCAACGCCTGCGGCAGTTTGGCGGCGATCACCTTCAGATATGGCTTCCACATGTCGCCGCAAACGAATTTGATCCGCTCGGCAAACTGTGTGTCCAACACTTTGAATTCCTTGAAAAAAACGTTCAACGTTTCCTGCGTACGTTTTTCGCCGATCCACAAAAGCCGTCGACAGCCCCGGTCAATCTGGTAGACCAGCGTAAGATATTGATGCCCGTCGTGCCACTGGATTTCATCCAGCCCGACGGCTGGATATCAAAACTTGAATTGCCGATCACAAATCCCTTGAACTGACAGCATCGGTTCAGTATAGTTTTCAGGCGCATGGGAACGTCTCCTCGTTTTGTCACTTGAAGACATATTCCCATGCGCTTTTTTATTCAAGGGTTCCGATGAAAACCCTTTTTTCTTCGGAACCGACACCAGCCGTCCTTTCTACTGGTTCTGGATGCAGTCAAGCCAGCAAACGGAATAAGAGGGAACGCAGTGACCGGTTATGCCGGATTGCGACCTTGACTTCAGACGGGTTCTGTAGTCTTCCGCGCCTCTCCTTCTTTTTATGCGCCTTTACCCACTAATTCTGGTGAAGACCCGAATAAACTAAACACACACAGCCATGTCGCGCCTCAGAACCTCCATTTACCCCAAAAATCACTTGGATGCCGGCGCCAAGGCTACCGCTTGGCAGTGCAGCTTTTTCAGTATTCCGTTGTCCAGCGGGGAAAACAGCAGATACAGCCCCGCATCGGCCGGCTTAATGGAACCGCAATCGATCCATTCAAAACGATCTTCCCTAAGCTGTTCGGACTGGATATTATGCCTAACCGCCGGTTCCAGCAACTTTTTCAGTCTGCCGTTCCACCATTCCACTTTGACGGCGGTTCCGGTGGTTTTGAGTTTTTCGGCTCTGGCCAGTAACATAACTTTATAAGTCTGATTCAAGTCGATTTCCGGGAAATCGTCCAGATGCCAATGTACGCCCCATTTTGAATTATTACCTTCTTGTACGGTGGCCACACCAATAGTTGACGTAGAGTCCTGTTCGAGTTTCGCGCCGTGTTCGAGAAAGGCTTGAGTTGCGGGCAGCAGATACATGGCGCCGGAAGGGGCAATATTCCTAAGATCTTTAATCCGATCGACATAACGCCAGCGATTTTCCTGGGTGGAAAGCGGAATGTGTATTTCATTGAATGCGGTAATGTTGTATTTTTTCATGCCGTCCTTTATGGCGGCGATCCGTTGTTCAAGAGTCATTCCGTCACAGCTGCCTTCGCTGCCGTTATCCAGCCTCATAAGAATGATGGAGAGCTTTTCCCTTTCAATTCGATCACGGTAACGCGGGGTATCGGCGGCTTTCATTGCCGAGGCGAAGAGTTTTTCCGCTTGCGGCAGGAAGTCCGGAGAAAAATGAAACCGGTCGTTCGGGCCGGCTTTCGCCACCCATTTTTCCCATTCGGAATTGAGCAGAGTACAATACTGCTGCATAACGGCGCCAGCCTGAAGCCCGAAATAACCATAATTAAAATCCTGTATAAGTTTGTCCGTTGACCACTTGGGGTTCCATAATTTGTGTGCTGCCAGCCAGGCTTTCAGCATGTCCTGAGAGACTCCGACAGAACTGGAGTTACCCTGAATCATGGCGCCTTTTACGCCGTGTTTTGCATAAAAATCAAAGTTGTGGTCAATTACTTTCAGGTTCGGATTAGGCATCATCAGGTTGTCGAAATCGACAATATAATCCCAGATATACATACCCTGGGGACACAATTTGCTCCATTCCAGATATTGTTTTCCGGCGTTTGTTTGATCGACGAAACGATGTGGCGTAAATTTGACTCGTTCCGAGAAACAGAACCGGACTATGAGTTGGGGATCGACTTTCTGATGTCCCGGTGGGATGCAGGCGTATAAATAAGCATCAGTCAATATCCTGACCTTCGGATACTTTTGGGCGGTCGTTCTTGCCACCTGATTAACCGCCGCTATCAGCGCCCCTGCCTGACTGCCGGTTTGCTTCAGCATTTTTTTGCATTCCGGGCAACCGCACCAACCGTAGCCGTCGTTCATAGAAACGGACAGAACCTCGCAACCGCGATGCCCCGCGATTTTTTCGAGCGCAACGGCGGTTAATTTTTTTACCAGATCAGGATTAGTCAGGCAAAGCTGCCCGCTGGTGGCGTCATCTCCGTTGTTGCCGGGGCGGCGTTTACTCTTGACCAGGGAGAAATATTCCGGATGTTTATCGAAATAGATCTTGTTGGGGATCAGCCATTGAAAGGTATGGGTTCCCCAGCCTCCGCACATTTTTAAGGGGATTACCCGATTATGCAACTGCCATTGTGGGTCAAGAGCTTCCTTAAAGTAGACCCAGCGCATTTCCATGGCAGGGGAGCCGCCGCGTGGAGTAAATGAGACTTTTGATAATTTTCCGCCTGGCAATTCCGGCGGTTGGTTCGGGGCGTAATAACGCAGTCCCAATTCTTCTTCCAGCCAGGCCATGACTGCGTTTTCCAGTCCGTAACGCGGTCCTCCGGCAAACTGAAGCCTGCCGTTTGACTCCGAGAGGACATATCCCTCTGGATCCCCGGTATAAGGAAGACCTCCGAGTTGAATTATTTTGGCATTGGCTGGAATGGTTCCCGCTGTAACCAGCGGGAATTGCTGTCCGGTTACGGCCAGCAATCCTTCCTGCAGTAATTTTGCCGCGGATTCGGCTTGGGAATCAGCCGGCAATATTACATAAGCCGGGGTGTGGTTGTTCAGTAATTCGATATCCAGCGCTTTGCCGTTTGGTCGCAAGGCGTTTTCCCAATCGCCGAACAGCGGCATGGTGGAAATGGTTAATAATAATGCTGTTACAAATAGTCGCATGAAGTTCTCCTGACTCTATCGGCAATGACGGCAGATAGTAATTATTTTTCCATGGATGCGGCGGTATAACCCGTTATCCAATATGTCGTATCGGGTTTCTTGGCTTCAACATGTCCATCAATGTACAAACCGTTGATTTTTCCCAGATGAATCCTTTGTGCTTCATACATGATCAGGCAACGAGGATCGTCGGTTATTTTTACCCGACGTCTGATTTTTCCTTCTGGGGATTGGCAGAATTGCGGGGTGTACCGCAATCCGCCGATATAAAAATACGGGGTTTCAACGCCGGAAGTATTGACCGAGGGATACATACTTTCATATACCTGACAGCGCATCACTAACGGAGTATGCGGGGCTCCCGCATTGTCAAGGATCGGTTGAGGCAGATAATTGTTCACAATCAACAAACCAAGGCCGACGGCATAATTTGACCAGTACGTGGCACCGGCATAGCGGCTCCAGTAAGTAAGGGCGCCGGTATATGTGGCGGTAGTAAATGGATCCTTGGTGGTGCTGCCCGAATAATTCCCCGGGTTAATTGGGGGCAGCAGGTCTTTATTGCCGTCGGCATACATCGCGATTGCGATACCTATCTGCTTGAAGTTACTGGTACATTTGATTTTTTGCGCAACGGCCCGGGCATTGCTCAGCGCTGGTAGTAGTACCGCCGCCAGAATAGCAATAATGGCAATCACAATCAGGAGTTCAATGAGCGTGAAATTATCTTTTCGTTTGTTGTTCCTTTTCATAATTTATTTTCCTTTGTTGTGGTTATAAACTAGAAGCAGCATACCCGAATTGGGCGGCAATTTGATTGTTGCGGGAGAAAAGTCTGCCTCGGAAATATCACTGAATTGCGCGGTGACTTTCCAATCTTCGTGAATGTTTAGTTTTTCCTCCAATGTTAGAGGTTGATTGTTGACCAGGACTGCCGCCATATGTTCTTTATCGAAATAATGTTCGGTAATCGTCAGGAATGGATTATCCGACCGAAGGACGCGTTGAGGAGATAACATTTTTCTATATATCCGCCAAGCCTCTGATTGGAAAGCGTCGGTCGTATCGACGACATTACGTTCGACCGGGAATGCCAGCGTGAAAACTTGTCCTTTCCCATAATCGCAGCGGAAAAAAACCGGATTACCATCGGGTTCCGCGGCCAGAACCTCGGCCCCGTAAGAGGTCATGGCATAACGAACCGTCCTGGGCAATTTTAGCCGGAAATCACTAAACTCATAGCAACCGATATCGTCAGTACGTTTCCGGGCAACCACCCCGCAGCCGGTGACGGCTTCCAAATCGTCCAGGATAGTATCGTCCAGCGACAAATAAAGCGTAGCCCCTGCCTTTACTCTACGCATTAACTCATGCCATTTGCCGGTAGAAAATCCGGCCCGCCGGTTCGCCGAGGGAATAAAAAAGCATTCGGCATTACCGAACGGTTGAGCCGGATGCTGAAATTTTAAATTTATCCCCGCCTGTCGCGCTAAAATAAACGCGGGGAAGGCGATCTCCATATCATTGACAATACAAACCGCATCATGATCATGTTGGGGCAACCGTTCAAACGGTAAAGTTGCCAGAAACCGTCTAAAATGCGCAAAAGTTTCAGCCGTCGGCCTGCGTTCCCGTTGCGAAGTAAATATGCCGTGTTCCAGTCCCATGATGGTCCAATCATATGGCGCGACATCAATGTTGTTCTGGTCAAAAGCACACCACCACAGCAATCCGCGACAATCTTCCTGATAAAGGTTCCACAGGATGTTGCGCACCGTAGCGGCAATAACCTCATAAGAGCCGACAATCGGTCGCCATGTCCCAGTTTCTTCGATAAAGCAGGGCTTGCCGCCGATATCGCCAACAACTCGGCATTCCGCCACGGCGTGATGCAGATTGCGGACGGTATTAAACTCCTCACGCCGGTACACCTCATTCCAGAGTCCATAAGGGTGGGCCGACAGAATATCGCTCAATTCCGCCTGGTCAGAAACCAGCCATTTACAATTCGCTGTTTCTTCCAGCGCAAGATTGCTGACCCCTATGATCGGGCGGGTCTCGTCGCAACTCCTGATGGCGTCATGAATCAAGGTGGTCCAAGTCCACGCCGCCGCCGCCTCTGAAGCCTGGGACATTGAGTTACTTTCATTGCCGGATTCCCACGCCGCGACGGCAGGGTGATGCTTCATGCGGGTTACAAAATATTTAACGAACTTAACTTCCCACTTCAATGCCAGCGGGTGCGTAAACGCGTCCAACCCATCCAATGCCGGCGGAACAAACTGCCGGGCCGTCATATGCCCCGTAAGCAGACAGACAATCAATTGTAAATGATATTGTTGCGCCAGATCGCAGAACTCTTCAAAGCGCTGCATCATGATTTCACTCATCCCGGCTTTTCCTGCCGGCGTTTCCGGCAACAAAACTTCCCCCAGGCGAATTTCATATGGCGTGCCTCCCGGTGTTCCGGCCATCCGCAGTAATTTGATCGGCTGAAAATCCGGCCACAATGGAAAACAGCGGAGCACGGTCAACCCACAGTCCCGTAGCACGCGGAAATCCGCTTCCACCGCCGCGGCATCCCATTTTGACCACATTTCTGTGGCCGCATGCGACGCCCAGTAGTTCGCGCCGAGGGTGAAGCTTCCGGTTTGTTGTAAGAAATCGTTCATTTCCATATCCTTATTTATACTTGCGGCGGCAGAATAAAAATTGCCCGACCGTTACCTTCCAAATGACATTTATCTAGTTGATACGGAAGAAACGCGCTTTCCCCTGCTCGCAATTCCGCCTCATTGCCGTTGATCTTGATCCGGCCTTCGACTACGACCATGACCAGGAACGTATTCCCCCGATGCGGCAAATCACAGCTGCCGGCCAATTGCAGTGATTCCACGCCGAAAAACCCGATTTTGTTCCGATCGATCAAACATTGCCGGTACGGCCCCAACGGGAAGGGTGTTTGAAAACAGCGTGCTTTGATTTCCGCCGGGGAATACGGGGTCCAATCGAACAGCTCCAGCGCTTTGTCGGGCGGCAAACCGGCAAACCGTTTGCTTTCGTCGAGAATTTTATCGCCCAGCCGGCGCTCCGGATTTACTGTCAGGTCCGATGGTTCCATGACCTCAAGCATGGTAATTCCCTTACCTATTGCATGCGGCAGCCCGCCGTGAACGACAATGACATCTCCCGGGTTTACCTCAATCCTGTGCAACATGTCCAACCCCCGGACATATTCTCCATCCAGCGATTCGCGACGGAAAACTTGCTGATCCAGCTTTTCATTAAATCCCAAATAGATAGATGCTCCGGCGCGACTGTTCAAAATAATCCAGGCCTCGGTTTTACCGTAATCGGCGCCGAAATATTTCCGGGCCGCCGGTACCGTCGGATGAACCTGAACCGGCAACCGTACAGCCGCATCCAATAGTTTAACCAGCACCCCGGGAATAGTTCCCAGACGCGCCGCATGCCGTGAGCCCAGACAATATTCCGTTTTTTTTGCCAGAATATCTCGGAATAAGAGTTCCTGACCATTGCTTTCCACTCGGCTTAGTCCATGTCCGGGAGCCACAAATTCCCGGGTATTCCCCTCAATACAGGAAGCAATCCAGTCTTCTGGGTAGTAATCGTCATGCGGCGTTTCGCCACGCATCAGATCAATGCCGCTACCGCCGTAATAGAGGCGACGGACACGATTAGGTTTGAATTTTATTATCATAACGCCATACCTTCATATTGAATTATGTTGATTACTATTATATAATAATCGCGATGCATTGTGAATGATATAAACGGACAGCTTTTTGTATAAAAAAGACATTTAATCATGTTATTATCTGCTGATATGGCGTTTGCCGTAGCCGGAGTAGTAAACGGAGAGCACTGCCGGGATCATATTCCGCTTTATTGCGGGATTCAATATAACAATACCGGTCTCCTCGAACTGCAGATCGGGGATAATCCGGTATTGCGGTTGGAAGGCGCTTGGGCGTTTATCACATACCCCGGAGTCCGTTTTCATTACCAGTTGACCGGAGACAGTTCACACTATTTCCGTTTTATCTGCATGAAACCGGAAACCGTTCGTGAGTATGTCGATTCCGGCCTGTTGCAGCTGGGGATGACTCCGATCAGGATCAATTATCCGGATAAGTTTACCCGTAGCATGGATGATGCCATCACCTTGATCAACAGCGGGGTGGCGGAACGCTATCCCCGGGCGATCTGGAAAGTAGTCGATCTGCTGCTGCAGCTCAAGGAACAGGAGATCGACGGAATAAAGGAAGACTCATGGCGGACCGCCCGCTTGAAAGATCTGATGGAAAAAATCCGCAAACATCCCGAACAATCCTGGGATTTTGTCCGTGAAGCCGCCAACATGAACGTCACTTCCCGCCATTTTCGGCGTCTGTTCAAAGCTGTAGCCGGACTGGCCCCGACGCAATTTCAGCTGCAAAGCCGTATGAACAAAGCCACAACCTTATTATCTGACACACACGAGCCGATCGGTAATATCGGCAGCATGGTCGGCATCGATGACCCCTATTATTTCTCTACCCTATTCAAGCGGCGCTTTCACCTTTCGCCTCGGGCATACCGCCGGGAATTCTATCATGACGTGGATTGATTATTGCCAATATGTTACATTTTATAATCAATTGACTTTCAAGCAATTATCACTCATTAACAAGGGTGAAATCAGAACAGTTACTCGATGATGTCGAAATTATTGCTCGCGCCGGAAATAAAGCGGTTTTGATGAAGTAGGGTAATCTATGCTGGTTTGCCGAGACGTTAAGTCGTTCAAATTTATATTTCCGACGTCAAATTTTCCGTGGCGCGTCCGCAGTTTTAACTGAAAGGATTCGAACGTATTCATTTGAATCCGTAAAAATCGAAAATGGTAAGCTTTTCTCTAACGAAAAAAGAGCTTGGCTTTTACAGCCGGGATTTTAATTATGTGGTGGAACCGGGGAAATTTATCATCAAGATCACGGTTCGCTTGATGCACTGCAAAAAATTGAAATGGAGTGGAAAATTATCATAGGAGATATTGAAATGAACACGGAACGTCAATGGACAGGTTTTTGGATTCGCTACGAGGCTGATCCAGCGCCGTATTTACGCAAAAGATTTGAATTAACAGCCATGCCGGAGAATGCGTTTCTTCACCTCTGCGGACTCGGTTGGCATGAACTTTATGTCAACGGACGCAAGGCCGACGACCGTGTGCTCGCGCCCGCCGTGTCGCAATTCGACAAGCACGTCTCTTATATCAGTTACGACGTTACATCTCTGCTGAAAGCGGGCAAAAATGCAATCACGGTTCTGCTCGGCAACGGCTGGTACAACTGCCGGACGCAAGAAGTCTGGAACTTTGTTCACGCCGTCTGGCTGGATTCTCCCAAAATGCTCTGCGATCTGGAATGCGACGGCAAGATCGTAATGTCGAGCGACGATTCATGGAAAGTTCATCCGAGTCCGATTCTCTTCAACCAGCTTCGCAACGGCGAAAAATACGATGCTAGGCTGGAAATTTCCGGTGTATATGATTCCGATTTTGACGATTCCTGCTGGCGCAATGCCGACTACTGCAACCCTCCAGGAGGAGTGATCGTTAAAGAGGAGATGGAGCCGTGCCGGATCTGTGCAAAAATTGCCGGCACTCCGCATGAATTCCTTACCAGAGAATTGGTTTACGATTTCGGAGTCAACCTGACAGGCTGGTGCGAACTGGAAGCGGAAGGCCCCGCCGGCGCAGAAATCGTGCTGATCTATTCCGAACGCATTCTCGACAACGGCGACATCACACGCGAAAACATCTCCATGTTCATCAAGGGTGGAGATTGTCAAACCGACCGCTATTTTCTGAAAGGAAACGGAAAAGAAGTATGGCATCCGCGCTTCACTTACCACGGCTTCCGCTACTGTAAGGTATGTTGGTACGTTCCGGACGTGAAAGTCAATAAATTAACTGCGCATTTCATCCACAACGATTTTGTTGAAATCGGAAAATTTGAGTCCTCTTCCAAAATGCTCAACACATTGCAGAAAATCACGCGGCAGAGCTATCTTTCCAATTATACTGGAATTCCTACCGACTGTCCGCACCGCGAAAAAAACGGTTGGACCGGTGACGCTCAACTTACCATGGAAACCGGCTTGTGGAACTTCGACGTGGCAAAGGCCATCGCCCATTTTGAACAGGTATTGGCGGACACGCAACGTCCCAATGGACAGCTCCCGGGAATAGCCCCTGCCAGCGGCTGGGGATACAATTGGGGCAGTGGTCCGGCGTGGGATATCTACCTATTTGAAGCTCCCGCGCGAATAGCGCTCTTCACCGGCAACGACGCGCTCTTCCTCCGGTATCTCCCGCAGATGGAACTTTATCTCGACTATTGCCGGAGCATGGCGCATGAGGGCGGGCTGGTGGCATTCGGACTCGGCGACTGGTGCTGTTACGACCACGCGAAAATGACGCCTCCCGAACTGACATGTTCCGCATACTATTTCTATGCGGCAAAACTGATTTCCCGTTACAAGCCGGAATATGCGAACACCGCCGAGGCGATCTGCGCGGCAATTAACCGCAAATATTACAAGGGTAACGGTATTTATGCCAACGGCGAACGTACAGCGATGGCATGTGCGCTCTACTTCGGAATTGCCGAAGAATCCGAGCGTTCAAAAGTCGCTGATGCATTGGTTATGGCGATCCGCAAATCGAAACACAAGGCCGGATTTGGCATTCTCGGCGCGAAATACATCCCGCGCGCACTTGCCGACTATGGTTACGCGGATGATGCGTTTCAGGTGATTACACAGCCGGAGTTTCCCGGCTGGGGCTGGTGGGTTAACCACGGCGCCACCTCGCTTCACGAAAGCTGGAATTCCTCCAGCTCGCTCAACCACATCATGTTCGGTGACATTTCTGCGTGGATGTACCAATACGCGGCGGGAATTGTGCCGCTTGCAGCAACGCCCGGATTCAGCCATTTCCGGCTTGCACCATGTTTTATTAACGGACTGGATTTCGTCCGTGCGGAACACCGTTCCCCGTTCGGTATGATCCGCGTCTCGTGGAAACGCACTGCAAACGGAATCGAATACGAATGTGAGATTCCGAAAGGTTCCACAGCAGATTTGTGCGTCAATGGAAAAACGGAACAGAGTTTGACCGGACATCAGACGCGGTCTTATCAGGAGTAGAAAAAGTTTCCCTGTAAGAATGCAGAATTGACAGCGGAAGAGCTGATTCGCGATCTGCTTTCACGCATGACAATCGACCCTGAAATCCGCCGTGTTTGATAACAAGGCTACGGAAGCGGGATATTGAGTGCGGCAAAGATGTCTTTTTGCTTCTTGGTTATCTCGCTGGAGATACTGGAGCCATCGGCGGCATAAATCGTCTTGAGCCGTTTCAGGTGCGAAACCATTTCTGGAAAGGTCATTCTGAGCTTACCGCCATTGGTTTTTAGGCGATGGAGCATTTCGCCGTAAATAATCAGGCCGATCATATGAACAAATAGTCGGCCGTCAAAATTCTCCTGCGAATGAACCCGTCCGCGACCGGAGTCCATTTCATTCTTCAAGGTGTCGAAAAACTTTTCCACGCCATCGCGGCGGAAATAATCGTCCAGCAGACCAAGGCGATCAGCGCCGGCCCGGCTAGGGACAAGAATGATTTTGCCAAATTTCAGCGCGTGTTCATTGATGGCAGTATCGTTTCGTTTGATGCGCAACTGCTTGGCGGTCTTGTTGATGTCATATAGTTTGGCCATACCGGCTGCCACCGTGTCGATAAATGTCGCCGCCTCTTCTTCCATTTCGAAATGCCGGTCTTTCAGGCGTTGATCGACCTGCGCCAACTTTCGTAAAAGCGTATTCGTTTCGTCGGTGCGCCGCTCGAAATCGACAAAAACATGTGCCTCGCGAAAGGCCCCGGCCAGGTCGATGCTGTGCACGGCATGGGCCATCGGACGGTCGTTGAACTGAAAATAGGAGGCCACGTCGTCGAAGGAGCGCGCCGTTTCGCGCAGCAGCGCTTTGGCGGCGTTCAAACTCAACGGCAGCGGCATCAGAAAATCATACCCGGCGGCATCCAGCGCCTTGATGTTGCCGGCGCTGTAAAAACCCCGGTCCGTCACCAGCCGCGAATGGGTCAGTGCATAATCGGATTTCATCTGATGCAGCAGGTTTTTCAGCGTGGAAACATCACCGATACTGCCGGGATAAACCCGGTATCCCAACGGTCGTCCCGGTCGGTCGGCAAACAGCATTCCGACGTTGATTTGAGGCAGACTTTCGCCGTCGCGGTTATACCCGAATTCATCTAAAACCAGGCCGGTGGAGTAGGTCGAGGTCGAGATCGAGGTGATGTCGAAGACCAGATTGCGGTTTTGCCCGTGCCGTTTGCCCCACTGACGCCAGAACGAGTCACGCGCGACTTCGTTCTCACCGAGCTCCTTGAGAAACTTACTGACCGTCTGACTGGTCATGGCGCAATTCTTCATGCCGTCCGTCATATGTGCCCAGTTTTCATAGAGATACATCGGCGCATTTTCCGTGGCGCAGTAAGTTGACAACGCAAAAATCCGCTCGCTTTCATCCGCGCCGAAACTCGCCGCCAACAAGTCAAGAAGCCCGTTTTCTTCGGAACATTTTTCCGCCGCAACAATTACTCCGGCGGTCAGATTAGTTCGACGGCTCCATTTTTCCCGACGCGGCGTTTCGATTTCACCGGTCTGTTCGTTCAAAACGCCCAGATACTTGCGTTTCTGCCGCGCCTGCTGCTTTTCCTTATCCCACACCCCTTCGGCTTCGTATACATAAATTTTGCCCCGGACCTTCTGCCGTACCTGATAGCTCATCTTATTCACCTCAAGTTTATCTTAATTGTTATTATATATTAACAATGAAAAAAAACAAGTCTCTATGGCTGGTTCAGGAGAAAAAACATGGAAATTTTATGCCTTGTTATGATTGCCGTGGGATTTGAGGATAAAACCGAATTTACGTTTTGTGCCCTCAAAAAAGTCAAAATTGCGGCGCAAAATATTTTTACGATTTGTGCTTACTGTTTTATTACAAACATATTAACTTCAGAAAATCCATGCATGGCATCTATTGAACGTCCGTTACTGTTTAACCGGAGGAGGAGCGGAACTTAATACGTGGCCTTTCCCTTGGCCCTTTTCCGGTATTTTATCAAGATTTTCCCAAATCGTTAAGCCTTGCCATTTATCCGGACCATCTTGAGGATCGTTCCAATAAGCCTCTTTCGCTAGAACAATTCCACGTTTCTCTGCAATTTTTCTCCATTTTTCTGCTTCATTTATATTATTTTCACTAAAGCGATAATGCAGAAAAAGCCAGAACGCATCATTGGCGCTTCCTGAGAAAACTTTATTTTTCGATAATTCAACTTCATCGGCAGGAATGCAGAATGCATTCTTGGGCATGGCCATAATCCTAACTTTATTTTCTATATATTTTTCACTTAATGCAGTTAGATTGTGAGAAGAAACTGGATCGTTAAGTTTCATGCCTAACAATTGCCATTTAAACGGATTATAACGTGGTTCAAAAGTTTCATAATAAGAATAAATAGCTGCAGCAACACTCTTATCTCCTGAAAGAATTAATTTCTCGCATTCTACTTTTCTTTCTGGAGTTAACCACGCATCTCCATTGAGATAAAGCGGATCATCTTGTTCTGCCATGATACTCACCCCAATAGATAACATTGCTGTAACAATGCAAGATATTTTTATTATACAGACCTTATTCATATAAAACACCGTTTTTTATCCAGACAGTAGCATTTGCTGCAGTAGTACCTTTTGTTACTGTTCCATTAGGATACACATACACATTATTATTTATTCCTGCAGAAATAACACTGCATGGGGTTTGGGTAAATTGCTGTATTGCCATTGCCAATTGAGCCGCATATGCATCTGAAATTTGGCAACAAGCAAGAATGACTGATTGTCCTTTAACATATTGACCAGAACTCACAATAAGATTAGCTAGTGTACTTGCGTCCAAACTTACTCCAGTGGGATACATTACTTGATGCGTAACAGTGTTTCCGTGAGCATCAACAACAAACGTACCCGGTGGTGGTGTAATATTATTTCCTGCTGCAATGCGGTCAGCATCAGTAAACAAAATCATCTGAGCTGCAAGTCCCCACGGGTCGATACAACTTAGATTTTTATTATTCACATAAGCAAAATTATTATAACCATCTGGGTATCCAAACGGGTCTTGACTCAGCCATTTACCGTTATCGGCATTGTAATTACGGAACAGGAACGAGTAACCTAAGCCATCCACGTTGGGTTTGCCGGTGAAGAAATTATAGTCGCTGCTGGACGCATTGTCAACTTCGCCGAAGGAAGTCCGGTTGATCGGAGTGTACGAACCGTTCGCGGCAACGCCCAACGTTGAACCGAGCATGTCGTTGAACAGCGCCTTGTCGCCAGCCAAGATCGGATTGCCGCCGGTGACGTAGGGTTCGTTGGTCAGTTCGGTACTGTTGCGCTGGATCAGCGCCAGATCGTCCCAGACGAACGATTCTTCTTTGCCGCTGACGTTGCTCTTCGACAGTTGATCATCCAATTTTCAACCCTTGCCGGACTTGCCGTCGGTGAAACTCTTGTCCAGGCCGGTCAGCAGACCGTATTTATCGTAAGTAAAAGTGGTCTGCTGGCCGGCGGCGGTGAGGTTCGACGCGATCTTGCTCAGCGGATTCAAATTTCATATTCCAATTGTCAAACAACACGGCATAAAACCGAATTTACGTTTTGTGCCCTCAAAAAAGTCAAAATTGCGGCGCAAAATATTTTTACGATTTGTGCTTCCTGTTCTATTACAAACATGTTAACTTCAGAAATTCCATGCATGGCACCTCAATGTCATGGCACCTCAATGTCACCTCAATGTTGGTGTCACCTCAATGTTGGATGAATCCGGAGTCGAGGCTCATCGCGTAGTCGCGAATCCAGAAGGATGGGTAACAGTCGCCGCCGCCGGGTTTGATGATGACGCCGCCGCTACGGTTGGGGCCGAATCCTTTGACCGGCGCTTGTTCCGGTGCGATCCGGGCGGCATCGATGACGTCGCGGGTTAAGTTGGCGAGAAAATCGAGCGCAATGTCCATTTTATACCTCGGTATGCTTGTATCTGGCAATAATATGATTCTGTAAATCGGGCTCGATCAATTTGAACAGTTGCGAATATCCGGCCACTCGGACGGGAATGTTACCGTAGTGTTCCGGGTCGGTCTGGGCTTTTTTCAGTTGGTCGGCGGAAACCACGTTCCACTGGAGTTGGCCGACGCCCATGGCGAATGCCGATTTTACCAGTTGAACCAGCATTTCCGGGCCGTTGACGTTTTCCAGCAGGGAGGGGTGCAGGTCGATGATTGCGGCCGACCCGGCCGCCGCTTTCCGGTGCGGCATTTTCGCTAAACTGTGAAGCATGGCGGTCAACCCGTTGAGATCGCGGCCCTGATGGGCGGAGAGCGAATAGGCCAGCGGTTCCCCGGCCAGCCGCCCGTCCGGCAACGCACCGATCTTCCGTCCGAAATTGACATTGACAAAGAAGGTGAACAGATGGACGAAAAAGCGGTTATTCGGGACGCTCCAGGAGTCCATCAGGTCGATGAACTGGTTGCACAGGCTGGCCGCCAGTTGATCGACTTCATCGTTGTCGTTGCCGTATTTCGGGGCGCCTTTCAATAGTTTTTGCCGCAAGGTTTCATAGCCTTTGAAGTTGGCTTTGAGGGCGGCCTCCAGTTCGTCGAGTTTGACGCTGCCGTCGCCGTAGACGAACTTGGCCATGGCGGCCAGGGAGTCGGCCGTATCGGGGACGCCCATAAAGCAGATGGAATGATAATTATAAAGCGCGCCGCCGTCGGTGATGTCCCGGCCGCGTTTGATACAGTCGTCGGTCAGCAGCGACAGCGACGGCAGAGGACCGAATTCGCGTTGCAGAAGTTCGCCGCGGCGGCAAATATAGGCAAGGTGCGAGGCAAAATAGGTGATTTGTTTCTGGAGTGCCTCCTGCAGCGCGGTAAAGGTGGTCAGCTCTGTCAGGTTCCCGGTTTGGGGGCCGACCTGGGTGCCGGTGGCGGGATCGACGCCGTTGAACAAGGCCAGTTCCAGACATTTGGGCAGGTCGAACCAGCCGGAGACGGCATGGGGATTGGCTTTTCCGGGGATGGTCAGCTCGACACACCCGATCGGCGAATAGGTGCGGGCGTCGGGCAGGGGAATGCCGCGCTCATTCAGCGCCGGGATAAAGCAGTCGTCGTTGAAGAAGAACGGGATGCCTCCGCCGCGGATAACCAGATTGGCGGCGGCTAGGAGAAATTTGTCCGGCGTCTGGCGATCCACGCGGATCGAAAGGTCGCGGAGTTCCCCGAATTCGGCAGTGGCTTCGAGAAGGATATAACTCATTTCCGTGACGGCGCTGGAGCCGTCGGCGTTGGAGCCGCCGAGGGTAATGGCCTGGACGTCATAGTCCAGGTAGAGTTTTACCGCCAGCTCTACCATCAGATCGATGGCGTCCTGCCGGGTGATGCGTCCGGCGGCAAGGTCGGCTTGATAATAGGGCTCGAAAATCCGGTCGAGATGCCCGAGCGAGTTGGCATTGATAATATGGTCGTCGGCGCAGGTGATGATGTGACCGAACCACAGCGCTTGAACCGCTTCCCTCAGGGTTGTTGCTCCACATTCCGGAATGCGGCGGCAAACTGCGGCGATGGATTCTAGCCGTTGCCGTTCTTCCGTGGAAGCGGCGCGGGCGGCCATTTGACCGGCGAGTTCGGCATAGCGCTTGCCCAATGTGATTCCGGCATCGCAGATGGAACGGACGGCCAGCAGAAAGTTTTCCCGTTGCGGGTAGTCCACTTCGGAAATCGCATGTTTTTGCAGTTCGTCGTCGATTGCCTTTTTCAGTCCGCCGAAGCCGAGCCGTACCAGTTTGTCGTAATCGCGGATGGAGTGGTTTTCCACCCAGCCCCCGCCGGAAAGCACGTGCGTGGTGACGGGGCCCCAGTCGCCGAGGAAAGTGGCGAATTTTTTATCCAGCGGGCCTGCACTGGTCGCGGAGTTGCAGCGATGATAGTTATTGACGGCGGCTTTGATTTCATCCAGAAGCTCGGCATAGCCGAGTTGACGAAGGGCGGCACACTGTTCGGCTTCTTCTTTTAAATTAAAGGTGCCATAAGAATAACCGGAGCCGGGAATCAGGTGTTCGCCGGCCAGCGTCCAACCGGGATTGATGAGCAGCGGACATAAATGCGCGATTTCGCGGACGATTCCGGCGCGAGCCTGCTCCAGCGATTGTTCGTTGGCGGTACGCTGAGGTTCCCACGCCAGATAGAGGGCCACATCGCGGAGCATCGGGTTAAAGTCCGGAAGAAAGGAACCGTAGCGTTTTTTTACGTCGGTGATGATTGTGGAAAAAGTTTTCTTATTCATGGAGCCACCTCTGTACGTTTGCTGATGGTAATTATAAGCGCACGGGTGGCGTTTGTCTTTGGCTGGGGGTATAAAGATTTATCTATTCGTCTAAATTGTGGCGGGTGCGAAAGGCCGCCGGCGTCTGCCCGGTGAGCAGTTTGAAGATGCGGGTGAAATGATGAACGTCGGCGAAGCCGCAGCGCAGCGCGATTTCTTTGATCGGAGTCTCGCTGTAGAGTAGTTCCGCGGTTGCCAGTTCGATTCGGTGCTGATTGAGATACTTTTGCGGCGTCGCTCCGACGTTTTCACGGAAGACCCGGCAAAACAAGGCCCGACTGATTCCGGCAACCGTTGCCAATTCGTCTAAGGTCGGATGCTTTTCCGGATGGCTGTTGATGTATTTCAAGGCTTTTTCGACGGCCTGCTGATGATGATTCAGCGTATTAGCGCTTTGGGCGGCAATGAAATTGGCATAGAGCAACGAGAGAATTTCCAGCATCAGGCTCTTGCGATGGAGATGGGCGGCGGCGCCCTGGCGTCCGGCGGTTTCCAACAGTGCGAAAAAAGTCTGTTCGTACATGGAGTAATTATTCAATTGCTGACAACAGGGCAGGTCGGCGGGCAGTCTGGCTTTCAGACCATAATCGCTGTCGGGACAGGGATAGGCACAGTGGGATTCGGCAATTTCGATCAGGTCGAAATGAAGGTTGAGCATATGGGGCGTGCCTTGCGTCCTGAATTCCGAGTTTTCTCCCGGACGTCGGAGAAAGACCGTCTTGGGCTTGATCGGATAATCGTGGCCGTCAATCCGATATTCTCCTTCGCCGTCGAAAAAGTAGTGCAGCGCATGGTCGCCGAGACAGGCTTTGTTGTGATGCCAGTTGACCGGGGTATCGCGGAAGTCATGCGCCAGCCGGAGGTAGGGCGACCAGGGCAGCAATTGGCTGTCGGCGGAGGGGCTTCGGAAGGGATCAAAGGGTTGGCTCATGATGGTTTGCCCGATTATTTCAGCGAGGTATCCAAACGGATCGTCCGGAGGTTTCTGACCGTCGGGTACCCCTGATCCGGCGCGTTGGTCGTCCAGGGTGTCCGGGGCATATAGAGATTCAGTTCGGAAATCAGCATGGCCTGCCGGTTGAAATCGAGGTCGGCTAGAATGGTATCGAAAGCGGGATGCCGTTTGCCGTTACTGTTTTCGGTTGCCTGGCGGATCAGCAACGCCGGAGGCAATTGGGCAAGGAGCCGTTGCAGCCCGGCGGCTTCGGTTTCGCCGTTGATCAGTACGGTGGATAAACTTTCCGCTACGATTGGGATCATTTCATTGATTTTACGCATAGCCGGACTGTGACTGATCATATCGCCCGAATTATAGCGTCCGGACGACTCCTGACGCAACGCTTCAACCTCGCTGAGATCGCGGAAGGTTTCGGCACCGCCGATGACATTCCCGGCCGCGTCGCGCAGGACCGCCGTCCGTCGCTGTCGACGATATAACAGGGCTGATTGATGACCGGCTTGCCGTTCTCCAGCGTTTTCCGCAACGCACAAGCGCCTTCGCACATGCTGGAGCGGAACACTTCCGAACAGTGTTTCCCCAGTGCCTCTTTGCGTCCAATGCCGGTAATCCGTTCCGCGGCGCGATTGAACGAGGCAATCCGCCATTGCGGATCAACGGTGAAGACCCCGTCCGAGATGCTTTCCAGAATCGCGTCCGTCGACGTACCCGCCGTATATGGAATCTTTTTACTGACCACGTTTTATATTCCTGATTTCCGTAAATTACCGATTAACCATACCGGAAACTATCACAAAATCAAGGTTGATTGCAAGGAATGGCAGATTATCTTACGCTGGTCTATCAGATTGACTTGGGATGTCGACGGCTCTTGTGGATCGGCGAAAAACGTACGCAGGAAACGTTGAACGTTTTTTTCAAGGAATTCAAAGTGTTGGACACACAGTTTGCCGAGTGTCGCGCCCTTACGCTATTGAGAGCGAATCAAGTTGAAAAACAGGTTACACTTTTCACGATTAAATAACTTGATTGGTAAGATGATACGAAAGATCGTAACATCGTCCCAAACGATGATGATATCATAATGCAGACCGTAATCTTTTCAAGAAAAGAACCTGAAACATAGCTGTCAAAGTTATAAAGGTCTTAAAAATAACCGACGCTGGAAGATGAACTTTTTTCAAAGTTCATCTGAACGCGCCGGAACCGCCGTCAGGCGGAACTTCTATCATGTTGAGATTATGCTTCCTGGCGCAAGGGTTTGCCGTCACGATAGAGCTCGATAAAATGATGTTTCTCCAGCCATTTTCGAGCAGCTTTTCGCCATGAACTTTCCACGGTTTGAGGTTGTTTGGCGGGTGGGGTATCCACGCCGAGGTAAATGTCTGCCGCCATGTTTTTGATTTCATTATAGATTTCTTCACGTTCACGTTTGGTATAATGTTTGAACTCACCGGTAAAGACTTTCCAGGCGGTTTTACCGTCGAGAACCGGACGCGGGCGTTGGTTGGCCCGGTTGACGGTGTAATAGACGTCGGCGGCAAAAACATCGCGCAGCGCGTGATCGGTCAAAGTAACGCGCAGATAGCGTTTGATTTCGCCCTGGGACCGTTCCATCACGCCGTTATATTGCGGGCATCCGGGCGGACTATTGAGTGGGATGATCGCAAACATCTGCATAATATTAAAGACCCCGGCATCATTTAAATTACTGCCGTTATCGCGCTTTAGAAACAGGGGGGCATCATGCTGCCGGCACAGCATGTTCAAATGATCGGCGACCTCCGGTCCGGAGAAGGCGCCGACCTTGATTGCCGGCTCGAATTTGAACCGGCTGCCGAGGTCGATGACTTGCAGAACATGGAAATTTATGCCCTGATAGCGAAACTCAAAAATATCCATGCTCCAGATTAAATGCGGTTCGCAATAACGAACCATGAGGGTGGCTTTCGCCTGATTGCGCAACATTTCCGCCTTTCCTTCCGCGATCAGCCGGGCCAGGACCGGCGGGGGAATTTCGGGATGTTGTCGACGCAATCCGGTCACGCCCGGCAGACGATGCCGTTGCCCGTCCCATTGGCTTTCGACGATGGCTTTGAAAACGTCGGTTTCCGGAATCGAGACCGGCGGTTTGCCGCGCGGCGACCACAAGGGTTCGCCCGGATGGCGGCATCGAGCAGCGTATTCTGGTATTCATAAAAAGTATTTCGGGAAACCTTGAGCTCTTTTGTCCCATCGACGGCTTCCTTTTACCGGTTCCTCCGGCAGCGAAAACGCTGCCGGAAGATGCAACTTTTATTACTCTCGATGGCCGTCGTACGGCCTAAATCGTGATGGAAAAATCGTCGCAATCCTTATTCAATTTCCAGCGGCTTTCTTCGGCTTTGCCCCAAGGTTTTGCGGTCGGCCTGGTCGACTTTCGCCGCTGTCGCCGCCAACTTCTCCAAGCGGTTCGGCAGGCGTTTCTCCAATAATTTCTCCAGGTGACGCGACAGCCCCGCCGAGCTGGGCGAGGTCCGCCCCTGCACCTGCTTGCTCAAGGCCTTGAGCATCCCCTCCAGCGCCAGTTCCTCCCAGCGTTCCACCTGCGACCGGGTTTTTGTTGGCTCCGTGGTCAGTGGTATGGTCGGTTCCGTGATTACTTTTTCCATGATTAATTTCCTCTGAATTCAGCTGTTTTTCAAGGTCGGATTGGGCCGATAAAGCAAATTGCACCGGATTGCCGGCGGGACACGAAACGCCGTCGACCTGCATGGAGATCCGGCCTTTTTCTTCCCGAATCGCTACGTTTTGAGCTCCGATCCGCCCCACCATGTAGAACGGATTTTTCAGCTGACCCCGCAAGGCCAGCTCCAGCGCATTCTCTTTGATCTGCTCCGCCAACTGCTTTTTGACCGCGCTTTCAACCTCGAAAAAGCGGTCCGCCGGCGTCATCCCGCCGATCCCCTGATGCGGACGCTGAAAGTTGTAATATTTCACAAACAGCGCCAGTTGTTCGTTCAACTCTTCAAAAGTATTGAACCTGGCTTTGCCGAGAAATTCCTCTCGCAACGTGTGCCAGAAACGCTCCAGTTTTCCATTCGTCTGCGGATGATGCGGACGGCAAACGGTATGCTTGATATCATGCTTGCGCAGGTACGTGCCAAACTGACTTTTGCCGGTCCAGCTGCAAAATTGCCGCCCGCCGTCGGTCACGATCTCCTGCGGACATTGATAATCGCCGCAGCATTTTTTCAACAAATCCAGCGTATGCCCCACCGTCTGACTGTGAAACGCCTCCAGCCCCGTCATATACCGCGAATAATCGTCCAGATAACCCATAATGAAGATTTTCGCCCCTTTAAACGTGTAATACATCACATCCGTATGCCACAATTCATTGGGACTTTTACGCTCGAAAAAGCGAATTTCCGCTTCCCCTTTGCCCTTCCGCGACGGCGGCGCAGAGCTCATCAACTCCTCCGCATTCAACACCTCACGGACCTGATGCGTGGAAACTTCCAGTCCCAGGAATCGACGAAAGATCTGCGTAATCCGCTTGATCCCGTGATCCGGATGCGCCTGCTTGTGAATCACGATTTGCGAGTTGACGAAGTCCGCCGCCGCATCCGGCGCGGTCGATGGCACGGCGGAAACCGGCGGCTTGGTGAACGTACCGCTGCCATGTTCGCGATAGCGCCGCACCCAGGTACCGATGGAGCTTTTCCCCACTTGAAATTGCGTCGCCAATTGCGGCAACGTGTAGCCGTCCTCAAGGAACAGCTTCACAATTTTGAGTTTTTCGACGGCCGACAACTTAAAGCAGCGGCGTCCCGACGGTGAGTTGGGTGATTTTTTCATGTCACCCCTTTCTGTTGGGAAAAGTGTAACCCTTTTTTACTTCAAACTACTCTCAGATTTTCAACGCTTAGCACAATGGTCGTCATCACCTCGTCCATCAGCGTGTCCGCTGGCCCTTTTTCCCAGAAGATTTTTCAACCGCGTTCCAGCGTCCGACAAGGAGATAATAGAGCATTAACAAGCCCCCCCAAAAAAACAAAAAAATATAACAATCTTACCATTAATATGTTAGCCGATTAAAAATACTTTTACTTGGCCCGTCAAATATAGAAAAGGTGCATTCAGACACCATGTCGGTCGTCGGTCATATTCACGGTATTGATCACGGTAAAGCGTGAGTTCAATTCCGGAGATGCTTTGCCGTCCGCACGGATCTTTCCCCATGCATATCGCCCCTGTTCGTAATCGTAAGAAACGCCATCGTCGACGAACAGCCGGATCGGTTCCGGATGGTTGCCGTAGAGCCGCAGCGTCAGCTGATATTTCATGCCGTCACGGACTTTTTCCATTGGGTTCGCCAACGGAATGATGGCATTGTCTTTAACCAGAATCGGCAGAGTGGCAAGCTCGGGCCGTAGCGTGATTTCGGTAACATGGCGTTCGCCGGTATAGAAATCGTACCAGTTGCCAAGCGGCAATGGGACGATTCTTTCCCGTATGCCGGCAGGGAACGGAATCACCAGCAGACTGGGGCCCGCCAGCCAGGCGTAATCGACGTCACGCAACCGAATGTCGTCCGGATAATCCAGCGGCAGCGCACGAAATGGCGGAATACCGGTGAAATGATATTCGGCAAAAGCCGAGTAAAGATACGGGATGAAGCTCATACGCTGTTCCAGAATCTGTCGGGTCAGCTTGATCAGTTGTTGCTGTTCCCCGTCAGGCAGGAACTGTCCGGCGCAGTTGAGTTCCCGCTGCAACTGTCGCCATGGCGGATACGGCATAGACCAGATATTGAGCAGCATCTGCGGCGCCAACACCATGGTTTGCAGACGCCGCACGTAGTCTTCGACGGATCGCGCATCCCGCAACTCCGGCGTCCAGAGCATGCCGGAAAAACCGCAGCCGACCATGCCGCGAATGAAGTCGTGATGCTCGTAAAGATCGCTGTAGAGTACGAACGGGTGGGGCGCGGCCCAGGCATGGGATGAACGAACGTTGCCGTAAGTTCTGATTCCGGCGCTGCGGCAGGCCTGCTCGATGGTTTCCTGATAAAGCAATCCCAGCAGCGAGTGCATCTGTTCGCCGTCCTTGCCGGACGGAAATTGCGCACATTCCGGAAACGACCATGGACTGGCGATAAAATCGGAATTGTCGCACTCGTCAAGTTTGAACGAACTGATGCCGGCGGCGGTAAAAGTTTTTCGATGGTACTCGGCAAACTGCTGCTGTGCTTCGGCCAGCGACAAATCCGGCACCAGACCATCCCAAACCTCAAAGTCGCCGGCCGATTTCGTCAGCGGCTGATATAACGGCGAACTCGGATGGACGAAGACGTGTTCCCAGAGATTGACGCGATATCCCTGTTGTTTTAATTTGGCAAGCAACTGTTTCGGCTGCGGAAACCGTTCTTTGCTCCATGTCAGAGAACAGGAATATGCCTTTGACTGCCAGCCCGGTTCCAGACCCAGCACATCGCAGGGAATATGTTCGTGCCGCAGTTCTTCCGCCATCGCTTCCACCTTGGCCTGGTCGTGGGTGCCGCAGACGCGATACCAAACCCCCAAGCCCCATTCCGGCGGCAGACACCCGCCGCCGCAATACAGCACATAACGCTGGACTGCATTCCGCAACACCGGACCGCCGAACAGATAAAGCTCCACGCCTTGTGCCGCCGGAAGCGCAATGATCATCGGGGCGGCGGCGCTCCGGGCACCGGTATAAAGCTCGGCCTCGGTCAGCGCGACGGTCGCCGTCTCCTGCTCATGTCGGCCTGCTGTTTTCGACTTGAAGTGACGGTTGCCGCCGCAATAAAAAGAGACGTAGCGGGCAGTATCCACCAGAACGCCGTACCCGGCGGTGGAGAAGTAAATCGGAACGGGGGCATGACTGTCGCCGGTGTCGGCCACCGGATCGCTGTTGACCCGCAACGTTCGCTTTTTGCCGGTGTGACGCAGACTTTTCAGTTGCAACCCGAACCCATAAATATCTTCATCGGGACTGAGCGGCAGTTCCAGCCGACATCCTCCGGGGGAGGTGCTGAACTGCATCTGTTCGATTGCGATCGGCGGGATTTCCTGTTCCGGCAGTTGCCGAAGCGCGTCGAGGTCAGGCGTTTTGACGTAATTCTGTTGGGACGGCACCTCTTTTTCCGGGGTTCCGAAAGTACATTTCCAGACGCCGGGAGCGATATTCAATATAGTAGCAGTCAAGGTTTCTAATCCCGTTATGATTTCATAATAATATAATATTCAGGATGTTAATCTTCAATGAGAATTATTTTTCATTACGTCATGGTATATTGTTTATTCCGCCTGTTCATACCGTGGAGCGCGGCGAAATCCAGTCCTTCCCTTGTTAACGATTCACTTTCATTCGCACTTTGCGTGATCTGCAAATTCCGCGCCGGACCCGGCCGACAAAACTCGCGGTGGCAACTTGCTTCACTGTAATGAACTGCGTCAATTGGTCAATTGATCGGAGTCCAGACGAAATTCAATGCCCTCATCAACCTCGGAACTTCCGCCCACGGTGAGCCGTAACGGACCGGATTCCACGGTAAAGGCACCGTTCTCGTCATAATAGCCAAGCACGTCGTCGGTTAACATGGCGTCGACCATCCGTTCTTCCCCGGCTTTCAGGAAAATCCGTTCAAAGGCACATAACTCCCGAATGGGACGCATGACGGAGGATTTCAAAGAAGTCAGATAGAACTGTACTACTTCTTCGCCATCCATGGCACCGGTATTTCGGACCGCAACGGAAGCCGTCCTGCCGTTCACTCGTAAATTGCGGTAGGCAAAAGTGGTGAAACTCAAGCCAAAGCCGAAGGGCAGATACGGCATTGCCGACCCGTCCACATAGTTTCCGCGGCAAGAGAGCGGATTATAAAATACGGGAAGCTGTCCTTCGCCAAGCGGGATCGAGATCGGAAGCCGTCCGGCTGGATTATACTTGCCGAATAAGACCTCGGCAATGGCTTGTCCGCCCAGCATTCCCGGATACCATGCCAGTAATACGGCGACGGCTTTCTCCGCCAATTTGTTCAGCAACAACGGCCGTCCTTGAACCAGAACAACGACGATCGGTTTGCCGGTTTCAGACAGAACCTGCAACAACTCCAATTGGACTCCGGAAATCCGCAGTTCGGAACGGTCGGTACCTTCTCCCGATTCCTTTTCACTTTGTTCGGGGGAAAGAATAGCCGGCATCGCGGCCCCAGTCGCGGTTCGAACCATTTCCGAACCGTATTTGGTACTGCATCCGCCCAAAACCAGCACAACCGCATCGGATTTTTTCGCCAGTTCGACCGCGGCGGCAAAGCCGGAACGGTCCAAACTGCGGATACCACAACCGCGAGCATAGCCGATGACAATTCCTTCGGGTTCCGCTACTCGACGAATTCCGTCCAAGACGGTTACAACATCTCCCGGCCGCTGGGGGGCACTGTAATCGCCGAGTTGGTTCATCGGGCTGTCGGCATTGGGACCGATAACCGCCAGGGCCCCTAGCGATTTCAGGGGTAAGAAATGTTGTTCATTCTTCAGCAGACAAATCGCTTTGCGTGAAGCTTCCAGCGCGATTTTCAAGTGTTTCGAGTTGCGAAAAATGTCAATAGGTTTGTCTATTCGATAGGGATTTTCGAACAACCCTTTTTCGAATTTGAGCCTTAAAATGCGGCCGGCGGCACGATCAAGATCTGCCTGGTCGATCAGGCCGCGATGGAATGCCTTGAGCAAGCCGTTGAAATGTTGCTCGCAAGCTTCGTCCACATCACACCCGGATTTGATTGCCATGGCGGAAGCTTCGGCATCGTCGGCGACCAGTCGGTTGCGATGCAGAAGCGGAATGGCGCCGCGGTCTGAGACAACAAAACCGTCAAACCCCAACTCGTTGCGCAGAATATCAGTCAACAACCGGCGGCTGCCGGTGGAAGGCAAGCCGTCGACATCGCTGTAAGCGCTCATGACCGACTGCGCACCGGCATGAATTGCCTCCCGGAAAGGGCGCAACTGACAGTTGCGCAATTCGACCATCCCCAAATGGCAGGAAGCCATATTGTGTCCGCCCTCCGAACTGCCGTGGGCAACATAATGTTTGAGGGTGGAAATCACCCCTTCGGCAACAATTCCCCGGACCATTTCGCGTCCGCATACGGAAACAAGGAACGCATCTTCCGAAAAGCTTTCTTCCACTCGGGACCAGCGAGGATCACGAGCGATGTCGAGAATCGGTCCGTAAACCGCCTGGATTCCGGTCGCGTGTGCTTCCGCCCCGATGACCCGGCCGATCCGATTCAGCAGCCCGGCGTCACAGGCGGCTCCGAGTCCGAGCCCGGTCGGAAATACCGTTGAGCCTAAGACCATCAGTCCATGAGGTGCTTCTTCCGCCAGATAAATTGGAATGCCCAGTCGCGAATGGCTCAAAATATAATGTTGAAACTGATTGACGACTTCCGGCATCCGGTCCGGAGGGACTCCGGAGTTCCAGTCTTTCTCCGTCCACCAATCGGCACGAAGCAAACCATACATTGAACCAATCGGATAGCGAGCCGTCAATTCTTTAAATTCCGGCGTCAGGCAATATCCCGATTCGTTTCGTTCATAAGAACGAAAGCCGTCAAGTTTAACCAACTGCCCGATTTTTTCCTCGACCGTCATGCGCGAAAGCAAATCCCGTACCCGCGCTTCAATCGTCAAGGCCGGATTCTGATAAGGCAACATCATCTTTTATCCTTTTTCCTGACCCGATTTTCGTGCCGTAATCGGAGTATGGCGGCTCAAGCTTTTGTTGTTTCCGTGGTTACGGTTAAATATCCAAGCTGCCAGGCGCCGAGTTCCGGCAGACGAACTTCGGCAAGGTCGTCTTTGACAACGGCCGGTAATTCCACTGCCGCCGCTCCGGGACGGTACCAGAAAAAATGCCGCCTGGCGGGACGGCGAATTTCCAGACCGACGCCGTCACGCGGCATAATGCCGGCATTGAGAATCGTGACCGCCCGAAAACGATTCTGCCCGTCAACTGCCGGCATCAGAGCAAACGATACCGGGTTTTTCAGGCGAACCGACAACGGCCGTTTGCCTACCCAGTCGAAAAGGTTCCGATAAAGTTCCACGCTCGACACGTTAAAATGCCGGTTGAATTCGCCGGGAACGCCGATTACCGCCATTCTTCCGGCGGCAGTGGAAATTTTCCAGATGCCAATGTCGGCGGCATGGCGGGTTTCTCCGGCACGCAGTCGAATCAGCGCTTCGGCCGGACTGTCGGGCGGAAGGATGAAACCAACCGCGGGCCAATCCCATTTGAGCCAGTTCCAGACGGAATGGGCGTAGCCGGCGTTAAAAGGATGTTCGAGCAGTTCGCAATCCTCGGCCCAGGGGGCCGGTTCGGCGCGCACTCCGGCAAAATCAACCAGACCCTGTTTTTGCAATTCGAGGTATCCGGCGCCGGAGACGATCACCCCCGCGGCCAGGCAACGGCGAAAGGTAGCTTCATCCATGCCTTGCGCCGATTCCGCGGTAATGAGTGAAGGCAGTTCGCCGCGTTCGAGTTCAACCTTGCTCCAGCGCACCGGAAAACCGGAAAACTGTAACGCTTCGACTCCCGACGCCATGAATTCAGTCCAGACGGGAACCTCTGGACAATGTCCCGCCAATTCGGCAAAGCCTTCGGTGACCGCGAGATTGACGCCGTCAAAACGCAGCGAACGCGCATCGGCGGCCAGGCGCTCGAACAGGGGCCGCCATTCGGCAATGGCATGAAAAAATTCGCTCATTACATGGTCGTCATTGTTCCACAGACTTCCGCTCTGAACACTGATCGAGGTACAGCCGTGCGCCAGGTGCAACGCACCTTCGAGCACCGTGGCGTATGCGCTTTTGCTCATGGCGCTGCACGGATAATTTTCCAGTTCACAGGTAATCAGGTCGACCGAACCGGAATGGCGGGCATCGTCGGCATCGCAGCCGCTCAGAAACGGTTTGCGGAACAACAGACGCGGATCAAAATCATTCCAGGCGCCGCCGCCGATGCGAACCCGGGCCGGTTTGCCGGTCGCGGCCGCCATCGCCCGATAGGTCGGCAGAAAATTCCAGCCGTTATAAAAGACATTCGCATTGCTGGTTTGCAGTCCCAGTCGAGTATCCGGCACGGAGGCATGAACGCATCGGGCCACCGTGCCGGAAAATTCGGCCAATTTCTGCGCATGAAAGGCGATCCATTGGCGGCGCAGCGGTTGCGGATCGGGACGGCTCAACACCGCCGCCAGTTTTTCGCGAGTCCAATGCTGTCCGGTGAAAGCGGAAAAACCTTCCAGGCAGCGAGCGCAAAAGCATCCGGTCCGAATGGCCGCATGATTGTTGAACCGCAAATCGTCGTCGATATATGCGACCTCAGGACGAATCGCGGCGCAATAGAGCGCCAGTACGTCCCCGGTCCAGGCGGTGAACGCCGGCGAACTCGGACAGCAGATGCCGGAAACCGTTACGCCGCCGGCATCGACCATCAGATCCTCGTCAGTCCAGGCGAAGCCATGATCGAATCGCGGGGCGGCGAAGTGTCCGATGCAGGAGGTTAATTGCAGTGATACGATGATGTTGCGAGTTCGCAACTGCGCGGCGAATTCCGCCGATACGGCGGCGGAAACGCGGTGACGTTCCAACGCTTCGTTGCCCTCCAGCGTGCTCAACCAAACTTCATCAATCCCGCCATAACGGTCAATCAGCGCGAGAATCCGTTCCCGCTGTTCCGGCGAATCGTAAAAATCAGGATAAATCCGCAACGTAGTGACCGGACGTTCCGCCAACGGAACGGGAGCGTCCGTAGAAATCTTGTTGCTCATAAAAAATTCCTCAGTTATGAATATTTTTCAGTTTCAAAATCAACTATCATCCGAAACGACGATGCGGTTTGCCGCGTTTTACTTGTTGGGGACATCCTTGGCTGGGACCGGATGTTTGAGGTCATCATGGTCCGCCTTACCGGGTCTGACGATCAGGGCCGGATCAAGGTAATTGCTCACGGCCAGTTTGGCCGGGCGGATTCCTACTCCTAACGTTTGTTGGGAAATGAGTCCGTGAAAACTGCCGATTCCGCGAATGATGATCTGTCCGGCCCGATCATGATTGCGAAAGAAGGCCAAACAGGAATGAGGATTGCCGAAATACGCGGTCCGACCGGTCAGCAACGCCCGCCCCGCACCGTAATTGTCAAGTATCGGAATGCCGTCCGATTCTCCGCCGAAACGGTTGAACCGGCTGTAGAGGACCCCGTCATTTTCAAGCCAATAGAGATCTTTACCGGCTTTCCAGTCCGGTCGGGACGGGAGCCCCAGAAATACCAGCGGTACACCAAGCAGATTGGCCACGGTAAGCGTGCCGCCGCCGCGGTTGCGCAACCAGGCGCCGGTTGACAACGTCGGATTGACTTCGCCCCAGAAATCACGAATCAAAACATCGCCGCCGTGATTGGTCAACGCGACCGGAACATGAAACGACGATGCGCTGGCTTCCAGCCGCAACGGTACTTTGCCCGTTTGTTCGAGGTCGATGCCGTCATTGTTGTCATACAGGATGCAATTGTCGATCCGGATCCGGCCGGCGCCCTGTGCTTTCAATGCCGCGGCACCGCCGTTGAACGTCAGATCGGTCAATTCCAGGTTCAGGTCCTTGCCGACGACCTGGAGCAAGGGGAACGAATGGTCGCGTCCGGAGAAAAAGGCCCGGCCGGATGCGCTGATCGACGCATGCGGCGGCAACGTCAGGGGATGATTGAGTAAAAAAACTCGTCCCGGCAGCCGAATCGTCGCCCGTTCGACTTTGGCCGCGGCCCGGAACAGTTGTTCCAGCTTGATCTCGTCGTCCGGCGCAGGCGTTACGCCGATGCCGAAGTCCGCCGCGTTGAAACGGGTGCGGCCGCTCGAATTCCACGGCGGAATCCGATAATCCGCCGTCGGAAAACCGGATTCCGACTTTTCCGTCGGCTTGATGGTGGCGTAGGGTATGAGCGGCGACGGCAGCTTTACCGCCAACTCCGTTCCGTTGCCGGCAATTCGCCACGAATGAGTACATTTCGGGTCGGGATTGGGAAAAATGGAACTGGTTATGTAAGCCCGCAACAAATCGGCATGGTTTTGGGGCGGTTGGCGAAAGCGGAACATTTCAACCTGGCGTCCGTTGAATTCGCGACAGCGGGTCACTTCGAGCAACATCGGTTCAATGCCGGCGAATTCGATCAGGGCTCCGGCGGAAGAACCGGCCGATGTTGCTGTACAATCCGTCAGGGTCAAATTATCTCCCGGGTTCCATTCTTTACTGCGCGGCGCTTTGCGATATACCAACAGCGGAGCGCCGGTCGCAGAGGTTGATTCGGCGCGGATCCGCCGCAGATCCAGTCGGGCCGGGCCTTGGCAGACAATCCAGCCGGTGAAAAAATTTTTCGGCAGTTCGGCTTTCATGTCAATTTGTTCCATGGCGATTTCATTGCCGACATCCCAAGGCGGTAAAGTCGGCGGCCGCCGGCAAACCACGCTACAGTTGCTTATGCTTTGTCCGTCGCTGGCGCCGCGATAAGCACCGCCGCAATCCGTGAAGCGGCAGTTGCGCAGCACCACCAAGGTTGAATTGGCCCAGGGATACCGTCCGGTAGAGGGCGTCACGGTCGGCATCCGGTCTTTATCCCATTTGACGAGGAACGGACTGAGCGGTTTACAATGCTCCCAATTCTTCATGTCGGAACCGTCAAGATCGCTGAAACTTTCAGACAGGATCGCGTACTCGACGGCATTTTCAAAACGGCAGTCGTCGATCAGCATGCGCGCCGCGTTCTGGTTGGCCGTCCAGTAAACGATCTGGTTGCGTCCGCCGCGGAAAGTGATCCCCCGAATCGTACCGCGAAACGCCATGTCCAGATAAAGCAACGGCGCATCGGCAAAATCCGCTTGGATGGTCGTCCCGAGTTCGCCGCTCAGGGTGACGCCCTTGACGCCGACCAGCGTCCGGCCGATCCGATAAGTACCCGCCGGCAAAAACACTTCGGCGTTCGGTCCGTCCCATACGCCCCAACTCGAAATCGTTCCGTAATCGTTCAGATAAATTCCGGCGGCAGCTCGGCGCAGATCGTCCATCCGGTTCAGCGCCCGTTGCAAGGCGGGCGCATCGTCGGCAATACCGTTGCCCCGGGCGCCGAAATCACGTACGTTTAACCGTTGCGCCCCGGCCGGAATGACCGACAGCATCAGGACAAACACAAGAAGAAAAATTTTAAGCATCAAAAACCTCATACTCCAGTTTCTTGTCGAGCGGTCGGAAAACGTTCCGGACCCGCCTGGAAATTCGCGGCCTACCAGCCGAAATATTGCCAGCTGTTCGTATCGCCTTGATAGGTAAACAGTTTCCGCGGATGATGTTCCGGCGAGACATGGCCGTCACACCAAAGCACATTACTGCTGCCCGAGCTGATCGCCGTGACCATTACATTGCCACCGCTGTGCGGAGTTGCCAAATTTCGGCCCCAGTTTCCCCATGCCGACGGATCGCCCAACTGATTGCAGCTGACGCTGTCTGCCGTCCCATTGGGATACGCCGAGTCGGCGCCGAGAATCACCGTCGAGGGATGTTTTACTTTGGATGTTTTCAGCGGAGTGCAGGCATTCCATCCATCGTTAATATAAGAACAGCCGAGCGCATAATTGAAGCCGTAATCCATGAATCCCCAGTAAAATGCATCATCGACATTGGCTTGAAGATCGTGGAAGCGGACCGAATACTGGTTGGTCGCATTCATCGCCGGACAGATCATCGCCTGACGGGAGACATAACCTTTGACATGCCAGCCCCAGCCGCGGCAAAACCAGTCCCATTGGTAAGTCGACGGATAGTAGCCCATTTCAATCCCATAGTTGGCCGGCATGTAGCTGTCGTTAAAATCCCCGGTATACATGATCACGCCCAACCCCATCTGCTTGAGATTGCCGGTACATTTGATTGCCTTGGCATGTTCTCGCGCCGAATTCAACGCCGGCAGCAGCATCGCCGCCAGGATGGCGATAATCGCGATCACGACCAAGAGTTCGATGAGGGTGAAATTTTTCGGACTGACACTTGTTTCTTTTCGCATGGCCTGTTCCTTATTTCCGGGTTTGGTGTCCAAATAATTTTCCGCTGCGATTCCGTAAATTAAGATTGCCGTCTTCTTCGAAAACCAGATTTTTTTCGAACCGGTATGCCGGGTTCTGCTTCATCATTTTTCATTCCCAAAAATTTTGTTTTGATGTTTTTCCGCCTTCTTTTCCGATGATATCCGTTTCCCCGCAAAATCGTTTTCTTTGGTATTCCCTTTATCATTATTATTATACAGGAACAGCGAACTTGATACTGATACTATGGTTGAATATTTTGATACTATTATTACTTTTTCTCATGCTGAAGTTCGCTGCCGTGATACAAGCGCTCAAGATATTCACTCCAGACCCGGTATTTTTCAAACACGAAAGGGGGAGTTCCGGCGGTGAAATGATTGCAGCCTTTCCGGTCATCGACTTCCCATTCGATAATGTTGAGGTCGTTTCCGTCCGGCGGTACGACTTGCTCTTCGATCCGCGCGGAGACATTGGCCGCGACCTGAAATTTTTGTTCCCGATAGACCGTTTTCCTGCCGTTTTCATCGATGCCGTACAGCCGCATGGTTCCCGACTGTGTTCGGAGTGTGTCATTTACGGCAAAAACGACGAAAGCGCCGTTATCGCCGGCTTCCGCCATCAGGCAGAGCGGCTGTTGCGACTGTCGAATCCAATAATACGGCAGTTTTTTCCGGAAATGATAATCGACCACCGAAAAATTGAACATCATCGGCCACATGTCCAGCAGCGACCACCAGAGCACTCCGGTTTTTCGCCATTTGCGGATGCGGGAGGATTCGACGGCGAATTTGAAAAGATCGGCAACCATGATATTGGTCGCCGTCCGCAATTCCTGGAAATTGCCGGGATCGAATTCCCGATGGAAGAAGAAATGCAGATTGGCCTGCAGACTGTTTTTCCATTGGATGAAATAAGCGTCCGCCTGATGTCGCCAATCCCAGTTTTTTTCTTCGCCGGCGGTCCATAACCGCAGCAGCCGCGGTCGTTCGCGTTCTGCAAACTCGTCCGATTCCGACATGGCGGAAAAGCAGATCGGTCCGGTCTCGCTGACAAAATGTGCGGCGGACCGGCGAAAGGCGTTGCGAAAATCGGTCTGCCAGGTGTAAAAATGCTGCTCCGGCGCCAAACGCAGCATCGCGTTTTCGCCGTATTCTTCACGCCGCTCGACAACCGTGTCGTCGACATACGGCGAACTCTCCAGATACGGACGATAAGGATCGAAACGTCGCGCCGTCTCTTTCAGCACCCGCCGGGTAAGAATGTTGTCCGAAGGGCGTACTGCCGGCGGCATGGCGCCGCCGAAAACCGACATGTCCGTTTCATTGTCGCCGCACCACAACACCAGCGAACTGTGATTGCGCAGGCGTTTGATGACGCTTTCCGCCTCCGCCGCCATCGTCCGCTGAAAAGCTTCATCCTGCGGCGGGAATTCACAGGCCAGCATAAAATCCTGCCAGACCATCAGTCCGTGGGCATCGCAATAATCGAAAAATTCATGATCTTCATAGATACCGCCGCCCCAAATTCGCACCATGTTGCAGTTGCAGTCGATGCACAGTTCCAGCGCCCGGCGCAGCCGTTCGCCGCCGGAACGGGAAGGCAAGGCGTCGGTCGTTTTCCAGTTGGTTCCCCGACAGTAAATTTTTTCCCCGTTGCACCGAAACACAAATTCGCCGCCGCCCTGCTCGTCGGTAGTTCGGGTTCGGAGCAGTTCAATCTCGCGAATGCCGAATTTCGTCCGCCATGTCGCCGTCGTGCCGCGCCCGGTCTCCACGCGGAACTCAACCTCGTACAGGGGGGCCTCGCCGTAGCCACGCGGCCACCACAGCCGGGGAGACGGAAGCGTTATTCGCGTCCGGCCGAAACTTTGATCGATGATCACCTCGTGTTCCCTGACGGTTTTGCCGGCCGAACTTAGAATAATTTTGCCCTGACAGCCCCGCAAGTCGAGGTCCGGCGTAATCAGTTGCCAATCCAGGCCGACGACCGCTTCCTGCTGATTCGCCCGACAGGTATAAATATATACATTTTCGAATCGGATCGGTTTTTTTACCGCCAGGTAGACCGGGCGCCAGAGGCCGGCGCACAGCAGCCGGGGCGCATTATCCCAACCCCACATGTGCCGGGCTTTGCGCAGACGGGCGCTGCCTTCATGACGCGCCATGGTCATCGTACAGGCGTCATATTCGAAACGCCGTGACTGAAGTTCCGCACTGAAAATACGAACTTCCAAAGTATTGCCTTCCGGCTTCAGCCGCGAAGTGACGTCAGCCGTATGCGGGATAAACATATCGGCACAGCGGAAAAGAAGTTCTCCGTTCAAGGAAACTTCGGCAACCGTGTCAATTCCCTCGAAAACCAGCTCGACGGTGTTTCCGGACTCAAGCGCAGGGGCTGCAAACTGCGTACGGTAGGTCCAGTCGTCCACCAGCTCCCAGTCATACATGGACGACGGATGATCGGGCGGATAAATATCGGCGACCAACCCTTCGCGCAGCAGATCGCTTTCCGCATTGCCCGGGACCGCCGCCGGAATCCGATATTTTTTCCCGGTCCGGGGATGTGTAAAGGAAAGGGTCCAGTCGTCCGTCAAATTGATGCGGTTTTCCACTTTCGACTCCTTGTCATTCATTTTTTTGCGTCAGAAAAAATACTGCCTATAGTCGCTCACCAGCAGCCGATAAGGCGGTTCGTCTTCTTCGATTTCAGGGAAACGGAGTTGAGCCTGATGATAGACATTATCGTTGTGATCGTCATTGACCGCCGATACTTCGCCGACCATTACGTCGCCGCAACCTTTTTCCGCCCGGAACTGATGAAAAACATGGGGAAGCAAAGTAATGCTTTCCCCGGGTTTGAGCAGAATCCGTCCGCCTGCCGGAATAACGGTTCGGATGCCGTCCCGCTGCAGCGTCACCGCACTCTGAGCCAAAGAGGTGTCGCCTTCGCGGTTATACAGTTCAAAGATCAGGCTGCCGCCGCCGCGATTGATGATATCTTCGGTTTTGTGAACATGACAATGCATCAGCGTCACCTGATTTTCCCGAACGATCATAATTTTTTCCGCATAGGGTTTAAGGTAGCGGCAATGGTTCAGGCAACCGTTTCGGATCGTGAACAGCAACAACCCTTCCTGAAGGAAATTGCCGCGGCCGAAATCGGTTACATCCCATCCCAGACCGCAGGTGAAAATTTCTTCACAGTCGCCATGGCGTTTTTTCCAGTCATTCATAGTCCAGGCGGCAAACGGCGGCAGGATAAAGTTGCTGCGGGCAAAGAAGATTTCGGCTTCCCGAATTCGTTGATTGATTTCCGTTCTTTTCATTGTTCTGCTCCTATGACAATATTTTAATGGGTTCCGGAATAAAAGACAACGGACGAAGCGGCAGCCCGGAGGCCAATCGCGCGGTGACTTCGTGTAAAGGAACGATTCCGGAAATCGCATCGGCAGCGGTAACGCTGCAGGCGCCGACCGTCACCGCCAGCCGCGCCGCCTCTTCAACGGAATTTCCGCTGATCATTCCGGCCAGAAAACCGGCGATGGTCGCATCTCCGGCACCGGTTGTCCCCACCACTTCGACCTGACGGCAGGGAACTGCAAATTCCCGGTTGAGCCAAGCCTCGACTCCTTTGTCCGCAAGGGAATTCATGAACGACAAACGCTCGGCGTTTGGGGATGTTCGGAGATAGAAACCGTCACTTCCCAGTTTGATGCCGACTACCGCCGCACCAAAACTCAACAACTGTTCCGACAGGTCATGCAGCATCGCGCCGCTGATTTCATCATTCCGTCCGAGCATGAACTTCAATTCGTCGATACTGGGTAGGAACAGGTCGGTATGAGGCAGGGTCTGACGTAGAAACGACTTCCAGTCCAGGTCATAGGAAAAGGTTCCCGGCGATGGCAGAGACATATCCAGCGAAGTGATGATGCCACGCTCGTGTGCGCGCCGAAACAATTTTTGCAGCTCTGCGCCATGGTCGGAAGCAAAACGGCGGCACAACGGCGGATAGCCGAAATGAAGAATTGCCGTTTCTTCCAGCAATGCGTCGTCGACATCGTCGGCGTTCAGATCATCGTTGATGCCGCGATGCGCCAGGAACATTCGGTCGCTCCCCGACGGGCTGAGCACGATACAATAACCGGTATGTCCTTTTTCTACCCGGATATATTTCGATCCGCCAGGGAAAAGCTGCTTAAAATAATCCCCAAGCGAACGACCGAACAGATCGTCGCCGATTTTTCCGGCCAGCCTGACCGGTATCCCCAACCGATGCAATCCCACTCCAGTGTTGCCGACAACCCCGCCGGGAAACGCGGAACATGAACCGATTTCCTGCAACATTCCAGGCGTGAATTTCATGGCCGCGGTCTCGGATAGATCGGGATATAAATCCAGACACAAATACCCCATGACTGCGATCAATTTATTGGTTCTATGTTTCATTTGCCGCTTTACTCCGGCTTGAACAAGCGGATGAGTTCTACTACTTTGGCGGTCAACAGAGCATGGGCGGGCCGATAGAAATTACCCGGAACCGACGGCGTAAGTGTCGCCCGCGCCTGGGCAATCCCTTCCAGCCAGGTTTTGTGAATATCGGTACAAATATTGATTTTGGCGATACCAAGAGCAATGGCCTTACGCAACAATTCCGGCGGAGTCCCGGACCCGCCATGCAGGACCAGCGGAATTTCAATCCGCGCAGCAATCTTCTGCAACCGTTCCAACCGGATATTCGGTTCGCCGCGATATTCGCCGTGAACCGTCCCGACGGCTACCGCCAGACAATCGATGCCGGTTTCCCGAACAAAGTCGGCCGCCTCGTCAGGATCGGTCAGCGTACTTTCGGCGGCAATTCCTCCTTCGGCGCTGCCGCCGACATGCCCCAGTTCCGCTTCAACGGAAACATTATGCCGATGAGCCGACTCGGCCGCCTGCCGGCTGAGGCGAATATTTTCCGCCAACGACAAAGTTGAAGCATCCAGCATGACCGAGGTGAATCCGGCCGCAATACATTCTTCCACGTGCTTCAGCGTCGAGCCGTGATCCAGATGCAAGGCTGCCGTAATCCCGGTTTTTTTTACATAAAATTCGACGATTTCACGCAAGGCATCCGGACCGCCCATGAGTTCGTATTCAACCGGACTGGCCTGAAAAATAACCGGAGCCCCACACTGTGCCGCCCCGACGGCAATGCCGTAAATATTGGCGCTGTTCCAGCATTCAAACGCGGCGACCGCATATTTTTTTGCTCGCGCCGTCCGCAATAATTCATCCATTCGCAATAATGTCATGATTGTATTCCTAATAAAGTTGCTTTTAGTGTTGTTGAGTATTATTATAAAGGATAAAGATGCATAAAACTTGCACTTTTATCGCGTATATTGATACTATTCTTACTTTATGGTAAATTGTGAAAAATAATATGATTTCACCGCCAAGTTTGGAGAAAGTAATTTCTTCGAATCAGGAATGTTTTGTGCTGGAGGAAGTCTCCGGACGTGAACTGCGTTGCATCTATCATTATCATCCGGAATATGAACTTACTTATATCGTGTCGGGATATGGTAGCGTGCTGGTTGGTTCAGCGGTAGAACCTTTCACGCCAGGCCATATCGCGTTGATTGGCCGCAATGTCCCTCATCATTACGCCTCGCGAGAAAACGAAGAAGAAGACGCGTTTTCCATGTCCCGCGTAATAAAATTTCGAGACGACTGCTTCGGCAAGTATTTTTTTGAGCTTCGGGAAATGGCTTCTGTAAAGCAATTGTTGGAACAATCGCTCAGTGGGGTTGGTTTTTCGCCTGCCACCGGCAAAAAGTTTCATGAAAAAATTGCAGCTTTATTTCAAGCAGTCGGAACGCAACGAATAGTACTGTTTCTCGATCTTCTAGGCGAATTGGCGGTGGCCCCCAAACATATGATGATGGCTACACCGCATTTGCTTATCCCCAAGGATCTTGATACCGAACGAATGAATCTTGCCTTAACTTATATCAACCGCCATCTTTGTGAAAAAGTCACCCTGACCCAAGTCAGTCGTGCGGCCGGATTATCGCCAATAGTATTCAGTCGGGTATTCAGCCGAGTTGTACGCAAAACCTTTTCGCAGTACATCTTGGAATTACGTCTGGACAACGCCTGTCGTTTACTGGCGGAAACCCGGCAGAGTATTTCCGAAATCGGTTATGAATCAGGGTTCCAGAATATTTCCAATTTCAACCGCCTGTTCCGGAAAAATCGTGGTATGACCCCACGTAACTATCGCCATCATATTCGCCGTACCATGGGTGACTGATTGATATGAACGCGAGATTTTCAACGATTGTCTTAAACAGTCCAATTTCGCTTGAACAATATGAGGCATCACGATCAGGATCATCTCCGGTCGGGAAGTTTTCCAGATCATCATGAGGATGGAATTTGCAGTCACCACCCCAAAGGAAATCGGCGAGCTCAAATCCGTTAAACAATTTCTCGCCAACAGCAAAAAATAAAACGCTATTCCTGGCTTGTATAAGCTTATGATTGAATAATATACAATATATTTTTCAAACGGAGAGCTTTTAGTTTTAATGGCGCACCCTCTACCAGTTTTTCTTCCTCAATTTCACCTCAAATAAGTTCACCGTTCCATCGCTTTGCTTTATGCTGATAAAAGGGGCAAAAACCTGCTTTAAAGAAAAAAATTGAAGCATTTTTGAAGCATTTTTTTTGAGCGGGGTCTCCGCAGCAACTCTAGTTCGGAATTCCGCTTTGGCCATTTGACCAGTAGGAGCAGAGAAGGCTTGAACGCTGGTGTTTTTTCTTTATTTTTCGATGACCAAATCAAAAAAATAGAAGAAGGGAAAACACCATGATCCAATGTATGTGGGGAAGCGCAAGGCCAGCGGTTGCAAATCAAGATTATTATCATCGGATGGAAAATCTAGTGGTTGCCGGGGAGGAGGTGAGCCCAGGGTGGCCCCAGTAACTGGTCGGAATTATTGTTTCCGGAACCAGGCGCTACGCTAGTTAGAGCCTGTCCGTAAAATAGTAAAGAATTAAAAGCGAAAGAGATGCATTGTTTTGAATGCGCGGTAAATTAATCAAAAACGCCAATCTTCTCAAAATTTGCCGCTTATAATTCAAACCAGGACATCTCTTTCAACGAATAACATAGCCTATCAGCCGAATCTTTTCCAAATCCGTCGTGGAACAAACCACAAAGAATATCGCGAATTGACCGAACGACTCAGCATCATTGACCGGATTCTGACCGTGAGCGGAATGGAATTTGTGTTTGCGGAATATTATCTGGAACAAGTACGCCGGCAAACGGCAATGACGCTCGGCAAGAGTGAGGTTGAGTTCAGCTCCAAACAAATTCGCCGTTATACGGCCTACGCAATCCAGGCGTTACGCTGCAATTATCTGCGGCATGAATTACAGACCTCGTTCCGCGAAACGGCTTTTCTGCTTGCCGCGTCGGAGGATTTTCAACGTTTTGTTTTTGCCGGCGACTTGGCGTCGGCATGGTGTCCCGGCAAGACCAAACTCAACGATTTTGCCGCCATCGTTCCGGAAGAATTTATCGGTCGGTTGAATAAATTGCTGCAGGCTGATTTCACCGCGGATTCCGCCCCGGAAAAATGTGGACTGTCCGCTCCACTGGAGGACAGAATTATTTGGCTGGACGCCACTTGCGATGCTGATAAACATCGCAAAAAAGTGTTGCGCCGCATGAAAAAAGTCTGTGCCGTGGTGGGTTCGCACGATCGTCGGTACCGGGACTTGTTGCACGCCCATCGCGAGCAAACCGATCTGAGCGAAAAAGAAGCGGCCCGCATCATTGCCCGCTTCGATCAGGTGTTGGAACAATTGCCGGCGGCCATCGAACAGGCGCATCGGCGTATTATTCGAGGCGAAAAACTCCCGGCGGAAGAAAAAATCCTCAGCTTTTACGACGACACCGCCGCCGCCATTGTCCGGGGCAAGGCCGAGGCGGAAATTGAATTCGGCAACGAATTGCTGATCGCCGAACAACGCAACGGCTTCATCACCGACTGGCAGTTGTACGACACGAAAACCGCAGATCAACGCAAACTGCGCGATTTCATGGCGTCGCTTGCCCCGGAACGCCGGCTTGATGCCATCGTAACCGACCGCGGCTTTGACGGCAATCCCAGCCGCCGGCTGCTGGAAAAAAGAAAGATCTACAACGCGATTTGCCCGAAGTCCCCGGCGAAACTGGAAAAACGTAACCCAGAACCGGATTTTCAGGCGCTGCAACAGCGGCGCAGTCAAACCGAAGGACGAATCGCCGCCGTCAAAAGATTTATCGGACCATGCCTGCCTTGCCGTGATTTTGAAGCCAAACAACGCCATGTCGCCTGGGCGGTGTTAAGTCATAATTTACACTTGCTCGCCAAGCTGATACATCAGGCACAAGCCGAAAAAGAAGACTCCGCCGCAGCGGCGTAACCCACCGATGGAATCAACGAAAAACACGCCGACAAGAACGGCAGGAATACTCTTGCTCCAATGACATTTTTTCCCCCGCAAATCAAGATTTTTATCGCGGACGGACAGATGTTTTTTCGCCCCGGCGCGTCAGGCAAAATCGCAATGCAGAAAATCGCCCTTTTGCGGACAGACTCTAAGCTAACAGTTCCTGCTGCCAAGTCTGTAACGGACTTTCACCGTCGAGTTATCGCCCATGCCGGGCATACAAAACAACGGCGGACATTACGCAAAAGGCAATGTCCGCCGTTTTGTTCGTTCTTGCTGACGCCTATTTTTTCAGTTTCAAAATCCAGTCGATCATCTGTTTCCTAACCTGATCGAGATCGGCGTGTTCGGCGTCGATGGATGCCAGCCACTTTTCGGCCTGATCGGCCAGTTGCGCTTTCCCGTTTTTACGGGCGGTGACGGCCGCTTCCCGGAGGGTGGTGGCATAGCGGATGTCGTCGATGGCTTCGCGATAACCGGCCCATTCCACCGTGTCGACTACGCCGTCGGCGGTGGGATAGACGAAGTTGTGATCGCGCATGCCGCAGTCGAAGTCATCCCAGGGGTTGCCGAAGGCTTCGAAATAGCAGTATGTGGCAAAACCGTCGTAGTGGTCGAGCCAGAGGCGAAGACCGTAATTGCGGCGGTAGACGTCGGGATTTTCAACGCCGCCCTGCGGGGTGAAATACATGAAGATGCGGCCGCCGTTCCGGTGGCGCAGATCGGCGGTGGCGCGCGAACTGTTCCAGGCGGCGACCACCAGATCGATGGTTGAGCCGGGCAGCGAACAAACGGCATGGTTGCTCGATTCGTCGGAGGTGAAAACTTTGCCGCCGGCCTCGTGAATCGTCTTCCAGATCGGCAATTGGGTTTTGACCCGGTCCCCGCGCGCTTCGTCGACGCCGTAGAAATAGACGTCGCGATGGCCGAGCTCCTGTTCGGTAATCTGCAATAGTTCGGTCACCTGCGCTTTGATTTTGGCCAGGGAAGCGGCATCATTCTTCAAAAACATGCCGAGGTTTCCTTCCGGCGCATGGAGGAAAAGCGGTCTGCTGGGCATGCCGGCGGCCCGACGCATCTGCAACGCCTGACGGAAAAGCGAGAGATCGTTGCAGGTCAGCTGATAGCAGAACGGATTGTCGATGCCGTGAGCCTTCAGGTCGGCCAGTTCCGCCCGATATTGTTCCTGGCTGCGTTGATGAGGGTTCAAGCTGCCGTCGCCCGGACGCAGCACGCTCAAGTAATAAACACTGGGGATGAATTCCTGGTTGAGGTCGTAGGCGGTTCGCGGCGCTGCCAGTTTGAACGGCAATACGGTGAGTTGCAGTTTTACCTCGGCCACCGGCTGACCGCGTTCCTGGATGCCCAAGCTGGCGGTATAATTGCCCGGCCGCGCGTCTTCCGGCGCATGGACGGTCAAAAACATCTCCTGCAAAAATCCGGCCCCCAGCGAAAATGGCTGTAAAGTTTTGGCGTCGCAGATCGGAAAATTTTTCACCGGCAGTTCCATGGTGAACCGGCTCATGCCGTTATACGCGCCGGGATTGATGATCGACTTGTAAACGATGTTGTCCGGATAACTGTAGCGCAATGCCTGTTGCTCGGCCACGGTGTCCACCATGACCAGCGCATTATCGTTCAACAGCAGTTCCGGCACCAATTTTTTGATTTTCGCGGCCTGAACGAAAACGTCCACCCAGGCTCCGCCCGCCTGGTACCAGCATTTCACCAGTTGCAGCGTTGCGGCGGCGGCCGGAATCCGGCCGTGTTTCGCGGCAAAATCAGAAATCGTAAACGTCAGGTTGTTCATGGCTTGTCCCGGACAGCGCAAGGCACAGGCGGCCGATTCATACTCGCCGGGGGCCAGCGTGAGGTGCAGACGGTCGGTAAGTTGCTCGGCCGGCAAGACCTGCTGAGGCGTGACGGGATTGGCCGACAAGGCGTTCAACCGGTAGACGACCGGTTTCAGCGCGGCTTTTTTTACTCTCGGCGGCAGCTTTTCGGCCAGCTTTCGGATGTGATCGGGCGACAGCGCTTCGTCAAAGATGGAGATGGCGCAGAGCGAACCGTCGAAGCGGTTCCAGGTTTCCGAGTGTCCCAACATCAGCGGCGTTTGGTCCAGCGCTTTGATCGGAACCAGATGGTCTTTTTTTTCTCCTTCGCAACGGCCGTCGATATAGATTCGGGCACTTTGTTGGGCAACCGAATAGGTGACCGCGAAATGGTACCATACCTTAGGCTCGATCAGAATGCCTTGCGCCCGCAAGTTGCATTCTTCTTTCGGCATCTGATAGAGAACGCCGATGGTGCCGCTCGAACTCAGCCGACAGTCCTGATTCCATTGGCGGCTGAACAATCCGGCATAACCGGCCATGCGTTGGTCGTAATTCAATTCCGGCAGTTTGTCCGCTTTGAACCAGAACGCGATGGTGAATTCGCGATTGTTGTTGCTTGCTCGGTCGACCGGCATGGTGGTCAAATTCCCTTGGCCGGAAGAAAAATTCAATATCTGGTCATACCGATTGCCCAGCGGATGAACTTCCGCCGCCTGAAGCCATGCGGCCGTCAGAGTCAGAATGACGACGATTCCACAGTTTAATTTTGCCCACATATTTCAATCCTCGCGCGCACGTTTTTTGTACAAAGCGGTCCCGCTTATTTTATCGTACCCGGCATCGCTCTGTTTTGAGTTTAATCTGCAACTTCGATGTTTATATTGATTCTTGCGTTAAGGCCACTTCCGTCTACGGCAATTTTCCGGCTTTGATTCTCCAGTAGTAATAGAGCACCGAACCCAGCGAAGCATAAGTAATTTCCTTGTTGTTCGCCGCCGTCACATGGCCGTCGGCCCAGAGAAAATTCGCTTCTTTGCCGTGCCGGTTGTAGGGCCGCCAGTCGTCTGTCCAATGCGGGAACAGCTGTCCGATCGACTTGTTCGGTACGCAGTCCGCCAGGATAAACGTATCGGTCGGCCGGATCATTTCGCTGTTTTTATGGTAGTATTTCGTTTCGGAATACATACCGTCGGTGCCGGTGCCGAAGAATGCGTTCATGCCGTAGTCGGGGTCCACATAAATTGCCGTACTGCCCTTGATGCCCTGAGCCGGACAGCGTAGCAGATTGAGGTTCCGTATATAGCCGGTAAAGTATCCGCCGGCATCCGCCATTACGTTGGACCAGAACAGCCCGGCCCGAACCGTGCCGCCATTCGGAGGATAAGTCTTTCCCCAGTCGTAAGGATTGCAGTAAGCGGCCATGTAATAGCCGTCGTGATCGTCGCCCCAGTTTATCATAACCAGTCCGAGTTGTTTCAGGTTATTCGTACAACTGATTGCCTTGCCGCGATCTCGAGCTTTATTCAGGGCCGGCAACAGCATGGCGGCAAGAATCGCAATGATAGCAATTACCACCAAGAGTTCAATTAATGTGAAACTTCTCTTTTTCATCTTTTTTCTCCCGGGTTAGGGTTGAATTCTTCGTTTTATCCTATTAGAGGGTGCCATTCCGCAACTTTCCCGTTTAATCAGGGTGGGTTCGATGCGAACCACTTGACGCGGCAATTCCGGGCATTTCAGCCGTCGGAACACGGTATCGACCAGCATTTTCGCCACGCTGCCGCCGTCGGCATAGTGAATTGTGGTCAGCGTCGGCAGCGAAAATTCCGCTTGCACGATGTCGTCCTGCCCGATCAGGCTGAAGTCCTCGGGAATTCGATATCCCCGCTTTACGGCTTGACGGATAATGCCGATCGCCACCATGTCGTTGTGGGCAATGATCGCCGTCGGCAACCGGCCCCGGCTTTGTTCCAGCAGACGGTCGAAAAACTGACTGCCGTCGGCAAACGACAACACTCCGCGGCCGACCACCTGAAATTCCGGCGGTATGGCGATGCCGAACTTGGGCGCCTGCTGGACCAGCGTCTTATATCGCAAATCTTCCCGATTGCCCAGCCAGGCGATCCGGCGGTGTCCCAGTTCATACAGATAGCGCAGAATCTGCGTCATCGCCGCCGGCAGATTCAACTCGACCAGATCGAAACGCGGATCGGCATTATAAAAGCTGGCCACCGGAATATCCAACTTGCGGGGCAATAAGCTCGGTTCCACCGTGATAATGGCCTCCGTCTGCCATGAGAGGATGGTTTCCACGGCCCGCTGCTGTTCGCCGAGCAAGTCCCAGAAAGCGAAAATCGGCGAATAGTTCAACTGACAGATTTTCTGATGCAGATCCGCCACCATTTCACCATAAAAGAAGTTGCGGGTAGAGGGCAGCAGAATGCCGATATTGTTGGATCTCTGACGGCGCAGTTCGCTGGCCGCCCGATTGGGCCGATAGCCGAGTTCTTTGGCCGTGGACAGAATCCGCGCCGCCACTTCCGGGCGAACCCGGTTGTGATAACGGTTGTTCAGCACCAGCGAAACCGTTGAATGCGAGAGATTCAACTGCTTCGCCACTTCCGTCATGGTGATTGCCATTGCCACTTCCTTTTCAATAACTGACTGCCGCAAGTCACACGTGTGACTAAAAGAATTATAACCATTTTTTTTTGCTTTGTCAACAAAAAAACATACAATTAAGAAAAAATTTGTCATAAGTGGTAATCCCTCACTCTTTTCACGAAGCTCCCGCCCTGTCCGAACGACAAGTTCGCAGTTCTGCTTTTTTCCTCGGATCCGCTTCGCTTACCGAGGGAAAAGCATCGCTCCGAAATATTTTGGCCAAACCTCATGGACGGAGGAGTCCGGATTTCGCCTGCGGCGACCAGCGATTCCGCGCTGGACCCGGCCCGCGGAGCCCGCAGTGGCGATTTATTTCGCTACACGATTTTTTCCTTTTTTTACTTTTGGCGGTGTCGTCTAACGGCTGTCATTTGAAAAAGTAAATGCACACCCATCCCAACCATCAATTACATTTATGTTGAACATTTTGACCAGAACTATCACCTTGATCAACTTGCGCCCGACATTCAAACCGTCACGCCCGATGGTCGCAAACCGCATGGCATATTCCTCAAACTGCGCCGCAATGAGCTGTTACTGCCCCATCCATCAATTTCAGACGCATGGGTTTGGGGCTATTATGGCGGCTTGACACTACCTTTTGGAGGAATATATTATAATATTGTGGTTTTTTTGTGTTCCTTTTTTAATGAAACCTGATTAAGGTAGCTTCCCTCTTGAATTCATTTTTATCCTGTAAATACAGTCGTGAAATATTTCCGGATATAATATCGTTTGCTCGTTCATGGGCAATGAGATCCGGAGGCACCACAATTGAACTGAGCGGATTCGAACTCGCCGCGGCAGAGACGGCGGCGCACATCATAGAATGTTATCCGGCCTCGACCCCGGACGATCAATTTTCCATCAGTTGTAAAGACCATGACGGAGGACTGGAATTTAATTTTGCGGACAAGAGTGTTGCGATAACTCCGGACAAGATTTGGCACTACGATCTTATGGGCATTGACAGCTATCCGGATCGACGAAGATTACTTCTTATCAAAAATGTTTGCGACAGTTTGGAACTCAGAACCCGGGAGAACGGCGGTTGGTCTATCGTCTTCTTCAAGTCCATCAAAAATTTTTGTACTGACCAACCGGAACCGCTACTTGATCACCCCGTTTCGGCGCGAAAGGAGAAAATTGAGGTAATAGATGGGACCAAGGAAGATATTCCCGCGTTGGTCGAGCTGTCTTATTATGTTTTTCGCTATTCTTACCTTGAATATTTCACTCACGATTATTTTGCCGCAGTGATGGATAATCCATATCATGTCTTTCATGTGGCGAAGACGAAGTCCGGGCAGGTAGTAGCGTTCCAGAGTTATGCGGTTGAACCGGAGAAAACCACTGAAATATGTTATTACTATGACGTTATGACGCATCCCGATTACCGTAATAGTTCCGCCATGTTGAGATTTGCCAAAAAGATTACGGTTGCTTTAAACAATCCACCGCATCCAGATGTCAAACTCTGGTTTCTTGAGCTGATTGCAACGCACACCCATTCCCAGCGCTACGCCAGAGATTACAATTTCACCATCTGCGGAATTAAAGCGTCACATGACGTGGTTGTTCAATATGCCGGTGACATTGAATCCAGCGATCAACGTGAAACGTATCTTCTTGCCTGGCATTGGCTCGCTAAATATCACGGGGAGAGAATCCGTTTCTATTCGGCTCCGGAGCATGCGGCGATGATTCAGCGAATATTCTCCCTTCAAGAGATGAATGCTCTAATTGGCATAGCGGAATTTGTACCGGCGGAGGAATTCCTCGTGACCGCAAAGTTTGAAGCCAATGACGGCACTTTGACCATTACGTTCGAACAGTTAGCCGAGGATAAGAACGTCTTTGCTTTATTGCTCCGGCGTAAAAGGGAAGAAGCGATGGCGGCAAGTTTAAAGACCGTTTACGTCAGGATTCCAGCTTGGGTCCCGCTTCCGGAATATATATCTGCCGGCATGCGCGAAAATGGTTTTTTCTTTACTGGTATTGAGCCTCGGAATGCATCGGAATTTTATATACTTTACTGTTGCCTCTGCGGTCAGGATTTTGATTTTGGCAAGCTGAGAGTATGCGACCAATTCTCGTTGGAGTTGCTGAATTACGTAAAAAACGAATATATGATGGTAAACTAATATGAATATTGATAGTCTGAGGGATACCGATGCGCAATCGGCTCAGAAGCAGATCAAATCATTATGGATTTATCTCGGAGTTGATTTGGCTTCGTTGTTACCGATCGGAGTGGTGGCACTTATGTCCGGGTCGACCATCCTCTTGGCCGATTTGCTGGACTACTCCAAAAGCATTACTTCCGCTTTCATTTCGATCTTGATTCTTGGGCAGATCGTCCACAAGCATACCAGTCGTTTTGAATTTGGTCTCGGCAAGCTGTCTACCTTCGGTGCGCTCGTTATATCGGTTGGAGTATTTCTTTCCATCCTCGGCGGTATGGGCGTTGCCTTCTATCGGATCATTCATCCGGCGTCGATTGAGAATCCGTATACGCTGGCTGGCGCAATTTTCCAGGTTTTCGGAATATTCATCAATATGTGGCTGATGATAAGGAATTTAAAACTCTCCAAGGAAACGGGGTCTCCGCTCATGGCAACCACGTGGCGGATTGCTTTTGCCGACATGCTGCTTTGTAGTGGAATCCTCTTTGCGTTGGTCATGACCTATCTTCTCCGGAGGCAAAGTTGGTCGCTCTACATTGACCCGGTCTGCGCGATTGTGGCTCTCGCGATCGGAGCAGTTTCCTATATTTCGCTCTTTAAGCAGACGATTGCCGACCTGTTGGATCTTTCGCTGGGCGAACGGCAGCAAATAGAGATTATGAAAACGCTCGCAGAATGCTTTGATCTTTACAGTGACTTTCATGGTGTCAAAACACGCAGCAGCGGCGGCCGGGCTTGTGTTGAACTGACCTTAAGCTTTCCTGCCGAAACCACAGTGGAAGACGCGTTATCCCGAATTGATAAAATCCGGAATAGCATCATCACCAGGATCGGAAACTGCGAGGTCAACGTCATCATCGCGCCGCCGTCCAACTGAATCGGGTGGAAATAGCAGATTGCTACACAAATATCCGAATAGAGGCAGAATTTAATTTTGCCTTGCTCTATTGCAATTTTTCGGGTTTTCTCCCCGGAGACTCGTTTTGAGACTTTTGCCGCGCTACCGAAACTGATATTATTTTATTGTTTTTTTATGTTGAGCTTGTTTAACTTCTTTGGCCGGATAAGTTCCGAAGTCGATTTCATTGGTGCCGACAACTGCGATTTGCGGTGCGGCGCACAGTCCGGAAAACGGAATTAATAATATCCCCAGATATCTGATCATGACAACATATCCCTTGAATTTTGTTTTACCGCAATTAAGTCAGCTTGCAAAGGGGATTCTGCAATTGTTATGAAATTTTTTCGAAGTCTCATTGTCGGTTTTTTTATTCTGCTGGGATTGGTGTTCCCATTCTGTTTGGCAACGGCCGATAATAACAGTCCAACGAAACCGCAAGTTCAGGTGGATTTTTTGTCGTGCCCTTACGCTCAAAGATACGATTGGTTATGAGAAAATGCTGATAATTTACTGACTCCGCATATTTTAGCATTCGGGCTTCCCTCATAATTTCATGCTCATGTACCTCTGAGGGTAATTCGTTGGTAATGGAGCGCCAGGAGTGCGGGCGGATGGGGGAAACACCGTTTTCGGCTCAAATTCAAATCAGGCTAGGAATCATAGAGTTATGGAACCCCCTCAAACCTACCGTAGGTCAGTCGCAACTGAGAGAACATCCCGAACAGAGAGAAACTGAGGCGGAGACATGGGCCTCGGTAAGTCTGAGCAAGAGGGATTCGAACGAATCAGCTGAGCTCAAAAGCCTTTGGTACAAGGGGATATACAAAGCGGGAAATAATTCATAAGGCGTTGACATGGAATCAGATGCAAATAAAAGTGGCGGAGAGAGAGAGATTCGAACTCTCGGAGGGGTTGCCCCCTCGCAGGTTTAGCAAACCTGTGCTTTCGGCCACTCAGCCATCTCTCCGTTCTGAGGTCAATCTACCTCAGAGCTATTACAATAACGCCGAACTTTCGATCATCAAACCAAAATCCCGAAAAAATACAAGAAAAATTGTCTTGGCAAACCGAGTTCGAAAATCTCAAAACGGGTCTTCAACGCCTTTCCTTCGCAGAAAGACAGCCGGAAAAACATCATTTCAATCGGGAAATTTTCTTCGCCAGTCGCAAAACCGCCAATTCCTTGGCTTTAGCCTCCACTTCAATCGTAATCGGCAAATGCCGCCAGTCATCCGGAAAATCAGCCCAATGGATATAATCGTGATGCCAACGCGAATTCCGGCTTTTCCAGCCGTCGCGCGGCGACGACAGATGAAACAGCGGTTCCCGATTCCAGGTTGTCAGCGCCGCCACCGTAGCTTCGCGCTCCGTCATACCGTCCGACAGACAGCGGTGGTGGTGAACATCGTAAACCAACGGAATCCCGGTCGACCGGCAGACCGGCAGCAGGTCGGACGGAGTAAAAATCCGGTCGTCGTTTTCCAACGTCAGTCGCTGCCGGAGCGCGGACGGCAAGTCTCGGATCGCGTTCTCCAAACGTCGCAACGCCGCCGGCTTGTCGCCATAGCCCCCTCCCCCGTGGAGATTGATCACATCGGCGCCGACCAATTCCGCCAACTCGTTTTGAGCAGCCAGTTCTCGAAGCGACGCGGACATCACTTCCGTCCGGGGCGAATTCAACAGAACAAATTGATCGGGATGAAACGTTAACCGCAGATCGTGCATTGCCGCATATTCCCGGCAACGCCCAAGATGTTCACGAAGACACGGCCAATCCGGCAATTGTACCAACTCGTAACCCAGTTGCGGATGGGTTTTCAAAGGGAAAAACTGACTGTTGATGCGAAAATCGCCAATACCATGAGCAGCACAGTAATGCAATGCCTGTTCCAACGCCGCCGCATTATCCAGCGCCAATTGACTCAGCCACTCCAAGCGTCGAGCGGAAAGCATCGGTTGGAGCCGGGCCGCCGTGACCGTCCGGAACCGGATCGGCTCCCGGACGAACAGACAGCACAGGCCCAGCCGCAGCATTCGGAATCAGTTCACTTCTTTGAGCAAACTCCGCAAAATGGCGGCGTCCGCATAGAACTGCGACAACTCGTCGCCCCGAAAGAATTCCAGCGAGGCAAAGTGGTCGATTCCAGTCGTCTTGGCCAGCAGGAAGACTTCCCGCCAGAAGGAAACGCCCGATTCCAGCGGCAACCGACTGCAATTGGTATGATCGCTGACCCACCAGAAAATATGCAGGTTGGTCAGCTTGGACAGTACCTGTTTCAGGCCGCCCAGCCGATATTCTTTCGTGGTATTCTGCAACGGTTGCCAGTAAAAACGCAATCCGGGATGATTGACTTCGGCCAACAGTTGTTTGGCGGACTCATTGGTGTCAGTCAGCGTATTGCCATGATATTCCAGCGAAATACTGATGCCGCGCGGCCAGGTATAATCGCAGACGCGCTTCAGATCGTCCACCACCTGCTGCCGTTCCTCCGGCGCCAAACCGGCTGAACCGTGGGTGCCGGCCCAGACTCGAATGGTCGAGGTCTCCAGCATCCGGGCCGTATCCAACACTTTGGCAAAATCGGGATTGTCGCCGCCCACGGGACAACCCGCGCGATAATAAGAACCATAGGCGGAAATAGTCAGCTTCTGATGACGACACATTTCCATGATTTTGGCCGCCTGCTTCAAGTCGCCGTGCGGCACGTGAATATCACCGCCCCACTCGATGCCGTCCAACCCGGCCGCCACCGCCGCCGCCACGATGTTTTCAGGAGAAAGCTTCCGGAAAGAAACCGATACGAGTCCGCTTTTAATCATAGCGATGCGCTCCTGTTCTTCTGAAATAGGACTGAAACCAACCTTCCGGCAATAATGCCCATCATTACCGGTTATTGGTATTTTATCCACTTGGCGGCAGAAGTCAATCCGCAGAAAATCGGGAAAAGAAAATTATCCGCTGAAAGTACGTATTTTTTCGATAAAAAAAACGGCCGCATCATTGCTGATGCGGCCGTTGGCGTTTTAAGAATCAATCCGCAATAACGGATTATTTCTTTTTAGCAACCTTCCTGGCCGGAGCCTTGACGCTGATCTTGGCCGGAGCCTTGACCGCTTTCTTGGCCGGCTTGGCGGCAGCTTTCTTCGCTGCCGATTTGGTCGCGCCGTTCTTGATCGCCGCCTGAGCAGCCGCCAACCGGGCAATCGGCACACGGTACGGACTGCAGGAGACATAGGTCAGACCGGTCTTATGGCAGAATTCAATGGTCTTCGGTTCGCCGCCATGTTCGCCGCAGATCCCCAACTTGATGTTGGGACGGACGGACTTGCCTTTGGCAACCGCAATCCGGACCAATTCGCCCACGCCGTCCTGATCGAGCACCTGGAACGGATCGTAGTCATAGATCCCGGCACGGACGTAATCGCCGAGGAATTTGCCGGCATCGTCGCGGGAGAAACCGCAGCCCATCTGGGTCAGGTCGTTGGTACCGAAGGAGAAGAATTCGGCTTCCTTGGCGATCGCATCGGCGGTCACCGCAGCGCGCGGAACTTCGATCATGGTACCGATCTTGACTTCGAGCTTGGTCTTCTTAGCTTTTTCAACTTCGCCGATCACCCGGACAATGATTTCTTTCTGCTGGCTCAATTCTTTAACATTGCCCACCAGCGGAACCATGATTTCGGGTTTGGAACCTTTGACTTCGGCAGCCGCTTCGCAGAGCGCGCGGACCTGCATTTCCGTCACTTCCGGATAGGTGATGCCGAGACGGCAACCGCGATGACCGAGCATCGGGTTGAATTCATGGAGGCTGTTGACCACCTTCTTGATTTCCGCCGCAGTCGTCTTAAACAGCTTGGCCATTTCCTGCTGGCCTTTGTCATCCTGCGGCAGGAATTCATGGAGCGGCGGATCGAGCAGACGAACGGTGCAATTCCGGCCGTCCAGCGCTTTGCACATTCCGACGAAATCGGACTTCTGGAGCTTCAGCAACGCCGCCAAGCCGTCTTCATACTGCTTCACGTCGGCCAACGCCTTGGCATTGCCCTTGAGGGCTTTCTTGAGTTCGTCGAGCGTCTTGACGCCATATTCCAGCTTCATCTTCTTGACCGTTTCCGCCACGAGAATCACGCGGCGGAAAGCGATGATCCGGTCGCCTTCGAAGAACATATGTTCGGTACGGCAGAGACCAATCCCTTCGGCGCCGTACTTGACAGCCACCTGGGTATCGTGCGGGGTATCGGCATTGGTGCGGACGCCCAGCGTACGGTATTTATCGGCCAGCTTCATGATCTGTTCGAACGGACCGGCCAATTCCGGATCCTGCGTTTCGATTTTGCCGCTGTACACGGCCCCGATCGAACCGTTCAGAGAAATCCAGTCGCCTTCTTTCAGCGTAACGTTGCCGATGAACATCTTTTTGGCTTTATAGTCGATCGTCACTTCGCCGCAACCGGCGACGCAGCAGGTGCCCATCCCGCGGGCCACCACGGCCGCGTGAGAAGTCATCCCGCCGCGAGTCGTCAGAATCCCCTGGGAAACGTGCATCCCGGTAATGTCTTCCGGACTGGTTTCGATCCGGCAGAGAATAACCTTCTTCTTGTCCTTCGCCCATTTTTCGGCATCATCGGCGTTGAAGACGATCATCCCGGTAGCAGCTCCGGGAGAAGCCGGCAGACCGACAGTCAGTTTCTTGGCAGCCGCTTCGGCCTTCTTGTTGAAGACCGGATGGAGCAACTGGTCGAGCATCGACGGTTCGACGCGCATCACCGCAACCGTTTCGTCGATCAAACCTTCTTTGACGAGGTCGGTGGCGATTTTGACGGCGGCGGCGGCAGTCCGTTTGCCGTTACGGGTCTGGAGCATGAACAGTTCGCCGTTTTCAATGGTGAATTCCATATCCTGCATATCGCGGAAATGGTTTTCCAGCTTGAGCCGGATGGCATCGAGCTGTTTGAAGCACTTCGGCATCGCTTCTTCGAGCGACGGGAACTTGGCTTTGCGATCTTTTTCGCTGACGCCATGAGCCTTGGCCCAATCCAGCGACCCGGCTTTGGTGATCTGCTGCGGGGTGCGAATCCCGGCCACCACGTCTTCGCCCTGGGCGTTGATCAGAAATTCGCCGTAGAAATACTTGTTGGCGCCGGTGGAGGGGTCGCGGGTGAAAGCCACCCCGGTGGCGCTCTTGTCGCCGGAGTTGCCGAACACCATCGACTGCACGTTGACGGCGGTGCCGAGCAGACCGCGGATGTCGTTCAGTTCGCGATATTTGATGGCGCGGGAATTGTTCCAGGAACCGAATACGGCTTCAATCCCTTTCCACAGCTGTTCGCGGGGATCTTCCGGGAAGTCTTTCTTGGTGGCGGTCTTGACCACTTTTTTGTAGGCCACGATCACTTCTTTGAGGTCGGCAATGTTCAGTTCGTTGTCGAGCTTCTTGTTCTTGGCATCTTTGACCTTCTGCAAAGCGGCTTCGAAATCGTGATGCGGAATGCCCAGCACCACGTCGCCGAACATCTGGATGAACCGGCGATAGGAGTCCAGCACAAAACGTTCATTCTTGGTCAGCTTGATCATCGCTTCGATGGTCTTAGTATTAAGACCGAGGTTGAGGACGGTGTCCATCATGCCAGGCATGGAAGCGGCAGCTCCGGAACGAACGGAAACCAGCAACGGCTTCGGGCCTTTGCCGAACGTCTTGCCGGTGATTTTTTCCAGACGGGCCAACGCGGGTTCGACTTCTTTGGCAATCTTGGCAAAAAGGGCTTTCTGACCCAGTTTGTAATACTGATCGCAGGCCGAAGTCGTAATGGTGAAGCCCGGAGGAACCGGCAAACCCAATCCCGCCATTTCAGCCAGATTGGCGCCCTTGCCGCCGAGCAGCTCCCGCATCGACCCTTTGCCTTCGGATTGACCTTTCCCGAAGAAATACACGAATTTTTCAGACATACCGATGAACCCTCTCTTAGTTTTTGGTGGTTATCGTTCAGTTTAAGACAATACGAACACGCCGTCCGGCTTTATTCGGACGGCTTATCGGTGAAATCCATAAATACTTTTTCGATGAGTTCCCGTTTGGGATTGATATCGGAATCAATCATCACAAACGCCCCGTTCACCACGGTTCGTTTCTTGATTCCACACAGATGAACATACCCGTTCTGGACGATTTTCACCCATCGGTCATGCTGTTTCTTGATGTGGTCGTTGAACTTGTAGATGCCGATTTCCGAACCCGAGATTTTAATGGACAGCGCATCGTCGCAATTGATCACATCGCGATTCAACAACGCCACCGTTTGGATCGGCACTTTGCGTTTTTCAAAATAACGCACCATATCAGGAATCGTCAAATGATTGTTGGTGATGGCCGGGGGAGCGCTGGTAGTAGCACAACCGGAAAGAAAAATAATAAACGACAGCAACAACAGCAAAAGAATACCACTCTTCAAAAGCAAGTGTCTCATCGTATCCTGCCAGTCCCTTATAAGTAATCCGCGTACTTGCGGCAACTAACAACAGATTGTAAAAATTTATCATTAATCCCTTGGATTGCAAGTAAAAAAAAAGCGGTTTGAAAAACATTTCCGGCGAATTATTTTATCTCTTCATTTATTGACTTAGTATGAATGGACACCGCAATGAACGATCCGACTTTTAATATTGTTCTGGTTCATCCGGAAATTCCGCACAATACCGGCAATATCGGCCGGCTGTGCGTCAATACCGGTTCGCGCCTGCATCTGATCCGCCCCCTCGGGTTCAGCCTCGAAGACAAGTACCTCAAACGCGCCGGCATGGACTACTGGCCGCTCGTCGACCTCTGTCTCTATGATAGCTGGGAAGAATTTTTCGACCGCAATCAGCCGCCGCAACTTTACTTTTTTTCCACCCACGGCACCGCCTCGCTATGGGATGCCGATTACGGCGCCGGCTCCTATCTGGTATTCGGCAACGAAGGCCATGGACTGCCGCCCGATTTTTATCAACGTTATCGCGATCGTCTGTTCATTATCCCGATGCCCGGAGAGCACTGCCGCAGCCTCAATCTGGCCAACGCCGTTTCAGTGGTAATGTATGAAGGGCTGCGCCGACAACTCCATCCGGGAGCACCGGCATGAGGGCGCTGCTTCGTTGCTGCGGCGTTCTGATCGCCATGCTGATGACGTGCGGTTTCTTTGTCGTCATTCTGCCGGTTCTGGTGATTCTGGGGCTGTTTTTCAAAGGCATCCGCGTCCAAACCGTAAAGACCTGGGCGCCTCCGAATTTTCAGACGGCCGAGTCGCCGTCCGAAACCCCGACGTCGCCCGCCGACGATGACATCATCGACGTCACCGCACAACCGCTCGACCGCAGAGAACTGGATACTCCGAACAACGAACGGCAAGACCGCTTCTAGTCGCTCCGACCCCGTATCCCGGACACAAAAAAAACGGGACGGCTTTTACCAAGTCGTCCCGCGCTTTTCACTAAGTTTTTTCTACGTCAAAAGCGACTGGGCGGCATGCAGCACCGCAATTCCCGCGGCCGCGCCTTCCGGATGCCGGAACACCGACGTTCCGGCCACGATCATATTGGCTCCGGCCGTTGCCGCCGCCGCAATGGTCTTGCCGTCCAACCCGCCGTCGACTTCCAGATGCACCGGCAGATTTTTTGCCCGGATGGCATCGTGAATCGTCTTGACTTTCGGCATCATGTCGGCCATAAAACTCTGTCCGCCGAAACCGGGTTCCACCGTCATTACCAGCACCAGGTCGATGCGGTCGAGATACGGCAACACCGCTTCCGCCGGCGTCTTCGGCTTGACCGAAATCCCCACCGACACCTTCAGCGCGCGCAGCTTTTCGATCACCGCTTCCGGCCGGTCATCGGCTTCGATATGGAACGTGATATGGTCGGCGCCCGCTTTGACGAACGCTTCCGCATATTTCAACGGATCGGTAATCATCAGATGGGTGTCGAACACCAGTTCGGTCCCGCCGCGAATCGACTTCAACAAAGGCGGTCCCATGGTGAGATTCGGGACGAAATGCCCATCCATCACGTCGAGATGCAACAGATCGCATCCGGCAATTTCGACACGGTTGATTTCTTCCGCCAGCTTGCCGAAATCGGCCGCCAGAATCGACGGCGACACCAACATCCGGCGCGGATCGAGGTCTTTTACGGTTTTACGCATAATTCTTTTGCTCTTTCCCAAATTGCGGTTCGAAAAAAACATTCCGACGGCTGTTTCTCCACCCGGCGGATTGCGGAAAAAACTTAACCCACCGACGCGCCGCCGGCAATCTCGCCGTCGACCGTCACCAGCTTCAATTCCTTGCCGACTTTGGCTGCCAGCAACATTCCGTTGGATTCGATGCCGCGGATCTTCGCCGGCTGCAGATTCGCCACCACCACGATCGTTTTGCCGACCATCGCGTCCGGCGTATAGTACTGCGCCACGCCCGCCACGATCTGACGTTTTTCGCCGCCAAGGTCGATTTGCAGCTGCAACAGCTTGTCGGCGCCTTCGACGCGTTTCGCTTCCAGCACTTTGGCGGTCTTCAACTGCGCTTTGAAGAAGTCGTCGATCGTAATCAATCCGATCGGAGCCGCTTCTTTTTTATCCGCCGATTTGGCCGCCGCCGAAACCGGTTTTACTTCCGACTTCTTTTCCTCTGCTTTGACCTCGATGCGCGGAAACAGGCCGACGATATCTTTTACGGTCAATCCGGTCAACACGTTCTTGTCGGCCGCCAGCGAAGCGATATCGGGCTGACGCGTCATTTCGTCGGGCAGCCCCAACACCTGCAACAATTCGGTCATCTTGGTCGGCATCACCGGATGCAGCAGCACCGCGGCTTTCCGCAGGACTTCGGCCGCCGAATAGAGCACCGTGCCCAACCGGGCGGTTTCGCCCTTTTTCGCCAACGTCCACGGCGCCGTCACTTCCAGATAACGGTTGGCGGCGCGAACCGCCGTCAGAATCCCGGCCAGACCGCGGTCGAGCCGCATCTGGCGCAACATTTCCGGCGCGTCTTTCACGGCCTGATCGATCGGTTCGAACAGTTCTTTTTCGGCATCCGTCATCGCGGCCGGGGCCGGCATCACGCCGGCGCACTGGCGCAGCGTCATCTTGACCACCCGGCTGAGCAGGTTGCCCAGATCGTTGGCCAGATCGCTGTTGTAACGGGTCACAAAGGCGTCTTCGGTAAACGACGCATCCTGGCCGAGCGTCATTTCCGCCATCAGAAAATAGCGGAAGGCGTCGACGCCGTACTTTTCGCACATATCCATCGGATTGACCACGTTGCCGAGCGATTTGCTCATCTTGTCCTTGCCGGTGAGCCACCAGCCGTGGGCGAAGATGGTTTTCGGCATTTCCACGTTCATTGCTTTCAGCATGATCGGCCAGTAGACCGAATGGGTGGTCAGAATGTCTTTGCCGATCAGATGGAGCGAGGCCGGCCACCACTTTTTGAAGGAAGCGTCGTCCGTGCCGTAGCCGACTCCAGTGATATAGTTGATCAGCGCGTCGAACCACACATAGCAGACGTATTCCCGGTCGAACGGGATTTCAATGCCCCACGACAGCCGCGATTTCGGCCGCGAGATGCAGAGGTCGCCCAGCGGCTGTTTCAGAAAGCCGAGCGTTTCGTTGGCCCGGAAGGACGGCTGGATAAAGTCCGGATGCGACTGGATGTATTCGATCAGCCAATCCTGATACTGACTCATTTTGAAGAAATAGTTCGATTCGACGATCTCGCCGACTTCTCGTTTGCATTCCGGACAGAGCTTGCCGTCGATCAGATCCTTGTCGGTAAAGAACCGTTCGCAGGGCACACAGTAATGCCCCTTGTATTCGGCGCGATAAATCAGCCCGCGGTCGTAGAGATCCTGTAAAATCCGCTGGACCTGCTGCTTGTGGAAATCCTGCGTGGTACGGATGAAGCGGTCGTTGGTAATTTCCAGTTTCTTCCAGAGTTCCTGAAAGCGGACCACCGTGGTATCGCACTGTTCCTGGGGCGTTATATGGTGGGCTTCGGCGGCGCGCTGGACTTTCTGTCCGTGCTCGTCGGTGCCGGTCAGGAAAAACGTCGGCACGTCGAGCGTGCGATGATAGCGCGACAACACGTCGGCCAGAATGGTCGTGTAAGCGTGGCCGATGTGCGGTTTATCGTTGACGTAATAAATCGGAGTAGTAACATAAAAATGGTTATCGGTGCTCATGTAGCGGCTCCCGTAATGATTTAATTTTAAACAAGATTGACCATAACTTAAATCCGACGACGTTATTTTGCAACGCTCATGCTTGCAATTTGTTCCCCGCCGTCTATTCTTTTGACGGCAGACTCAATCGGGGCAGCGGGGAAGACACGGGTCGCTTTTGAAACAGCACCCCATTTCTTCCCCACACCCTAATTTTGACTCTGCAAAACTTTTATTTTCTTTATCGTCTTGCCTGACAAGATGATAAAGAGATGAAAAAGTAAAAAAAACGGAACGGGGTTTCTTCGCGGAAACTGATTTTACGTCTTGTTATTGATAGTTACCATTAATGGATTAACGGAGGATATTCGATCATGGCCGATACCCAAGAACTGCCGCTGCACAGCACGCTGCCGAAAAATATGACGTGGGACCTGGCCCCGATGTACGCCTCGAAAACCGCCTGGGAAAAGGATTTTGCCAGTCTCGACGGTCTGCTAAAAAAAGCGGTCGCGTTCAAGGGCCGTCTCGGCGACGGTCCCAAGGTGCTGGCCGCCGCGTTTGCCGCCATCGACGCACTGGAACGCGTCGGAGAAAAAACCTATACCTTTGCCCACCTGCGTTCCGACGAAGACACCTCGGTATCCGCCAACCGCGCGCTGGTAGCCCGGGCCGGAGCCAAATTCGCCCAGATCGGCGGCGACCTTGCCTGGTTCGAACCCGAACTGCTCGCCCTGCCCGATGCGCAACTGAAAAAGTATCTCAACAGCAAGGAACTCGCCTTCTACCGCCGGACCCTGGAAGAAACCCTGCGCGACAAACCGCATACGCTGTCCGCCCCGGAAGAACGTCTGCTCGGCATGGCGTCCGACATCTTCGGGTCGTCCGAAAAAATCTTTTCCACGCTGAACGACGCCGACCTGACCTTCCCGGTGGTCAAAGACGAACAGGGCAAACGCCAAGCGCTCACCCACGGCAATTACATCAAATATCTCGAATCGCCCGACCGCAAAGTCCGCAAAAACGCGTTCACCGCGCTCTACAAAACTTACGAACAGTTCCGCAACACCTTTGCCGCCATGCTCTACGGCGACGTCCAAACCCACGTTTACAGCGCCAGAATCCGCCATTACTCCTCGGCGCTGACCGCGTCGCTCCATGACGACAACGTTCCCGAAGCCGTTTACCACAACCTGATCGACACCGTCCACCGCCATCTTCCGCAGTTATTCAAGTACTTCGGACTGCGGGCCCAAACGCTCGGGCTCAAACAGCTCGACATGTACGACATCCACTGTCCGCTGGTTCCGGAATACCGTCTGGAAGTGCCCTGGGAACAGGCTTGCAAATGGGTTCAAGCCGCCCTCGCCCCGCTCGGCAAAGACTACTGTGCCAAGCTCAAACAGGCCTTCGACAAACGCTGGATCGACGTGCTGGAATGCAAAGGCAAGCGGTCCGGGGCCTATTCCAGCGGCTGTTTCGATTCCAATCCCTATCTGCTGCTGAACTATACCAACACACTGGACGAAGTTTTCACGCTGGCGCACGAGCTCGGCCATTCGATGCACTCCTGGTATTCCAATCACACCCAGGATTACCACTATGCCGACTACAGCATTTTCGTGGCGGAAATCGCCTCCACCACCAACGAACTGCTGCTCCACGACTATCTGTTGAAACACGGTCCGCAAGACCGCAATTTCCGGCTCTATCTGCTCAGCCATCACGCCGACCAGTTCCGCGGCACCATCTACCGCCAGACCATGTTCGCCGAATTCGAAAAGATGATTCATGAAAAGGTGGAACAGGACGTGCCGCTGACTGCCGACGAGCTCTGCAAAGCCTATTTCGAATTGAACCGCGCCTATCATGCGGAAAACGTCAAACCGGACCAGTTGATCGAACTGGAATGGGCGCGCATCCCGCACTTCTACTATGACTTCTATGTCTACAAATACGCCACCGGGCTGTCGGCTGCGGCACAGTTGAGCCAAAACATTCTCAGCGGCGACCCGAAAAAGTTGAATGCCTATCTGGGTTTTCTGAAAGCCGGCTGTACCAAAGACGTGCTGGACATCATGAAAGACGCGGGCGTGGACCTGTCGACGCCCGCCCCGGTCGACGCCGCCCTGAACCGGTTCGGCGACACCGTCGACGAACTGGCCGCGCTGCTCAAAAAAAGTAAAAAATAGCGGCGGATGACCGGCGAAACATTGCCAACTAAGTTTTCCGGGAAAAAAAATCGGAATGCGGAGAAGAAATGGGACGCTGTTTCAAACGCGCCCCGTGTCTTCTCCGCTTAGACGATAGTATCAAAACGAATCTCCGGGGAAAAACCTCGAAAACTTTGAGAAGTTTTCAAGGTTTCTCCCCGGCCCCTTTTCCTGACTTTCAAACTTTTTAAGTTATTTATCTATTTGCATAGCAAATAGATAAATGAAATAAAAGTTTTGTGGGGTCAAAATTGGGGCGCGGGGAAGAAATGGGGTGCTGTTTCAAAAGCGTCCCGTGTCTTCCCCGCTACCCAAGATTTGAGACTGCCGTCCGCTTACCCATAGTCTTGATAAGAATCCAACGAGAATTTGCGTTCGGACTATTGACGGATTGAATTTTGGTTTTACAGTCAAATAGAATGCATTCAAGAAGTCAAGGGGGGACATGCTATGAAAATTTCATTGTTGGGAATGCCCAGAATCGGAGCCGCCAGGGAACTCAAAACCGCGCTGGAAGGCTTCTGGAACGGCAAAATCACCGCGCAACAGCTGGAAAACACCGGTGCCGAACTGCGTCAGGAAAATCTGCAATTGCTGCAAAAACTCAACTTCGATTACATTCCCTGTAATGACTTCAGCTATTACGACCGGATGCTCGATTTAATGCTGATGCTGGGCATCGTTCCCGAACGGTTCGCGGTGCCGGAACTGCCGAACGGGTCCCCGGAACAGTATTTTGCCATGGCCCGCGGCACCGTCATCGACGGTCAGAACATCCCCGCGCTGGAAATGACCAAATGGTTCAACACCAATTATCACTATCTCGTGCCGGAACTGCCGCCGCCCATCGAATTCCAGCCGCGGCCGGAGTTGCTGATACAACAGATTCGGGAAGCGGTGGCGCTGGGCATCAAACCGGCGCCGGTGCTGATCGGACCGGTCACCTTCCTGATGTTGTCGCATCTGCCGGACGGCATCAATCCAGCCGCCTATTTTCCGGCGCTGACCGAAGCGTACGACCGGATCGTCCGGGCTCTGGCGACGGAAGAAATTACCGCCGTCAACTTCGAGGAACCGGCACTGGTGCTGGACGAATGTACGCCGCTGCTGCCGGGTCTGCGTGACTTCTTTACGACGCTACGCAACAGCACGCCGACCGAACTGTTCGTCCACACGTTCTTCGACAGCCTCCATGAAAATTACAGCGCCGTCATCAACCTCCCGGTGCACGGCTTCGGACTCGACTTTGTCAACGGCATCGACAACCTGGCGTCGTTCAAGCAATATGGCTTTCCGCATGACAAGGTGCTCTTTGCCGGCGTCATCGACGGCCGCAACATCTGGCGCGCCGACGCCTTCCGAATCGATGAAGTCATCCGGGTAGTCAAGGAAAAACTCTCGCTGAACAAACTGGTTCTCACCACCTCCTGTCCGTTACTGCACTGTCCGGTTTCGCTGGCGGCGGAAACCGGTCTTCCGGAAGAACACCGCCGCTATCTGGCGTTCGCCCGGGAAAAAGTCGAAGAACTGGCGGAACTGCGGCACATCTATCACGAAGGCCGTCCGGAAGCGCTGGACGCGCTCAAACAATTGCGCCGGGCTTTTTTCAACGACACCTCCCGCTACTGCGGCGACGTCCGGGAACGCTGTCTGCACGCCGATGCGCTGCGCGGCAAACGCAGCGAACCGTTCGCGCAGCGGTCGGCGGCCCAGCAACGGTTGCTGCAACTGCCGCCGTTGCCCGCCACCACCATCGGTTCGTTCCCGCAGACCGCCGAACTGCGACGGTTCCGCAAAGCCTGTCGCAACGGTAAAATCTCCGTCTCCGAATACGAAAACGGGATTCGGCAGCGGATCGCCGACGTCATCAAGTTACAGGAAGAAATCGGGCTCGACGTGCTGGTTCACGGCGAATTCGAACGCAACGACATGGTGGAATTCTTCGGCGAACGGCTCGACGGCTATCTGTTCACCGCCAACGGCTGGGTCCAATCCTACGGCAGCCGGTGTGTCAAGCCCCCGATCATTTTCGGCGACATCCACCGGCCCGACACCATGAGCGTCGACGAAATCGTCTATGCCCAAAGTCTCACCGACAAGCCGGTCAAAGGCATGCTGACCGGGCCGGTAACGATGTTGAACTGGTCGTTTGTCCGCGACGATCTCCCGCGTCAGGAAGTCTGCTTCCAGTTGGCGATGGCCATCCGCGAGGAAGTGCTCGATCTGGAACGCAACGGCATCAAAATCATTCAGGTTGACGAACCGGCGCTCCGGGAAGGCTTGCCGCTGCACCGCGAACAGCGTCCGATCTATCTGAAATGGGCGGTGGAATGCTTCCGGACCACGGTCAGCAGCGTCTCGCCGGCCACCCAGATTCATACCCATATGTGTTACAGCAATTTCAACGAGATCATCGACGAAATCATCGCCATGGACCCCGACGTGATCTCCATGGAAAATTCGCGTTCCGGCAACGATCTGCTGCAGATTTTCCGGACCCGCCAATATCCGAATCAGATCGGACCCGGCGTCTACGACATCCATTCCCCCAATGTCCCGACGCAGGAAGAACTCCAGGCGGAAATCACGCGGCTGCTTCAGGTGTTCCCGGTGGAAAAACTCTGGATCAACCCGGACTGCGGCCTGAAAACCCGGAAGGATGAAGAAGTCATTCCGTCGCTGAAAAACATGGTCGCCGCCGCCCGGTCGTTCCGTCCGGCGTGATGACTAATGCAGTTGCCGGTAGGCTTCGCTCAGACGGGCGGCGTCGGAACGTCGTCCCGCCTGGAGCAAACTGCGGATCAGTTCGGTTTTGGCCGGCGCTGACGGCACCCCGGCCCGGTCGAGTTGCCGGATATAGTCTTCCGCCCGGTCGAACTGCCGGTTGAGCAACATCACATGAACCACCGCCCAGCGCTCCGCCGGCCGCCGCAGTTTGTCCGGATTGTCCCAGGTCACGGCAACGACGGCCAGAATAAACAGAATTTTTCCGCCCGCCTGCTTCCAACTGCCGGCTTTGACAATGCTCCAGATCCCCGCCCCGGCCAAGACGCACAGCGGCGGTACCACGTGAATCCGAAACCGGTAATAGACCATGAACCACAGGAACGAAACCACATACGCCGCCGCCAGCAAACCGACCGTCCGGATGCCGAGATTCCGGCGGTAGTGCCACAATCCCACCAGCGCCGCTGCCGCCAGCATATTGTACGTCAGCGGTAACATTCCCAACATCGGAATCATCTCCCGATGGGCATAAAACGACAGGGAATTGTCGAACTCATAACGCCGCAGAAACCAATACAATTGTTCCGGCGCGTGTCCCAATAATGCCGTCACTGCGGCCCCCGGACTATGCGAAGCGGTTGCGCCATGGAAGGTGGTGAACAAATAAACAATACTGGTATGAGTCGGCACGGTGGCAAAAACACCGAACCGGAACCAGTTCAACAGCATGAACGGCAGCACACCCAGCAACACGCCCCCCACATACCATAAAGTATGAGACCACGGCCAGCGACGCCGCACTTCCGGCAACAGCAGCAACAGCACCGGAGCCAATGCCACCAGACCGTAATTTTCCCGTCCGGCGATGCAAAGTCCCATCAGAACGCCGGCCGCCGCGCCATACCGCCGGGAACGGCGTAAAAATGCCAGCGCCAGCAATTCCATGGCAAACGTGAACGCCAGACACACCGGAATTTCCCGCAAAAAATCCAGACCAAGCAGAATTCCCGGACCGTAAAAACACCAGAGCAGCCCGGCCAACAGCGCGGCGGGACGCGGCAGACGAATAGTCAGCGCCAGCCGGTAAATCACTGCCGGAACCAGTGCGCACACAAACGCTTGGAGCAGTCGCATCCACCACAGTTCGCCATGCGCCAACGCCACCAGACCGGTCAAAAACAGCGTATAAACCGGCGAAAAGAGGTATCCCTGCGGCGGCAATTTGCCATGGTAGAGATCGACCGCCGCCAACAACATCGCCAGCTGATCGGTTCCCTGCCGCGGCAACGGCAACAGACCGAAGTTCGTCGCCTGCACCAGTGTAATCGCGCTGATCGTCAGGCTCAACCCGAACAACAACCAGCCGCCATGCCGCCCAAGCCAACTTTGCATTGTCTTCCCATCCTTATCTTTATGAGGTATAATCTAAACGCTACGGCTGGGGAAACAACCGTCCGGACAACGCAAACCGTCTGAATTTTTGTCCAATGCGCCAAGGAACGGACAGCAGGGGAAACTCTTTTTTCAATTTTCCCTCCGGTCCAGTCGGCCATTCCCGGTAATTTTACCGCAAAATTAACTTGTTTAACGCATCAAAGCGGTGTAAATTACGGGCTTGACCCCAGATTTCGGAAATTCCTTTGTAACAGTGGAGAAAGAGTTGACAAGATGAGTGATATAACCGCAAGAGATATCCCAGTCAATATCGAAGACATCATGCACACCGCGTACCTGCAGTACTCGCTGAGCGTGAATGTCGGCCGCGCCATCCCCGATGTGCGCGACGGGCTGAAACCGGTCAACCGCCGCATCCTGTTCGCCATGTACAAGCTGGGCCTCACCAAGTCCCATTCCTATACCAAAAGCGCCAAGGTCGTCGGGGACGTGATCGGGAAATACCACCCGCACGGCGACTCCTCAGTTTACGATGCCATGGTCCGCCTCGCTCAGGATTTCTCGATGCGGTTGCCGCTGATCGACGGTCAAGGGAACTTCGGTAGTATCGACGGCGACCCCCCGGCCGCTTACCGGTATACCGAATGCCGCATGGAACGTCTTTCCGAAGAATTGCTGGCCGATATCGAAAAAGATACCGTCAACATGATTCCGACTTTCGACGAATCGGAAGCCGAACCGGAAGTCATGCCGTCCCGATTCCCGCATCTGCTGGTCAACGGCACGACCGGGATCGGCGTCGGAATGGCCACCAATATCCCGACCCATAACCTCGGCGAAGTCATCGATGCCACCGTCTGTCTGCTGGACAACCCCAGTTCCAGCGTCGACGACCTGATGAAATACATCCCCGGCCCGGACTTTCCGACCGGCGCATATATCTGCGGACGTCGCAGCATCCGTCAATTTTACCGCACCGGGCACGGCTCGATCAAACAGCGCGCCCGCGCCGAAATTATTGAAACCAACGGCAAGGAACAGATCCTCGTCACCGAAATTCCCTATGCCGTCAACAAGGAAAACCTGGTCAAAAAAATTGCCGACCTGGTCAATGAAAAAGTCATCACCGGCATTTCCGGGCTGCGCGACGAAACCAGTCGCCGGTCCGGCATCCGGATCGTCATCGACATCAAGCGCGGCGCCATGGGCAACGTCGTCCTCAACCAGCTCTATACCCACACGCCGATGGAAACTATTTTCCCGGCCTCAATGCTGGTCGTCGACCACAACCGCCCCCGTGTTCTGAACCTGACTCAGGTGTTGCAGGCCTTCATCGACCACCGGCTGGAAGTGATTACCCGGCGATCCAAGTTCGAATTGCAGAAAGCCGAAGCCCGCGCCCACATCCTCGAAGGATTGCGGATCGCGCTGGCCAACATCGACGAAGTCGTCAATATCATCCGCCAGTCCCGGACCAAGGAAGAAGCCGCCGCCACGCTGGGCACCCGGTTCGGCCTGAGCAAACTCCAGGCAGGCGCCATCCTCGATATGCGGTTGCATCAGTTGACCGGCCTGGCCGTCGAAGACATCAACAACGAATACGAACAGATCAAGAAACAGATCGAATACCTGAAGTCGCTCCTCGCCAGCCGCGAAATGCGCCTCGGCGTCATCAAGCAGGACCTGATCGAAATCCGCGCCAAATACGCCGACGCCCGCCGCAGCGAAATCACCATCGACGAAGGCGACCTCAAGATCGCCGACCTGATCGCCCGCCATTCCTGCGTCATCACCGTCACCAACACCGGCTACATCAAGCGGGTGCCGACGGCCACCTATCGGACGCAGCATCGCGGCGGCAAAGGCATCATCGGCATGGAAACCAAGGAAGAAGATTACGTCGAACATCTGTTCAATGCGGACAGCCATGACCTGATTTTCTTCTTTACCGACCGCGGCTTCATGCACTGGCTGAACGTCTATGAAATTCCGGAAGGCACCCGGATTTCCAAAGGCAAGGCCATTGTCAACCTGATTAAAATCGAGCCCGGCGAAAAGGTCAAAGCCATGCTGACCGTCAACCGCGACGATATCGTCCGCGACGATCTCTACATCGTCATGGGCACCAAAAACGGCATCGTCAAGAAGACGCGCCTCAGCGAATTCAAAAACCTCCGCCGCGTCGGCATCCGCGCCCTCCACATCGAGGACAACGACGACCTCATCGGCGCCGAAGTCAGCAAAGACGGCGACCAGATCGTCATTTCAACCGCCAAAGGCATGGCCTGCCGGTTCGAAAACTGCGCCGATGAAATCCGGCCGCTTGGCCGCGCCGCCATCGGCGTCATCGGCATCCGTTTCAAACAGAAAGACGATTATGTCGTCAGCATGGAAGTCATCAAGGACCGACTCGACGATGACGAAGCCCCCGTGGCGGAAGAACCGGAAAACGGCGACAGCAAACCGGAAAACAGCGAACCCCAACCGGTTTCGCCGGAAGCCGTCACCGAGGCCGATGAAGCCAACGGCGAGGAAGTGACCGGCAACGGTCCCGAAATTCTGGTTGTGACCAACGGCGGCACGGGCAAACGTTCCTATGTCAAAACGTATCGCAAAACCCACCGCGGCGCCTCCGGCGTCATGAGCATCCGTCTGGCGGACGATGAACTGGTCGTGGCGGCCATTCAGGTCCACCCCGGCGACGAACTGATTCTCACCAGCGAAAATGGTTTGATGGTTCGCATTCCCGCCGATGAAATCCGCACCGTGGGACGCGCCTCCAAGGGCGTCCGCATTATGAATTTCAAAGGCAAAGACCGCGTTACCGGCGTCTCCAAAGTCGTCAAGGTGGAAGGCGAAGAACTGACTACCGACGAGGAGGAAAACGCGGACGCCGGAGCTACCGCGCCGATAGATGGCGAAGCGACGGCGACTCCGGCGGACGGCAATCCCCCGGCTCCGGCAACGGACGGTCCGGCGGAAGCAGCGGCGGCGGAAGAACCGCCGTCCCCCGATTCCGCGGAATAATCCGGGAACCCGACCATGAACACCGGCCTTCGTCTGCGTGACCGCGATTTGACGTTCGTCCCCGGCCAGCCGGTGTTGATGGGAATCGTCAACGTTACGCCGGATTCGTTCAGCGATGGTGGCCAGTTCGAGCGGCTGCCGGACGCCGTCCGGCACGGATTGGCTTTGGCGGACGCCGGCGCCGGCATCCTCGATGTCGGCGGCGAATCCACCCGGCCCGGTTCGCAGGAAGTGCCGGTTCAAACCGAGATCGACCGGGTCGCACCGGTGATTGCCGAGTTGAAAAAACACCGTTACGACCTTATTGTCAGTGTCGACACCCGAAAAGCCGAAGTCGCCCGGGCCGCATTGCAGGCCGGAGCCGACCTCGTCAACGATGTCAGCGGGCTGACGTACGAGCCGGCGCTGGCGGCAGTAACGGCGGAATATCGGGCGGCGCTGGTACTGATGCACATGCGCGGGACGCCGGCCACCATGCAGAAGGCGGAACATCTGGTCTATGGCGATATCATCGCGGAAGTAAGAAATTTTTTGCAGCAGGCAACCGACCTTGCGCTAGCGGCAGGCGTCCCGGCGAACGGCATTGTCTGGGATCCCGGCCTCGGGTTTGCCAAAGATCGGGAACAGAATCTGGAGCTGCTGCAACGATTAAATGAATTGCGGAAAGCGGGTTATCCGCTGCTGGTGGGGCCGTCCCGGAAAACGTTTATCGGTCAGCTGTTGAACCGGCCGGAACCGGCGGATCGGGACTGGGGCACGGCCGGAGCGGTATGCCGCCTGGCCGAGTTGCAGGTGGAGATACTCAGAGTTCACAACGTGGCAGCCATGCATGACGCCTTAACGGTGTTTGCAGCCGGTCGCCGGCGGGAGTAACGGATTATGGATCAATATCTGTTTATTATCGAAAAGTCGTTCACCTATGTCCGCCCGGTGCTGGAGCTGGGGATTCTGTGGTTGATGATTTACGGACTGCTCTATTACCTGCGCGGCACCCGCGGCGCCAACATTCTGGCGGGGATCGTCATTGCGTTAATTTTGCTCACACTGGTTTCCGACCTGCTCAAATTGGAAGTCATCAGCGCGATGCTGCTCAATCTGTGGGCAATTCTGGCGACGGCGCTGATCGTGATTTTCCAGCCGGAATTGCGGCGGGCGTTCGCGCAGTTGGGGAGCGCGTCGTTTCTGGCCCAACGCCGAACCCGGCAGCGCGAAGCCATCTCGGAAATCGTCACCGCCACGGTCAACATGGCCAAACGCCGAATCGGCGCGATCATGGTCTTCGAACGCCAGATCGGCATGGGCGCCATCGTCGAAGATGCCATCAAACTCGACGGCAAACTCAATTCCTACCTGTTGGAATCGATTTTCTTCCCGAATTCTCCGCTTCATGACGGCGCCGTCATCATCCGGGACGACCGGATTGTGGCAGCGCATGCCATTCTGCCGCTGGCACAAATCGACGCCAGTCTGCCGTCGATGGGTACCCGCCACCGGGCCGCGCTCGGCATCACCGAGGAAACGGATGCCGTGGCGCTGGTGATTTCCGAAGAAAGCGGAGCCATCAGCCTGGCCTGCCGGGGACGAATCAAACGCCGGATTCCGCCGGAAAAACTGCCGCGTTTTCTGCTGGGGTTGCTGCTGGATAAAGATGCGGATTCGCCGCTGAGCGGGTCCATGAACAATGGACTGCCGGAAAACGACGATGTCTCCCTCAACAAAGAGTAAGGTCTAGCATTTATGGAAGATGAAAAAAAATCCTGGTTGCGGTGGATTCCCGGTTTTATCCGGAACGACTTTCCCCGCAAGCTGATTGCACTTTTCTTTGCCTTGCTGGTTTACGCCATTGTCTACAACAAAATCGGCACCTCGGTCAACATCCAGGGCGTACCGGTCGACGTCACCGTACCCGCCGAGCTGGTCAATATGGATTCGACCACGCCGAAAATCACCGTGACGCTGCGCGGCAGCGAACGCTGGCTGAACCGGATCGTGGCCGGCGACATCAAGATCAAAGCACGGGTCGAAGAAAGCAAGTTCATCCCCGATTTGCCCTACAGTCTGAAAATTAATCCCGAAGACATCAAATTGCCGGTCGGAGTCCGCCTGGCTACCTATTCGCCGCAGGAAGTACTGCTGGTGCTGGAATCCAAGATCGCCCGGCCGATCAATATCAAAGCTAAATTCAACTCGGTCCAGAATCTGCCTTCCGACTACGTGGTCGGCAAAGTCAAGCTCAACCCGGCTACCGCCATGGTCACCGGGCCCAAAAGCGTGGTGGAAAAAATTCAATCCATCTCCACCGAGCCGATTCCGCTGGACGGTTCCACCGTGGAAAGTTTCGAATACCAGGTCAAACTGGCCGACCATTATCCCGGAGTAAAAATCACCCCGGACACCGTCACGGCCGAAGTGGAGATCATCAAAGAATATCTGGCCCGGACCTTCAAGTCGATCCCGCTCCGGGTATTGCGGGACGGCGACCAGAAATTGCGTTGCGATTTTGTCTCCACGCCTCATGCGGATATTGCGGTCAGCGGCCCGAAAGGGCAAATTGCCAAGCTCACCGACGACCGCATTCGTCCCTATATCGACATTTCCAGCTTGGACAAACCGGGCAGTTATATGGTGGATATCCGCTGCTGGATCGATTTTCCCGGCGTCACGGTTCAGGGGATATCGCCCCGTCAAGTTCAGATCAACTTGACCAACAAGTAAGGGATTTCAAGTTTCATTATACGGATTTTTCTCGAAAAAAATGCAAAAAAAAAGCATTTTCTTTTTGCATGAACTATTACGGGATAGTACATTAAGAAATATTGTTGCCTTAAACATCATCTAAGATCAGATAAGATGTTAATGACGAAAGGGATTGGAAAAAATGACGAAAAGAGATTTAGTGGTAAAGATTTCTTCGGAAACCGGATTGACTCAGAGCGATGTTGCTGCCGTGGTCCAGCAGACGCTTGACTATATGGCCGATGAACTGGCAGCCGGTCGCAACATCGAATTGCGCAATTTCGGCGTTTTCGAAGTCAAGGTCCGCAAGAGCCGTAAAGGCCGTAATCCGAATGCGCCCACCAACGAAGTGGTCATTCCGGAACGCGTCGTGGTTAAATTCCGCGCCGGCAAAGAGCTCAAAGAACGCGTCGAAAAAATCAAACCGCTGGCTGTAAAATAATGCAGTTTGCGAGCTGATTCTTATTATTAGGCTGCGTCCCACGGTAGAAACATCGGCGGGGCGCAGTTTTGTTTACATGAATTGCCCGTAATCATCGTTCAACTATCAGGATTGGCGAATTTTATGTCTAAATCAACTCCTCCTCCCGGTACGGCGGATATCTTCCCCGAAGAGATCGCCGCCTGGTATCGTCTTGAGCAGACCGCGAGGAGCGTTTTCCCCTTATACGGGTATGGCGAGTTGCGCACTCCCGTCTTCGAATATACCGAAGTTTTTCAGCGCGGCCTCGGCGATGAAACCGAAGTCGTCCAAAAGGAAATGTATACGTTTCAGGACCGCGGCGGACGCAGCCTCACGTTGCGCCCCGAAGGTACTGCCGGAGTCATGCGGGCGCTGGCCGGTACCGACGTTATGAACGGCAACGAACGCCGGGTCTTTTATATCGGTCCGATGTTTCGCGGCGAACGTCCCGCGGCAGGGCGGCGGCGGCAATTTCACCAGATCGGAGTCGAAAACGTCGGTCGGATCGCGCCGGAACTCGACGCCGAAGCAATTGCCATGCTGATGCATTATCTCGATGACGTCGGCATCACCGGCGCTCAACTTTTAATCAATACCAGAGGAGCGGTAGCCGACCGCAAGCCGGCCGAAGATGCGCTCCGCAGCTATTTTACTCCGTTGATCGCCAATATGTGCGAAGATTGCCGGACCCGATTGCAGAAAAACGTCTGGCGCATTCTCGACTGCAAAGTTCCCCAATGTCAGGACGCCATCAACCAGGCGCCGGACGTAGTCCAGTTTTTCAGTTCGGAATCGCAGGCCTATTTCCAGCGGGTCTGCTCTATTTTGAGCTCGCTGGGCATTGCGTACAAAATTGAACCGCGCCTGGTGCGCGGGTTGGATTATTATGTTCACACCGTGTTTGAAATCTGCCATAACGGCCTGGGCGCACAGACGGCAATTGCCGGCGGCGGCCGCTATGAACTGTTCCTGCCGGAAAACAAGAAGCCGATGATCGGCGTCGGGTTTGCCGCCGGGATGGAACGACTGCTCATGGTTCAGGAAGCGTTGCAGACGCCGGCGGCGGTCGATCCGACTCCGGTATTTTTCCTGCTCGGCCTGGGTCAGGCGGCGATTGCCGCCAATATGACGCTGGCCGGACAGCTCCGCCGCGCCGGAATCCGCGTCATGGCGGAAGTGGAAGACCGCAGCATGAAAGCCCAGATGCGTAGCGCCAACCGGTGCGGAGCGGCCGCAGTCATGATCCGCGGCGATTCCGAATTGACCGCAGATAAGGTGGTTTTGAAGAATATGACGGACGGCGCGCAGGAAGAAATTCCGCTGGCCGAACTGGAAAACCGGTTGCGGACCGGACATTGGGTCAATACCGTAAAACAGGAATAATAACGACATCGCGTTACAGCGTGAGACATCACGTTGACTAAATAAATCGTGAAAACAAATCAGGGGAATGATATGATCAAGAAAAAGAATCTGGTTTTCCTCGGTCCTCCGGGCGCCGGCAAAGGTACGCTGTCCACCCTGTTGCTCGAAAAGCATCCGCTGGTCCATATTTCCACCGGAGACATCCTCCGGGGGGAAATTGCCGCCAAGACCGAGCTCGGTCTCCAGGCGCAGGCGTTCATGAATAAGGGACAGCTCGTGCCCGACGACGTTGTCGCCGGCATGGTGGCCGCCAAACTCGCCGGTGCGGATTGCGATCGCGGATTTATCCTCGATGGTTTTCCCCGTACCGTCAATCAGGCGCATCTGCTGGAAGCGGCGCTGGAAAAAGCCGGACGCCAGCTCGACGCCGTCGTCTATTTCAAAGCCGGCGACGAATTGTTGCTCAAACGTCTGACCGCCCGCCTTTCCTGTAAGAAATGCGGTTCGGTATTCAATAAAGTTTTTGCACCGCCCAAGCGGGAAAATGTTTGTGACCGCTGCGGCAGTGAACTTTTCCAGCGTCCTGATGATTCCCTGGAAACTGCCAAAGACCGCCTTAAAGTTTATTACGAACAAACCAAGCCGCTGATCGAACATTACCGCCAGGCTGGCCTGCTGGAAGAAATCGATTCCGAATTGCCGCAGGATCAGTCCTACCCGGCTTTGTTGGCAGTGCTGAACAACTAAATCATGAAAACGCGCAATTACGTGATCCACACCCCGGAAGAAATCGTTCATATTCGTGAGGCTGCCCGAGCGTCGGCCATGGTCCGCTGCAAACTGCCGACCATGCTCCACCCCGGCATGACCACCAAGGATATCGACGATCTCGCCGGAATGCTGATCGCGGAGACGGGAGGCACCAGTGCCTTCCTCGGTTATAACGATTATCCCGCCCAGATTTGTATTTCCGTCAACGATGAAGTCGTCCACGGAATCGCCTCGCCGAATCGGGTCGTCCAGTCCGGCGATGTCGTCAGTCTGGACATCGGGGTCAAAATCAACGGCGGCGTCGGCGATAACGCCGTTACCGTCGTCGTCGGCGACAATCCGTCGGCGGATGTGGATCGCCTGTTGCGCGCAACGGAACAATCCCTTATGGCCGGTCTGTCCATGGCCAGACGCGGCAATTACATTCGCGACATCAGTGCCGCGATTGAAAAAGTCGCCCGCGAAGCCCATCTCGGCATCGTGCGCGAATACGTGGGACACGGCTGCGGCACCCGCCTCCATGAACCGCCGGAAGTCCCCAATTTTGTCACAGCCTACCGCGGCCCCTGTCTGGAGCCCGGAATGGTTCTGGCAGTCGAACCGATGTTGAACCTCGGTACCCACCGCGTTTTTACCCTGCCCGACGGCTGGACGGTCAAAACCGCCGACGGCAGTGTTTCGGCTCACTTCGAGCATATGGTCCTGATCACTGAGAACGAACCGGAGATTTTAACGTGGCTAAAGATGTAGTCAGAGTGGATGGCGTAGTAAAAGAGCTGCTGCCCAACACCATGTTCCGGGTGGAATTGCCCAACGGACACGTGTTGCTGGCCCATATCAGCGGCAAGATGCGGTTGAATTTTATCCGCATTCTCCCCGGCGATATGGTTACGCTTGAAATGTCGCCGTATGACCTCACGAAAGGCCGTATCGTCTTTCGTAAAAAATAGATGCCGGTCCGGCACTTTCCCCTGTTTCCCTCCGGTGATCGTACCGGCTGAAACACGGGGATTCCGACTCGTTTTCAACCGGGAGCTTCAGAACCGATGACTTTGATAACGGCGGCTGTTCTGGCGGACAATCATGCGCTCAAGGCGCCGTTTATGGCGGAACACGGTTTTTCCGTGTTGCTCCAGACGGCGTCTCGCGTCACTTTGTTCGATACCGGCTGCAGCAATCTTTTCGAACGCAATGCCGCCCGGATGCACTTCGAACTCTATGACATCGGAGCAATCGCCGTCAGCCACGGTCATTACGACCATACTTCCGGATTGCCCCAGGCATTGCTGGCCGCACCTGCCTCGCAACTTTACCTGCATCCCGCGGCGCTCTTCCCCAAATACCACCACGACGACAACGGCAAAATGCGCGCCATCGGCATCCCCGAAGCTTCGCTGCATGCCGTCAAACAGGCGGAAGCCGATCACCGTCTCCGCCTGGTCGATACCCCCACGGCGGCGCTCGACGACCATACGCTTTTGTTCCTTTCCGAAGGCCGTTCATTCCTGCCCCCGGACTGGCGCTTTTATACCGGCGACGCCACGGGCGCCGTCGCCGCCGATCGTTTCGACGGCGAATTGTCGCTGCTGCACATCGGCGATCATGGCAGTTTGCTGGTGGTGGGATGCGCCCATACCGGAATTGCCGCATTGATCGCCGCCGCAGAACGGCTCTCGCCGCAACCACTGCGGACCGTGCTGGGCGGAAGCCATATCGACCACGCGCCCGACGCGGAACTGGACGATCTGGCAACGTTTCTGGCGGCCCGCCCCGACTTGGATTTGTACCTCGGACACTGTACCGGCATCGACGGTTTCAGCCGGCTTTACTGCCGTCTTCCGAACCGTCTGCATCCGCTGGCGGCCGGCATGGTGCTGGAATTCGACCTCTGAACGACGGAGACGCCCGGTTGCGGACATCCTCCCCAAAGTTACCGGCTTCATCCTCCGAACGGCAACCGGATTCCCGCTTGTATGCCCGACTTTTTGAGCTAAATTGATAGGTGGAATTGCGGAAGCAACGGGGATCACATGGCGCTGATTACTTTCAATTGTACGAAATGCGGCCAGAAGCTGTCGGCAGACAAGACTTTGTCCGCCAGCATGACGGTTTGTCCGGTCTGTTCGCAGCAGATCAAAATTCCCGAATTCCGCCTCTACACCGGCATGCGTCTGGGCGAGTTCATTCTGAAAGAACAACTGGGCATCGGCGGCATGGGCGAAGTCTGGATGGCGGAACAAACCTCCATGCAACGATCCGTGGCACTGAAAATTCTTTCGCCGTCCCTCTCCAGCAACCCCGATTTCTGCGTCCGTTTTCAGAATGAAGCCAAAAATTCCGGACGGTTGCTCCATCCCAATATCGTCACGGCGTTCGCCGCCGGGATGGAAGACGACATTCACTATCTGGCCATGGCCTACATCGACGGCGTTCCCCTCGAAACCGAACTGGAACTCTGCCATCGGCTGCAGGAAAACCAGACGTTGAAAATCATTCTCGATGTGGCCGAAGCCCTGCAATACGCCTGGGATAAGTTCAAAATCATTCATCGCGACCTCAAGCCGTCCAATATCATGATTACCCGCCGGGGCAATGCCATGATTCTGGATCTGGGCATTTCCAAAAGCCTGATCGATCAGGCAACCAATGTCACCCGCAGCGGCATTTTCGTCGGCACGCCTTACTATATCAGCCCCGAACAGGCGCGCAACGATCTCGATCTCGACTGCCGAGCCGACATCTATTCGCTCGGCGCCGTACTCTACCATATGCTGTCCGGCCACGTGCCGTTCAACGCAACCACGCCGATGGGCATCGTGGCGCGGCATCTGTCCGAACCCCTGCCGGACTTGCGCACCATTCGCCCCCGCATCAGCGAACCGATCATCAGTCTGATCGACCGCATGATGAAAAAGAAAAAAGAACAGCGCTACGACAATTGGGCCGCGGTCATCGACGCCATTCACCGAATTCAAGCCGGCAAGCATTCCAAAGTAATCCGCGCCGAACATTTTCTGGCCCGACACCGGACCGGCATCGCCGCCGGCATCATGGTGGGCTTGACGCTGGCAGTAGCCGCCGCCGTCACGCTTTCCGTCATCCGCAAACCGTCCCTACCCCCGTTGCCTGCCGCCGGAGAAGACCTGGAAGTGTCGGAAACCGCCGCCGCCGGCAATGCGTGGGAACTGACTCCGGGCAATGAAAATGGAGAAGAAACCACGGAGGGCAATACGGTCACGGCCACCGCCGCCGCGCCGGGCGATACCGCCGCCGCAGCCAATAATATGATCGGTCCCCGGCCAACGACCGCCGCCCAGAACCGGCTGGTCAACGACCGCCGTCTCCTGGACGCCAGTTTCCGGTTCAACATTCTGCCGATGGAATTGTCCGGCTTGAAAACCCTGCTCGACCTGAGTCCGGAACAAGTCAAACAAATGACCATCATTATTAAATACGCCCGGGAACAGCTTTTTCAGGTCCGGGAAAAAATGCGCTACGCCGATAACACGTACAAACTGCAATTGCAGAAAGAAATTATCAAAATCAGACAGGAAACCGCTTATCAGTTGAAAGAACTCCTGACCGAGAATCAGTTGAAAAAATGGAACGAACTGGAAAAAGCCAGAAAAAATCTCCGCGCCGCGAATGCGCAGTCATGGCGTCAACCCCCGGTTCAACACTCCGCAGCCCGAACTTCCGCGCCGTAATCAGCCGCAAGCGGCCAGCAATTCGGCTTTAAAACGAGCCAGCCCGGCTTCGACCGAAAAGACTCCCATCGTTTCGCCTTGGCGAAAGAGAATCAGTTTGTCCCGTCCTCCGGTGATTCCCAGATCGGCATCTTTCGCTTCGCCCGGGCCGTTGACCACACATCCCATCACGGCAATTTTGCGCAGGTTGATCCGCTTTCCTTCCGCCTGAAGCTTTTCCACCATGTTCTCCACCTGCCCCACCAGCGCCAGCAAATCGATTTGCGTCCGTCCGCAGGTCGGACAAGAGACAATTTCCGGCCAGGCCTGACGCAAGCCTACGCTCTCCAGCAGAATTTTTGCCGTTTTCACTTCTTCCAGCGGCGCCGCCGTCAGGCTGACGCGAATCGTATCGCCAATGCCTTCCAGCAACAATCCGCCGATCCCGGCGGCCGATTTGATGATCCCGCGTTTCGGGGTTCCGGCTTCGGTTACGCCCAGATGCAAGGGATAATCACGGTATTCCGGCCACAGACGGCAAGCAGCAAACGTCGCGGCCACATCGGAGGCCTTCAAGGAAACTTTGATCTGTTGAAAACCATATTTTTCCAGAATCCGGCACTGTTCCAGCGCACTGTCCACCAGCGCTTTCGCCATGGACTGCACCGGATTGGCGTCATTCCGCCCCGCCCGCATGCCTTCCGGCAGACTGCCGGAATTGGCGCCGACCCGAATCGGAATATTTCCGGCTCCGGCCGCTTCCGCCACCTGGCGCACGTTTTCTTCGCTGCCGATATTGCCGGGATTGATTCTCACACCGTGAATACCGGCGGCAATCGCGCCCAACGCCAGCCGATAGTCGAAATGAATGTCGGCAATCACCGGAATCGGACTGCCGGCCAGAATCTCCGGCAACGCCGCCACGGCTTCGTCGTCCGGCACCGCGACCCGGATGATTTCACACCCGGCCGCGGCGAGTTCCCGAATCTGCCGCAAAGTAGCCGCCGCATCCCGCGTATCCGTATTCGTCATCGACTGAATGCTGACCGGAGCGCCGCCGCCGACCGGAACGTTGCCCACCATAATCCGACGGCTGCGGTAAGATGTCATTTTTTGATCTCCGCCGGTTTGACGGCGGCGGGCGCCGCAGGAACCGTCCCGGCAGGAGCCGTGGCCGGAATTTTTTTATCGCCGGGAGCGGTCACCGCGGCCGCCGGCGTTTCTTTCTTATCCGGCAACACCCGCAGAACATCGTAAAACGAGACGTACACCATAAAAGAGATCAGAAAAATCACAAACGCAAAATTGATCGGCTGCAACATCCGGGACGGCAACGGACGCCCGAGCGCCAACTCGATCGTACCCAGCACAATATGCCCGCCGTCCAATACCGGCAACGGCAGAATGTTCAACAGCCCCAGGCTGAACGTGATAATCACAATCAGATAAAGGCCCTGCATCAGCGATCCGTAATAAACGGACTGGTAAATCATTTTGGCAATCCCGATCGGACCGCTGAAATGACGCGGCTTCAACGTGCTGGTCTGTTCCGTCATCCCCGCCTGATGCGCCAGCCCGTAAAGCACCCCGCGCACCGAATTGAAACTCATCATCACCACATCGTCGAGCAACTGGATCGGATTGGGGTGATTGAGCAAGCCCAGTTCCAAACCGAGATCATAGTAAAACGCCGGTTCCGGTTTCATGTTCAAAGTCAAGTTCTGACCGTTGCGCACCAGCGTAATCGCGGTTTCCCTGCCCTTGCCGGCGCCGATCATATTCTGCATATCCTCGAAATTCTTAATTTCCGCGCCATTCACCGCAGTCACCACGTCGCCGACTTTGACGCCGGCCTTTTCCGCCGGACTGCCCGGCAACACCCGGATGACCTTTTCACCTTCGTCGGGATTGCGCATAATGCCGATTCGGAAAGCATCCGGAATCCGTACCGCCAGCGGAACGATTTTAGCAATTTCCACCGGTCGATTGCCGCGCAAGACCGTCACGGACAGCGACGACTTGCTCAACATTTCGCCGATCACGGTAAAATCGTCAACCCCGCCGACTTTCTTGCCGTCCACGCCAATCAGAATATCTCCGCGCTGAATTCCGGCTTTCGCCGCCGGCGAATCCTTCTTGGGATACAGAATAATCGGAATGCGCGGCGTAAAAAACGGATACCCAAGCCGCTCTTTTCCGAAATGATGGGGATTTTCCACCGGCGTATAGGCCATCTCGATCAGTTTGCCATCGCGTTTCACCGTCAGTTCCACTTTGCCGACGGTAAACAGAACTTCCTTGACAAACCCCATCCAGGTCGAATAAAATTTTTTGCCGTTGACTTTGACGATCACGTCGTCCGCCCGCAGTCCCGCCTGGTATTCCGGGCTGCCCTGTTCCACCGATTCCACCACCATTTCCCGCATCTTCGGCGAATCCTGCGGAATCCCGTAGTACCAGATGAACAAGCCCAGAAACAGCCCGAACAGCACGTTGAACAACGGTCCGGCCCCCGCGCAGAGAATCCGGTCAATCGGCTTGATCGACGGCAGTTCTTTGCCGTTGATCACCTTTTTTTCGTCGGAGGAGTCAATCTGCGGCAGATCGACATACCCGCCGCACGGAATCCAGCCGATCCGGTATTCCACCCCGCCGCGGGTAAAACCCCAGGCCTTTTTAAACCCGATGGAAAAGGCCACGATATACAGACCGCGCCATTTCGCCACCAGGAAATGCCCCAGTTCATGGATGAATACACAAAAACCGAAAAAGAACACCATGAACAGAATCGCTCCGATCATGTACAAAGTCGAGAGGCTGAAAATTGACTCAAACATCGTTTTTTGCTCCGGTCGCTTCGGGTTGGCTGGTCAATGCTCGGCGCTGCCGGGCGAGACCTACAAATTTTTCACACACGCTCGGGCCCACGCATCCGCCGCCATAATATCTTCCAGCGTCGGAGCCGCCACACTGCGATGGTTAGACATCGCTTTTTCAATCAAGTTCCAAATCGCGGTAAAACCGATCTTGCGCTGCATAAACATCGCCACCGCTTCCTCGTTGGCGGCATTCATCACCGCCGGCATCGTACCGCCGCGGCGCAACGCTTCATAGGCAAAATCCAGCGATGGGAATAATTTCCGGTCGGGAGGCTGAAATGTCAACTCCCAATTCCGGGAAAAATCGAATTGCGTCAACCCGCCCGGCACTTTTTCCGGGTACGTCAGCGCGTACTGGATCGGAAAACGCATATCCGGATTCGACATCTGCGCCAACAACGTGCCGTCGACAAATTCCACCATCGAATGCACCACCGACTGCGGATGAATGACCGCCTCAATTTTTTCCGGCGGCATGTCGAACAACCATTTGGCTTCAATAATTTCCAGCGCTTTATTCATCATACTGGCGGAATCGACCGTGATTTTCTTGCCCATATTCCAAGTCGGATGGGCCAGCGCATCCTCCGGCGTCACCGCCTCCAGCTGCGCCCGCGCCGCGCCCCGGAACGGACCGCCGCTGGCCGTCAGAATCAACCGCGAAACCAGTTCCGGCCGACGGCCGTCCAGACATTGAAAAATGGCGCTGTGCTCACTGTCCACCGGCAACAACTTGACGCCGTGAACCGCCGCTTCCCTCATCACGATCTCACCCGCCATGACCAGCACTTCCTTGCTGGCAATAGCAATATCTTTGCCGGCGCGAATCGCCGCCAGCACCGGCTGCAACCCGCCCGTGCCGCTGATCGCGCACAAAACCAGTTCCACTTCCGGCCGCACCACCAGGTCGACAATCGCCGCCGGTCCGGACGCCACGTCACAGCCGGACGGCGCCAGCCGCGCCAACCGTTCGTGAAAAGCCGGTTCGCTGGTGACGGCACGCGGACAGTGCAATGCCGCCGCCTGTTCCGCCAGCGTTTCCAGATTGTTGCGGGCTGCCAGTCCGACCACTTCAAAACGGTCGGACAAATGGCTGACCACTTTAAAAACGTTCCGTCCGACCGAACCGGTCGAACCGAGAATGACAATTTTTTTTCTTGGCAACGTCATTTTTCTATATCCGTCTTGACTCCACCATCAGCGTCACCGGCCCGTCGTTATGAATTTCCACCGCCATATCCGCGCCAAACCGGCCGGTTTCCACCGGAATGCCGTAACCCCGCATTTCCCGGATAAACATCTCATACAGCGGAATCGCCTTCGCCGGCTCGGCGGCATCGGTATAACTGGGCCGCCGCCCCTTGCGGCTGTCGCCGTACAAAGTAAACTGCGAGATGATCAGCGCCGCGCCGCCCACTTCCAGCAACGAACGATTCATTTTGCCGTCGGCATCGACGAAAATCCGCAGGTTCGCACATTTCTCCGCCAGATACCGGCAGTGCGCTTCATCGTCATCATGGGTAATCCCCACCAGAATCACCAGTCCGCGACCGATCTGGCCGACCGTCTGGCCATCAATGCTGACCGCCCCGGCCGTGACTCGCTGCAATAACGCTCTCATATCCGCTTGCCGATCAGGTTGAGAAATTCCAACCGGGTCGGCTGCTCCCGACGGAAAGACCCCAGCATCGCCGACGTCACCATCAGGGAATTCTGCTTTTCCACCCCGCGCATCAGCATGCACAGGTGCTGGGCTTCCATCACCACGCCCACCCCTTCCGGCGCAATCGTTTCGCAAATGGTCTGGGCGATCTGCTTGGTCAACCGTTCCTGCAACTGCAACCGCCGGGCAAACATATCCACCAGCCGGGCCAGTTTACTCACGCCGAAAACCTTGCCGCGCGGAATATACCCGATGTGGCAGCGGCCATAAAAAGGCAACAAGTGATGCTCGCACAGACTGTAAAATTCAATATCCTTGACAATCACCATGTCGTTGCAGTCAACATTGAAATAGGCGTTGTTGATCACTTCGTCCACTTTTTGAGTGTAGCCGCGAGTCAGAAACTGCCAGCTTTTCGCCACCCGCCGGGGGGTTGCCTGCAAACCTTCCCGGTCGGGGTCTTCCCCGATCGCCGTCAATATTTCGCGGACGGCTCCTTCCAGCCGGTCCGAACCGTTCTGCTCTTTATCCACGCTGATTACCTGCTTGCTTGATACCATTATTTTACGAAGTAGAAAATATATTCCCAAACCGCAGGGACTGCAATAGCAGAGTATTTTTTTAGACGGGAGTCTCAAACCTTGGTCAGCGGGGAAGACACGGGACGCTTTTGAAACAGCGCCCCATTTCTTCCCCGCAAAACTTTAAAAGTCAGGGGATAGGGTCTGGGGAGAAACCTGGAAAAAATTCAAATTTTTCGAGGTTTCTCCCCGGAAACTCGTTATGACGTCCGCCTTCAGAATTGCTGCGAATTCGGGAAGTTGCCCAGGTCGGAATTCTTTTTCAGTCGGGCATTGAGTGCCTGCGGCGTAATACCGAGCAGTTTGGCCGCCACGCTCTGGTTGCCCTCGGCACGCCGCAAAGCTTCCCGAACCAGCGAATCCGTGGCCTGACGCAACGTCGGCAAACTTTCCAGATCGGAAGTCCATTCGCTGTCGCCGGATGATTCTTCGCCGTCGCCGGACAGCGCCATCACCGTGCCGGAATTCCGGTTGATGTGTTCGATAAAGACTTTCATCGACAGCATCTTGGACTGATGACTGCTGACCGCATCGTAAATCATGGCCTGAAGTTCCCGCACGTTGCCAGGGAAATGGTACGACCGCAACAACGTCAACAGTTCCGGATGATAGACCGGCGGCTTCTTGCCCAGTTCTTCCGAAATTTTTGCAATAAAGTAATCGACCAGCAATTGAACGTCGCCCTTGCGTTTCCGGAGCGGCGGAATATGAATATGATGAGTGGCAATCCGATAATACAAATCTTTGCGGAACTTGGCGTTTTTCTGCAATTCCATCAGGTTGTGATGCGTCGCCAGCACAATTCTGGCATCGGAAATCCGCGTTTCGTCCGACCCCAGCGGCGAATATTCCCGCTCCTGCAACAACCGCAACAACTTCACCTGCGAAGCCAGACTCAAATCGCCGATTTCATCCAGAAACAACGTGCCTTCCGAAGCCCGTTCGATCATCCCCGGGCGATTTTCGATGGCGCCGGTGAACGCCCCCTTGCGATGTCCGAACAACGTATCCGACAACATCACGTCGTCGAACCCGGCAATGTTAACCGCCACAAACTCGCCGCGACAGGCGGAAAGCGTATGGATGGCCTGGGCAAACAGTTCCTTGCCGACACCGGTTTCGCCGGTCACCAAGACCGGTTGGCGACTGGCGGCGATCGCTTCGCAGTATTGAAAAATCGCCAGCATGCCGCTGTCGCCGGTAATCACATTGCGAAACGCCGGATGCGGGATTTTGCCGCTCGGACTGCCGGACCCCAACAGCGTTTTCTGCAACCGCTGGTTTTCCCGCTGGAGCTCCCGGATTTCAAAAACATGCTTTACCCGGCCGACAAAATCGTCGATATTGATGGGTTTGAGGATATAGTCGACGGCGCCGTTTTTCATGCAGCCGACGGCGGCCTCGATTTCATTGACGCCGGTCACCATAATCACCGGCAAATGCGGATATTCTTCCCGCAGTTGCTGCAACAGTTCGTTTCCGCTCACGTGCGGCATGATCACGTCCAGCATGACCACTTCGACGTCCTGTTCCGCCACGATGCCCATCACTTGACGGCTGTCGGAACAAGTAATAACATTGTTGATGCCGGCAGCCAGAAAGGTCATTTCATAACTTTTCAGCGCCTGGACTTCGTCGTCCACTACCAGCAGCGGATGTTCCGGATAAAGATGCTCGGTCATACGCTATTCTGTCCTTTTCGAGTTCAGCGCCGTCGTACCGACCGACGGTTGTTTTTCCGCCATACCGCCCGTTTCCGTTGCCACCGGCAAATAAACGCGCACCGTCGTGCCCTCGCCGAGAGTCGATTCGATCTGCAACCGGCCATTGTGTTCTTCCACGATCGAAGACGAAATAGCCAACCCGAGTCCGGTCCCGCCGATATCGCGCTTCGTAGTAAAAAACGGATCGGTGATGTGCTTGAGGTTTTCCGGAGAAATTCCGATCCCTTCATCCGCTACTTCAATAACCACTTCACGCCCGTCGGAGCAACTGGTACTGACTGTAATCGCACTTTCCCTGCTTTTCAAGGCATGGCAGGCATTCTGCACGATATTGATAATCACCTGCTCGATGCGGTAGACATCGCCCTTAACCGGCGGCAGATCATTGCCGTAGACGATTTTGTAATTTCCGGTGGCCCGCTTGATCATATTCCGACACAAAGTAAAAGCCCGGGACAGCGCATCGTTGACATTGAAACTGCCCTTCAAATCGGTCGGCGTCTGGCGGACATAATCCTTGAGATCGTTCACAATCACCCGAATGCGTTCCGCGCCTTCGTCGATGCCCGCCAGCAGATCGCCGACCATCGAACTGAATTTGGAATACGGCACCCCGGACACGGTAAATTCGCCCCGCTCTCCGGCATATTCATTCAACAGTTTCAGAATATTGTCCCAGGCCTTTTTCAGGATCGAGACATTGATGACGATAAAATTGTTGGGATTGTTGATCTCATGCGCCACTCCGGACACCAGAATGCCCAGCGAAGTCATTTTGTCGGCCTGGATCAACTGTTCCTGCTTCAACTTGGCTTCGTCGCGGGCTTTTTCCTGCTCGCTCACGTCCAGCGCCAGCTGCACCCAGCCGTCGTCTTTTTCCGTCGGATTGACCGGATAGAAACAAGTTTCGAAGAACCGTCCGTCCGTCAGTCGGAAAACCTCTTTTCCGCCGCCCCGGCCGATCACGAAATCGCCGCGGCCATTTTCTCCGGTTCCCGGCGGAAACCAGATATCGCGGCAACGCATGCCGGTAATATCGTGTCCGGCAATGCCGCCCAACGTCTCATAGGCGGCGCGATTGGCCCAGACCACGCGCATGTCGTGATCGAACCAGATGATAATTTCATGCATGACATTGAGGATCGTGTTCAGGCGTTGCGACGCCACCTTCAAGGCGTTCTCCGTCTTTTTCAAATCGGTGACGTCGATAATCGCGCCGACAATGCACTCCGGAGTTCCGCTATCGGCCAAAACCAACGATTTATGAACCACCAGCTCCCGGTCGAAACCATCGTCCTCGCTAACTTGCAGGACATAGCTGGAATGGCCCCCTTCCTTCAGTAATTTCCGCTCTTCAAAGTCGATTTTGTCCGCCAACGCAGCCCGACCTTCCGCCCATAATTCATGGGCGCTTTTCCCCAAGGCAAAGTCATTCTGGAAAATCTCGAATCCGCGGCACATGGCCTTGTTGGCCCCCAGATACTTGCCGGTAAGATCCTTGAAGAAAACCGGCAACGGCAGCGCGTCCAGCATTTTTTGCAGAAAAGTATAATGTTCCTTCATCCGATCATAGTCGCGCCGGTCGGTAATATCCTCGATGCAACCGACCATTCGGATCGGCCGGTTGCCGACGTCTTTCACCACGATGGCCCGGAGCAGCACCCAGATATAATGTCCGTCGCGGCACTGGAGACGGAAAGAACTGTCACACGTTTCCGCCAGTCCGTCAATCAACTCCCGAACATCGTGTTCCACCCGGCGGCGATCTTCCACATGGACAAAGTTTCGAATAATGTCAAAAATCGTAATTTTGATTTCTTCCGGAGAATACCCCAGCAATTTGTACATATTGGGGTCAATCATCAATTCATCGCTGACCAGGTTCCAGTCCCAGCTGCAGTCACTCACCGCCCGGAGAATCAACCGCAGACGGCGTTCGCTCTGACGCAACAGATTTTCCGCTTTCTTGGCTTCCGTGACATTCCGTCCGATCACCAGATACGTAGTAAATTTTCCTTGTTCCGGAGTGCCAATGGCATGACATTGCCAGGAAAGCCAGCGCTCTTTTCCGTCGGCGTCCCATCGCTGTTCAAATTCCAGCCGGTACGGCGGGTTTCGCAATTCATTCATCCGCCGCATCACGCCCACCCAGTCACGTCGCGGGAAAAAGGCCAAAATCCGGCGGCCCACCACGGCCAACGGATCCACTCGCAAAAAGTCGCAACAAGATTTGCTGGCGAATAAAATCCGGCCGTCCATGCCGATTTTGGCAATCAAATCGCTTTGATTTTCCACCAGCAACCGATAATTTTCCTCGCTCTGCCGCAAAGCCTGTTCCGCCAACAGCCGGCCGGCCACCGCCGTAATGTCCGCCCCCATCAGTTCAATGATATTCCGAATAAACAGCGGAATTTGGGTAAACACGCCGGAAGCCAGGCCCAACACGCCTTCCAGACGTCCGCCCAGCACCATCGGAATCAAGGCCAGAGTCCGCAACTTGCCATAATTCGGATATCCCCTGGCCTCCATCGCTTTCACGTCCGCATAATCAAAATACCGCGGCACTTCGTGAATTCCCAGCACTTCCAGAAAAAAAGCCAGGTCCTGTCCGCTGCCGCCATAATATTTTATGGCCTCGGCCTGGCACCCCAGATGAGCGGAAATCATAAATTTGCCGGAGTCTCGATCCCGATAAAACACCACCCCCCGGTCAATGCCGTCGAGTCGCAGCCCGATCTGGATCATTTTGCCGGCCAGTTCGTCGATGGTTCCCGCCGAATTGACGGCAATGGTAATTTCATGCTGAATCTCCATCAGCAAGGTATTGCGACGAATTTCCGTAATATCCTGAAGCACCAATTCCCGTTCGGCAGCCTCGCTCCCCGGTTCCAGCCGGCATCGCCAATAACGATAAGGCGCATCGGGTTGCGAGACTTTTATTTCCCACGGGTCAGGTCGCGAGTCCGGCGTGGTCAGATAAGTCAAAAAACGGGGCTGTTCATCCGGCAGCATCGCCTCCATCACCTGTTTCCAGGTGGACATTTCGGCCCCAGTCGGCACCGGCGGCGGCAACCCGACCACGCTGCCGTCCGCTTCCAGCCGAATCCGGATGCGCCGCAGCCCGGTTTCCGTGTCCGCGACAACTTTTCCGTCATCCGTCCGGGCACCAAGACGCGTCCCCTCCGCCAGGAGTTCCGCCAGCCGAGTCTCCGGCCACGCCGGCAAACCAGCCGTTCCGACATCGGCAACCAACTGACGCAGTCGGGCCAGAAAACTATCCCCCTCCATCTGCGATCTTGTCTTCATGCCCATTCTCCCGTCAACTTTCGCTGGTCGGCAACGCTACGGACGAACCTCCGACACCCGTTCCCGCAAAATCAGGTCCGCCAGGTGTAAATCCCATGGAGCGTCAATATCAAGCGCGCGCTCCTGCGGCAGAACATATGCCAGCGGATGCTCCGCTTCCAATACATTCCGGTCAAACAACAGATTCCGTCTCAAGACATAAATTGCCCCGGCTTCGTCATAGGCCGCCGGCAAATCCTGGCGACGGCGATAATTCCGCCCCTCCGTCCAGAAATATTCCAACGTTCCATCCGGCCGCAGTCGGTGACTGTAATAAGGATGATGTTCCGCCGGGGTCACCGTAATCACGCTGTCATTCCGAGTCCGCAACGCCAGCTCCAATGCCCCGTCTACATCTTCCGGAAGAATCAACGGACAAGTCGGCTGCACCAGCGCCACGTATTCGTAGACCGTTCCCTGCGTCTCCAGCCAGGAAACCGCATGTTTCATCACGTCCACATGCGAACTGTGATCGCCCGCCAACTCCGCCGGGCGCAAAAACGGAACATCGGCCCCGGCCGCCTGCGCCGCCGCCGCAATTTCCGGATCGTCGGTGGAAACCAGCACCCGGGCCGCCAACCGCGCTTTCCGAGCGGCAACAATCGTCCACGCAATCAACGGACAACCGCCACAGGAAGCAAGATTTTTGCGGGGAATACCCTTCGAACCGCCCCGCGCGGTAATAATGATTGGGACCTGGTCTGTTACCATCATCCGTACTCAACATCTCCGGGTTATTTCCGTTGCTGCCGAATATTCTTGTGCAGATATGTCATTCTGTACTCAATAATATAGAAGATAAATTATAATTATCAATCATCTTGTTGTGCTCTTTTTTTATCGCCTGGACAAAAAAATCCAAGCCGTTAAACACTGTTCGTAAAATGTTCAGTTGAATTACATTTTTGTATTCATATATCAATATCGTTACATTTTAGTAATGAAAAATTCATAAAAGCCAACAACGATTATTGATAAATAAAACTATATTTATATTATAATCAAACAGTTATGACATTTTTTTACAAGTCTGGCATTGTTGATGCTTTTACCTTTTCCCAAACTGAATCATGGAGTTTTCAGGAGAGTAGAGAACTTCTTACAACCATAATCAAAGCTGGAAAGGGGTATATCACCAATATGAAATGAGGTTATTCATTCAATTGTTGAATTCATGAAGCAGGAAAAATTAAAATTATCGATGAGGATCGGTCACAAAAAAAGGATAGGAAGACAATGAGAGTGATTGAACGATTAAAGAAATATGTTTTGCTGATCGCAGTTACGTTTCTAGTAATTGGTTCAGGCGCGCTGGCGTTGGCGGACGGGACAGTCCCGGCGGCTCCGGCGGCAGCTCCGGCCGTTGCTGCGGCGGCAGCGGCAGCCCCGCTGAAAATCGATTCCGGCGACACCAGCTGGGTCTTGACCTCGGCCGCACTGGTCATGCTGATGACCATCCCGGGGCTGGCATTGTTCTATGCCGGCCTGGTACGCAAAAAGAACGTCCTTTCCATTCTGATGCAGTGTTTCATTATTACGGCACTGGTCAGCGTGCACTGGGTAATCATCGGCTATACCCTGGCCTTCGGTCCGGACGTGGCCGGAAAAGGCATCATCGGCGGTCTGCAATGGGCGTTTCTGAACGGAGTCGGGTTGTCGCCTAACGATTTCTACGGCACCACCATTCCGCATCAGGCGTTCATGATTTTCCAGTGCATGTTTGCCGTCATCACCCCGGCGCTGATTATCGGGGCCTTTGCGGAACGGATGAAATTCTCCAGTTTCTGCGTGTTTGTCCTGCTGTGGGCAACGTTCGTCTACGATCCGCTGGCCCACTGGGTGTGGGGCAACGGCGGGATTCTGGCCAAAGGCGGCACGCTGGACTTCGCCGGCGGCACGGTGGTGCACATCAACGCCGGGATGGCCGCTTTGGCTGCCGCGCTCGTTCTGGGCCGCCGCCAGGGCTATCCGAACAAAATTTCTCCGCCGCACAATCTGCCGTTTGCCGTAACCGGGGCCGCGTTGCTGTGGTTCGGCTGGTTCGGTTTTAACGCCGGCAGCGCTTTGGCCGCCAACGGTCTGGCCGCCAGCGCCTTCGTGGTTACCCACATCGCCACGGCCATGGCCGCGTTGACCTGGGCCGCGATCGACTGGGTCGTCAACAAACACGCCACCGTACTCGGGACGATCACCGGGGCGGTCGCCGGGCTGGTCGCCATTACGCCGGCCTCCGGGTTCGTCAATGTCATCGGGGCGCTGGCCATCGGGCTGGGCGCCGGAGCAATCTGCTATTTCTTCGTCGCCTATATTAAACCGAAGTTCGGCTATGACGACTCGCTGGATGCGTTCGGCGTCCATGGCATCGGCGGGATCTGGGGCGCGCTGGCCACCGGGCTCTTCGCGACCAAGGCGATCAACAGCGCCGGGAACGACGGTTTGTTCTACGGCAATCCCGGAATGTTCCTGATTCAGCTCAAAGCGACGGTGATTTCGATTGTTTTCTCGTTTGTCATGTCGCTGATCCTCCTGAAACTGGTCGACGTGGTGCTCGGACTGCGCGTCACCGAACAGTCGGAACGGATCGGACTCGACCTGACGGAACACCGCGAAGCTGGCTATACGATTCTGGAATAAAGGAGATTGCTTAAATGAAATATATTATCGCAGTGATTCAGCCCGACCGGCTTGACGATGTGCTCGACAAGCTCACCGCCCAGAACATCAATCTGGTAACGGTCTCCAACGTCATGGGCCGCGGCCGGCAGAAGGGCGTGCCCGCCATCTACCGCAGCCATAAAGAAGCCGGCAGCCTGCTCAAGAAGGTCAAACTCGAAATCGCCGTCAATGACAATTTTGTCAAACCGGCGCTGGAAGCCATTATCACCGGCGGTCAAACCGGGGAAATCGGCGACGGCAAGATCTTCGTCATGGATATCGAACAGTGCATTCGAATCCGGACCCGTGAAAGCGGCCCGGATGCCATTGGTTGAGTTCGCCCCCCCTCTGAAGGCGGCCGCAATTTTGCGGCCGCCTTTTTTCTTTTTCATTAATGCAAAAATTATTATTTCCCCCGCTTGACTGTTCATTTTTGAACCGTTATGATAATTAGTGAGGGGATTTTTACAATACCAGTCTAATCGGGGGATGAGATCATGGCAGTAGAAACCACGGAACCAGCAGTCGATTTCGGCATTCCGGCGATTGGCAATACGTTACCGGCAATTCCGGAATGGAGATTCTTCAACCGCAACGGGATCGACATCATTGAACGTACGTTCAAGTTCAAAAATCTACGTTCCGCCCTCCACTTTGCCAACCAGGTCGGCGAAATGGCGGAAAACGAAGGTCAGCATCCGTCGCTGCTGGTGGAATGGGGCAAAGTCACCGTCTCCTGGTGGGTCCATCAGCCGAATAACATTGCCGTCCACGATTACCAACTGGCCAGTCGCACGGAATTTCTGGCGGAAACCACGCCCCGGCAATAGCAATCATCAATCGTCCGGTTCGGCGCCTTCTTTATGGCAAACCACAATACTTTTGAGCTGACGCGCCGTCAGATCCAATTTGGTCAGCAGACGTGCCGGTACCTGAGCGCCATCCAGCATCGCGTCGCCTAAATTACAGTTTTCCATGACCGTATGCCGCAAATCCGCGTTTCGCAAGTCGGCCCGGTAGAAATTGATATTGGTCAGGTAACTGCAACGCCAATCGGTGTCGGTCAATCCGGCGCCGGTAAAGTCAACCTGAAAAAAAGCGTTCCCGCGCCAGACGGTTCCGGAGAGGTTACTATTGATCCAACTCACTTCTTCCAGCTCGCAATAAATCACTTCCAAATCGGGAAGACTCAAGTTATCCAATACCATGTCTTCAATCCGAACGCGACGAAAAACCAGCCGTCCGTCCGCCGGCAGCGAATCCAGGATGCCCAGACTACATAAATACTGTTGCGAAGCTTCCGGCTCAAGCCGCATCGCCGCCGCCCGCCGCCATTTTCCCGCCAGCATTTTTTTCAATAGAGCAATCATCATCCCCTCCCTTGCAGCGCCGCAACGTTTCCCCTTTGATATAATAACGACAGCTCGGCGAAAACGCAATCTTCTTGCCGACACGCCGACATGGTTTTGACCATTTCCCGCCTTTTGCGAATGGCAAAGTGCGGAACGTACGGTTAAATTACCCGTCATGTATCTTGACAACGATCCGTTTGTAAACAGGAAAAAAACCGATGAAACAGCTTTATCTTTGCCGCCACGCCCAGGCCGGAACCAGCGCCAGCGGCGATTTTTACCGCGAACTGACCCCGGAGGGAGAAAAAAAGGCCCGCCAGCTGGCCGCCGAACTCGTCCAGGCCAGAGCTCGTCCGAATATTCTGATTTCCAGTCCGGCGGTGCGGGCGTTGCAAACGGCCAATATTCTGGCGGAAGCGCTGGAATATCCCGTTCCGCGGATTGTTGCCGAAGCCTGTTTTTACGAGCAGGATTTCGAAACCATTCTGCATTATCTGCGCGGGCTCGACCGTGAATTGAACAAAGTGATGATTGTCGCGCATAATCCGACCTTGAGCGCACTGGCCGGATGGCTGGGCGGCAAACCGGTCGAGCTGGGAGCCGGCGATTATCTCCGCCTGGCCTTTCAAGTGGACGAGTGGTATCGCGCCATCCATTTTCGCAGTGCGGAAAAGAAAAGTCTGCCGCCCCGTCATGCGGTCCCCGTGGACCGTCCGGAAACCAAACGATATCGCGCAAAAAAAGGCCCGAAAGCTTGACCCATCCGTTACCTCGTGCTACTGTAGTTTCCGGTTTTTGCAGTGAAGGATGCGGCAAATTATTCTGGACACGGTAATTGAAGTCACTGATTTTCAAAGAGTTTCTACTTAACCCAAGGATGACCGGAGCAGTTTTGCCGAGTTCCGGCAAACTTTCTCAGGTAATTACCTCGGAGATCGGACTGCGTACCGCCAGAACGGTAGTCGAGCTGGGACCCGGCACCGGAGCCATCACCCGTCATATCGTACAGGGCATGGCGCCGGATGCCAAATTCGTCGCCGTCGAACTCAATCCGAAAATCTATCAGGCCGTCAAAGACCGCTATCCCGACCTCAATATCATCAATGACAACGCCGCCAATCTGCGCGCCATTCTCGCCCGGGAACAGATGTATGAAGCCGATATCGTGATTTCCGGCTTGCCCTGGGCTTCGTTCGGAATCTTGCTGCAACGTAAATTGCTGCGGGAAATTCTGTCCAGTCTGGCGCCGCACGGCATCTTCACGACGTTCGCCTATATTCAGGGGTTGGCCATGCCGAGCGCCCGGGATTTCAAGCGGCGGCTGGAAAGACGTTTCGCGGTAGTCAGCCGGACGCCGATCATCTGGGGCAATATTCCGCCGGCCGTCGTCTACCGCTGCCGCAAATAGCGGTTCACCAGATAATCACCAACGTCCCGGCCACAATCAAACCGCCGCCCAGCAACACTTTCGGGTCGGCCGGTTCGCCCAGCAGAATAATCGAAAGAAAAATCGTCAGCGCCACGCTGAGTTTGTCAATCGGCGCCACCTTGGAAACATCGCCCTGCTGCAACGCCTTGAAGTAAAACAGCCACGACAACCCGGTCGCAATCCCGGAAAGCACCAGAAAAATAATATTTTTGGCATTGAGCTCTTTCACCGCGCCCAGACCGCCGGAAAAAAATACGATTCCCCACGTCAGCAGCAGAATTACCAGCGTCCGGATCGCGGTAGCCAGATTGGAATCGATCCCGGCCACCCCGACTTTCGCCAGAATCGCCGTCAACGCGGCAAACACCGCCGAAAGCACGGCATACAGTTTCCACATGACAGCGATTCCTCCGAGTTTATGCCGTCCACAGGGGCGAACTGAACAGCAGACCGGTTTCACTGAACAGATTGAAATACCCCTCGGTTGCACCTTCCGGCAACACGGCCGTCAAACGCCCCTGGGCGAAATCAATGCCGCCGGCAGCAATGTTCCAGTTCCGTTCTTTTTCCACGCCGCCATCGCAAGTATAATTGAATTCCGCCTTCCAGATCGGCCACGGCGCGGTAAAGCCGACGGATAGCCGACCTTGATCCATCACCGGCGCCGTAAAGTCCGCCATCGGCAAACTGGCTCCGTGTCCGGTCACCGCATCGGCAAAGTTGTGAATTTCTTCCGGTTTTTCCGAAACGCCGCCATGACCGTGCGGCATCCGGACCGGCCAGCAACGCCAGGATTTTCCCGGCATGGTCTGAAGGGATTTCGTCACGATGCTGAGCGGAAACGCAAAATCGTTCGTGCCGTCGACCCAGAGAAACGGAATCTTCGCCTGAGGCAAATAGCACGACGGGTCCCACCGCTGCTTCCATTCTTCGGCCTTTTCCGGATGGTCCTTGATCTGTTCGATCTCGCCGAACACGGTCACATCCAGAAAACCGCAGCCGTACACCGGCGCGGCAAAGGCAAAACGATCATCCACGCCCGCCGCAATACAAGTCAAAACGCCGCCCCAGGAAACACCGGTAATGCCGATCCGTCCGGCATCCACCTGCGGAAACGAACGCAATAGCGAATGCGCGGCAAGCACCGTCGCCGTCGCTTGATAAACCCACTGATCTTCCGGCGGCAGAACGCCGATTTCGCCGAAATTACCCCAGCCGCTCGGTCCCGAAAACGCATGCCGGGGCCACGGATTCGTACCATACGAAGTTTCATTCCACACCGGAAGGCCGCCGCAGTTGTCCATGGCAATCGCCGCATAACCGCGCTCATTCCAAAGCCGGACCCAGTCGGGAAACGCGGTACCGCCGCCGCCGTGAACCAGCACCATGCCCGGAACCTGCTGTCCCTTCTTCAAGTTTTTCGGAAAACCGATCCAGGCAAAGGCCTTGACCGGTTTGCCTTTCCAGATGCCGCAGTCGTAAAAAATCGGTTTGACGTCGCCGCGATAATCAAAATACGCCGGCGCCTTGCGGCATTTCGGCGTCTGCCAGAACGTTTCATTCCACTGCATATTCACTTCTACCTCCAGCTTCCCGGACATTGAAAATGCGTACTGATCAGGAATTCTGTTTATAGTACTTGATCCGCCCGCTTTTGCAACCGCCGAATCGCTTTGGCGAACGACCGTGCCAGTGTGACACTGTGACACTGCCATACTGTGACAGAAGTGCCCACTCCCATTTTTACCAGCGCCGTTAATAATTATCGTAAAGCGTTAATACGTTGATATTGAAAACGATAGAAATAGTGTAACACAAAGCTGGCATCGGAACTGCTTCTCCTACTCCGCGACATTTGAATTTGTCATTAATTTAAGTGAAGGAGTTACATATTTATGGGTAAAATTCTCGGTATCGACTTAGGGACCACCAACAGCTGTATGGCCGTGCTGGAACACGGGGAAGTAAAAGTCATCCCCAACGCGGAAGGCATGCGGACCACGCCGTCCATCGTAGCGTTCACCAAAGACGGCCAGCGGCTCGTGGGCCAGACCGCCAAACGGCAGGCCATCACCAACCCGAAAAACACCATCTTCTCGATCAAACGGTTCATGGGCCGGAAATTCTCCGAAGTCAAGGAAGAAATCAAGCTCGTGCCGTACGAAGTGGTGGAAGCCCCCAACGGCGACGCGCACATCAAGATCAACGACCGGACCTATTCGCCCCCGGAAATCTCCGCCATGATTCTGCAGAAACTCAAGACCGACGCGGAATCCTACCTCGGCGAAGAAATCAAAAAGGCGATCATCACGGTTCCGGCCTACTTCAACGACACCCAGCGTCAGGCCACCAAAGACGCCGGTAAAATCGCCGGTCTGGAAGTGGAACGAATCATCAACGAACCGACGGCGTCCTCCCTCGCCTATGGTCTGGACAAGAAAAAGGATGAAACCGTGGCCGTGTACGACCTCGGCGGCGGTACGTTCGATATCTCCATTCTGGAAATCGGCGACGGCGTGTTCGAAGTCAAAGCCACCAACGGCGACACCCACCTCGGCGGCGATAACTTCGACCAGTATATGATCAACTTCCTCGCGGATGAGTTCCAGAAGGAAAACAGTGTGGACCTGCGGAAAGACGCTCAGGCGCTGCAACGGCTGAAAGAAGCCGCCGAAAAGGCCAAATGCGAACTGTCCTCGAGCATGACCTCGGAAATCAATCTGCCGTTCATTTCGATGAATCAGAGCGGTCCGATCCATCTGAACCGCACGATCACCCGGGCCGACCTCGAACGCATCTGCGACGAACTGCTCGACCGGACCCGCATTCCGTGCAACAACTGTCTGCGCGACGCCGGTCTGACCGCCGATAAGATCAACGAAGTGATTCTGGTCGGCGGGATGACCCGGATGCCCAAAGTCCAGGAAACCGCCAAGAGTATCTTCAGCAAAGAACCGAATAAAGGCGTCAATCCCGACGAAGTCGTGGCGCAGGGCGCGGCGATTCAGGGCGGCGTGCTCACCGGTCAGGTGGAAGACGTGGTGCTGCTCGACGTGACGCCGCTGTCGCTGGGGATCGAAACCCTGGGCGGCGTCTTCACCCGCCTGATCGACCGCAATACCACGATTCCGACCCGGAAGAGCGAAATCTTCTCGACCGCCGCCGACAGTCAACCGTCGGTCGATATTCACGTGCTCCAGGGCGAACGCGAAATGTCCCGCGATAACAAGAGCATCGGCCGGTTCCGCCTCGACGGCATTCCGCCGGCGCCGCGCGGCGTCCCGCAAATCGAAGTAACCTTCGATATCGACGCCAACGGGATTCTGCACGTAACCGCCAAGGACCTCGGCACCGGCAAGGAACAGAAAATCACCATTACCGCCAGCTCGGGTCTGAGCGACGACGAAATCAGCAAGATGGTCAATGACGCCCAGGCCCATGCCGCCGCCGATAAAGGCCAGAAGGAAAAGATCGAAATCCGCAACAAGGCCGATTCGATGGTCTATCAGACCGAAAAACAGCTCAAGGAATTCGGCGAAAAATTGCCGGCCGACGTCAAGAAGCCGGTCGAAGACGGCATCGCCAAGCTGAAAAAGCAGGTGGAAGCCGACGACACCGAAGGCATGAAAGCGACCATGAAGGAAATCGAAGAACATTTGATGAAATTCGGTCAGCAGATCTACCAGAACTCCCAACAGCAGCAAGGCGCGCCCGGAGCGGGTGCGGCCGGTGGCGCCGGCGCTCCCGGCGGCAATGCCGGCGGGACGGACAACGGTCCGAAGAAAGACAAGAAAGGCGGCGACGACAACATCGTCGATGCGGAAGTCGTAGACTGAGCGTCGATCAGTTGATTTGCGGCGGACGGCAGAGGGAGCCGTCCGACGCTTACTATTACCCAATTCAAGTAATAACCCATAACCCAAACACAATCAGAGGAGGACTAACATGTCCAAAACCAAGATTAAGCCCCTTGGCAATCGCGTGGTGCTGGAACAAATGGAATCCAGCGAACAAATCAAGGGCGGCATCGTCATTCCGGACACCGCCAAAGAAAAGCCCCAGGAATACAAAGTGATCGCCGTCGGTCCCGGCAAAGTCGATGACAACGGCAAAAAGATTCCGATGGACATCAAGGCCGGCGATGTGGTTCTGACCAGCAAATACGGCGGCACCGAAGTCAAATACGATGATAAGGAATACAAGATCATCTCCGCCGACGACATCCTCGCCATCATCGAATAAATCACCCGCGTTAAAGTAAGTTCAATAAGGAGATTTTAGAACTATGGCTAAACAGCTGTTGTTCAATGAAGAGGCCCGCCGGAATCTGCTCGGCGGCGTGACCCTGCTCAGCAAAGCAGTCAAAACCACCCTCGGCCCCAAGGGCCGCAACGTCGTCATCGACAAAAAATACGGCTCGCCGGTCATCACCAAAGACGGCGTCACCGTAGCCAAGGAAATCGAACTGGAATGCCCCTATGCCAATATGGGCGCCCAGATGGTCCGCGAAGTGGCCAGCAAGACTTCCGATATCGCCGGCGACGGTACCACCACCGCCACCGTGCTGGCCGAAGCCATCTTCCGCGAAGGTCTGAAAAACGTCACCGCCGGGGCCAACCCGATGGAACTCAAACGCGGGATCGACAAGGCCGCTGAAGCCATCGTCACCCAGCTGACCAAGGTCAGCAAGCGCGTCAGCGATCGCGAACAGGTTGCGCAGGTTGCCCGGATTTCCGCCAACGGCGACACCGAAATCGGCGACATCATCGCCGATGCCATGGACAAGGTCGGCAAGGACGGCACCATCACCGTCGAAGAAGCCAAGACCATCACCACGACCCTCGACGTAGTCGAAGGCATGCAGTTCGACAAAGGTTACATCTCCCCCTATTTCGTGACCGATGCCGAAGGCATGGAAGCCGTCCTCGAAGACGCCTACATTCTGATCCATGAAAAGAAGATCAGCAGCCTGAACGACATGCTCCCGCTGCTGCAGATGGTAGCCAAGGAAAGCAAGCCGCTCCTGATCATCGCCGAAGACGTCGATGGCGAAGCGCTGGCCACGTTGGTCATCAACAAAATGCGCGGCATCCTGAACGTCTGCGCCGTCAAAGCCCCGGGCTTCGGCGACCGCCGTAAGGCCATGCTCGAAGATATCGCCATTCTGACCGGCGGTACCTGCATCTCCGAAGAACTCGGACTCAAGCTCGAAAACGTCACCATCGACCAGCTCGGCAAAGCCAAGCGCATCACCATCGACAAGGAAAATACCACCATCGTCGAAGGCGCCGGCAAACAGTCCGCGATCCTCGGCCGGGTCAACCAGATCCGGAAACAGATCGAAGAAACCACGTCCGATTACGACAAAGAAAAGCTCCAGGAACGGTTGGCCAAGCTGGCCGGCGGGGTTGCCGTGATCAACGTCGGGGCGGCTACCGAAACGGAAATGAAAGAAAAGAAAGCCCGCGTCGAAGACGCTCTCCATGCCACCCGCGCTGCGGTGGAAGAAGGGATTGTCCCCGGCGGCGGCATTGCTTTGATCCGCGCTTCCAAGACCCTCAAGGACCTGAAGCTCTCCGGCGATGAAGCGATCGGCAAGGACATTGTCCTGCGCGCCATCGAAGAACCGCTCCGCCAGCTGGCGGTCAACGGCGGCTACGAAGGCAGCATCATCGTCCAGAAGATCAAGGAAATGAAGGATACCGAAGGCTTCGACGTCGCCACCGGCGAATATGTCGACATGCTGAAAGCCGGTATCATCGACCCGACCAAGGTAACGCGTTCCGCACTGCAGAACGCCTCCTCGATTGCGGCTCTGATGCTGACCACCGAATGCGTCATTACCGAAATCAAGGAAAAAGAAAAGGCTGCTCCGGCCGGCGGCGATATGGGCGGCGGCATGGGCGGCATGGGCGGTATGGGCGGTATGGGCGGCATGATGTAATTCATCCCCCATTCGGCTCAACTGAACCGATCCTCGGCGGGGCGCGCAGCAATGCGCGTCCCGCTTTTTTCTTATGTTCTCGCCCCTTAGTTTCTCATAGGATAAAACAATATTCTTTCGATTTCGACGTTATTGTCTCTAATAGCAAGCGCCGCCACGATCAACTTTACGGGAGTTCAACCATTGATGTCTTCGCTATCGTTCGCCATTCTGACGCTTGGCACTCTGCTGGGATTTCTCGACGCGCAAGAACAGCTGATTTCGCCGTCATTACGGCCGGAACACTGGCAAAATGCGCAAATGCTGCCGCTGGAACAGGTAGTGATCGATGGTCAATGCCGCCGGATTTCCGCCTCGGAACAAGCCGCCTTGCCACAACTTTTCTCCGGACTCTGGCAGCTGGACAACGGCGCCCGGGTCAGCTTCAAGTTCAAGGGAACTCAAGCCGCCGTTTACGATCTGACCGGCCCCGGCTGCGGCGCTGTGGAAATCAATCTCGATCGCCGCAGTACCGTCGTCAACCGATTCGCGGGAGACAGTACCGAATACCGCCCGGCCGTACTGCCGATCGGCAACGGACTGGATGTCAACGCCGTTCATGAAGTCGTGATCCGGGCGCTGCCGGAACCGCCGGACAAGCGAAAAATTCTATCTACCGACAAGTTGGCGGATTTGGACGCCCATCCGGAGAAATATCAGGGCGCGCATTGGTACGCCGGCGCCATTCTGCTGTCCGGCACCCTGGTCAAATAGAAGCGGGCGGGCGGACGGACGGCAATGAGGGCAAACTTATCTGAACCTGAGTTCCGCCGGGACCGGTGTTCCAGACAATTTGTCCGCCGATCACGTGGGTAAGTTTTGCCGCGAGCGTAATTCCCACCCCCAGACCGTTGCCGTTCTTGCCGACTTCCATGAACTCGCCGGTCGACGCCGGTTCCCACATACTCCGGAAGTCTCTCGGAATCCCCGGTCCGGTATCCCGGACAAAGAAAACAAAATTCTGTTGTTCGTCGCTTTGCACGCCCAGCACAATCGTTCCCCGGACGGTGAATTTGATGGCATTATCCATCAACTGGCGCAGAATTTCCACCAGCCTCACCCGGTCGGTATAAATCTTCGAACGAGGCAGGTCGGACGCATTGGACAACGTCAACTTGACGTCCGAACCGATCCGGTCATCCCGGAAAAACTCGTAAAACACTTCGTCCAGAATCAAATTGACTTCCCATTCGGAATAAAACGGATCCGCCGGTCCGGTTTCCAGATCCGACAGACACAGAACATTGTCAACCGTCCGCAGCAATTTCCGGCCGCAGGCAATCACCGTATCCAGTTGTGCTTTCTGTTCCGTAGTGATGTTCGGCGCCTGGCGCAACAGCAGCGACAGCCCGATCACCCCGTTCATCGGCGTATGGATTTCATGCGTTATATTCATCAGAAACACGTTTTTCAATTCTTCCGAAGCTTCCGCCCGTTTTCTGGCGCTGACCAATTCCACCAGCATGTTGCGCTGTCGGGTAATGTCGCGGATCATGCTCACAAAATAGTAACGTTGAGGAGAAAACAACACCGCCTCGAAATAGCGTCCGTCGGGAATGACGAATTCCTTGACGTAATGCGGTTTCATCGTCAGCGCGGTTTTGCAGCAGATGCGGACCCACCGGGCCGCCATCTCCGGCGGGCAGATTTCAGTAATCCGCCGTCCGATCACCGCCTCCCGCGCATAGCCGGTCGTCTGCTCGAAAGCCGGATTGGCCTCGACGATTTCATAATCGACCGGCTCGTCCCGCTCATCGAGAATGAGCCGCTGGACCACCACGCCATAGGTCATGGCGGAAAAAATCTCTTTGAAATAATCTTCCGGCAAATCCAAACCCGAAAGCGCAGGGGGTGGCGTCGACAGCAGACGATGCAATTTGGTTTCCACCTCGGCCCGGCAGAGTGGACGCAACAAATAATCGTCGACTCCGGCAGCATAGACGGTCTCGCGCCGTTTCCGCTGGGCATCCGTCAGAATCGCCACCATCGGAAGTTGTGCCTTGTGCAGCAGCGCAACACAACGTTTCTGCGCCAACAGATCGGCATCGACGATAACGGCATCCGCCCGGTTGTCGGCAAGATACTCCTCGCCGGCGGCCAAGGTCAAAACCTGAGTAAAGACCCCGTCCGGCCAGGTGATCGAGCTCCACCAGGGGTCCGCATCAATAATCAGAACCGTTTTTCTCAATACCAACTTTCATACTCCCAATGAGCTTTTGCAAGGAAAAACAACATGAGTCATGAGAATTGGACCGGACAACTTCGGCAATATGCCAATGCCTGTTCCCGAGTTGTCCACTCGCCCTCCAATTGCCGCTCCCGGACCAGATGCAACATGCGCCCGACAGCCGGCCCCGGCGGCCATCCCAGCGCCAACAGATCGCCGCCGGTAATCAGCGGCGGCGGCAACGGCAGTTCGCCGCTGACTTCCGCCGCCCGGTCCAGCAGCAACACATAGTTCTGCAACAGGCCGTGACTGGCATAACAATCAATCCGATGCAATTCCAGTTCCAACGGAAAATCCGGTTCCGCCAACAGCCGCCGCCAAGTCGACGTTTTCATCTTGTCCACCTGGGCAAAACGCATATGCTGCCGGATGGCGTGAACAATCCGGTCCTGATTGCGGCGCGGAAACTTCAGCCGCCGCAACAGCGCTTCCGCCATGTTCGCACCGACTTCCTCATGCGTATAGAAATGCGCCCGCCCGTCGGAACCGACCGTGCGAGTTGCCGGTTTGCCGATATCGTGCAGCAACACACTCCACGCCAGATCGGAATCCGTCCCGCCCAGATGCTCCAGCATCAGCAGGGTATGAGTCAAAACATCGCCCTCGGGATGGTACTCCGGCGGCTGCTCCACGCCGTCCAGCGCCGCCACCTCCGGCAGCGCCACCGCCAGCAACCCGGTCTGCAAGAGCCGTCGGACCGCCCCGGCCGGGTCCGGCCCGGTCAACATGCAGTCCAACTCCGCCCGAATGCGCTCCGCGGACAGTTGCGTCAGTTGTCCGCAGTGCCCGCGGATGGCCGCCAGCAAGTCGGCATCCATTTCAAACCCGAACCGGGTTGCAAACCGGACCGCGCGCAACATCCGCAGATAATCTTCGCTCAAGCGCCGGTCCGCCTCGCCAACCGTGCGGATCACGCCCCGCCGCAAATCTTCGCGTCCGCCGAAAAAGTCCAGCAGACGTTGCGTCTCCGGATCGTAAAACATGGCGTTGACGGTAAAATCGCGCCGGGCGGCATCGAGTTCAGGTTCGAGCGTATAGGAGATTCGCTCCGGATGGCGGCCGTCGGCATATTCCCGCTCTTCCCGCAGCGTAGCCACCTCGTAATGATGGTCGCCGTCCGTCACCACCGTGATGCCGAAGGCCGCGCCGACTTCGACCGTATGGGAAAAATACGTCCGGACCTGTTCCGGACGGGCGGTCGTGGCCAGATCGATATCTTTCAGCGGCTTGCCGAGCAGCAGATCGCGGACCGCGCCGCCCACCAACCAGACGCCGCAGCCATGACGCCGCAGCTCGGCCGCCAGACGCAACGCGCCCGCCGTCAAGTCGTTTTCCGGTAAATTTATCATCATAAACTGCCTCGTCAGGGATTGACCGCTCCTCGCCTGCTTGTATATTTATAGCAGAAACGGTGATTAATCAAGGAAAGTTCGGCATGCGGATTGCGGTATTTGGAGGTTCATTCAATCCGCCGCACAACGGGCATCTCCATCTGGTGACGGAAATCAGTCGTCGCGGCTATGCGGACCGGGTGATGCTGATTCCGGCTTTTCGACCGCCGCACAAGTCGGATCGTCCCCTGGTCGCCTTTCCTCACCGAATGGCCATGACCGCCTTGATGTTTGCAGAAATGCCGGAAGTTATCATCAGCGACCTCGAAAGTCAACGTCCGGACCGGCCGTCTTATACGTTCGACACCATGCTTCAGCTCGAAAAGCTGTATCCGGAGGACGAACTGGTCCTGTTGATCGGAGCCGACAGTCTGAATACGCTCCATACCTGGTACCGGGCGGCGGAACTGGCGGAACGCTGGCCGCTTTACGCTTATCCCCGGCCGGAATGTCCGGTGGAGCCGACGGAACTGGGACGTCACTGGAGGCCGGAAATCGCCGAACGGCTGGCGGCAGCCGTTCTCCCGCTGCCGGAAATGGCGGTATCGTCCACCGACGTACGCGTCGCCGTTCGGGACGGAACGTCGTTGGCGGGATTGCTCCCCGAGCGGGTCGCGGAATATATCCGGAAAAATCGGCTTTACCGATAGCATTCGCCAGAAAAGGATTTAAATTATCGGTGAAGATAACCGATGGTATAAGTAAGGCAGTTATTCAGGAGTAACGAAAGCGTTTATGGTTAAGACCCACGAAAAAGCGAGTGCGCAGGAACTGGCGGATTTCTGCATGGCGATGGCCGACGACCGCAAAGCCGGCAACATTCTCTCCCTGCAGACCGATAAGACCGCCATGCCGGTGGATTTCTGCATCATCTGTACCGGCAATTCCGAACCGCACCTCCAGGCGATCGCCGACCGCATCGCCCGGGAAGTGAAGACGAAGTTCGGGTTCCGGCCGGCAGGCAGCGAAGGGACGTCCGCCAGTCACTGGATGTTGCTGGACTACGGTTCGGTCGTTGTGCATATTATGACCGCGGAAATGCGGGATTTGTATCAATTGGAAAGTCTGTGGGGCGATGCGCCGCGTCGGGAGGCCGTTCAGGTTCTCGCTCGCGGTCCGGTCGCCGAAAAATGATTGGCTTCTGGTTTGTGAGTTAAAACGCTTAACCGGGAGAACGTCACATGAAAGCACCTGAAAATCGGAAAAACTGGAATGAATTCGAATGGGAACGCGAATTTCGGCGGGACGAAAATCGCATTCACTATTATTTCAAGGTGCTGCCTTATTTTCTCGACCTGCCGGGTGAAGAAGATATCATTCTGAAAAAAATGAAGCTCAATCCGGAATTGGTATCCCAGAACGACAACTGGGACGACATTGCGCCGTCGCTCTTCTATGACGATTATGAAGAAGAACAATTCTTTCTCAATGACGACTGGGCGCAGAAGGACAATGCAAAACTGTATCTGCAACTGGTCAAGCTGGCCTCGCAATGGAATATTCTTTTCGCTTCGGAATTGAAAGCGACGGCGCTGGCGGCCGGATTGCATATCACTTGTCTGTACGGACGGGCGCTGGCCTATGCCGCGGAAATGATCGATGCCGACGATGAAGAAAATATCGCCGCCTTCATGCTTTGCCTGGAAAAACGACTTCATCGGGAACTCAACCGGATTATCGGCAAACTTCATGAACTGGCCGCGTTGCAGCCGGAACTGAAAGATCAACTCGACAGTTATGTGAACCACTTGCAGAGCATTCGGGAAAAACTGCTCGATCTGCTGTTTCAGACCCGGAAAACGAACTGAGTGTTCTTGACATCCGGAAGTAGTCTAAGATTCATTCGTGCTGTCGGCAACAGCAACATCGCAATGCGGCAATCGGTTCGGGGTAAATTTTGATAAATTTTATTTCTAAAAAATTTTTGATTGTCTCATGGAATAAATTGAAAAATCATGATCCGGAGTTATTATTTACAAAAGTGAGGCTGTTTTGCGCAGCAAATGTCCTCGCTGCCGGATGGCAACGAGTTAATCGGGGTTTTTCAGAAACTGAAATTATTATTTCATCGCCTGGCGATGAGGACAGGAGTCTGAACCAAAATGAACTATGAGGCCCCCTGTGTGGAAGCTGTCATCGAAACGTTCAGTTCGATGTGCGGTGTAACCCCAGAAATGAACGGCGAAAGTACGATTATCGCCGGTTCTCAGACCGTCAAAACCGATGATATTATCGGGATTGTCGGATTGACCGGGGACCGCAAAGGTGACATCATCATTACGGCGGAAACCAAAGCCGCGCAAAAGGTCGTCGGCGCCATGCTGATGGATGAAATCACCGAAGTCAATACCGATCTGCTCGACGGATTCGGCGAAATCATCAACATCATCGCCGGAGCCTTTACCGGGAAAATCGCCGGAGTCAAATTCCATCTGGCCCTGCCGACCGTTATGGCGGGTGAACATCAAACTCACATTCGTGAAGGTATCAAGTGTCTTTCGATCCCCATGAAATTTCCGGAATGGGGCAATTTTAAAATTATGTTGATGATGGAGGACATATGAAAATATTGCTCGTCGACGATTCCGGTACTATGCGTAAAATTCAGAAGCGGTTGCTGATCGACGCCGGGTACAGCACCGATGATATTCTCGAAGCCGGCAACGGCAAAGAAGCGATCCAGATGCTCGAAGATTTGAAGTATGAATGTGATCTGGTCCTCTGCGACGTCAACATGCCGGAAATGAACGGACTGGAAACCCTCACCGCCATCCGGGCCAAAACCAAAGCCGTGCCAGTGATTATGTGCACCTCGGTGGCGGAAAAAGGTACGGTGATGGAATCCATCAAGCTCGGCGCCAATAACTATTTGGTTAAACCGTTCGCGCAAGATAACTTCATCAGCAAGATCAAGGCGGTTATCGAGAAGAAATAAACCGTCGAAATCGCAGTTTTCCGCCGTTTCCTCGAACGAGGGAACGGCTTTTTTTATATTCGGATCAAGCGAACCGCGCCGCCAGCCGGTCCGTCCAATATTTTACGGCCGGCAGTTCGACGGCGTAAGGATGAACCAGCAAGCGCGGCGGCACGCCGCGTTGCCGCCATGCCGCCAACGCCCGCTCCAACCGTTCCGACCAGCCGGGACAACGGCAATCGTCCAACCCGATGATAACCGTCTTCTCCGGCAACTCATGCAATTCCAAAGTAAAAGACATAACCAGCCGCAGCAACTCCGGCAACGGCTCCAAAACGATGAGCGGACGGTCCGGCTGCCGGCGTACCAGCTCGAACACCTGCATCCAGCCGCACGGGGCCAGCCAGACAATGCCCTCGTCAGGTTGAAGATCGGCATTCTGCAACAGGGTTTCGACCGCCGTCCTATTTTTTCGCGCCTGGTATAAAGGATAATCCAGCGTGACCGGTTCGCCGCCAACGGGCCGCCAGTTCAACGCTGCCACATACTGCCATTTAATTCCCAGCTCGAATTCCGCAAGCGGCGCCGGCGCCGCCCGGTCCAGCCAGGCGGCCAGATCGGCATCCGAACGCGCCACGGTCAAACCGGCCAACCGGGCAAAGACCGGCTGAAAATAAATATCCCGGCAAAATGGTTCCAACGTCGCCGCCGATACGTTCAAGCACTGTTCCCATTTGGACACCAGCGCCTGCGCCAGCCAGGCCGTCACCTGATAACGCAAAGCAATATTTTTCGGCGACTCGGAAACTTGCCGGTCCACCGGAAAAGCCGGACCGGACAAGACGTCATCCGTCTGCTGCCGGATGGCCACCACCCAGTCGGCGGCGAGGCCTTTGCTCAACGTATCTTCGCCGTTCCGCAATTCCCGACAGATTGCTTCGGCCTCCGGCGGCAAACCCGGTTGCGAAGCCGAAATTTCCGCGATTTCATGCAGCATCTCCGCCAACCGCAAATATTCACGCAGTTCCCGTAACCGTCCGTCCGACGTTTCCCCCGACGGCACCTCGCCGGTACGGATAAAGGCGGACGGCGTTCCACCATAACCGGTCAAAAAATCTTCCAGTCCTTTTCCCGGAAGGCCGGCTACCAGCGCCCCGCCGTCGGTACAATTAAAGCAGCCCCCCAGCCCGGTTGCAGACGCTAGATAATCTTCCAGACTGCTTTTAATCACTAAAAAATTCCGGTCGGAATAAACGGTTTTCCCGTCCTGACCGGCAATCGGAATCAGTTTTTCCGCCGCGGCGTCCGCACCGGCATCGACATGAGCCTGTCCGTCCGCAAAACACAGATCGCTGCCGATCAGGGCAATGTGTTCAAATCCGGCCTGTCGGGCCAGATCCAGCGCCGGAACAATGACACTGGCACCGGCTTCCACCCGGGTCAGGGAAATCCCGAACCAGTCGGATGTTCGCTCGGACGCCCTGGAGGAATAGTACCACAACAATTGCCGGAACCGAACCGTCACCGCCGGATCGGTTTCGATCCCGGCCGCCAGCGGAATATCTTCCGGCACGATCCCATGTTGCCAATTCACGCGGCAGTTGGCATCGATCTCCACCACCAGATCCGGACGGATTCCGGCAACCATCAACGTCTTGAAAGCATGTCCGACGCAAATCAGCGCAAATTGATGCCGATACCGTTTCAGCAGGTCCAGTTGTCCTCGCAAAGAAGGACCGGCGCCACAGACAACGGCCGGGAAATTCTTCTTTCCGGCAATCAGCGCTGCCGTCCGCCGTTGCCGCATCACTGCGGTGTTGCCGATTCCGGCCTCCAGACTGCTGATCCGGCTGGCCCGGCTGACCGCCTGATCCTGATGGGCGGCGGCAACTGCTTTATCGAGGACAGGCAGCAGCGCCGCAAATGCTTTCTCCCAGCCCGGCGACACACTGCGACGAACGGTCCGATAACGCAGCAGAATCGCGGCCATCGATACCAGATCGGCGGCAAACGCCCCGGGTTCCGCCGCCGCCAGCAACAGCGGGGCGGCAACCGCGCCCAATCCGGCGGCAATCGCCGTTTCCGCCTCCACCGGCCCGTAGTAAAGATAGAGCAGAATCGCGTCCGGCCCAACCGTCTGCCGGACCTGAAGAATCGTCCGAAGTTCGGCCGGGCCGCAGTGCAGATGCAGCACCGGTTGCGGCGGCAGAATCCAGTCGGCCGGCTGAATTTGAAGAAGCTGCCGATGAAAGCGTTCGACGATCGCGGCAAAATCATGAACCATCGTTTTTCCCATTTCCCTTGACTGTTGATAATGTAAAGGGGGCGGAAACTTTTACAAATAAAAGCCTTCTCCGAGCTTCCCGATTTGGGAAATCGGCAATCCGGATGTATCTTATCGGATTCGTTTATACACAATGATTTCAATGTCAATAAAAAGGTTTTCCATCATGGGCTTTTCCTGCGGTTTTGTCGGATTGCCGAACGTCGGCAAATCGACGATCTTCAATGCGTTGAGCAAGGGCGGCGCCGCCGCCGCCAACTTCCCGTTCTGCACCATCGAACCCAATACGGGCATCGTCCCCGTACCGGACGAACGGTTGAAAGTGTTGGCCAAACTGGAAAAATCCGCCAAAATCATTCCGACCACCCTGAAGTTCATCGACATCGCCGGACTGGTCGAAGGCGCCAGCCAGGGCCAGGGACTCGGCAATCAGTTTCTCGGCCATATCCGCGGCGTTGACGCCATCGCCCACGTGGTTCGCGTCTTCAAAGACCCCAACATCATCCACGTCAGCAATAAAGTCGATCCGGTCCACGACTTTGAGGTCATCCTCACTGAGCTGATGCTGGCCGACCTCGAATCCCTCGAACACCGGCTCGAAAAGGGTCGGAAGTTGCGGCTTCCCGACAAGGATGCCAAGGCGGAATTCGAACTGGCCCAGCGTTTTGCCGACGCCCTCGGCAAAGGCGAAATCCCCACCTATGATAAAACCAACGAAACGGAAATCAATCTGGTCAAGGAATTCGGCTTGCTGGCCATGATGCCGGCCTTTATCATTGCCAATACCGACGAAGACACGTTCCGCTCGTTCGGCAAGGACGAAGCCTCCGCCGGTTTAATCAAGGCCGCCGCCGCCCGCGGCTATGAAGTCGTCCCCGTCTGCGGCAAACTGGAAGAAGAACTCGCCCAGTTGGAAGAAGACGAAGCCAAGATGTTCCTCGACGAACTCAACATCAAGGAAAGCGGTCTGGTCCGGGTCATTCACACCGGCTACCGGCTGCTCAACTATATCACCTTTTTCACGGTCGGGCCGGAAGAAGCCCATGCCTGGACGGTAGTCGGCGGCACCCCTGCCCCGCAGGCCGCCGGCAAGATTCACACCGACCTCTGCCGCGGATTTATCCGGATGGAAACCGTCTCCTACAACGATATGGTGGAGCACGGCGGCTGGAACGAGGCGCAGGCCGCCGGCAAACTCCGGATCGAAGGCAAGGACTATCTCATGCAGGACGGCGACTGCATCCACGTCCGCTTCTCGGTCTAGTTTCCGCTTCATTTTTCCGGCGCAATCCGAATTTCCGATTCAGATTGCGCCATTTTTTTTGTCGCGATCCCGGTCGTTTTACAATCGTTTTACAATCGTTTTACACCCTCATGACAACTTTCCCGGCCGCCGCGGTAAACTATTCTTCAGCAAAGCGGAATTGATTCATCGCCATGAACCGTTACATTACAATTACCGAAGGGGAAAACAACATGAACATCGGATGGTACAAACTCCTGACCGCCGTCACGGCCACCCCGCTGCTGGCGCTCTCCGCCGGGGCCGGCCTCATCACGCTCACGGCCGAACTGGAAAAACCGGTCCTGCCCGCCGACACCCGGCAGGACGCCCTGATCAAAATCGCCATCGTCGCGCCGGAAGGGACCGTCGAAAAAACGCAACGGGCGGCCCTCAATCTGGCCATCGTGCTCGACCGCTCCGGCTCGATGGGCAGCCAGCACAAACTGGAAAAAGCCCGGGACGCCGCGGTCGAGGCGGTCAAAATGCTGCGCGACGGCGATGTCTTTTCGCTGGTGGTCTACGACGACAACGTCAACACGCTGGTCGACGCCGTGCCCGTGACCGAAGAACGCAAGACCGACATCGTCGAACAGATCCGCCGGATTCAGCCCGGCGGCAGCACCGCGCTGTTCGCCGGCGTCTCCGTGGGAGCCAACGAGCTCCGGAAGAATTCCCGCGAAAACTTCGTCAACCGTCTGCTCCTGCTGTCCGACGGCCTGGCCAACGTCGGCCCCGGCACGCCGCAGGAACTCGGCCGCCTCGGCGGTTCGCTGATCAAGGAGCGGATCTCGGTAAGCACCGTCGGCGTCGGCAGCGATTACAACGAAGACCTGATGACTTCGCTCGCCCAGAACAGCGACGGCAACTTCTATTTCGTCGAAAACAGCAACGACCTGCCGCTGATTTTTTCCAAGGAACTCGGTTCCGCGCTGAAAGTGGCGGCCAAGTCGATCCGGATCCGCATCACCTGCCCGGAAGGCGTCCGCCCGAAAGGCATCCTCGGCCACGAATGCCGCATCAACGGCAATACGCTCGAAATGGACTTCAATCAGGTCTATCGCGGCCATGAAAAGTCGCTGATTCTCGAAGTGGAAGCCCCGCCCCGGCCGGACGGCGCCGGTGAAGAACTGGCCACCGTGGAAGTCAACTGCACCGCCGCCGACGGCAGTTCCGCCGACCGCTTGCAGCGCCGGATTATCGCGTCGTTCACCGCGGATAAATCCCAGGTTAATTCCAACATCAACCGCAAAGTTCAGGCGGACATCGCGGTTCAGCAGGGCGCGGTACTGCGCGAAGAAGCGCTCAAAGACGCCGATGCCGGTAACTTCGGGGCCGCGCAGAAAAAACTGAAGACGGCGGCCCAAAACATCAACGCCGCCGCCGACGCCACCGGCGATGCCGGACTGAAACGTCAGGCCCAAGCCCTGACCAAACGCCAGGATGAATTATCGCAGAGCCAAAACAATCCGGCGCTCTACAATGAAGTGCGCAAAAAGACCAAGGGCGAAAGCTATCAGTACCGCAACGCCCAAATTTACAATCAGGCGGAACAATAACATGAAAAACCTTTCGTTCAGGAGCATACTGATGAAAACCTCGTCCATCGTCAAATGGTTCGTCCTGCCGCTCGCGGCGCTGGTAATTTTGCTGCTGGTCATCCACGGCTGTAAATCCACGCCATCCCCGCAGCTCGCCCAGCCGGAACTCAAACCGGCAAACGTCCAAAAGAAATTGGTCAGTCAACTCACTCCCCAGCCGTCTTCCTCCCCGCTCGCTTGTCCGCGCTCGAACGCAGATCAAGCCGGGGTGACAGTAACAGCCAGTGGTGCCGCTGAAACCAAATATCCCGCCCCGCTCGCTTGTCATCGCTCGAACATCGATCAACTCGGAGCCCCAGTGGCAGCCGGTAGTGCCGTCAAAGCCAAAAGCATTTCCTCCAATCAAACAGTCCATACCAAATTCGGCAATCAATTATTTCTGGACGGTCATCTGTCGGAAAATCGCGCCGCCCTGCCGCCGGGCGCGGTGCCGGGGCCCGGCCCCCGCGATTTCAACACCGAAGAATACAAGTACATCGAAGAAAGCGATTTCCTGCCGGTCAGCCACAATCCGCTCTCGACCTTTTCGGTCGACGTCGACACCGCGTCCTATGCCAACGTCCGCCGCTATCTGCTGCAGAACAACCTGCTGCCGCCGAAAGACGCGCTCCGGATCGAAGAATGCCTGAATTACTTCACCTACGACTATCCCGCCCCGGCCGACGCGATGCCGCTGCGGCCCACCATGGAGCTCGGCGATTGTCCATGGAACGCCAAACACGACCTGCTGCTGATCGGGTTGCAGGCCAGGAAAATCGATCAAGAAAAACTGCCGCCGAGCAACTTCGTTTTCCTGATCGACACGTCGGGTTCGATGCATCACGTGCTGCCGATGGTCCAGCAGTCGATGGTGATGCTGGCCAAACAGATGCGCCCCTGCGACCGGATCGCCATCGTGGCCTATGCCGGGTCTGCCGGACTGGTATTGCCGTCCACCCCCGGCGACTGCCAGCAGTTGATCGCCGATAAAATCAACCAACTGCGTTCCGGCGGCTGCACCGCCGGGTCCGCCGGCATCAAACTGGCCTATGAAACCGCCGCCGAATATTTCATCAAGAACGGCAACAACCGCGTGGTGCTGATTACCGACGGCGACTTCAACGTGGGGGTCAGCAACGAAGGCGACCTGGTGCGGATGATCGAACAGGAACGCGCCCGCAACATCTTTCTGACCGTTCTCGGCGTCGGGTCCTGGAACGTCAAGGACAACAAGATGCAGATGCTCGCCGACAAGGGCAACGGCAACTATCACTATCTCGACAGCCTCCGCGAAGCGCAGAAAGTGCTGGTCAACGAAATGAGCGGCAACATGTTCACGCTGGCCAAGGACGTGAAAATCCAGATCGAATTCAATCCGCGCTTCGTCAAAGCCTACCGGCTGATCGGCTATGAAAAACGCAAGCTGGCCGACCGCGATTTCGCCGACGACACCAAGGACGCGGGCGAAGTCGGCGTGGGCCATCAGGTCACCGCCCTCTATGAAATTATCCCGGCCTCCTCCAATGAAAAGGTCGACGCCCCCGCGCCCCTCGAATTCCAGAAGACCACCATCGTCAGCGACAAATATCTCAACTTCCGGCTCCGCTGGAAAGCGCCGGACGCCGACAAGAGCACCGAATGGGTCGGCTACTGTTCCGCGGATAAGACCGTGAAAACGTCGGACAACTTCCGCTTCGCCGCCGCCGTGGCGGAATTCGGACTGCTCCTCCGCGAATCCAAATACCAAGGCAGCGGCAACTGGGCACAGACCGTCGGCCTGGCGAAAAGCGCCAAAGGCAAGGATGACAACGGCAACCGCGCCGAATTCATCCGCATGGCGGAAGCCGCCCAACTGCTGCAAAATCGGAAATAACGGAAACCCGTCATGACCACCGGCCGGATCATCATTCTGTTGAGCGTCGTCACCGGGGCCGCCGCCGCGGCCCTCGGGTTCACGGCGTTCCGGCTGGCGCAGCACGACCGGAACTACCGTCTGACCCAGACCGGCGAACTGCTGAAAGGGGAATGCCGCGTACTGGCGGAACGCTGCCGCGAAGAACTCGAGAAATACCGGACCAATACGGTCAAAACGCTGGAGGCGCTGCCGGCCAATGCCGTCGCGGCCGAGCAGTTGCGCCGTACCGATCCGCTGCTCTGCGAAGTTTTTCTGGCCGATGCCGACGGACGGCTGCTGTTTCCCCGCGACGGCAGTTTCGTCCGCCGCTACGAAGCGCTGCTGGAAGAACCGATCGGAACGCCGTCCGGAAAACGCGGCGACGCCGCGCTGACCACCCGATTCAGCCGGTTGGTCAGCCAGGCCCGCAACGGCTGGATTCCGTGGTTTGCCGGAAACCGTTTCTGTCCGCTGGTCTGGACCCGGAGCAGAAATTCCCGCCGCATCGTCGGCGCGGAACTGGAAACGATGGCGCTTCTGGCCCGGCTGATGCCGCGTTTTCCGCAGCAGTTTCCCGCGTATTACCGTTTCGAACTGGTCGACGACCAGGGACAGGTGATCGCCTCGGCGGGCGGCGGCAATGCCGACGGCGAACAGCCCCGCCATCTCGATGCCACCGTCACACTGCCGGTGGCCGGGGAACTGGTGCCGAACTGGCAGATTCGCGGCTATCTGTTGACCGACCGGTTGCCGTCGGGCGGTTTTCAACTGGCGCTGCTGATGCAGATCGCATCGCTGCTGGTGATTATTCTGGCGGCAGGCGGCGTGGCGCTCGGATTGATTCGCCGCGAAATGGACCAGGCCCGGCTGAAAACCAGTTTTGTGGCCAACGTCTCCCACGAGTTGAAAACGCCGCTGACCAGCATCCGGATGTATGCGGAAATGCTCCGCGACCTCCGCGACCGGCTGTCCCCGGAAAAACAGCGGAAATACCTCGACATCATGCTGAACGAAAGTGAACGGCTGACCCGGCTGATTGCCAACGTGCTGGATTTCAGTCGGTTGGAGGCCGGACGCAAAAAATACCGTCCGGAATCCCTCGACCTCGCCGCCCTGCTCCGCGAACTGGCCGAACAGTGGCAGCCGATTCTGGCCGACAAAAACATCCGGCTGGAACTGACGCTCCCGGACGAGCCCGGCGCAACCGTAATCGACCGCGATTCGCTGATTCAAGTCGTCCAGAACCTGTTGTCCAACGCGGTCAAATACGCGGCCTCGAGCGGCTGGGTCGGCGTGGCGCTGCAAACCGGCGAACGCGGTGAAACGACGATTACGGTGTCCGACCACGGCCCCGGCATTCCGCGCGCCTGCCGCGGCAAACTGTTCCAGAAATTTTACCGTTGCGACGACCGGATTACGGCGGAGACTTCCGGCAGCGGTCTGGGTCTGTCGATTGCCCGCCGTCTGATCCGCGATCAAGGCGGCGACCTGACGTTTCATCCCCAACCCGGCGGCGGCGCCGGATTCACCATTCACCTGCCCGGAGTAAAATCATGAGTAAAATCAAAATTCTGGTGGCGGAAGACGATCTCCACATCCGCGAAGGCTTGACCGACGCGCTGTCGCTGGAAGGCTACGATGTCAGGGAAGCGGCGGACGGCAGCGAAGCCCTGCGGCACTATACCCAGTGGCAACCCGATCTGCTGCTGCTCGATCTGATGATGCCCAAACTCAGCGGCTACGACGTCTGCCGCCAGATCCGCAACGGCAATTCCGCCATCCCGATCATCATGCTGACCGCCAAAAGCGAGGAACTCGACAAGGTGCTCGGCCTGGAACTCGGAGCCGACGACTATGTGACCAAACCGTTCAGCGTCCGGGAACTGCTGGCCCGGGTGGCCGCCGTCCTGCGCCGGACCCGGCCGTCCGCGCCGCCGGACCCCGGCGATACGCCCGCAACTTTTGTCTTCGGCCAAACGCCGATCAACGTCCAGACCATGAAAGCGCAGACCGTCCGCGGCGAAGTGGAGTTGACCGCCCGGGAAATCGAATTGCTGCGCTATTTTACCGCCCACCCGGACGTTGTCCTCGACCGCTACCGGATTCTCGATGCGGTCTGGGGCGCGGGATACCGCGGTATGTCGCGGACGCTGGACCAGCACATCGCGCAATTGAGGAAGAAAGTCGAAACCGATCCCGCTCAACCGGAATTCATCGAAACGGTCTACGGCATCGGCTATCGCTATAACCCGCCGAAAAGGTGAGAATTTCTACAGAAAAGTATCCAGAAACAATTTGGCGGCGGTCACATAGGCCGGAGCCGACAACAGCACGGAAAAGCCTTTGGCAAATTCCAGTTCGGACGGCGACATTTTTTCCGCCGTCTCCGGTACAACATCTTCGGTATTGCCCCAGATCGAATAATAGCATTCGAAAGCAATCACGGCGGGAATCGGCAACAGCGACCAGACGGTCGTATGCCGCAAAATCCACGGATACCAGAAAACCACGACCGCATAAATCAGATAACTGCCGGAAAACAGCTCATAGATCAAAATCCAGAACTTGCCCCGATTTCGAATCCAGAATCCGGCGTTGCCGAGCAGCAGCAAGCCGAAAAGCACCACATATGCAGCCATCCACCAGGGCATAACCGAACTTCCCATCGTTAGCGATTGTCATCAAAAGAAAAGTTAATATAGTTCCGGAGTTGGAATAATGACAGCCGCAGAATATATTTTAATGCTCGTTTTCGAGCGTTATCGAGTCGATACAACCGGAATTGAAAAAAGCAATCTATGAAGACACCCGTTGCGGAATTGAATGCCATGGTTCTGGCCGCCGGTTTAGGTACCAGAATGCGCCCGCTGACCGAACACACGCCCAAACCTCTCCTGCCGATCTGCAATCAGCCGTTGCTGGAAATTATTCTGTCGAGGTTGACCGCCGCCGGCGTCGGCCGGATCGCCGTCAACACCCATTATCTCAGCGACCGGCTGGCCGCCTGGATTCGACAGTCGCGCTGGGCGGAACAGGTCAAACTCTTTCACGAACCGGAAATTCTCGGCACCGGCGGACCGCTGGTCAACGCCCGAACCATTCTACAGGAACACGACTGCTTTATTCTCCACAACGGCGACATTCTCTGCAACGTCGACCTCGACGGCATGGTCGCGCAGCACCGCCGCTGTCATGCCGCCGTGACCATGCTGACGCTGGACGGCCCGGAAAACCGGATTCTCGTGCTGCCCGGCGGCGTCATCACCGACATTCTCGGCCGCCTCGGCGCCGCAACCGACAAAGGCGAAATGCTCACCTACGGCGGCATCATGGTGCTGTCGGCGGAAATCTTCCGCTATCTGCCCAAAAACCCGGAAAACTGCTCGATCATCCCGGCCGTGCTGGAACAGATTCAGGCTCGGCCCGGCAGCGTCCAGGCGTGGCAGGAAGACGGCTTATTCTGGAACGACCTCGGCACCATCGAACGCTATTTCAGCGCCCATCGCGACGTGCTCTCCGGCTGCGCCGGACGAATGTTCCATCACCAGAGCAACCGACTGATCGATGCCTCTTCCACCGTGGCCGAAAATACCGTCAACGGCTTTATCTGCGTCGGTCCGAACTGCCAAATCGACCCCGGCGCCACCGTCGAAAACTGTGTGCTGCTGGACGGTGCGCACGTCAAAGCCGGCGATTTTTATATCAACATGGTGATCGGACCGGATTACGCGGTCCACCGCGACTACGTGAAATTGTCGGAACTGAAAATTCTCGACGGCCGCGATCTGCGGCAATGCTGCATCTCGTCGCTGCGGGAATACGGTTCGGCGCGCGGGTTCTTCCGGATTCAGGAAGGCGAACAGCGGCAGGTGTTGATGGTTTCCGACCGTAGCGACGCCGACTTCGAACGGTTCATCGACATCGGCCAGTTTCTCCAGCAGCATCAACTGCCGACGCCGCAGATTTACGCCGCCGACCGCACCGAATTCACCGTGCTGATGGAAGACCTCGGCAACGAAATGCTGTTCAACCGCCGCCAGCTGGCCGGTCAGGATATCAATACCATCGAAGCCGATTACCGGAAAGTGATCAAGGCGCTGGTCCGCTTCCAACTCGGCGGTTTTGCCGCGCTCCAGTCGCCGGACGTGCCGAAAATCCGGCTTTTCGACTATTCGTATCTCCGCTGGGAAACCGGTTATTTTCAGGAAAACTTTCTGTTGCGCCTCTGCGGGTTGCCGGAAACGGCGGTCAACGCGCTGAATTCGGAACTCGACGAGCTGGCGCATACGGTCGACGCGATGGTCAAAATTTTCATGCACCGCGATTTTCAGTCGCAGAACATCATGTTCTGCCGGAACGAAGTCCGCTTCGTCGATTTTCAGGGAGCGCGCATCGGACCCGCCGGTTACGACATCATGTCGCTGCTGCGCGACCCGTATGTGAAAATTCCGGCGGTGCTCCGGCGGCGACTGCTCGATTTTTACGTTCAATGCATGCTCGAAAACCAGTCGGAACGCTTCGGGTTGACCGAAAAGGAACTCTATCGGTCCGCCCGGCTCGCCGCGCTGCAACGCATCATGCAGGCGCTGGGCGCTTACGGTTTTCTGTCGCTCACCCGCGGCAAAATGAGTTACCTCCAATATGTGCCTCAAGCCATGGAATATCTGCGCGAAGCGCTCGACTGGCTGAACGCGGCGGAAAAAGAAACCATCAGCCTGACCGGCCTGCAGGAACTGTGGCCGGCCATCCTCGACGGCTGGAAACGACGGCAGCAGGAACATGACAACGTATCCGGTCAATGACATTCTGCCCGACTTTCTGCGCACGCTGGAACAAGGCAACCGCTGCGTGTTGAGCGCCCCTCCCGGCGCCGGCAAAACCACCATTCTGCCGCCGACGCTGCTGGACGCCCCCTGGCGACAGGGGAAAAAGATTCTGGTGCTGGAACCCCGGCGGCTGGCCGCCTATGCCGCCGCCTGCCGGATGGCCGAAAATCTCGGCGAAAAAGTCGGCCAGCGCATCGGCTACCGCATCCGGCTGGACCACTGCGTCGGCCCGGACACCGTGATCGAAGTGCTGACGGAAGGAATTCTCACCCGGATGATTCAGAACGATCCCGAACTCTCCGGCGTGGCCGCAATCCTGTTCGACGAATTTCACGAACGCAGTCTCCACGCCGATCTCGGACTGGCGCTGGCGCTGGACGCGCAGCAGTCGCTCCGCCCCGATCTGCGGCTGGTCATCATGTCCGCCACCATCGACTGCGAACGCATCGCCGCGTTGCTGGATCCCTGTCCCATGCTGCACAGCGACGGACGGATGTTCGACGTGCAAACCATTTACCGGCGGACCCCGGTCCCCCGCTATATCGAGGACACCGTGGCGGAAACCGCCGCGCAGGCACTCCGCGATCAACCGGGCAGCATGCTGGTCTTCCTCCCCGGCGAAGGCGCGATTGCCCGCACCGCCGAACTGCTGCGCGAACCGGTCAAAAGTTTTCCCGACACGCAGGTCATTCCGCTGTACGGACGGCTCCGCCACGAGGAACAGCGCCGGGCCATCGCACCGTGCCGTCCCGGCGAACGCAAAATCGTACTGGCCACCTCCATTGCGGAAACCAGTCTGACCATCGACGGCGTCCGCATCGTGATCGACAGCGGGCTGGCGCGGCGCAACCGGTTCGATCCGTCCACCGGATTGTCGCGGCTGGAAACGGGACCGGTTTCGCAGGCCTCCGCCGATCAGCGGCGCGGTCGCGCCGGACGCGTGGAACCGGGCGTCTGTTACCGACTCTGGACGCCGGAACAACAACATGCTCTGCCCGCGTTCAATCCGCCGGAAATTTTAACCGCCGACCTGGCGCCGCTGGTGCTGGAACTGGCCGCCTGGGGCGTGACCGATCCCCAAACGTTGCGCTGGCTCGATCCGCCGCCGGACGCCCCCTGGCAACAAGCAGTAAAGCTGCTGCGGGAACTCGACGCGCTCGACCGCGACGCCCGCATCACGCCCACCGGCAAACGTCTGCTGCGCAGCGGTCTCCATCCCCGGTTGGCCCACATGCTCGGCCGCAGCGAAGAACTGGGGCTGACCGATCTGGCCTGCGATCTGGCCGCGCTGCTCAGCGAATACGACTTCCGGAAAAACCGCTCGCCCGATCTGCGCGACACGCTGGGACGACTGTCCGGCCGCGAATTCGAACGGGTCCGGGAACTGGCCGAACAACTCCGTCATCAAGTCAAAGCCAACCAGCGACCGGCGGTCGACGAAGACGCCGCCGCCGGACTGTTGCTGGCCTTCGCCTATCCCGACCGCATCGGCAAGAGCCGCGAGCCAAGTAGCGGAAAATACCGGCTGACCAGCGGCCGCGGCGCGGTGCTGTCCACGGCGTCGCTGCTGGCCAGGTCGGATTTGATCGTGGCCGCCGAACTCGACGCCGGCGACCGCGACGCCGCCGTCTATCTGGCCGCGCCGGTTGCCGAAGCCGATCTCCGCACCCATTTTGCCGCGGCGCTCACTCATCGCCAAACGCTGTTCTGGGACGATCCGCAGCAGCGGTTCCGATGTCTCGACCGCGAATGTCTGGGCAAAATGCCGCTGGTGGAAAAAGAAGTCCCGGCTCCTGACGGCGACGCGGCGGCGCAAGCGCTGCTGGAATTCGTCCGGGATCGCGGCTTCGCCGTGTTGAACTGGACGCCCGGCGCCGTCCGCTGGCGCGACCGGATACGGTTTCTCCGCGCTCACGATCCGTCCGGCAACTGGCCGGACTGGTCTGACGACACGCTGCTCGACACCCTCGAAAACTGGCTGCTGCCGCACTGTCCCCGGAAACTGAAACGCGGCTGTGTGGAAGCCATCGACGTCCAGGCGGCGCTGCTCGACACCCTCGACTGGCATCATCGCCAGGCGGCCGACGCCCTCGCGCCGGAACGGATCGAGGTCCCGACCGGTTCGCATCTGGCGGTGGACTACTCGGTGACGCCGCCGGTGCTGGCGGTAAAATTGCAGGAAATGTTCGGCTGCGCGGAGACGCCGCGTCTGGTGCGCGGACAGGTTCCGGTATTGTTGCATTTGTTGTCGCCGGCGGGAAGACCGGTCCAAGTCACCAGCGATCTGGGCGGCTTCTGGCAGGGCTCCTACCAATACGTCCGCAGCGAGTTGCGGGGACGCTACCCGAAACACGACTGGCCGGAAAATCCACTGGAAGCCGCTCCCTCGCGCGGCGCGAAAAAAAGGAAAATTTCGTCATGAGCAATATTCCCTGTACGACCGGAGCGCTGGCGCTGTACCGCCGGAAACCGGCCAAAGTCGCCAACTTTTCCGCCGACGGTAAAATCGAACTGGTACTGCCCGACGGCGAACATCAGAACGTCCGCGCCAAAGACATCGCAATTCTGCACCGCGGCCCGGTCAACACCCTGCCCGCCGCCCCGCTACCCTCGCCCGACCTCCGGGAAATCGCCGCACTGATGGAAGACGGCACCATGCCGTTCGGCGAATTCGCCGAACTGGTCTACGGAAAATTCACCCCGGACAGCGCCTGGTCGGCCTGGCAGTTGCTGGAACAGAAAATTTATTTTACCGGCGATCTCGAAAACGGCGTCGCCGCCCGCTCCGTAGCGGATATCGATGCCGCGCTGTCCGCCGTCGCCGCCAAGGCCAACAGCAAACAGCAGCGGGAAGAACTGCTCGAACGCATCAAAACCGGGCACCTGTTGCCGGATGACCGTTCTCACCTGCGCGATGTGGAAAATCTCGCGCTCGGCAAAACCGAAACCAGCGGCATTCTTCGCGAACTCGGTATGGAACAGGATCCCGTCAAAGCCCATCGACTGCTGCTGAAACTCGGCCTCTGGGACCACTGGGTCGATCCCTATCCGTCCCGCACCGGCATCGAACTGAAAAATCCCGAACTGCCGGTTCCCGACCTCCCGACGGAAGCACGGCTCGACCTCACCGCCCTGCCCGCGTTCGCCATCGACGACGAGGGCAATCAGGACCCGGACGACGCCATCGGCTATCACGACGGTCTACTCTGGGTTCATGTGGCCGACGTGGCCGCGCTGGTCGCGCCGGACAGCGAACTCGACCGCGAAGCGGAAGCCCGAGGGGCCAACCTCTATCTGCCGGAAACCATCGTTTCCATGCTGCCGCCGGACATCACCCGGCAATTGGGTCTGGGCTTGCAGGAAACCTCCCCCGCGCTGTCTTTCGGCCTCGCAATTGCCGAGGATGGCGAGGTCAAACTGGAAAAACTCGCCTTGTCCACCGTCAAAGTCACCCGGTTGACCTATGACGAGGCGGAAAAGCAGCTCGACGTCGAACCGTTAAAAACCTTGTCGGCCCTGCTATTGGGACGGTTCCGGGATTATCGGGAACGTCACGGGGCGTTGCAGATCGACCTGCCGGAAGTAAAAATCAAAGCCGACGGACAGCAGGTTACGATCACGCCGCTGCCGCTGCTCCGAAGCCGGGAAATCGTGGCGGAAGCCATGATGGCCGCCGGCCACGCCCTCGCCGCCTATGCGGTGGAACATGAAATTCCGCTGCCGTTCGTCTGCCAACCGCCGCCGGAACTGACCGGCAAACCGGAAACGCTGGCCGGCATGTTCGCCGCCCGCCGGGGCTGCACGGTCAGTTCGGTTCAAACATCGCCGGGGCTTCACGCCGGACTGGGCCTGGAACCGTACGTCCGGATCACCAGTCCGTTGCGACGCTACAGCGACCTGCTGGCCCATCAGCAGATACGGCGTCATCTGGCCGGATCGCCGCTGTTGCCCTCCGACCAGATGGATGGCCAGATCGCCAAGGCGGAAACCGCCGGCGTCGAACGGCGCAAGTTGGAACGCATCGCCAACGAATTCTGGAAACTGGTCTATCTGGAAATGCACCCGGACTGGGAAGGCGAAGCCGTCGCGGTCGACCGAATCGACGAGCGGCTGACCCTGCTGCTGCCTGCGCTGGCCTATGAATACAAACTGCGGATGGGCGGCAAAATCGAACTCAACAGCCGGTGGTCGGCCCGGTTGAACACGGTCGATCTGGCCGCGCTCACCGCCCGGTTCATCTTAACCAGAGTTACGGAATAACCCCCATCATGAAACCGGCATTCGTCATCCGCCCGGCAACGGTTGCCGACCGCCGTCCGGATCGCTGCGCGTCCACGCGGTAAAAGCAGTTTCCATGGCCCGCGCCAGTCGGCCGCCATCGCACAGCGAAGAAGACGCCAGCAACGGTCGCAACGATCGCCGCAGCGCCGTCAACTGTTTCGCATCCGAGGCCAGCGCCGCCGCTTTTCGAACGAATTCCGTCTTGGACGCCGCCACCAGAAAATCCAATCCCAACCGCCGCAGAATCGCGCCGCCGGGCCGCGACGCCGGAACCGCCCCCGTGAACGTCAGCACCGGCACCCCCATCCACAAACTGTCGAACGTGGTGGTCGTACCGTTGTAAGGAAACGGGTCAAGCGCAATATCCACGTCCCGGTAAGTCGCCAAATGGTCTTCCACCTGCGGACAGGCAGGCAACAACACCAACCGGTCCGCCGCCACCCCGTTGCCGACAAAACGCGCCCGGACCGCAGCCGCCACGCCAGCATCCGCCAGCGGCGTACTTTTCAACAACAGCCGCGAACCCGGCACCGCCCGCAGCACCGCCGCCCACAACCGGACGGTTTCCGTCGACAATTTAGCCAGGTTATTGAACGAACCGAACGTAATCACGCCGTTTTTTTCCACCGGAGCGGCGGACGGTTCCGGCGCCCGCACCGACGGCGCATAGCTCCACATGCCTCCCGGCAGACGCCATAAACGTTCGGTAAAATAACCGTCGAACTCCGGCGGATCGGCCAGATCGTCGGTCAGCCGCCAGTCCGCCGCTTCATACCCGGACGTGTTGGGATATCCCAGCCAGGCCGCCTGAACCGGAGCCACCCGGGGCGTCAGCAAATCCAGCCGGCCCCAGGTATAGCCGGCCAGATCGATCAGGATATCGAACGACTGCCGGCGCAAGTAGTCCGCCGCAGACGCCCGGTCCATGGAAGCCGTCTCATGCCAGCCGTCGCACATCTTCTTCAGACGGTCGGTCACCAGATCGTGCTTGTCACCATCCGACACCAGGTGAATTTCCAGCCGGTCCCGGTCATGGGCCGCCAGCAGCGGCTCGAAAAAGCACATCACCGGATGCGTTCGAAAGTCCGGCGAAAAGTAAGCAATTCGGATTTTATTCCCCGCCGTCCGGCGGAAATGTTCTTTACTCCAGACCGGAATCGCGTCCGTTCCCCGACCGTAACATTCGCCCCACTGTCGATGCGCCTGCAACAGTTTTTCCGGATCGGTGGCAAAATAGTTGAGACAAAAAATCCGATAGAGTTCGTAGCGGCTTTCCGCCGGAGCCAATTCCGCAGCCCGGGCAAAAGCGTCCGCCGCCTCCTCCGCCTGTCCGGAGTGCAACAGCATCCGGCCCAGTTTGCCATAGAACACCGGCGAATCGGGATGTCGGATCAGGCCGTCGCGACAACACGCCACGGCGTCGGCAAACCGGAATTCCCGTTCCAGCAACAACGCGAGATTGTTGATGGCAGCTTCGCAACCCGGCGCCAGTTCCAGCGCCAGTTCATAACAGCGGCGGGCTGCCGTTTCATCGCCCGCCGTCTCGTAACGCCATGCTGCCGCACACTGAGCAGCCGCTTCCGCTTCCGAATTCATCGCCGCGTTCCATCCATCGTTGTCATGATCTCGGAATAAAATATCGTCCGGTCCGATGGATTAAAATACGCCGTCCGCCGATTTTCCCGATTTTTTCTTTGTGCATGCCAACGCGGCAAGCGAATGTTCGCGGTCGCCGGGGCCCAGCGCTTTTCCCCTTCGGTCGCGAGAAACAATCCCCCGGTTATTTACGAAATGGCCCGATTTTGCATGGAGTAACGACTTGAAAAAGTCAATTAGATGTGTAAGTTCATGCAAATAGGTTATCCTGATACATAATACCGGAGAAAAGCCGTGACTGAAAGTACTGATTACATCCTGGAACTGCTTACTGAATACGGCATGGTATCGGAAGACCAGATTCAGGAAGGATGGAAGAAAGTCAATGATTCCAACGGAAAACTGGATATCGTCGACGCGCTGAAAGAACTCGGTTATGTGGACAAAGATCAACTGATGGCCATGCTGGCCCAACAGTACGGATTGGAAACTCTCGACCTCGGCAATTACCGCATTCCCGAAGAACTGATCAAAGAAGTCCCGGCGGAAGTGGCAACCCAATACAACATTATTCCGGTTATGAAAAATAATGACGTATTGACCATCGCCATGAGCAATCCCGCCTCCATCGATATTCTCGACTCGTTGCGCTATCTGCTGAAATGCGACGTCGATGCCGTCATTTCGCCGGAAGAACAAATTACCAAACTGGTCGCCCGCTATTACGGTTCGCTGGAAAATTCGGTGGACTCGCTGGTGGAAGAAATCAGCGACGGCGTCGATGCCGTGGAAGCCCAGGTCGCCGGCGCCGTCGGCACTCCCGATTCGCTGGAAGACGACGACACCCCGATTATCAAACTCGTGACCCTGCTGCTGGTCGAAGCCTATCACATGAAGGCCAGCGATATTCATCTCGAACCGATGGAAAAACGCTATCGGGTCCGGTACCGGGTCGACGGCGTGCTCCGCGAAGTGGAAAGTCCCCCGAAATATTTGCAGGCCAACCTGACTTCCCGTTTGAAGATTATGGCGAAACTGGATATTTCCGAAAAACGAGTTCCGCAAGACGGCCGTATCCAGCTGAAGATCGAAGGGAAAGACATCGACCTCCGCGTTTCCTCGGTCCCGACCATCCATGGCGAAAGTATCGTCATGCGTATTCTGGATAAATCCAGTATTCAATTGGGAATTCCGCAACTGGGCTTCTATTCCGACGACCAGGAAAAAATCAACAAGATCATCAACCTCCCGGACGGCATCTTCCTGGTGACCGGCCCGACCGGGTCCGGGAAAACGACTTCGCTCTATGCCTTTTTGAACAGCATCAACACGCCGAACCGGAAAATCATCACGGTCGAAGACCCGATCGAATACCAGTTGACCGGGATCAATCAGGTTCAGGCGGACAAACAGGTCGGGCTGACGTTCGCCATGGCGCTGCGCGCCATGCTGCGTCAGGCGCCGAACATCATCATGGTCGGGGAAATCCGCGAACTGGAAACCGCCTCCATCGCCGTCAACGCCTCGCTGACGGGGCATCTGGTGTTCAGCACGCTGCACACCAACGACGCCCCCAGCGCGGTGACCCGGCTGGTGGATATGGGCGTCAAACCGTTCATGATCGCCTCGTCGGTCCGCGCCATCATGGCGCAACGGCTGCTGCGCCGAATCTGCAAAAACTGCGCCATGCCCCATGAACCGACGCCCACCGAAATCAAAGCCCTCAACATTGATGAGGAAACCTTGAAAGCGTCTCAGTTCATGGTCGGGAAAGGGTGTTCGCTGTGCAACGGCACCGGCTATAAAGGCCGAGTCGGCGTCTATGAAATTTTTATGGTCTCGCCGACCATCCGCGACTTGATTTTTGCCAACTCGACCACCGCCGTCATCCGCGACGCCGCCCGCCGGGAAGGAATGCGGACGCTGCGCGAAGATGCCTTGCGTCATGCCGCCGACGGTACCTCAACTCTGGATGAAGTCATTCGCGTGACCATGGCCAATGAAGACATGGAGGAAAATTTCTAAAATGCGGACCGGAGTGAAATCAACCATGGCAGCTAATCTTTAACCGGGGGCTTCGGAACATGCTGGATGCGGAAAATCAAACCCTGAAAGATATCCTCCTGGCGGAAAATATCTGTACGGAAAAACAGCTCGTCGAAATTGAAGAAGAACATGAGCGCAGCGGGAAACCGTTTCAGGAAGTGCTGGTCGACTTCGAAATCATTTCCGAAGACAACCTGCTGAAATTGATCGCCACCAACCTCGGCAGCGAAGTCGTCGACCTGCGGGAAACCACCCCGCCGCCGGAAGTGATCAAAATGGTCGCCCCGGAAACGGCGCGCAATTATGGCGTCATTCCGATTGCCTTCGACGGTACGACTATTACCGTATGTCCCCGCAATCCGTTGAATTACCAGATCGCCGACGACCTGCGGTTTGCGCTGGGACACGACATTATCGTGGCGGTCGCCAAAAGTAATCTGGTCGATGAAGCGCTGGATCACTTTTATCCGGAAAGCTCCGGGTCGGTCCACGACGTGATCGAAGAAATGAAGGCGGCGCATCAGGATGACGAAGGCAAAGGATCTGCTTCCGACGAAGATATCGTCGATGCCGCCAACGAAGCCCCGATCGTCAAATTCGTCGATATCATTCTCAAGCAGGCCGTTCGCGACAAGGCCAGCGATATTCACTTCGAACCGTTTGAAAAAGAATTCAAAATCCGCTACCGGGTCGACGGCGCGTTGTATGAAATGGCCCCGCCGCCGAAAAACCTGGCCATCCCGGTGATCAGCCGCGTCAAAATCATGAGCGGACTGAATATTTCGGAACGCCGGAAACCGCAGGACGGCCGTATTCAGATGAAAGTCGGCGGCAAACCGATCGACTTGCGCGTCTCCTGTCTGCCGACCGCTTACGGCGAATCCGTGGTGTTGCGAATTCTCGACCGGTCGGTAGTCAACCTCGACCTCGAAGCCCTCGGCATACCATCGGACATTCTGGAGCAGATCCGGGAACTGATCAACCTGCCGAACGGCATTCTGCTGGTCACCGGCCCGACCGGGTCCGGCAAAACCACCACCCTCTATTCCTGTCTGAAAGAAGTCAATCATGTGGAAGACAAAATTCTGACCTCCGAAGACCCGGTGGAATACGATATCGAAGGCATTATTCAAGTGCCGATCAACGAAGCCGTCGGCATGACTTTCGCCAAAGCGCTGAAAGCCTTCCTGCGGCAAGACCCCGACCGTATCATGCTGGGGGAAATCCGCGACTTGGAAACCGCGCAGATGGCGATTCAGGCGTCGCTGACCGGACACTTTGTGTTCTCCACCCTGCATACCAACGACGCGCCAGGCACCATCACCCGCCTGGTCGACATGGGCGTGGAACCGTTTTTGATCACGTCTTCCCTGGTCGGGGTGTTGAATCAGCGGCTGATCCGCCGGATTTGTGCCAACTGCAAGACCCCTTTCGATCCGACCGACGAAGATTTGAACACGCTGGGGATCGAACGGGAAATGATCGGAGATCGAAAATTCTATTACGGCAAAGGATGTCCGTTGTGCAATGATACCGGGTATAAAGGCCGGAAAGCCATCTGCGAATTAATGCCCATGGCGCCCGCGTTGGTAGCAATGATCGAAGCGAATGAACCGGCCGCCTTGGTAAAACAGAAAGCCATTGAACTGGGGATGAGGACAATTCGCGAAGACGGTATTAACGCGGTTCTCAACGGCGAAACCACGATCGAAGAAGTCGTCCGTTACACCGAAAAATAAAAAATTAATATAGGCAAGGAGGTTGCTATGGCAGTAGAAATGAGTGACTTGCTGCAGCTGGTAGTGGATGAAGGCGTCAGCGACTTGCATATTGAAGTAGGAGCCCCGCCGATGGTCCGCATCCACGGCGGGATGACCCCGTTGGATTTGCCGCCGCTGACCCCGGAAGACACGGAACGGCTGGTCAAGTCCATCGCCTCCGAAGTCAATGTACAGCAAATTTCGGAAGTCGGCTCCACCGACTTCGGGTTCAGTTTCAGCGACAAGGCCCGATTCCGCGTCAGCGCATTTAAACAAAAGGGGTTCTTCGGCACGGTCTTGCGGCAGATTCCCAACAAACTGTTGACGCTGGAACAGATCGGCTTGCCGCCGTCGACCAAAAACCTGCTTTATCGTCCCCGCGGTATGATTCTGGTGACCGGCCCGACCGGGTCCGGGAAAAGTACTACGCTGGCATCGATGCTCGACATCATCAACTCGGAACGCGACTGCCATATCATCACCGTGGAAGACCCGATCGAATTTTATCACAACCATAAACGCAGCATGGTCATTCAGCGCGAAATCGGCACCGATACCCCGTCGTTCAAGGAAGCACTGCGCCGAGCCTTGCGTCAGGACCCGGACGTGATTCTGGTGGGGGAAATGCGCGACTTGGAAACCATCGAAGCCGCCGTGACCGCCGCCGAAACCGGGCATCTGGTGTTCGCCACGTTGCACACCACCGGGGCCGCCCGTACCGTCGACCGTATCGTCGACGCCTTCCCGACCAACCAGCAGGAACAAGTGCGGACGCAGTTGGCCGCTTCGCTGGTGGCGGTAATTTCTCAGGTACTGCTGCCGCGCTGCGACAAACCCGGGCGGGTGGCCGCGTTCGAAGTCATGATCGCCACCCCGTCCATTCAGGCGCTGATCCGGGAAAACAAGACCTACCGAATTACCTCGGAATTGCAAACCGGGGCGAAGTTCGGGATGAATACGCTTGACTCCCATCTGCTGGAATTGTATAATAACAAAATTATTTCTTATAAAGAGTTAATTACCACCGCTCAGGACGCGGAAAGCATCAAACAGAAACTGCAATCCTAATTCGAGTGCGGCTGATGCCGGGGAGGTAAATAAAAAATGCCGATGTTCCAGTACACTGCGATGGACTCCGAGGGCAAAGAGAAGAAAGGCAAAATCGAAGCCTCTTCGCCCGACGATGCGACGAAACAGCTCAATGCGCAACATATGGTCCCGACGGAGATCAAAGTGATCGGGCGCGAAAAGAAGGCCGACGCCGACAAAACCAAAAAAAAGAAAAGCGGCGGCGGTTTCAATCTCAATCTCAACTTCGGGCCGGTGGTCATCAAAACCAAAGACCTGACCGTCGTTACCCGCCAGTTGGCAATTCTGCTGGCGGCAGGGTTGCCGTTGATCCGTTCTCTGCGGACCTTGGAAAAACAGGCCAAAAATCCGGCCGTCAAACAGACGCTGGGGTCCACCGCGACTTCGGTCGAAGGCGGTTCCACGTTCTCGGAAGCGCTGGCCCAGCACCCGAAGTCGTTCGACAAACTCTACCTGAACATGGTCAAAGCCGGGGAAGCGGCCGGCGCCATGGAAAAGATTCTCGACCGGTTGGCCATGTTCATGGAAAAAGCCGCCCGGATTACCGGCAAAGTCAAATCCGCCATGATCTATCCGTGCGTGGTGCTGACCATCGCGATGGGGATTACCATGGGCTTGATGATTTTCATCGTGCCGAAATTCCAGAAAATCTTCGTGGAACTGCTGGAAGGCGAACCCCTGCCCGGGATCACTCAGTTTGTGATGAGCGTGTCGGAAGTGCTGCAAAATCAGTTTCTGGTCATCCTCGGCGCCCTGTTCGGTCTGTTTGTCGCCGCCAAGTTGTTCGCCCGAACCGAATTCGGCCGCAACTTTCTCGACTGGGGCAAATACAACGCTCCGCTGTTCGGGCCGATCGTGTCCAAGTCATGTATTTCCCGCTTCTCCCGAACGCTGGGGACGCTGATGGGTTCCGGGGTGCCGGTACTCAATGCGCTGAACATCGTGCGGGAAACATCGGGGAACGAAGTCGTCGCCCGGGCGGTTCAGAAAATTCATGACGCGGTAAAGGAAGGGGAAGGCATGGCCGGACCGCTGGGCGCCACCAAGGTTTTCCCGGAAATGGTCGTCAGCATGGTCGAAGTCGGCGAAGAAACCGGTAAATTGCCGGAAATGCTGGAAAAGATCGCCGACACCTATGAAGAAGAAGTGGATAACGCCGTCAGCGCGTTGACGTCCCTGATCGAACCGATTATGATTATCTTCCTGGCCGTGATCGTCGGGACCATCGTTATCGCCTTGTTCATGCCGCTGATTAAGATCATCGAAAAACTCGGGGGCTGACCCCGGAAAAAATTCCGCTCCGAAGGTTCAACCTTCGGAGCGATGTTTTTTTCGAGATTGAGAAAAAAAAACAAGGGTTAAGACGTTATTATGGATCATGCCGATAATTTTTATGCGGTAGTCATGGCCGGCGGCAAAGGGGAACGGTTCTGGCCGCAGAGCCGACAATCTCACCCCAAGCAGTTGTTGCGTCTGATCGGCAATTTGACGTTGATCGAACAGACGGTCGAACGTTTCGACGGGGTTTTGAAGCCGGAAAACATCATTATCATCACCAACCGCGATTACGTCGCCCCCATGCAGTCGTTACTTCCGAAGCTACCGCCGGAAAATATTGTCGGCGAACCCATCGGACGCGATACCGGGCCCTGTATCGCGTTGGCGGCTGCGTTGGTGAAAGCCAAAGCCCGACGCGACGATGCGGTCATGGTCATGTTGCCCTCTGACCACGTCATCCGGGACACCGTCTCCCTGCTGGATGTGATCGAAGACAGCGCCGCCGTTGCCGCCGACGATAAGATCGTTACGATCGGCATCAATCCGACGTTTCCCAGTACCGGTTACGGTTATATTCAGTGCGGAGAACAGATCGCCGGACCATCGCCCCGGACCCGCTTCTTCCAAAGTCTGGGCTTCAAGGAAAAACCGGATGCGGAAACGGCGGAAAAATTTATTCAATTGCAAAATTACCGCTGGAACAGCGGCATGTTCATTTGGTCATACCGGAGTATTTACGCCGCTTTCCGGCAATATGCGCCGCCCCTGGCGGATCTTACCGACGTGCTTTATCAGGCGGTAGTCGCCGGCAAGCTGGACGGCGAACTGATGTCGGCCTACGAAAAATCGCCGCGAATTTCCATCGATTATGCCGTCATGGAAAAAGTGGAAAATGCCGTCGTGGCCGAATGCCGTTTCGACTGGGACGATGTAGGCAGTTGGACGGCGTTGCGCAATCAGATTCGTCCGGAAGCCAATAACAATATCGTCCGCGGCCTTCATGAAGGCATTGGCACCGACGACTGCATTATCGTCGGCGACGCCAAACATTTGATTGCCACGGTGGACGTGCACGATTTGATTATTGTCCATACCGATGACGCCACCCTCGTCTGCAACGTCCGCTCCGCCCAGAAGATCAAGGAACTGGTCCAGTTGCTCGGCAAAAAACCGGAACTGAACAAGTTCATGTAAGGGTAAAGGACGGTCGGGCGTGACGAGCACAGCAGATTCGGTGATTCTGGTCAACATCGGGAATACCCATACCCAGATCGTTCAGGCGAATGCCGGAAAATTGGGCATGATCGAACGGATTTCAACTTCCGAATTGACGGCGGAAATTTTCCCGGAATCATTGCCCCTGGCAGTGGCATCGGTCGCCCCGGCGGCAACGGCGCGACTCCGCCATCGACCAATTTTCGAAGTCAACGCCCAAGTTGTCCCCCGGCTTGACTGGCATCGGGTCGATACGGCAACCCTCGGCGCCGACCGGATTGCCAATGCCGTAATGTTGGCCGCCTCAAGTCCCTTGCCGGGGTTATGCGTCGACTGCGGTACCGCCATTACCGTGGAAACGGTGATTGACGGGGTATTTCAGGGCGGATGTATTGCCCCGGGACGACTGCTGATGCGCCGGGCATTGCACGATTATACGGCGCAATTGCCGATGTTGGACCTGACGCGGAACCTCCCGGAACAGTTGGGTTGTAATACGGTGGACGCCATGACTCAAGGGATCGATCTCGGCGCCATCGGCATCGTCCGGGAGCTGGTGGCGTTGGCCCGGCGACAGTTGGGCGACCGGTTGCGGCTGGTGGCAGTGGGAGGCGACCGTGAATTCTTTCTTCGTCGCCTGCCGGAATTAACCGACGGCGGAGACGATTTTACCTTGCAGGGAATTTTAAAAATCTGGGAAATGAATCATGCGAGTTGAAATTTGCGGAATTAAAACGGTTCAGGATTTACAATGCGCGCTCCAGGCGGGCGCCGATGCGTTGGGCTTTATGGTCGGGCAGTTGCACAAGTCACCCGATTTTATTCTGCCCAGCACTGCGGAACGGTTGGCCGGCGAACTGCCGCCGCTGGTGACGCCGATTGTCGTTACCCATCTGTTTGAAGTTCCGGACATTCTCGATTTGATCGCCAAGACCCGCATTCATACGGTTCAACTGCACGGTCGCATGAGCGTGGAAAAAGTCAAACAACTCAGCGACAATATGCCGCCGGATGGCAAAATCATCCTGGCCGCCTATATCGCCCGCGGACAGATGCCGGATATCATTGAATATTATCCCTATATTTCGGCGGTCCTGCTGGATGCCCACAACCGCAGTCCGGAGCTGATTGAAACCGAAGATCACAATGATTTTTTCTGGACCCAGGCCGCCGACTTTGCCGCCCGGTGTCCCAAACCGATTATTCTTTCCGGCGGCTTGAGTCCCGACAATGCGGACGAAGCCATCCGCACCGTCAAACCCTATGGGGTAGATGCCAACCGAAAACTGAAAACCCAGCCCGGCGGCTGCTGTTCGGCAGACAAATGCGCGGCATTTGTCGCCGCCGCCCGCAATGCCGCCACCTTATAAAGCCCGACCACTCACGCCACGGGCAGCTGGCTGTCGTGACGATACACCATGACACGAATCGGTTCCAGCGTCACCAGGCCGCCGCCGGTAATCATCGGATCGATCACCGGCAGAAACGCGGCAATTTTTTCGTGCGTATCCACCAGTTCGATCACCAGCGGCAATTCATCGGAAAGGCGAAGGATTTTGGCACTGTGGACCCGGCTGGAAGCGCCGTAGCTCATCATACCGCGAGTCACCGTCACCCCGGCCATTCCCTGTTTGCGGGCTTCCTCTACAATCGCCTCATAAAGCGGCTTGCCGTGAATTCGGTCTTCTTCCCCGATAAAAATACGCAACAACTCGGATTCCGCCGGTAATTGCATGATCGTCCTCCCGGTTGATTCAGATCCATCTACCCAAAAACAGGCCGAGGAAAAACAACGCGATCCCGACCACATTCTGCAAGGAAAGATTGGCCAGCACCAGCAACCATTCCTTATCCGCCAACATCTGACTCGATTCAAAAATAAAGGTGGAAAACGTGGTGTATGCCCCCATAAACCCAGTCAGAATCAGCAACCGCGCCTCGCTGCTGATGACCATCCGTTCCCCGCCCAGCGCCCAGAAAAAGCCGAACAGGAAACATCCCGAAATATTGATGCACATCGTCCCCCACGGAAAACTCGCGCCGGCCCATTGCTGGACCACCCGTCCGACGGCAAACCTGGCCAGCGTTCCGGCGGCGCCGGCCAGGGCCAAACCAACTATTTTCTGCCATAATACCATAAAAGCATTCTTTCCGTAACTTCGTTCAACAATTGAATATAGTCAGTTTTTCCCTTAAAAGCAATGGTTATTTTCACCCCGTCGGATTGCCAAAATCCCAAAACCGCCTTATTTTCTATCATCGGCAATGCAATTTTTTCTTTCGAATACGAAAAGACCGGGAAGCCAAATCATGAACAGGCAGCAGCAGAAACGGGAAAACCATTCGACCGATCATGCGCCATCTTCCCCGGAACCGACCTCAGGGGATGAACAGACCTTTCTGGCCCAACTGCTGCAACAACACGGGCTGTCCGGCATCATCAACCGGGAAACGTTGCAGAAACTGATGGAAAAGATTTTTCAGCTGACCGACATGGCGACGGCGATTCTCGATCTGCAAGGAGAAATTCTGGTGGCCACGGGGTGGCAGGATATTTGCACGCAATTTCACCGCTGCCATCCGCAAACCGCGGCCTTCTGCCGCGAGAGCGACCTCTATCTGGCCCGCCATCTTCGTGCCGGAGAGTATGTTGCGTATCAATGCCGTAATCATCTCTGGGACGTCGTCACCCCGCTCTATGTGGCCGGAGTTCATGCGGGCAATATCTACATCGGACAATTTTTTTACGAGCACGACGAAGTTGAGAAAACGATCTTCGTCGAACAGGCCCGGCAATACGGCTTCGACGAAACCCTTTATCTGGAGGCCATGCGCCGGGTGCCCCGGGTGTCCCGGGAAAAAATCAAGGCGTTGATGAACTATATTGTGGAACTGACCGCCTTTATTTCCCAGTTGAGTTTCACCAATTTGAAATTGGCCAAATCCGTGGACGACTATCGCCAGACGGAAGATCTGCTCCAAAAACAGTATCTTTTTCTGCAACAACTGATCGACACGATTCCCAGTCCGCTGTTTTTCAAGAATGCCGACGGCATCTATGAGGGCTGTAATCGCGCCTATGAAGAACTCCTCGGCTGCGCCAAAGAAGACATCGTCGGCAAGTCCGTTTTCGAACTCTATCCTGCCGACAAAGCACAATTATTCCGCAGCAAGGATGAAGAGTTGTTCACCCATCCCGGCATTCAGACCTACGAAACCAGCATTATCACCCGCAACCATTGTCCGCTGGAAGTGATCTTCAACAAAGCAACCTTTCACCACCCCGACGGTACGCCGGCCGGAATCATCGGCGTCATGAGCGACATTACCCGATTCAAAGAAGCCGAAGACATCATCAAATTCGAACGGCAGCAGTTGCTGTCCATTTTCAGCAGTATCGATGAAATTATTTATATTATCGATCCGGCCTCCTACGAAATTCTTTATGTCAACGATGCCGCGCAGAAGGATTGTCCCTGCAATCCGGTCGGTCAGGTTTGTTATCGCGAACTCTACGGACGGGAAACGCCGTGTTCATTTTGCACCAACGATCTGCTCCGGCAGCGTTCCGGCGAGCCTTATCGCTGGGAACATCACGATCCCACCTCGAATCGCGACTATGCCATTACCGACCGCCTGATTAAATGGCCGGACGGACGCGATGTCCGGTTTGAATTAGCCATCGATATCACGGAAAAAAAGAAAGCCGAAGCCGAACGCAATAAACTGCGTGACGATCACTTCCAGGCCCAGAAGATGGAATCGATCGGCCGTCTGGCCGGCGGCATCGCGCACGATTTCAACAATATGCTGCAAGTCATCCTGGGCTATGCCGATTTCGCGCTGAAAAAAACCGATCCCCGTGCGCCGTTGTACAGTCATTTGGAACAGATCAGGATTGCCGCCCAACACTCTTCCGATCTGACCCGACAGCTGCTGGCGTTCGCCCGCAAACAATCGGTCTGTCCGCAAATTCTGGATTTGAACGACACAATCGCCGCCATGCTCCAGATGCTCCGCCGATTAATCGGCGAAGATATCGAACTGATCTGGCATCCCGGCGACCAGCTTTGGCCGATCAAAATCGACCCCATGCAGGTCGACCAGATTCTGGCCAATCTGGCCGCCAATGCCAGAGATGCTTTGGATAATGGCGGCATTCTAGCCCTGGCCACCGCCAATGTCACAGTCGATGAAAAATATTGTTCCGCCCATGAAGACGATTTTCAGCCGGGCGATTATGTGTTGCTGGCAGTCAGCGATAACGGTTGTGGCATTTCCAAGGAAGATATGGAACATCTTTTTGAACCGTTCTTCACCACCAAGGAACCCGGACAGGGAACCGGTTTGGGACTCGCAACCGTGTTCGGCGCGATCAAACAAAACCACGGTCATATTTACGCCTACAGCGAACCCGCGCGGGGAACCACTTTCAAAATTTATCTGCCGCGCTGTCGAGACGCGGAAACTATATCGGGAGACCAGGAAGTCCCACTGGCTCCGCCGGCTCCGGGTACGGAAACCATTTTGCTGGTGGAAGACGAGAGTGCCATTCTGGAGTTGGGTAAATCGATCCTGGAACAATATGGGTATACGGTCATTTCCGCGGCAACCCCGGACGATGCCATGCTCCGCGCCAGTCAATACGCCGGAAAAATTCACCTGCTGCTCAGCGATGTCGTTATGCCGGGAATGAACGGAAAAGAACTTCACGATCGTCTGATTCTGCTGCGGCCGGAGCTGAAAACTCTCTATATGTCCGGGTATACCGCCGATGCCATTGCCCATCACGGCGTGATTGAAGCTGGCGTGAACTTTTTGCAAAAACCATTTTCCGACTATACCCTGGCGGCAACGGTCCGCCAGGTTCTGGACGTTCCGTCATCATCGTAAATAACAGGCAACCAATAACACCAACTTTCCAGCGCAGGTAGCATTCTTCGCCAGACCGAGTAAATTATCCTTTACCGATTGAATTATCAGAGGGAAAAAATTATGGATACCGCGCAGGAAAATCTTACGGACGCAGCCTCCGTGCCGCAACCGTTGCCGGGTTTCGTCAAAGGCTGGGTCATTACCGATATCGTCTTCTGCTCATTCCGAGTACTGCTGGTCGCCTTCAGTCTCATCGGAACCTTTATGGTGCTGCATCAGGGAACGGCATTATTTTATTCGGGAGTCTGCGAAGTGCTGACCGGACTGGTAATCGCAGCGGTTGGACTGTCCGCCAATATCGGCATTCTGTGTCGTAAACCCTGGGCGATTCCCGCCGCCAAAATACTGATTGCCGCCACGGTCGCCAGTATTCTGGTTTCCGTCTGGCAGACCATGCTTTCCGCTTCCTGCCATAATCGCATTCAGCTGGCGGCTACGATCATCGGCTTCCTTTTTGCCGTCGGATGTCGAATCGTACTGCTGATCTTCTACGTGATCGCCATTAAGCAGGCAAGCAAATTCTTTGCCTCGTTGCATCGGCAACAAACAGTATGACGAAATGCGTCATTGAAAGAATCGGAAAATCCGGTAAGAAAAAAATCGCTTACTTCTTCCAGAACAGGAGGAATTCCCACCACTTTTTCGCGGCGGGAGGCGGGACCGGTTCCTGCGTTTTTATCGAAGCAGTCGTCTCTTTTTTCAAGGCATATTCGCCGGATTCGAAAGCTTTGCGAACGCCGGTTTTCTGAATATGCTGTCCCACAACATCGAGGCCGAAATTATCTTCCACCACCGGCACCATCCCGATCGAAGTCCGACTCATTCTAACGGTATGAGTATAAGCGCCGCTTTCCTCTTCGGAAGGCGGAATCACTTCATCATGGGTTTCATCGGCAGATTTAGGCGTTTCCGAAGCGGCCGCGGCTTTCGGCGGCGGAGCCTCCGTAATGGTAAAATGCTTGGTGCACTGAGGACAATCCACTTCCATTCCCAACATATCGGGAGTCACTTCAAACACGGTCTGGCAGCCGGGACAGATTGCATACACAATCGCTTCCGGAGCGGCCTCCTCAGCCGCCTCTTCCGAAGCCGCCGCAATATCCTGACCGGGAGCGGTAATTTCAAACTGGGTATTGCATTGCGGGCATTCGACCGTCTGTCCGATCATATCGTCAGGTACTTCAAACGCCGTATTACAGCCGGGACATGAAATATTGATTGACTCTGCCATAAGCTCACAACCTCGTCATGCTGAAAATTCCCATTAACAGGTTTAACATAATAAGCTTTTATCATTAAGCAAACGCTTTTTCCGGTAACTTCGACATTTTCAGCGAATTCTAATTTTTCCCCAACACAATCATCTTCGACGCCCCTGTTGCCACAATTAATTTTCGTGGTCGTTTTCGCCTTTTTCCATCTCCAATTGTCGCATAATCATTTCCGCCGGCGTTAAATATTTCTTGGCATTATTACAAGCCTTGCAACACGGAACAATATTGCCGCGCGTACTTTTGCCGCCACGGACCAGCGGCACCAGATGATCCATCGTCAATTCGTCCGGCGCAAAGGTCTTGCCGCAGTAATGACATTTCCCTTTCGCCAGCTGATTTTTCCACCACTGCGACTGCCGCAGTTCCCGGGCTTTTTCCCGTTCCCGTTTGATCTGCTGTTCGTCGCGTTTGATTTCAATCCATTCGTCGTCCATGGCTCACACTCCCAGATACGCTTCCGCCGCCCGCCAGCCATCTACCGCGGCCGAGATGATCCCGCCCGCATATCCGGCGCCTTCCCCCACAATATACAAGCCCGGCAACGAACTTCCCAGTCCCCCGCCGGAACGTAAAAATCGCACCGGACTGGAAACATGGGTCTCCACTCCGACCAGTCTGCCCTCGGCAACGAAGCCCCGGCACTGCCGGTCAAACTGCCGCAATGCCGTCTGGAGCGCCATCGTCATCGCCGGCGGCAACATTTCATCCAATCGGGCCGCTTTCATCCCCAAGCGATAACTGCCGCCACGTTCGCTCAACCGAAGCTCGCCCCGCAAAAACGCTGCCGCATCCTGCGCCGGCGCGGTATAATCGCCGCCGCCCGCCTGAAATGCTCTCGTTTCCAGATCGTCCAGCAACGCAAATGCTTCTTCCGGATTGGCAAACGCCTCCGGTCCCCACGTCATAATCAGACAGGAATCGGCAAATTCGCCATCTCGGCGATACCGGCTCATCCCGTTTGTCGACAGTCTCCCCGGAACCGCCGTCGCCGGGACGATCTCGCCGCCGGGACACATGCAGAAGGTACTCACGCCGGGAACACCGCCGTCCGCCGCCACTCGGCTGACCAGATTATATTCCGCCGCGCCCAGACATGCCGGACGCGCCGTCAAACCATATTGATTGCGGTCAATCAGCACCTGCGGATGCTCAATCCGGCATCCGGTCTGAAATCCCTTCAGTTCATGCGCCACACCCGCCCGACGAAGATTGTTCAACAGCGGTCTGGCACTGTGACCGAAACCCATGATCACCGCCGGCGCCGCAATCCGTTCGCCGGACCGTAACACCACCCCCCGGCAGACCTGATTTTCCACCGCAATATCCGTCACTTCCGCATGCCACCGGAAAACGCCGCCCAAGGTTTCGATCCGCCGCCGGATGTTACCGACCATGCACGGCAGAATATCCGACCCGATATGCGGGCGTTTCAGATAGAGAATTTCCTCCGGAGCCCCCGCCGCCGCAAACAATTCCAGCACGGCGCGGGCGCGAACATCGCGAATACGGGTATAAAGTTTCCCGTCGGAATAGGTCCCTGCCCCGCCTTCGCCGAAAAGATAATTGCTGGCGGGATTCAATTGCCGCGTCTGGAAAAACGCGGCAATATCGCGTTCCCGTTCCTCGACCGGTCCGCCGCAGTCCAGAACCAGCGGCCGCAGCCCCTGACGCGCCAGCACCCAGGCGGCGCACAAACCGGCTGGCCCCGTTCCCACCACCACCGGATGAAGCGGCGCCGTTCGCCGGGCCGGCAACTCCAACGGCACTTCCCAATTCGGCGCGGGAGGCGGCGGAACAACCGGTTGCCAGCCGCCGTTTTTCGGCTCCGCGCCGACTTCCGCCTCCACCGAATAAATCAGCAACGGATGCCCCTTGCGACGGGCATCGATACTTTTCTGGGTAATCCGCCAGGATAAGATTTCGTCTGCGCGCAGTCCGAGCTGGTGGGCCAGCAAACCGCGCAGTGCCGTTTCCGGCTGTTCGCAGACGGACGGCAACGCCGTAATCGCAACCGGCCAGTCTTTCAGGGCAATTAGCATCATTTCAGGTCAGTCGATAAAATCTTTTTCGGAAAACACAATTGCTTCGAACACCATGAATTTCACCCGGGGATCCAGCCAGGCTTCCCGCGGCAAACCGGCTTTCAACCCCAGATATTCCAGCGTCGTCTTCCGATCCCAACCCTGTTCCGGAGCCACCTGCGGCAGAAAAACGGCGGAATGGCCCAGCAGACGCATCACAATACCATGCTTGCCGACTTCAAAGGCTTCCGCCCGATCAATCGGCACCATCGGGGTCAACACCGAGATTTCCACCACCAACGTCTCCAACTCCGGCAGTGAAGACAACTTAGGGAAGCGCGGATCGTTGAAAGCGGCATTCAGCGCATTGTGCCGGATGTTTTCGCCCAGCGTCTCCACCGGCGCAATATTGCCGATACAGCCGCGAAGTTCTCCCAGCGCGGTATGCAACGTCACAAAACAGGCGCCTTGCTGTTCGAGACCAGGAATATCCTCCGGCACCGGCGGCGCATATTTGCCGCTCAATTTGGCGGCAATCGTCGTCCGCGCCAACTGCAACAATTTGATCTTCTGTTCCGGAGTAAATGCAAATAGAGTATTCATCGGATGCCTCCTGTTACCCGGATTGTTTTTCCGTTCGTGAACCGTCTCACCTTGCGGGTAGCGAAAAAACGTTTGGGATGCGGAACAACCGCACCCCCTTCCGCTGCCGAAAAACATTCTTATCAGTTTGCGCAGCAAGCCGATAAAGAGCTTAAAAAGTTTAAAAAGTTTGCAAGTCAGGAAACGGGGTCCCGGAAACCCGTGCGAAAACCGGCGGTCCCGTTACAATCGCTTGGTCGCATTAAACCAGCCAAAAGCAATAAAGCCGATCGTCGGCGCCAAACCGGCAATGAACGGCGGCAGATAGCCTTGTTTTCCCATAATCACAAAACATTCCGTCACCACATAATACGTCACAATCACGATCATGGCCACCATGATCGCCATGAAAATTCCGGAACGTTCGTTTTTGGTGGCCAGCGGAATCGCCAGGAAAACAGCCAGAAAACAAGCCCACGGAAATGCCAGCCGGTTATACAGAATCGTTGAATAGATATTACGGCAACTGGTCGCCATGTTGTGCGTCGACAGCAACAGTTCGAGGATCGACAGCGACGGCAGTTCCTCCGGCGGCTTGACCGCATCGGCAATCTGGCGCGGCTGCTCCGGAATCTCGTCGGACGGTTTGACCAACTCTTTATGGAAAACCGGACTCTTCGGCAGCAAGCCACTCTGACTGTAACCGGTCAACGTGGCGTTGTGAAATACCCAGCCCTGCGGCGTACAATGGGCGGTTTCCGCGGCAATATCCCATTCCAGAGTTTCATCGGAACGGTATTTCTTGACCGTCACATCCTTGTGATTGCCTTTGGTATCGAAGTATTTGAACAGCCAGGTCCGTTGTTTGTCCGGGCTGCGATATACCAGCATCCCGTACATGCGCAACTGATAATCTTTTCCGCGCACCACCTGCTTGTGAATGATATAAGCTTCCCGTTCCGAGTACGGCACCAGCTGCTCGTTGAAATAAAAATTGACCAGCGTCACCACCAGGCCAACTCCAAACATCGCACCACTGCACCGCATCAGCGACACGCCCGAAGAACGCATGGCAGTAACTTCCATGTGTTTCCCGAAATTCGCCATCGTGTACATACAGGAGAGTAATACCGAGATCGGCAGAATAAAACGGATGTTGCCCGGCAGTTTCAACAGAAAATATTCGGCCATCGTTCCGAGCGAGGCCTTGTGCGAGAGAAAGTCTTCCAGATCGTTGAAGACGTCGGCGATCACGAACATGACGATGAATGCCAGGATCAGCACGGTAAACGGAATCATGAATTCCCGAAACACATACCAGTCGAGAACCGGATACAATCCCCAGCGGCGCGGTGTGACTTCATGAACTTTTTTCGAACTCGCTGAAGGCATCGCTACCTCATATTAATACCGTTTACGCTTGAACAGAGACATGAAAGGCGTCCCGAAAGACGCCTTTCATATTGGGCCGAGACCGGATATTAATGCTTCTTACCCTGTCTTCTGGCGCGACGTTTCTTTTCGCTCGGTTTTTCGAAGTGTCTGCGATTGCGCAGTTCCTTCAAAGTACCTTCTTTATCGAGCTTCTTCTTCAACCGGCGCAGGGCACGGTCGATAGCTTCACCTTTCTTCAGGCGGACTTCGGTTGACATGTGATTCACCCCCTTCCGGTTGTTAGATTTACTGCTGGTTGAAAAATATCGTTATTATTCATTGACAAAATCGGCTTCATCGGCCAGCATGGACCGCAGTTTGGAAAGCGCCTGATTCTGAATCTGACGCACCCGTTCCCGGGTCCGCCCGATTTCCTGGCTGACTTCTTCCAACGTCCGCGGATGCTGTCCGTCCAGACCGAACCGCATTTTCAGAATCATCTGTTCGCGTTCGTCCAGATCGTTGAGCAAATTAAGCAGACGGTCCACCGATTCCACATCGCCGAGAATCCGGTCCGGCGTCTGTGCGCCACGGTCCGGAATAATATCCTGAAACTCGCCGTCTTCGCCCTGCTGAATCGGGTCGTGCAGCGAAAACGTCCGCAAATCGGCCAGCCGCAGTCCCGCCACCGTCCGTTCGCTGAAATCGAGATGTTCGGCAATTTCCGCATCGGTCGGTTCCCGACCCAGTTCCTCGGTCAATTTCATCCGCACCGACTTGATCTTGTTGATCTTGCCGGCCGACTGCACCGGAATCCGGATCGTCCGGCTCTGATTGGCCAGCGCCCGACGCATGGACTGCTTGATCCACCAAGCGGCGTAAGAGGAAAATTTCGCGCCTTTCGACGGATCGAACTTTTCCACTGCCCGCATCAGCCCGATATTGCCTTCCGAAATAAGGTCCAGCAGCGGCAGCCCCAGACCTTTGAAGTCGTGGGCGATTTTCACCACCAGCCGCAAATTGGCTTTAATCAACACCGAACGGGCATCGTCATGAGCTTCGCTGTTGTCGCTGTGAATCGCGGCGGCCAGCTCCACTTCTTCTTCTTTGGAAACCAGAGAAATCTGACCGATATCCTGCATGTAGACTTTCATCGTGTCATTTTTTGCAGGCAACTGATCGCTTTCTTCCGAACCGCCGACTTTTTCGGCTTCGCCCTTCTTGGATTTCTTGGCGGCCTTGAGCTTTTCCAGCTTTAATTTCTTCAAAATTTCCGGCGGCAACTTTTTGCCGGCGGCAATCGCGGCTTTGGCGGCCGCAATCATCGAACGGCGAACCGCCCGCGATTCGGCATCGTTTTCTTCTTCCGCTTCTTCCGCTTCATCGGCCACCGAACGCATCGCCGGCGGCGCATGTTTCTGCGCCACGGTCACCGCTTTCTTGACCGGATTGACTTTGGCCGGCGGATTCGCACTTTCTTGGTCTTTTGCCGGAAGCGAAATTTTCTTGACCGGCACGGCTTTCTTTTCCGCGTCGGACGTCTTTTTGACCGGAGCAGAACTCTTGACCGGAATTATATTTTTAGCCGGAATCGCCGCTTTTTTACCGGCAGCTTCTTTTCGAGTAGGCGCCAGCGCCTTTTGCGCAACAATTTTCTTCGGCGGTTCAACCGCTTTCTTGACCGGAGCCGGAGTCGACTTCGTCGACGGCACGTTTTTCCGCACCGGCATCGTCTCTTTTTTGCTGACCGCTAACGTCTTTTTATCCGTTTTGGGGCTCGACGGAACCGGCTTGACCGTTTTGACTGGAGCCATTTTTTTACTGACCACCGGCGTTACCGGCTTCACGGTTTTTTCCCCGGTCGGAATCGCTTTTTTTACCGTAGAAACCAGTTTTTTGGCCGGTGCGGTTTTAACTATGGATTTGAGCGGAGCGACTTTCGTTTTTCCGCTCGTTTTTGCAGCAATACGAGAAATAGCCTTCACCGGCACCGTCTTTTTGCCGGTCGCAGGAAGCGATTTGACGGATTTCACCGGCGTTTTTCCGCCGAGAACCGGTTTCTTGACCGGCACCGTTTTAGCAACCGCGTGGCGGTTCGCCTGAACGACCGGTTTTACCGCCTTCTTACTGCCGGCATTCACCGGTTTGGCGGAAGATTTTGCATTTTTAGATGGGGCAAGTACAGCCTTCCCCGTTTTCACCGTTTTTTTGACGATGACATCTTTTTTTTGCGTTTTACCGGACGTTTTTGCCATATTTTCAGAGTTTTTTTGTAAAAACCGTTGTCGGTTTCATTCTTTTCTTATATCATAAATATATATTTAATGCACATAAATGTGCTTCCATAATATAAAACAAAATGAGAATATAGTGCTTTACCAACTTTTTACAAGCCGAAAAATCGGGAAAAAAGCTAGAAAAAAAGAATGGCTGTAAACTGGCGACAAAACTGGAAAACCTGGCTGACCCGCGATTCCGCCGACGGCGAACTTCTTTCCGGGGCGGAAGACGAGACTCTGGCCCCGCTGATTTTACGCTGCGCCGCCGCTCGGCGTCCGCTGCTGGTCGTCTGTCCGCTGTTGCCGCTGGCCGAAGAAACCATGGAAGAAATCCAGCTCTGGCAGCAGGAACTGGGCTTGAAATATTCCCTGCGTTTTCTCCCGGAAGCAGCCGAACATGGCCGCTATATTCCGGAGAACGAGGCCGACCGGGTCCGAATCCTGCACGACACCATGACCAGTCCGGTCGATATCACCATCTGCAGCCTCAACGCCCTGCTTAATCCGGTCCCCACGCCCGAACTGCTGGCCGCATCCGAACTAGTCATCAAGCCGGGCATGGATCTAATGTTCAACGTGCTGCTGGGCATTCTGGTGGACTTCGATTACGACGATGAGTTCGAAGTCTGCGTCAAGGGCGAATTTTCCCGGCGCGGCGGCATTATCGACCTGTTTTCACCGGCCCATGACTTTCCGGTCCGAATCGAGTTCTGGGGCGACTCGATCGAGTCGCTCCGCCAGTTCGATCCCGATACCCAGCGTTCGATCAAAGAAATCTCCGAATACCGTTTGGTCAGCCGGGCCGGACTGGATGAAAACAGCAATGCCGCCGACTATTTCGATTATCTTCGTCCGTATCACCCCACGCTGATCGAGGTTTATCCCGAACAATGCCAGCTCCATCTGGAGCGGTTCGGCAGCGAACCTTCCGCCCAACGCTGGAAAACCGTCCAGTCCGGACCACATCCCGTTCAACTGTTGGATACGGTTGAAGCCGGAGTGAAAAAGACCGTTTTCGCGGGGTGTTCGCCGGCGATTACCCATTTGAAAAAAATTCTGCCGGATGAACTTTCCGGCGGCGGTACGGAAATTCTGCAACGCCTCACCGCCGAACAGATTCGCCAATGGCAGGATACCGGCTATCGCATCGTATTGTTGGGGCGCGATGCCGCCACACACGAGCATCTCCGCGACTGGTGCCGGGAATTCCAGCTGTCCGAACAGAATATCGTCATCGACCACGCCGTGCTGCCGCATGGAATCATCGTTCCGGAAATGCGACTGGTCTTCCTGACGGAAAAAGAATTATTCGCCGCACGCCAACTCCGGAGAACGCCGATTCTGGCGCAACCGCAACCGACGGAAAGCAGCACCAGTGTCCCGGCCACGACCTCGCGGAACGAAATTCTGGAGGAAGAAGTTTTTCGCGCCGATATCGATGAAGGCGATCTGGTGGTTCACCTGATTCACGGGATCGGCATTTTCCACGGTATCCGGGAACTCAAACGCAACGGGTCCGTCCGTGAAGTGCTGGTCATCGAATATCAGGACAACGCCATGCTCTACGTTCCGCTCTGGCAGGCCGGCATGGTCAGCAAATATATCGGCGCCCGGGCCGGCGCGGTCAAACTCCATAAGCTCGGCGGACACAAATGGCTGCAATCGAAAGTCGAAGCGGAACGCGCCGTCCGCACCTTTGCGCTGGATCTGCTGAAGATTCAAGCGCTTCGCGCCGCCGCGCAAGGAATGACGTTTCCGGCCGACGACTTGGCGCAGCGTATTTTCGAAGACGCATTTCCCTATGAAGAAACCGCCGATCAGTTAAAATCGGTGGCCGAGATCAAGGCCGACATGTGCGCCACCAAGCCGATGGACCGGTTGCTCTGCGGCGACGTCGGCTACGGCAAAACGGAAGTCGCCATCCGCGCCGCGTTCAAAGCCGTCAGTTCCGGTAAACAGGTTGCGATCATGGTCCCCACCACGGTACTGGCGCAACAGCACTATTACAGTTTCCGGGAACGTTTTTCCGGCCACCCCATCATCATTGAAATGCTCTGCCGCTTCAAGACCAAGGCCGAGCAAAGCCAGATTATTCAGCAATTGGCCGAAGGAAAAATCGATATCATCATCGGCACCCACCGGCTGGTTCAGGACGACGTGGTCTTCAAAGACCTCGGACTGGTGGTCATCGACGAAGAACAGCGGTTCGGCGTCAAACAGAAGGAAAAGCTCAAATCCCTGCGCGCCACCGTCGACGTGCTGACCATGACCGCCACCCCGATTCCCCGGACGCTGTACATGTCGATGTCCGGCATCCGCGATTTGAGCACCATTATCACGGCTCCCGGCATCCGGCTTCCGGTCCAGACCGTCGTGGCCCATTACGACGAGGAATTCATCTGCAACGCCATCCGCAACGAAGTGAAGCGCGGCGGCCAGGTCTTTTACCTGCACAACCGGATCAAGTCCATCAACGACATCATCACCCACCTGCGCAAATTGCTGCCGGACGTGCGTTTCGGCATCGGCCACGGACAGATGCACGAAGAAGAGCTGGAAGAAGTGATGGAAGAGTTCCTGTCCGGCAAGATCGACGTGCTGGTCTCCACCACGATCATCGAATCCGGGCTGGACATTCCCAACGCCAATACCATTATCATCGAACGGGCCGACCGGTTCGGGCTGGCCGAGCTCTATCAGTTGCGGGGACGGGTCGGCCGCTGGAACCGTCAGGCCTACGCCTATCTGCTCCTGCCGAAAAGCGATATCATTACCCCGGACGCCCGCAAACGGCTGTCGGCCATCCGCCGTTACACCCACCTCGGCGCGGGGTTCAAACTGGCCTTGCGCGACCTGGAAATCCGCGGCGCCGGCAATCTGCTCGGCGCCGAACAGAGCGGTTATATCAACAACATCGGATTCGAACTCTATTGCCAATTGCTGCGTGGCACCGTCTCGCAATTGAAAGGCGAACATCTGGAAGTGCTGCCGGAAGTTGATCTGAACCTCAATTTCATTGAGTTCGCCCATCAGGCGGAAGCGGGTTTTGCCGCGGCCGGAATTCCGCCCGCGCTGATCCCGTCGGAGCGGTTGCGGATCGAAGCCTACCGCCGACTCGGCAATATGACCGCCATTGCCGAAGTCGATGCCTTCCACGACGAACTGGAAGACCGGTTCGGACGTCTGCCGACCGCCACGGAAAATATGTTGAAAGTCACCAAAATCAGAATTCTAACCGCACTCGCCGGTTTCACCTCGCTCTCCATGCAGGAAAACCGCGTGATTCTGGAAAATGCCAAGGGAGTCTACCGCCGCAACGGCCAGATTCCCATCGTCAATCCTCACGATCCGCCCGACCGCCGGCTGGAAAATCTCTATCAGACTATCGCTCTGATCGCCGCCCAACTTTGCCGGCAGTAAAAACTTCCGGGGAGAAACCCCGAAGATACATTTTGAGACGTTCCCCTACCGTCGCTTATACTATGTTTACTTTACGGTCCTGTTCGTCAAAAACCTCTTTGGCGGTAAAAATCGCATTGATCGCCGTCGGAAATCCGACATAGACGGTGAGCTGCATCAGCGCTTCGACGATTTCCGTTCTGGTCCAGCCCACGTTGAGCGCCATGGTAACGTGCGACTTCAATTCCAGCGGCGCGTGGCCCAGCGCCGCGATCACGGACAGAATCACCAGTTCACGGGATTTTTTGTCCAGGCCCGGCCGGGAATGAATGTCGCCGAAAGCGAATTCATGAATATAGCGGGTCATATCGGGGGCGATTTCATCCAGATGGCTGGTAATCGGGCTGTTGTGCCCCATTTCGGCCAGTCGGGCCGCTCCCCGGTCAAAACGTTCATTCGACATGATCGCAATCCTTCCTTTATTTGACGTTAAGGCCGAATTGCCGCAGCAATTCGGCATCATGGACGATTTTCTCCGGCGTCGGCGGAATCACCTCCGGCATGGTGTCGGGAGCGCCGACGACGGCATATTTGGAGCGGGCAAAATGATATGGCAGCAACCGGATCCCGATGATGTTATCAAGGCTGCCGAGCAGTTTGCCCGCCGCATTCATACTGCGATCGTCGGCGTTGAAGCCGGGAATCACCGGAATGCGGATTTCAATCGGTTTTCCACGAGTCGACAACCGGCGCAGATTGTCCAGAATGATCCGATTGGAGGCGCCCACCTGTTCCCGATGCTTTGCTTCGTCCGTGTGCTTGAGATCGTAAAGAAACAGATCGGTGACCGGCAACACGGTTTCGAAAGCCGTCCAGGGAACGGCGCCGGAAGTGTCGACCGCACAATGAATCTTTTCCGTTTGCAGACGGCGGAACAGGGCGGCGACAAAATCGGTCTGGAGCAACGGTTCGCCGCCGGACACCGTACAGCCGCCGCCGGACTGGGCGTAAAAAGTCCGGTCTTCCAGCACGGCGGCGGCCGCGTCTTCCACGGTAATGTCCCGGCCGTAGAATTCCAACGCTTCACCGAGGCAGACTTTCACGCATTGGCCGCAAGCGGTACAGAGTTCGCGGTGAAATTCGTGCCGTCCGTCCGCCATTTTATGGGCGTGGGTCGGGCAGACGGCTGCACAACGGCAGCAACCGATGCATTTCTGCGGGAAATATCCGAGTTCCGGGGCCGGATCGATGCTTTCCGGATTGTGGCACCAGCGGCAGTGTAACGGACATCCCTTCAGAAAAATCGTGGTCCGGATGCCCGGTCCGTCGTGAACCGCCAGCCGTTTGAGATCGACCATGCGTCCGGTCATGTTATGCCACCTCCGACTTGGCGATGAAAATATCCTGTTCGTCGGGGGCGAGATCGATGAAGCGGACGTTCCAGCCGCAGACCCGGACTTGCAGGTTGGCGTATTTTTCCGGATGTTTCTGGGCGTCGCGCAACATGGCCCGGTCGAAAATATTGAACTGAATCGCCATGCCGCCCTGGGCAAAGTGACTCTTGACGATGGCAAGAATCGTTTCGAGTCCTTCGGGGCCGCGCACCGAACTGGGATGCAGCATGATGTCGAGCACCGTGCCGTTGGGGAATTGCGACAAGTTGATTTTGGTGACCGAATTGATCAGCGAAGTAACGCCGTTCTTATCCCGTCCGGCCTCCGCTCCGGTGTTCATGGTCAACGGTTCGCCGGCGCGGCGTCCGTCCGGCAACGCTCCGGTGTTCGCCCCGAAATCTTTGGCGCTGACGATAATGCCGTAAACCGCTGCCTGAAATACGCCGTTGCGGGCATTCGGTTCGTGATTGATGCGCCGGCCCAGAAAGTCGGTGATTTGGACGGCCAGACGATCGACCCGGTCAATATTGTTGCCCCATTGGGGAACGCGGTGAATCGCTTCCTGCCGCAATTCCTCATGCCCCTGCCAGTCGGCGCTCAAAGCCGTCCGAAGTTCCGACAGCGTACAGCGCTTTTCTTCGTAGACGAACTGCCGGACGACCGCCAGCGAATCGACCGCGTCGGGCAGTCCGACGCAACAAATGCCGCTGGTATTGTAAACGGCTCCAGCTTCAGAAGTATCTAGTCCGCGCTCATAACAGGAATCCATCGGGCCGGAAAACAGCGGTGCGGGATTGACTTGCGGCCAGCGTTTTTCCCAACGCCGGACCTTGTCCAGAATTCCGGCGAGGTGTTGATTCAGACGGTCAATATAGGCCGCGAAAAAAGCTTCGAATGTGGGATAGTCGCCGGCGGCTATGAGTTGCTCGACCGGCTTGGCAAGGTTCAGCGCCGCCGCGCCGGAACAGTTCAGCTCCCGGCCCATGACCGCCGGCTCGTAACAGCCGATCAGAATGTAGTCTTCCGCGTCGGCGCGGCGTTTGCCGTTTGCTTCCAGCATGGCGACTTGCGCGTCGTTGTTGACAATGACGATACCGGTGGAGCCGTCCTGAATGCACCGGGCGACAAGCTGTAAAAAGTCATGCGCAGTTTGCGGCGACACCCGAAGATGGAATTTCGGGTCGACGATGTGCATTTCATGATACGTTTCGAAGGCCAGATACGTCAGTTCGTTCGGTTCCGGACCGAACGTGAACGGTTTGCCGAACAGTTTGCCCATGGTTTTGGCGAAGAATTTGATAAAGAAATATTTAAGCATTTCCTTCGCGGTATCGCGGGTCAGTCGCCCGGCGGCCAGGTCTTGGAGATAATAGTCGTTATAGATCAAATCGAATCGGCCCATCGAGCGAACCGCGATGCCGTCGAGTTCGATCAGTTCGTGATAGAGGTACGCCAGAGACAGTGCCTCGTGAAACGTCTGCGGCGGACGTTCCGCCAGCTCGGCCAATCCCAGTTCCGGCTGGATGGCGTCGAACCGCCGGAACAGCGTCATCACGCCGTCGAAAGCCAGCGCCACCGCCTGATGGTAGGCACCGGGCCGAGCCGCCGCCCGGTCGCGAATGCCTTTGACGCCGTGCTTCAACAGGCTGATCCAGTCGGGACAAATATGGCTGGCGCAATCCAGCCCCGCCACCCAGGCGCCGGGTATTTCCTGACGATCGTGACCGGCTTCCTGCTGCGCCGCTTCTCCCCACCACTGGTTGCGCAATGCGATCAGCAAATCGTGGTGTTCGATTTTACCGACAAAATAATCGCCCGGCTCCGGGGCAATCCGCGAATGGGTACATAACAGATTCAGCAGCCAAGCCTTGGTGACGATATGCGGCTCGTAGGAAATTTGTTTTTCGTGAGCGGCGAAGGCCGCCGTCAGTTCTTCTTGCGTCCATCCCGAATCGGACCGGAAAGCAATCTGCTGATACTGCCGTTCCAGTTGTGTCCGTGCGCGGTCGAACGGTAACGGCATCCGATGGTTTTTCATATATTTACTCCCATAGCTTGCGTTTCAGTCGGGTTTGTATTATGATTATACATCGATAAATATTAACATTGAATACGAAAATAAAACTAAAACTTACGATTTTATGCCAGTGGAAAGTAAAAACAGGATTCTGTCCCGTCATCCGTATCTGCACCTGAGTTTATCGCATGCGGCAATCGGAACATATCCCTGCCACAGCCGAAACCACGTGATGATGGTCAACCGTCTGATTGTGGTTTTTGCAGACTCCGGCGAGGAACGCAGCAGTATTCGCGATGCAACGTCCGGCGAAGTGTTTCCCATGACAACGGGCTGCTGGTATCTGGTTCCCTGTCATCACCCCAGCGACTGGGATTTTTCGCCGCAACTGCAATTTGTTTCTTTGCATTTCAATCTCGAGTTGTTTTACGGATTCGATATGTTCCGCAATTATCCCCGGTGTTGTTCCGGAACGGCGGCGGAATGGTTTGCCGAATTGCGTGACCTGTTATGGTATCACGAGGGCGAAATTGCCAGTTTGTGCCGGATCAATGAAATCATTTATCATCTGTGTTTCACCCTGTTGGCATGTCAGCCGGAACCCGTCCCGGCGCGCGAGCAATGGCAGGATTATGAACCGGTCTTCGATTTCATCCGGAAATTCGGGGATGCGTCCGTCACCGTGGAACGACTGGCGGAACTTATGAAGATGCGGCATAATGTATTTTCCCGTAAATTTACCCGGGACATCGGCATTCCGCCCAAAGACTTTCTGCTGAACACCCTGACTCGCAAAGCGTCGGAGATGCTGCTCGCTCCCGGAGCCTCCGTGAAACAGACGGCAGAACGCTTGAAGTTCAGTTCCGAATACTATTTTTCCGGTTTCTTCAAACGACGGACCGGAATGTCGCCGCGGGAATTCCAACGCAACAACGGCGTTAAATAGTCGAAGACAGGTTCTGCCCGCCGGGCGCAGTCCGGCCCGCTGGGGATGTTTGCCTCGCTTAGGAGCCGTTTGGAAATAACCTTGACAGTTGCCTGGTTCTCGTGAATGCTTTGGGTACCGCCGGCTCGTTCCATACCGGAAGATAGCTCCTCGCCGGCAACCCCAAAATCAAATGTTGTTTGAAAAAATTCAGTCCGGCAAGGCGAAAATCTGAAATTCTGGCAGACTCCCCCTTACCACCGCGATTTTGTTGGCGGCGGAGACCGCGCGGCAACGGCGATGTCCGCAATGCGGCAAAGTTCGGCAGAGATTGAGGCAGACTTCCTTGACCGGGAAATGCAGCGGCAGATGAAAGCGTATCCGTCGGGTTGAAATATTGTCTTATTTTTTCTTGATTCCGGAGTTGCTTTTTATAAGATTCGTGTCATATTAGAAGACGTTCTGCGAATTGGTGTGCGTCCATAGCTCAGTCGGTAGAGCAAATGACTCTTAATCATTGGGTCGTGGGTTCGAGTCCCCCTGGACGCACCATTTTTTTACCTCGAAATCAGATAATCCATCAGTTTTCATCGTATTGTAAATCATTTTTGCTACAGATAAGACTTGTTCTTGCTGCGTTATTCATTATAATCATGTCATGAGAGTTCTCAGCTTTTCCATGGGTTTCAAATGGGGAATCAAGTCATAAGTAAAACGAAACTATATCTGCCGAGACTTTTCCAGCGGGGCAAGAAAACTCCATGATATACGCACGGTCCACAGCTACCCCCTTGACGTGACGGATTAAGTTACAGGCGTATGGATAGAGTAATTTAGCCACATAGAGGGCGGGCAAGGATTTCGTCTGCAACGAGACCCGAAGACTGGTATCGTGCCATTGTCCGATTAAGTGTTTCGGTACATGCAGACGAAAATGATACCATTGCCCCCGGCGGCAAAGATAACTTTTTCCCGGCCTTGGGACATTCTCCGAAAAAAGGTCACAAAAAGGTCACACACGACCGTTCTTCGGCACTAAAATGAACCATTCTTGAAGGTAGATTTGAGGGGGAAAAAAGATGGTGCCGAAGGTGGGATTTTAACAACAAACCTTTTATAAAACGCCAATTATCAAGCAAATACATTACTGCTAACTGGTTATAACATAATCACGGGAAGCGGATTGTCAAGAAATTTGTCGAATTATTATGCTTTTTGTACCCCATATCGTACCGAGTTTAACGTTTACGGACGGAATCCGGCCCTGACGTAACGGATCGACGGCAGAATAATCAATTTGATGATATAGGCAAGCAACCAAATTACGATAAAGCCGATCAAGGCGGAAAAAAATGAACCGATAGCAATATCGCCAGCATCATTATATTGATAAAATGGCCGCCCCATCAAACATAACATGATGACCGGGAAAATAAATGCCGCATAAAACGAACAGACCAACGTCAACCGCCAATAACCTTTTGACATAATGATTTTCCTATGGTTAAATCTTCATGAAAACGCTTCACACATTCGCTTACCCGGATATCCTCAAAACGGATCGGCGATTTTAAATATAAATTTTCAAGCCGCTTGGTACGACTCATCGCTACATAAACCATACCAGCACCAAAAGTCCCTTGCGGACTGTAAACCAGCGATGGCAAGGTCATACCTTGTACTTTGTGAACCGTGAACGCCCAAGCCAAAACCAGCGGTATTTGCTGATAGGTTCCAATTACTTCAAGACGATGACGGGAATTATAACATGTTTCTTCCCAAATGGCCGGTTGAACTTGATATTTTTTACCGGAGAAAATATTTTTTACCTCCACGGTGGACTCATCTATGATTGCAGTTATAATACCCAACGTACCATTCACCCACTCTAAGGCCGGGTGATTTTTAACAAACATAACCCGAGCTTCCGGTTTAAGAACTAAATATTCGGAAACCGGAAGTTCATTGACGTCACAATGCAAGAAAGAACCGGTTTTAGCCGCCTTAAAAACAGTGGACGCGCCAGGTAGTTTTTGCAGTTCGCAATCATTACAGTTTTGGGCGCTCTTCCGATGGGGAAATACTATTGTGGTTTCAGCAGGAGGCGGTTGGCATCTTTGATTAAAATATTCCAAGCATTCTTCAATATGACGAAATTCCCGCAGGTCATTAAGATGTTGTACATAGTTTTGCTCACCTTTAATTTGACGAAATACTTTGGTGAATTCAACGTGGCAAAGCGAAATCTCCTTCATACAGAATGCATCAAAGAAGAAACAACTTGGCCATTTATCCCAGAGAACGGCGTCTCTGGCGGGAGCCGCAAACCTTTCCGCAATTTCATCTTCTACCACCGGCGGTAATTGGAAAAGATCGCCGACCGCGATAATCTGCACTCCTCCGAATGGAACATCGGTATTATTGACCCGGCGCAAGGTATGATCAATCAAATCCAGCAGATCGGCACGAACCATAGAAATTTCATCAATCACCAGGCGCCGTAGCGTCTGCAAATCCGTCCGTTCCCGAATATCCGGGATCAATTGAGGCGTCGCATAGGGCGCAATAGGGAATTTAAAATAGGAATGAATTGTCCGACCGCCAATATTCAGCGCAGCAATCCCGGTCGGCGCGACAATCGCAGTAGCAAAATTTCGGGCAAGAATATATCTTACAAAATGTGATTTTCCCGTCCCCGCGCCGCCAGTAATCAGGACAAACGGGTTATCCTTTGCGTTCTCAATAATTTGCTGTGCATGAATAAATTCCGGAGTAATTTCCGAAGTCGCCAAAATGTGACAACGTTCTTTCTCCTGGTCCAGTTCATGAATTAATTTATTCTGATCGTCGGTCAGCACGTTTAATTTGTGTTCTTGCTGGCGGAAATGTTCCTTGGCATTATTCAGCCGTTCGCCAAGTACCTGATTGGCTGTTTTGAGCGAATCATTTTCAACTTCAAGAAGCTTTTTATCATTAACCAACGGGAGCAGTTGATTATAATTATTTTGTAAATTTCTGTAATCATTGGAAAGTCGTCGATTTTCCTTGCGCAAATTACGCCAATCGGAATAAAAATAAACGACAATAACACAGAAAAATAAGCCCAAAACCCAATATGACTCGTTGCTCATTTCCCAAGCTCTACTATTTGATAGGTAGCAATGTAATCAGGGAAACGAGAAAAAGCAAATCTATTGGGGGCGGGAATGGTATTCGCCAGGAGCGTCCGAAACACCGGCGTTGTTAGCCATCATGTCCAGATTGTTAATGCGCATTTGCTCGATGGTATGGTGAACCGTCTTGAGTTGTTTCTGCGTCAAATCGTTTAATCCCTCGATAATCATCTGTTTGAGCGGATCGGAACTGGAGGGGACAATGTTCAACTCGTCCAGATCAATTTTGCCCCGGGCTTCATAGAGCAGACGATTCAGCAAGTTCAGGTCATAGTCCGGAAGATCGGCATCTTGAAGCATCTCGTAAACTTTTCCCCATTGTTTAATGGTAAAAGTGGCCATGCCGTTAACGACCAGCGAGACAAACTGACGGCTGCACTGCAAGGTATCCACAATATCACGCTGTTTAATATCGGTTTTGGCCAACGCAATCCGAAGACGCTTGCCAAAATCTTTTCTTTTACTGTTGTCTAGCTCGTCCGTCATGTTACCTCGCTTGTTGTCTAGTATTATAATAGATCAAACAGCATTTGTCAATATATTTTTATTAAATGTCTAATTAAACACTTGACAAATTTTGCTGTTTCGCGTATAATAAAATTGTCAAGCATTTGACTAGACAAACGTAATAACGAGGAGTGGTAAAATGACGGAAGTCGGTAAAGGCATGGTGCGAATGATGGTCAATGAGTTGAAACGCAAGCGCTGTCTTGAAGATGCTGACTATAAAGAGATTATGGAGTTTCTCGCGCCTCAAAAGAAAATCAAGAGTTTTCCGATGTCGGTCACGGGATCAATTCCGGCGCCAGTGGCATAAACTACTTCATCAGGGAGGAAAAGGAAATGGAAAAGGTATTGACCAGTTTGAGACGCAGAGGGCTTAAAGTCGAACAGTCGGCGGCGTGGATTACGATCGAGCTGAAAGAGAAAAGGAAACGGAAATGAGCAAAGCGGATGCGGTTATCATGGTTCAATATCCCCCGTGGGGGACGCTGAAAACCGTTTGCCGTCTCTTCGGGGTCGGCAAGGACCGGGTTAACGAATGGGTTCAGAAAGGGTTCGTTCGTCGCGTCGGACAGCACACGTCGGTGCAGTTCTGCTGCGAAGACATCGACTGCACCATGAAAGCCATCGCCGGAGGCCTCCAGCCCCGCGTGACCAGAAGACGGTAGAAACGAGGGAACGAGGGAACAATAGAACATTAGAACGGGGGAACAATAGAACATTAGAACAATAGAACATTAGAACATTGAAACGGGAAAACGGGAAATAGGAGAACGGGAATGGGAACGCTGGAGCAATTAACCGACCGGGTCCGGAAACTCGGCGGAACCAAAATCAATCTGCAAATCTGGCCGGAAATTGATGTGATCGAAATGTCTATGCTGCCGGCCGCCGGTCCGGCGGTCAAAGTGTCGGGTTTATCAATCGAAACCGTCGCGGCGACCATGTTGCAACGCATGGAACGGCTGCAGCATGATGTGTTAACGGGGCGGGAATGATGACGCCGTATTATCAGGACGATTATACTACGCTGTATTGCGGCGATGCGCTGGAAATTCTGCCGGAACTGTCCGGCATCGGGGCTTTAATTACCGATGCGCCGTATTCGTCGGGCGGTTTTACCCGCGGCGACCGGACCGCGCGGACTTCCGAAAAATATCAGAATACCGGCACGGTCAAAAAGTATATCGAGTTTTTCGGCGACAACCGGGACGCGCGGTCTTTCGCGTTCTGGTGTTCGCTGTGGCTGGAGATGGCATACTCCCGGATGGTCGACGGAGCGTTCGCGGCGGTCTTCTCCGACTGGCGGCAACTGCCGCTGATGTCCGACGCCATTCAGTCCGGCGGGTTTGTCTGGCGCGGTACCGCCGTCTGGGACAAAGGACCGAGCGCCCGGCCGCAGTTGGGACGGCCGCGCCTTTCCCGGCTGCTGGACGATTCCGGTCGAGTCCTACGAGAAATACCATGTGACCGGCAAGCCGCCGGTTCTGATGTCCGAACTCTGCATGATGAGCAAAGGCGTGATTCTGGACCCGTTCGCCGGGTCCGGTACGACTTTACTTGCCGCCAAACAACAGGGGCGTCGCGCGGTCGGAATCGAGATGTCCGAGGCCTACTGCGAGATTACCGCGAAGCGGCTGTAACAGGAAGTTTTCAAGTTTGAGGAGCAAGTATGAGATCATTGTTTCGATATTATGGAGGGAAATGGCGCATTGCTCCATGGATTATTTCATTTTTCCCCGAGCATCGGACATATATAGAGCCGTTTGCCGGAGCCGCTTCGGTCTTTTTTCAAAAACCTCGGTGTTACAGCGAATGTTTGAACGATATCAACGGCGAAATTGTAACGTTGTACAAAATTTTGCAGAATGACAAATTACGGCGCCGGTTAATTGCCCGATTGAAAATGACACCATATTCACGGACGGAATACGACAACGCCCATGAACCGGCGACTAATCCGATTGAAAGATGCCGCCGGTTGATTATCCGGTCATTAATGGGGTACTACGCGGATAGCGTGATAACGTCTAACTACAAAAGCGGATTCCGTAACGATCTGGACCGGAAGTATACAATTCCAGCTCATGAATGGGTTGATTATGCTAACTGTCTCGATTGTTTCGCGGAACGTCTTCTTGGCGTAGTAATCGAACATTTCAATGCCTTTGATCTGTTTGCAAAGTGGAGAGATAAACCCTATCTCTGGTATATTGATCCGCCCTATGTTCATCGAACTAGAACCCGACCCAATAAACATTGTTATGTCAACGAATTGTCAGACACTGACCATCGGAAAATGATAAAAGCCATTCAAAAACTTACAGGTATGGTCATTATATCCGGCTACGACAATGTGTTATATCGTCCGTTAGAACAGCACGGATGGAGAAAAGTAACCAAAATATACAATAACAATACATTTCAAAGCGGAATGAGGACAGAATGTCTTTGGATTAATCCAGCCGCACAAGAGGCGAAGCGGCTGCAACAGGAAGTTTTCAAGTTTGAGGAGGCGGCGGAATGAGTATCGGAATGGCGTATTTGCTGGCCGCAATCGCGGTCGGGATCGGGATTCGGCGGATGATTATTCTAGGCAACGAAATAAGGAACGGGAACGATGGCGACAACTAAAATTCAATGGGCGGATATGGTGTGGAATCCGGTTACCGGATGCAGCAAGATTTCAGACGGCTGCACCCATTGTTACGCGGAACGGCAGGCGCTCCGATTGCAGCACATGGGCGTCGACAAATACCGCAACGGCTTCAAGGTGACCTTACATCCCAACGAGCTCAATGCACGATTTCCCGGAAAAGGCAAGCGGATTTTTGTCTGCTCGATGGGCGATCTGTTCCATGAATCGGTGCCGTTTGGGTTTGTCGATCTGGTGATGGCCCGGATTGCAATCTCATTCCAGCATACGTTTATGGTTCTGACGAAACGCCCGGACCGCATGAAGATGTATTTTACCGATCTTCGGCAGGATGGCGTCACCAAGAGTATGATCGGCGATATTTTCGCCCGTCCGGGCCGATATTTTCCGCGCCTTTTCGACAAGTTGCCGCTGAATTGTGCCTTTCCGTTACCGTGGCCGCTGCCGAACTTGATTTTATTGACCACGGCGGAAAATCAGGAGCAGGCGGATAAGCGCATTCCCGACTTGTTGAAATGTCCGGCGCGGATTCATGGCGTCAGCATCGAGCCGATGTTGGGGGCGGTGGACCTGGGCGAATATCTGCCGAAATATGACTGGCGCCCGACTTATTCGTGGTTTCAGGTGGCAAATCCTGATTGCGGCAATCAGCCATTAAGAATTAAACGGGGATTGGATTGGGTGATCTGCGGCGGCGAATCGGGACCGGGAGCGCGTCCGATACACCCGGATTGGATACGCGGGGTCCGCAATCAATGCCAGGAAGCGGGGACGCCGTTCTTCTTCAAACAGTGGGGCGAATGGCTTACCACTTATTCCCGTGATGATGATCCCGACGCAAGAAATTTGCCGCATGAGATACCGGGTAAAACCCGTTGGCTTAATCTTAACGGTGGACACGGTTTTCATGGTGAACGGGTGGTGTTTGTTCATCGCGTCGGCAAAGCGGCGACCGGCGATTATATCGACGGCAAGCAGTATCACGAATTTCCGTAGTCTCTTTCTCCCGGCTGTGTTCTTTGACGGGTTTTGATGGGATTGCAAAATAAGCCGGGAGATTTTTGGTTTTCGCCGGACACGGCGGGGCGACAGAGGTCGGCGGCAAGTCTCGTTTCAAGATTTCTTTCAAATGCCGCTACCGCTTGGCAAGGGCCGGCGGTCCCCGCCGCGATCCGGGACCTCGGGAAAGTGAAAAGTGAAGGAGTTAAGCGTTGCTGACGCAACGTGAAGTGTTGCTGCGCAACGTGAAGATGAAAAAAAGCCGGGAAAGTGAAAAATCCGGGCGAAAAATGAAAAGGAACGGGATGATGGCAAAAATCGACAATGCAAAAATGGATGCGCTGGAGTTCTTGAAGGGCTATGCGCACGGGGCGCTGGCGCTGGAACTGGCGCAGAAACTCCAGGAAGCCGGAGCCGCCGCCAAAGAAACCGGCAAAAAAGCGGCGGTCAAACTGACGCTGGACATCGTGCCGGTCAAAAACATGCCGGGACGGCCGGTACAGGTCAAGGCGCTGGTCATGAATACGCTGCCGAAACAGGAAACCAGCGATCAATTGATGTTCGTCGGCGCGACAGGGGAACTGGTCCGGGACGATCCCGATCAGTTGCGTTTTGACCAGTTGCCGACCGGAAAAACGTTCACGGACAAAAACTAACCGCCGGAAACGGCACAAAGCAAAGGATAAACAAGATGGATCAAGCCAACGAATCGGGAAGTCGGGAACTTGCGCAATATGCGTATGGATTGGGAATGGAAAACAAGGAAATTAAGCGGCATGAATTCGGCAGGTCGGTCAATGCGGCGCAAATCGCGCTGATTCCGCTGGGACAACAGGCGGTCGACCTGAAGCCGTTTCTGCCGGACCGGCCGGAACGCAAACAAGTCGGTCTGAAATTCTACGACGCGCAGTCGTTTGTGGCGTATGTCAACGAGCAGAAAAGCGAATTTACCCGGATTTTCGCCAGCATCGCCAAGCCGCCTTATATGTTCAAGGCGGTGATCGACTGGCACGAACCCGCCGGCGGCAAGGCCGACTGGTGCGAACATCAGGTTACGCTGGAGCTGGCGCTGTCCGAGCAGTTCCGCACGTGGAAAGAACAGGACGGCAACTTCATGAGCCAGACGGAGTTTGCCGAATTCTTGAAAGACAATCGGTTCGACATCTTGGAGCCGTCCGGCGCCGAAGTATTGCAGCTGGTCATGGATTTGGAAGCGACCAGCGAAGCGCGTTGCGCCGGAAAAGTCCGGGACAATGACGGGGTGAACTTGAGTTTTGTGGAAAACGTCAATACGAGCGTAGGAGGCCAGAAAGTGACGGTGCCGAATACGTTGCGGCTGAAAATGCCGTTCTTTGAAAATCTCGATGCGGTCGAAATTACCGCCGATTTCAAGTTTCGCACGATCGAGGGCAAGATGTTTTTCGGCTATCGGATGCTCGGCATCGAGAAGATGTTGCGCGACGCGGTGAAAGCCGCGCAGGTGCGGATCGCCCAGGAAACCGAATTGCCGGTCTACGTGTAAGTATATCACATTAAGGGGCGCGGGGGGAACTCCCCGCGCGCAGATAGCGCTGCAAGGCGTAATTATCAAAGCCGGATGCAACGGCAAGGGAATCGGGATCGTATGAAAAAGCTTACCGAAAAACAAGTGGCGATGCTGGGGATGATTACCGAGGGGTATCTCAACGGGAAAACCCCGACGGTGTACGAAATTGCGGATCACTTCAAGATTAAAACCTCAACGGTGTTCACCCACATCCGGGCGCTGGGACGCAAGGGGCAGTTGACCCGGACCAGCGAGGCCCGGAGTATCAAACCGGCGGACGCGGTCCGTCTGATTGCGTCGGGACGGCCGGGGGCAAAGCCGGTGGCGGTGATCGTACTGGACGAAGGAGTTGATCAGGAAATGATCGGCGATCTCTGGGCACGGGGATATACCCGGGTGGTGGCCAGACATCACGGCGGGGAAGTCATTTGGAACAAGCCGTCACCGAAGCCGGGCAACGTTGACCGCGACGATTTGATTCTTGCCGACGCCTGCGGGTTGAAATATTGCCAAAAATGCGGGGGCGCGTATTGCAGCGAAGAAACCGAATGTCCGGACTGCGGGTGCAAAGACATACTGACCATCAACCCGCCTTACAATCAGGCGGAACTGGAACGGATCGTCAACGAAAGAACGGGGAAAAGACCGTAAAGCGTTGCCGGTGTCAACGTGAAGATGTGAAGTGCGGCGTTGCCGCGTGAAACAGGGAAAACAGGATGAGTACAACCGGGGAAAAAGTTAAGAAGGCCGTAAAATTTTTGCAATGTTGGATTAACGAATACGACTGGTCAAGTCAATTTTTGCCGGGCATGTGTCCCGATATTACTCCCCAATTGTGTTTTAGTGGTGGCAAAGATAGCGTTCTTTTGCGTTTTCTGTGCGACAGTGCGAAGATTTCATACCAACCGGTCTATTCCGTGACAACGATTGATCCGCCGCCACTGATTAAATTTATCAAAAAACATCACGCGGATGTCGTATGGTCACGGCCCCAAGTCAATTTTTTTAAGCGCATGGAAACAAAAGGATTTCCGTTGCGACAGCGTCGCTGGTGCTGTCAGGAATACAAGGAAAATACCTCGTTTTCATTGTTAAAATTGATTGGAGTTAGGGCGGCGGAATCAGCCAGGCGAACGAAACAATGGAAATTAGTTAATCGCTGGAATGGAGGCGAAAAAATCGTTTTTTGTCCGGCGCTGGCATTTCTCGATAGCGAAGTGTGGGAGGTGATACGGGCAGAGGGATTGCCTTATTGTGAAATGTATGATTGCGGATGGCATCGGCTGGGATGCATCGGATGCCCGATGGCAAGGCCGAAAGAACGCCGACGCGATCTTGATGCCTTTCCGGGATTTGAGCGCCTCTATCGGCGCAGTTTTGCCCGTAACTGGGAATTACGTGCCGGGACTCGTTCGCAATCTGGTAAAGAATGGTTCGGCAGTCGAAAATTCAAAAGTTCCGACGAACTTTTTGAATGGTGGCTGAAAGACATCAGTAGCCCGAAAGATTTGCTGAAATCCGGGTTCGAGTTGGAAGATATTGAGGATGATAATTGCCAGTCATTATTCGACTTTGCGGAATCATGTGATTTAGGAATGTTCTAATTTAGAAAGGGAAAAGGGAATGAAAATTTTGTCGGTCAAACAGCCGTGGGCGTGGCTGTTTTTTGCGCCGGAATTGGCGGCGGAAAAACGAAAAGATGTCGAAAATCGAATCTGGTACACCAATTACCGGGGGCCGTTGTTGATTCATGCGTCGAAAAAATTCGATTGGGACGGGTTTATCTCCCTGCGGGAAGAGTGGCCGGAAATCGGCGAACTGGTAATCAATCATTTTGATATCCGGGTGGGATGCGGAACCAATAATTATAGTCATCTCGGAGTTTATGCCGGAGAAGTCGGCGGGATTGTCGGCATGGTCCACCTGGACCGGATCGAGGAAGACAGCAAGAGCCGGTGGGCGGCGCCGGGACATTATCACTGGATGGTATCGAACGCGCGGAAATTGCCGTTTACGCCGTGTCCGGGAAAACTGAAACTGTGGGAAGATGCCGAACTGGTCCGGTGGCTCGGCCTGGTGGCATGATATGCAAGCCGGGGTTTTAATCGGGCTGGATTGGGTGGACTCGATCGACGCCATGAGTGATCGGGACGCCGGGCAGCTGCTCAAGGCGCTGTTGCATGAGGCGTCAGGACATGACCCGGTTGTTCCGTCCGGCGCGGCGGCACGGGTGTTGTGGCCGAAAATGTTAAAACTGCAACAAACCAATCGAGCGCACTATGCGGAAATCTGCGCAAAACGGCAAGCGGCGGCCGTGGAAAAATGGCGTCGCGAGCACGAAAACGGACTTCATTCAAGCAAGCCGATACAAGTCGATACAAAGTCAATGCAAATTGATGCAAATGCATCCGGGAGCATCCCTAATACTAATACTAATACTAAGAGTTCTAACGAACTCATTCCCCCTATCATCCCCCCGCTGGGGGATGGAGTTGACCGGGGTAAAGACAAAAAAAATCGAACCCAGCGGGAACGAGAAGAAATCGCCCGGCGCTGGCTGGAGCGCGGAATCGGACGGTACTACGGACGGAAGCGGACAACCGCCTGGAGCGACAAGGAACTGCGGAAGCTGGTTCAGCTGGCCCGGCGTCCGGACGCGCTCCGGGAATGGCAAGCCATCCGGCGGCTGTACCGCTCGGGATACGAGTACTACCGCCGGGATATCCCGACGCTGCTGAATAACTGGACCGGGGAACTGGACCGCACACAAAAAGCCGTCGGAAGCCGGTCGGGGAAAACGGCAGGCGGCACGAATGAAACCAAATACGCAAATGCATTTTAACCGAAAAGGAGCGGATACGATGTTGATGAAATCAATTCAGGGAGAACTGGTACCGGTGGAATCGGTTTGTCCAAAATGCGGAGACCATTTTTTCTACCGGATGACGTCGGAAGACGCCGCCGATGAAGCATGGAAACGGACGCTGCTGAAAGGCGTACTCTGCCCGAAGTGCCTGGCGCTGGACGCCAAGGCCGAACAGGAAGCCAAAAGGAAAGCCGAAGAGGCGGAACGACAACGGAAGATGGATTTGACGTATGAAGCCCGGCGTGAATTTTCGCGGATTGACGAGTATTACATGGGGTTCGATGTCAATCATCCGGACGCCAACCGGACGCTGTTCGACTGGATGGGCGAACACCAGCAACGGTCCATCCTGCTGACCGATGAAACCGGGACGGGCAAAACCCGGATCATGCAGTATTACGCCATGGAATTGCTGCGGACCAAGTCCGTCTATTATGCCGGTTCGGCTGACCTCTGCGACCGGCTGGCCGCGATGTTCAGTAAAAAAGTCGAACTCGGGGAACGGTTTCTCCATCAACTCTATGCGGTGGACCTGCTGATTATCGACGATCTGGGCAAGGAGGGATTCACCGAATCCCGCAAGGCCCGTTTGTGGCAGTTGATCGATGCGCGCTATTCGGCCACGGAACAGAAAAAACTGCGGGAAGAGGGCCGGTACTGTCCGCTGTGGGACAAACCCCAGCAAACACGGCGCGGATGGCAGCTCTGGATCAGCACAAATTTCGATGCGTCGGAACTGATTCAACGGCTCGGCCAACTCGACGGCGATCCCACGGTCCGACGGTTGATCGAAACCATGGAACAGGCGCCCAAGAAACGGGGGAACAATAGAACAATAGAACAATAGAACATTAGAACATTAGAACATTAGAACATTAGAACATTAGAACATTAGAACATTAGAACATTAGAACAGGGGAACGGAAAAACAGGAGAAAACATGCTGAATCTGAAAGATAAAGTGGACGTGGAACGAAAGGCGGTGTACTCGCTGTCCGATGACCAGCGCGGACGTTTGCGGGAATGTTCGACCATCGAACTGCATGCGCTGTCCGAACGGATGACGCTACAGGAACAGTACGCCAACCGGCTCTATCATCAATCCCAGCGGGATCGGCACGCGGTCGACGATGAACTGATGGGGAGAACGGAGTAATGCAAAATACTATTTTTGACAGGATTTTTTTCGATCCATCCAGGCGGAGGATGTTGGTCGAACTGATGCGCGAAGTCTTCCCGCAATTCAACGAGAAAAGTAAATTGGTTGAAGTCAGCAATCGGGACGTTTCCCTTTTGGAAAAATTGCCGTCCATTACCTATCAGACCCGCGAGCCGGTCAAGGCGCGGAACTCTGCGCCGAATGGGAACGGCTGGGCCGGCAGCGGAGAGCGTTGGAAGAGTTGGCGGCGGATTCATTTTCCGCGATTCGGCAGATCGTCCGCAAGCTGGATACGCCGATGAAACCGGGGCGGTAACATGGCGGGAATGAAGCCGTATACGGAAGAACAGGCGCTATCCATTCTGAATAGTCGGGCGTTCCGGACCGGGGAACACGCGCGCAATCAGGCGCTTTTCGTGGTGCAACTGTGTCTCGGTCCGCGCATTAATGAGGAGTTGCGGCTGACCATCGGCGACGTGGTGGACTCGTGGGGGCGGCTGCGGGACCGGGTGACGTTCACCCACACGAAAAACGGCAAGAACCGGACGATCAAGATTTTAAACGAGTTGATCTATCGATTTTTACCGCCGTGGCTGGAACGGCTGGCGGAGTCGGGCTATACGCTGGGGAGCGATCCGCTGTTTCCGGGACAGGGCCGGGCGGCGGCGGTGAGCGATCGGCAAGTGCGCTACATCTATCAGGCGGCCAATGAAGAAATCGGGTTGGTCGACGGCTATTCGACGCACTCCTGCCGGAAGACTTGGGCGTGTCAGACCTATGACTGGCTGTGTGCGGAACTGCGGCGCGGGGCGAATATCGAGCCGCTTTCGGAACTGGCAATCCTGGGCGGCTGGGAGACGGTGGAGGCGGCCCGGCGGTACCTTGCGGACCACGTCAGCCGCGCGGCGGCATGTCAACAGGCGATTTATCCGAAAATCCGCGCCTGGCTGAACTCGGCGAAAAAATGTTCCGAAAATTAACAAACGAGAAGTCGCATCGCTTTATCGGAACGAAAATCACCCTGAATCACAACAAGTCACGCGAGAGGTAACAGCATCTTGAGCACAAAAAAAACGGAAACCAAGCACAAAACCAGTGAGGGGCGGCTGGAGCTGCGTAACGAGTTTGTCTATACGGCGGCGGAAACGGCCGATTTATTGCATTTATCTTTGAGGATCATTCGAGCGGCAATCGGGCGCGGCGAACTGACGGCTGCGAAAGTTGCAAATCGGCTGATTGTGCGCGGTTTTGACGTGGAAACCTATCTCCGCCGTCACCGGGTCTATCGCGGCAATGGGAAAAATTAGAAAAATCGAGGTCGGCCGCTGAAAAATCCGGCAATCAGACTTGACAGCGGCGGCTTGGTTCTCTATGGTAATACAAAGTAATACCGACATAATCTTGTCGGACTGTGATTTATGACTTCTGGACGGTGAAAAATTGGACGGTTTGGACATTTCACTCGATGAGTTTCCGAAGCTGAAAGCGCTGAACGACCGGCAACGGGCGTTCGTGATGGCGTATCACGACTGCCACAACGCCACGGCGGCCGCCAAACAGGCCGGCTATTCCGTCCGGACGGCGGGAAAAATCGGGCCGCGTCTGACCGGTCGGCCCAATATCAAAGCGGCGCTCGACGAACTGCGGGACTACCTGTTCCGCCAGCAGATTATGAACAAAACCGAGGCCGCCGCGCTGTTGTCAAATATGGCGCGGGGCCGGATTACCGATCTATTGGACGAAAACGGCGAAATCGATCCCCGGTTAGTCAAACAGCACGGGGCCGAAACGGTAAAGCGGATTGCGCGGGAAGAAACGAAATTCGGTCTTAACCGCGAATTGGAATTACACGATCCCCGAGCCGCCATTGAGACGCTGGCAAAAATTATGGGCTGGCTGAAAGACGAACGCACGGTCGACCTGAACGGAGTAAGTTTTCATTTCGATTTGAGCGGGAGCAAGGCATGACGATCATTACGAAACGCTATCGCGCCGAACCGACGCTGGTAAAATTTCATCAGGATGACAGTTTTGTCCGCGGCGTGTTGGGGCCGATCGGCAGCGGAAAATCGGTGGGGATGGTCGAAGAAACCTTGATGCGCAGTTTGGAACAGGCTCCCGATCGATACCGGCGCCGGCGGACGCGCTGGGCGGTGATTCGCAATACCTACCCGGAACTCAAATCGACTACCATCAAGACGTGGCTGGAATGGATTCCCGAGGAAGTTTGTCCGATCAAATACGACGCGCCGATCACCGGCACGATGAAGCAACAGTTGCCGGACGAAACCAGCGTCGAGATGGAAGTGTTTTTTCTGGCCTTGGACAAGCCGAAAGACGTTAAAAAGCTGCTCTCGCTGGAACTGACCGGGGCATGGATCAACGAAGCCCGGGAAATCCCCCAAGCGGTATTTGACGGGGTAACGTCCCGCGTGGGGCGGTTTCCGCCGAAAGTCGACGGCCCGATCACGTGGTCGGGGGTGATTATGGACACCAACCCGCCGGACGATCTGCACTGGTGGTATAAGTTCGCGGAAAAGGAGCATCCGGACGGCTATCGGTTCTGGCGGCAACCGGGGGCGTTGGTCAAACGTCCGGACGGGCATTACGAAGCGAATCCGCTGGCGGAAAACGTGGACAACCAGCCGCTCGGCGTCAACTACTGGCTGCGGATGTTGTCCGGCAAGACGCCGGACTGGATTAAAGTGATGATTCTGGCGGAATACGGCTGTCTGTTCGACGGCAAACCGGTCTACGACGGAATGTATATCGACCGGATTCACTGTTCGGCAACGCCGCTGGCAATTTTAAGCGATCGGCCGCTGGTGCTGGGGTGGGACTTCGGCTTGACTCCGGCGTGTATCGTCGGCCAGATTACCCGCCGGGGCCAGCTGCGAATCTTGCGGGAATTTTATACCGAGCAAATGGGCATCCGGCAGTTTGCGGAAAACATCGTCAAACCGGCGCTGGCGATGGAATTTCCGGGTTTTGAGCTGATTTCCAACGGCGACCCGGCGGGGGCGCAGAAGAGCCAGGTGGACGAGTCGACTTGCATTCAGGAACTGGGCCGTTGCGGTATTATGACGACTCCGGCCAGCACCAACGTATTTTTAACCCGCTGGCAATCCGTCTGCAACTATTTAACGCGGATGGTGGACGGCGGACCGGCGTTCCTGCTCGATCCCGGTTGCGAAATGCTGCGGCGCGGGTTCAACGGCGGGTATAATTTCGCGCTGGTTCAGAAAGTAATGGCCGGCGGCGAAGTGCGCCATCAGGAGGAACCCGAAAAAAACATGTACAGCCATTCGCACGACGCGCTGCAATACCTGGCCATGAAAGCCAATCCCGAACTGACGACGGCGGACCGGAAGAAAACCGAGGCGATGGCGGAGAACATGCGGCGTCAGCAACTTTTGCAACAGCAAACCGGCGGGTACGACCCGTTCCGAATCTAGGAGGCCAAGATGTTCGATCCGGCAAAATTCGAGCTGACAACGGCGCATGCCGCCGAACTGGCCGCCGTCTGGGGGCGGATGGCGGACGAAGACAAGCTGGGACGGTGTTTTCCCGGCGGGACGATGACCGCCGAACGGTTTGCGTTACAGCCGTGGGCGTGGGTGTACATCGGACGCTATGACGGCCAGCCGGTCGGGATCGCCTGGCTGGAAAGGTTTGAGGAACGGACGGCCCGGATCGGGTTCTGCGCGTTCGCGGCGGCCGGAACGCGGGTGCTGGCGATTATTGCCGAAGCGGCGGCGCGGCTGGCGGACCTGCGCGGGGCGGATGGCCGGTACTGTTTCAATACCTTGCTCGGCTATATCCGGTCCGACAATCCGTCGAGCGCCAGAGCGGCGCGGCGGGCCGGGTTCACGCTGGCCGGAATCATCCCGGACTATTTTGACGGTTGCGATGTGGAAATTTACGCACTACAGAGGAGCGCTCAAGCATGAGAAGCAGACCAGTTTATCGGGTTTTGACGGGCTTCCGGTGGGAATTCGGGGGCGGCGGCAGTACGCCAAACGTAATCACCCCGGCGCCGAGTCCGGCGCCGAGTCCGGCGGCCAAAGAGACGTCGGAAGACGTGCAGCACGTGAAGGAAGATGAAAAGCGGCGCAAGGCGGCGCAGGAAGGGTACGCCTCAACCACGTTAACCGGCGGGGCGGGTTTGACCGGTACGGCCAACACCGGCAAAAACGCCTTGCTGGGAGAATGACCATGGCCAACCAACCAGACAGCGCGATTAGCGTCGAGGTCATTTGCCGGACCATGGACCAGATGCGGAGCGACCGGACGGCGCTGAATCAGGAGCTGGAGGAATGCGCCGCGATGGCGTGTCCGGAAAAGTCCGGCATGCTAAATTATCAGTATGCCGACGGCAACCGGGACACCGCCCCGAAAATCCGCAAATTCATCATCGATAAAATTTCCGACGCCAATTCGGTCATGCAGCGGGGGCTCTACAGCAATCTGACCCCGCCGGGAACCCAGTGGTTCAAGACGCCGTGCAAAAAAGATTTGCCGTTGTATGACAGTCTGAAAGACTGGTTCAACCAGAGCTCGATTACCCTGTTTCAGCTGCTGGCGGCCAGCAATTTCAACATGGAAATCTGCGAGACGTTCGAGGACTACGGCTGGGCGGGATTCGTGGATTTGTTCACGGAACCGGACCCGCTGACCACATTTAAATTTACCAATCTCCACCCGTTGGAATTTTATTGTCAGGAAAACGCCGATCACCGGATTGACACGGTGTACCGCGAGTTCCGGCTGACCGCGCGCCAGGTGTACGAAAAGTTCAGCGGCCCCGACGATCATCTGCCGGAAAAGATTGTCAAGGACGCGACCAGTCCGGAATACCAGCGCCAGAGTACGAAATACAGCATCATTCACGCGGTTTATCCGAACCTGACCCGGCAACGCGACGCCGACGGCAACCCGCTGCCGGACAACAAAAACAAGGCATTTAAAAGCGTCTACGTCTGCCGCGACCCCAAATTCGTTTTGCGCGAGTCCGGCTATGACGAAAACCCGCACACGGTCGGGCGGTTTGAAAAGAAATCGACGTCCATCTATGGCTATTCGCCCTGCCGGCGCATCCGGCGGACGGCGCTGACCGCGAACAAGGTCTGGTTTACGATTCTGGCGATGGGCGACAAGCTGGTCGACCCGCCGATGCTGGCCGACGCGGCCGCCTATCGCGGTCTGACGCCGCAGCTGTTCCAGCATCCGGGCGCGGTCAATCTGTACGACGGCTCGAATCTCAACAACCGGAAACCGATTGATTTTCTGCAAATCCCGTCGCAACTGCCGTATGGGCTGGAGATTTTCGACCGGCTCGACGCGATGGTGGACCGGGCCTACAACGTCAATTTCTTCCAGATGCTCCAGCAGCTCTATGAAAATGCGAAAACCCAGCACACGGCCTACGAGATCATGCAGATGATCAATGAGCGGTTATCGATGATGATTCCGCTCATCGGACCGATCGTGCAGGAACTGCTCCAGCCGGTGATCCTCAAATGCTGGAGGATCGCGTTCCGGGCCGGTCGGTTCGGGACTTTTCCGGCGGATGCCAAGATGTTGCCGAATTTCGACGCGATGCTCGATATCTCGTTCGACTCCCCGCTGGCGCAGGCGGCCAAGAAAGCCGTCGTGCAGGGCATGATGGACAGTTTGAACGCGCTGTCGGTGCTCGCGCCGCTGGACGGCAACGCCTGTTACGACTGGATTGACGACGACAAGGCGGCGCAGAAAATTCTCGAAATCTACGGGACCAGCCCCGAAGTATTGCGGACTAAAAGCCAGGTTGACACAGTCCGTCAGCAGCGGCAACAGGCCCAGCAGCAACAGCAGCAGCAACAGATGGCGCTGGAAATTGCCAAACGACAGAATTTCACCGGGCCGGTCGCTCCGTCCTCGGCGGCGGCGTCCATGCTGCCCGGTTTAACCGGAGGGCGCAACCGTGGCTGACATCTGGGATCTGAACGTGGCCGCCGTGCAGGCGCAGGCACGGGTGAATCTGGACGGGTTGATCGCCCGTTGCAATCGCATTGCCGCGCTGCAACGGCTGGCGGCGACCGCCGACGGCAAGGAAGCGCTGGCGTTGATCGCGGAGTACGCGCTGGAGGGAAAGCAAGCCTATGTGCAGGGGGCGTCCACCGATCAGACGATTTTTCGCGCCGGACAGCAGCAGGTGATGATCGATATCCGGTCGTTGCTGAAAACAAATCTGAACGACATGAACAAACGGATTGCGGACTTGGAACAGTCCATCAAACAACAGGAGGAATAACCCATGAGCGCAAAGTATGAACTGAACGGGAATCAAGTATTGCGAAACGGCGAACCGGTGGCGAACGTCAACGCGGACGGCACGGTGGAATGTACCGAAGCCGGGGTAAAATTCCGTCCGTGGATCGTCAAATTTCTGAAAAATCCGGCTGAACCCGGCGACGACGATAACGCCGCCGAGCAGCCGGACCCGACTACCCCGCCGCCGGATGCGGCCGCCGCTCCGGCTCCGGGACCGACGGCGCCGCCGCCGGTCCAGAATGCGCGTCCGGCGGTCCGGGCGGTGCTGCCGTCCATCCCGAAAACCACGCGGGAACTGATTGCCGCCATGCAGCCGCTGATTTCGGACCGCTGCCCGGCGATGACCCGCTGGGAGGGCGACCGGACCCCCGCCGTGCTGACGTGGCTGAAACAGCACGACGACGTGCGGCGTCAGGTGCTCAACGGTGAGGTGAGATAATGCGTCATTTTGGCTTTTACGCGCCGGATGACGGCGCGACCGGCGGCGCCGGAAGCGGCGCCGATGCCAGCGTGTTGCTGGGCGGTTCGATCGGTTCCCCGGCTCCGGCTCAACCGCAGCAGACGACAGCGTCTCCACAACAACCGCAGCCGCCCCCGGTGCAAGTTCAGCCGCAACCGCAGCCGCCCCCGGCCCAGCCGCCGCAACAACAACAACAACAGCAGCAGCCCCCGGCGTATCTGGTGGACGGTTCGGGCAATCTGGCGCCGAACTGGCGCGATGCGCTGCCGGAAGCGTTGCGCGGGGAAAAGACGCTCGAAAACTTTAAAAATCTGGAAGGTCTGGCGTCGGCGCTGGTATCCACGAAACGGATGGTGGGCCAGAATACCATCAAACTACCCAACGAGCACAGCAGCGAGGCCGACTGGCAGGAATTTTTCAGCAAGTGCGGCCGGCCGGCCAAAGCCGACGACTACCAGTTCGACCGCGACCAACGCCTGCCGGACGCCATCAAAAACAGTCCGAACGTGGCGGCATTCCGCAAGGCGGCCTATGACCTGGGCTTGACGCCGAAGCAGGTCTCCGGGCTGGTCAAGATGTACGACGGCCAGGTGGCGGCGGGACTGGACGGCATGAAGCAGAAGGCCGAGCTGGACCGGCAGACCAATATCGCCGCGCTCAAAACCGAGTGGGGCGATCATTTCGACGCCAATCTGAATCTGGCGACCATGGCCCTCAATGTACTGGACCCGAAGCAGGAACTGGTGAAACAGATTCCGGTGGCGAATCCGGCTTTCATCAAGCTGCTGGCAAAAGTGGCGCCTTGGATCGGCGGCGACGCGATGGTCAACGCTCCGGGCGGCAATACCCGGCTCGACGACATTGAAACCGAGATGTCGGCCATCCAGAACAATCCGGCGTACCGCGACGCGATGAACCCGGACCAGCCCCGGCTGATTGCCCGGTACTCTGTGCTGGCGCAACAGCGCGCCCAGCTCCGGCAGACGCGAAAGGGATAAGAGACGTTATAACCGCAATTTTTACTTTTAAAACCCGGATTTTCCGGGTTTTTTCTTTTTCCGGCTTGACAAAATCGGTTAAGTAATACAAAGTAATACCAGACTGACCGATTCCCTTGATTTGGATTATCTCGCGGCAGGCGGGGCGGCGGGGAGCAGTAAGACCGCTCCGCCGGACGCGGGACCTGAATCGGGGCGAATCACCGAGACCCGGAAAGACGTTCCGGTTTCGGACTATCCCGACGCAACGCCGCGGACCCGGAACCAAGCCCGCACGGATTATCTCAAAAAATGTTTCCCGAGTTTTTCAAACACATTTTTTTTGAGGTAAAAACATGTACTCTACCATCTCCCAGGTGTGGATCGACACCTACAACGACAACCTGATTCACGCGCTTCAGCAGAAAGATTCCCGGCTGGTCGCGTTCGTTTCGCCCGGTACGATGAAAGGCGAAAAAACCCGGTTCAACTACGTCGGCAAGGCGGCCATGCACGAAGTGACCGAAAAAACCGCCGACACCGTGTTCGATGATTTGAGCTTCTGGAACCGGTGGATTTCCCGCCGGCGGTTCACGTTCGATACCCTGCTGGACAAAGACGCCGACATTGAAAACCTGCTGCAAAATCCGTGCAGCGACATCGTGACGGCGGCGCTGATGGCCGCCAAGCGCCAGAAGGACCTGATTATTATCGCGTCGCTGTTCGGCACGGCCTACACCGGCAAACAGGCCGAAACGGCGGTGGCGTTCCCGGACGCGCAGAAACTCAATGTCCAGCTCGGCAGTTCCAACAGTTCCAACACCGGCTTGAATCTGGCGAAGATTCTGGAAGCCGGATATATGCTCGATCAGGCCGAAATCGACCCCGACGAACCCCGGTATTTCGGCATTACGGCGTATCAGAAGAAAGAACTCCTGAATACGACCGAAATCAAGAATTCCGACTACAACACGGTCAAGGCGCTGGCCGAGGGCAAGATCGACACCTACGCCGGGTTCAAGTTTGTGCCGACCGAGCAGTACACGCTGACCGACGGCATCCGGTATCTGCCGGTCTGGACCCAGCAGAGCGTGAAATTCGCCATCGCCACCGACATTGCCACGACCGTGACGGTCGAATCGCTGAAAAATTACGCGATTCACCCGCACGTGGAAATGGCGGCCGGCGCGGTCCGGCTGTTCGACGAAGGCGTGTTGATGGTTCCCTGCGCGGAAACCGCTGCCTAGCCCGTTCCCGGCCGGCCGCCGGGAAACCGGCGACCGGCGTTTTTTTTAACTTCAATAAGGAGTAATCCGATTATGTCTACCAAGTATCAATCCGACGGCATGCCGAAAACCCAGCTGGTCATGGACCAGCTCGACGCGGTCCGGCACGGCGGCAAGGTTCATGTCAACGTCTGCAAGTACACCGGGACCGGGGCGGAAGTCGCCGGCGACATCATCCAGCTCTGCGCGCTGCCGAAAGGCGCCAAGCTGTTGACGCCGCTGTGCTGGGTCAACGGCAACCAGGCCGCGACCACGGCTTATCTGACCGGTTACACCGCCGCCGCCGGTTCGGCGTTGAATGCGTTCTCCCAGTTCGGCGTCAATGCGTCGAACAAAGACGAGGACCTGCTGGCCGCCGATACCGTGCTGACGGCAACGTTGGTCGGCGGGGGCATCACCAGCGGCAACGTGATCTATTTCGGGATCGTTTACCTGCAACTCTAACCCATCCGGCGGCCGGGCGGTTCTTCCCGTTTCCTTTCCGCCCGGCCACCTCTTATCCTTGAGGCGTCGGCATGTTGTCAAAGACCAAAATCTGGAATATGGCGCTGTCCCGGCTGCATCAGCCGAATCTGGTCAGCCCCGACGACGCCACCCCGGCGGCGGTGGCTTGCGCCACCCATTACGACCAGTGTCTCGATGCCGTGTTGCGGCTGACCGGCTGGAACTGTGCCAAAACCCGCGCGGTGCTGGCCCGGCTGACCGAGACGCCGGCGTTCGGCTGGTCGTATGCCTACCAGCTGCCGGCCGATTACATTCAGTTGCTGGCGCTGGATGCTCCGACCGTCCGCTTTGTGATCGAGGGCGATCGGCTGCTGTGCAATGCGTCATCCTGCCGGATTGTCTATATCCGGCGGCTGACCGATCCGGCCAGGTTTTCGCCGGGGCTGACGGAATGTCTGGTGCTGATGCTGGCGGCGAAGCTGTCGCCGCAACTGGCGGCGGAGTCGGGCAGCGGAATTCTGGCCGAACTCTATCAGACCGCGCTGCCGCTGGCCCGGAGCGCCGACGCCTGGGAAAACCGGAGCGGCGAACTCCGCAGCAACTGGACCGAACCCGAAGTGCCGCCGGCGTCCGGCTGGCCCGACGAGGTGTTGTAATGGGGCTGATTCGCAACAATTTCAACACCGGGGAGATGTCCCCGTATCTGCGTTACCGGACCGATTTGTCCAAATACGCCAGCGGCTGCGCTCGACTGGAAAATTTTCTGGTCATGCCGTGGGGCGGCGTCGAAAACCGTCCCGGCACGGAATTCATTGCCACGGCCAAATATGCGGCCAGGGCCGTCCGGCTGATTCCGTTCCAGTTCAATATCGAGCAGACGTACATCATCGAGGCTGGCGACGGCTACCTGCGTTTCTACATGGACGGCGGCCGGATTCTCGACAGCAGCAACAACATTTATGAAATCAGTTCGCCGTATGCGGCGGCGGACGATCTGTTTCAGCTCCGCTACTGTCAGAGCGCCGACACGCTGTTTCTGGTTCATCCGAAGTATCCGCCGTACAAACTGACCCGGTCGGGCCATGCCGCATGGACGATTACCGAACTCGACCTCGACGGCGGCCCGTTTCAGGATGAAAATGACACCGACACCACGGTCGCGGCCTCGGCGACGGCGGTCGGCTCCACCGCCACGGTCACGGCGTCCGCCGAGATTTTCAAGTCGGCCATGGTCGGGGAACTCTTTGAAATCGTCCATCCCCGCGAACATACTTTGCTATCGAAAAAATTTACCGCGAACGCGACCGATACCAACACGTTGACCGTCAAAGGCAACTGGACGGTCAGCACGACCGGCGGCTGGTGCGGGACGCTCTGCCTCCAGCGCAGTTTCAACGGCGGCACGACGTGGTGCGATTACCGGACGTGGTCCAGCGATGACGACACCAACGTCGACGCCACCGGCTACGAGGAAGACAAGGACGTGCTTTACCGGTTCGTCATGACCAACTGGTCGACGCCGTCGTCCTCGCTCTCTTACTCCTGTCTGGCGCAGATTTCCTGCGACGACTACTGGGTTTACGGCATAGTCCGATTGACCGCCTATACGTCCGCCACGGTGATGACCGGGATGGTGATCCGGGAAATCGGTTCGACCGACGCCACCGAGGACTGGGCCTATGGGGCATTTTCCGACCGTTGCGGCTATCCGTCCACGGTCTGTTTCTATCAGGACCGGCTGATTTTCGGGCGGACGACGGAACAGCCGCAGTCCGTCTGGACCAGCCGGACCAGCGATTACACCGACTTTCTGGCGGGAGCCGGGGACGAAGCCGACGACCCGATGACGTTCACCATCCGGGCGCAGCAGGTCAACGCCATCAACTGGCTGGCAACCCGAACCAGCGGCAAGGCGTTGATGATCGGCACGGCCGCCGCCGAGGGGACGCTCGGCCCGACCGACGACTCGAAAGCGCTATCCCCCGATAACCGCGAATATCAGGAAAAATGTCTGTACGGCGCGGCGGCGCTGGACTGCATTCGCGTGGCCGACGTGACGCTGTTTCTGGAACGCGGCGGCGAATATCTGCGGGAACTGGCGTACAACTGGGAATCGGACGGCTATCTGGCGCAGAATTTGACCGAGCTGGCCGAGCATGTGTTGCGCGGCGGCGTGGTGGATTCCAGCTACCAGCAGTTGCCGTACCCGGTGGTCTGGTTTGTCCGGGCCGACGGCGTGCTGGTGTCGTTCACCTACGAACGACTGCAGAATGTGACTGCCTGGGCGCGGCACACAACCGCCGGCACGTTTTTGAGCGTCGCCACGATTGCGACCGACGATGCCAACGAGGTGTGGGTGGCGGTGGAACGGAACGGCGTCCGGATGATCGAGCGCTTCAAACCGCGCCGGACGGTCACCTGCGCCGCCGACGGCTGGTTTCTCGATTCCGCAATTCAAACCACCTTTGATTCGGCAGTCGGCAAGATTACTTCCGGGCTGGACCATCTGAACGGCCGGACCGATGTCTGCGCGATGGTCGACGGAACGCTGGTTAAAAATTTGACCGTCTCCGGCGGCGCCGTCGATTTCGGCAACGTCTCCGGGAAAACGGTGCTGGTCGGATTGCCGTATACGTCCACGCTCGAAACCATGCCGCTGGAAGCCGACACCCAGCAGGGCTCGACCTTGCAAAATTTCAAGCGGATTTCCGGCGTCACCCTGAAATTTTACCGTTCGCTCGGCGGCACGGTCTCGACTGCGGTCAACGGCGCGGTGTCAACCTCCGCCGCGCTGATTACCCGGACCGCCGACATGAACATGGATGCGCCGCCGGACCTCGTGACCGGGGAAAACCGGATCAGCCTGCCCGGCGGCAGCGGCACGGAAGTAACCTTGACCGTCACCCAGTCCGAACCGCTGCCGCTCACGCTGCTGGCCGCGCTGGTCAACTACAGCGTACAGGGGGAACGATGATTACCGTCCGGCTCTATCGTACCGAAGATTATCCGCTGGTCCGCTCCTGGTGGGCGGCGCGCAACCTGCCGCCGGTCCATGCCGATCTGCTGCCGCCGCTGGGGGCCATGGCCGAACAGGACGGCCGTCCGCTGGCCGTGGTCTGGGCGTACCGCGACCGCGACACGCCGGTGGCGATGCTCGGCTGGGCGGTGACGGCGCCGGACAATGCGCCCCGCGTTTCGGCGGCGGCGCTCGATCGGACGGTGGACGCCTTGCTGCGGATTCTGCAAAATGACGGGTTCCGGATGATCTTTGCCATGTACGGCGTGCCCGCGCTGGCGCGGCTGCTGGCAAAGCACGGGTTTGTCTCCGGCGATCCGGACGCCCGGCAACAAGTTAAAATTTCAGGAGGCCTTGCTCATGGCTGATGCAATGATTTCCGCCGTCAGCGCCTATCAGACGGCGGAGGCGCAGAAAAATATGGCCCAGTGGCAAAGCGATCAGGCGAAAGTCAACGCGCAGGCGTCGGCCGATCAGGCCAACGCCGCCGCCGATGCCCGCGAAGCCGACGCCGCCCAGCAGGAAAAACTGGAACGCGAAAAAAATGAAAAAATCAAGGCGCAAAACCGCGCCAATGCCGGAGTACAGGGCATTGACAACAGCGGTTCCTCGCTGCTCTACGACATTTCCACGGCGAAACAGATGGAACTCAACGCGCTGGAAATCCGGCGGCAGGGCGAAAACGACGCCGCCATGATCCGCTGGCAGGGCCAGATGGGCGCGTATAACAGCCTGGTTTCGGCGGAGGGGTATCAGTATCAGGCCGACAACGCCGCCGCCGCGCAGGGCTTGAACACCGCCGCCGGCGCGATCAGCGGGTTGGGCACCGATCTGTCGCTGACGGCCAACGGCTTCTCACTGTATGACAAAGGTAAACGCAAGGGGTGGTATTGATGCAGACGCAGCAGACAGTTGAGCCAATTTACGGCGCCACGGCCAGCTCGACCAATTCGTATCCGATCATCGTTTCCGGACCGCAGTCCACGCCGGATTATCGAGCGGCGATCCCGTGGCAGGGCATGAGCGATATTCTGGGCGCGCTCAACGGCACACTCGGCGCCGCCAATCACGCCTATGACGAAATCTGGGGCAAGGCCCAGCAGGAAGCCGACAACAACGCCCGGATGCGGTTCGAACGGCTGTACAACGTCACCATGTCCTCCTACCAGCCGAGCATGGACGACGACGCGGCCAAGACGCAGATCGACGGCATGGTGGAAAAATTGCAGACCGCCGCCGACGATGAAAAAGACGTTTCCGCCGAACAGCGGACGCGCTTTACCTCCAATCTACAGACCGCGCGGGAAGAGCTCGCGCTCCGGCAGCGCTACGGCAAGGTGGAACTGATTGCCAGAGATGCCCGCAATCTCTGGAATCAGGGATTGCAGCAGTCGATCGAGAACGGCGACGACGCCAAGGTTGACGAATATCTGGCTGACGCCAAAAAGAAAGGTTATATCGTCCCCAAATCGGCGGACGATCTGCATAGCCAGACGGCGTTGAACCGCGAAATCTATAATCGAGTAAACGATTTGGACATTCCCCATCTCAACGCCTTATCCGAACAATTGACCGAGGATGTGGACGCCAAAGGCAACTCGACGCTGTTCCCGGCCATGAAACGCAATCAGAATATCGAGGCCGTTGACTACGTTCGGGGGGTGAAAGCGGAAAAGGTAAAATCCGCCGATGCCAAACTGGAAGAAATGGAACGCAATAATACCCTGACTCCGCAGACGCTCGAAGACATGTATCAAACCGGGCAAATTGCCGGACACCAATATAGAGCATTCCAAAATGATTTTGATCAAGCAGCACGGAAGTTATACGCTTCTCAAGAGAAAGACGCTAAAGATAAAAAAGCAGAGCAACAGCAACTGATGAAAAATCAGCGCTATATCTTGCAGGAACAAATTGAAGCGGTTCCGTGGACTCCCGATGCCAATAATCGTAATTGTCAGTATGAACAAATGCTGACTAAAATCAATCAAGGCGGTTTTGATCCACAGTATCGAGTTGAACTTAAAAATGTACTGAAACGTTCGCGGAACGAATTCGAATCTGGAGAACATTTCAAACAAGATGACAATTACAAGCTCGGCGTCGATATGATTACCCAGGCGCGCAAAGGCGACAAACTGTTTATGGACCCGGACGGGCTGTTCAACAAGAAAAGCGATGACGACTTCCAAAATGCCCGGATGGCGGAACTCCATACCGCGTTTACCGACTCGTATCGCCAGAATCCCGATCAATTTAAATCGCCGGAAGCGGTGCAGAATTTTATTCGCAACCGGATTGCCGCGCTGAATGCCGGCAAGGTGCAAAACCTGATGCAGCAGACCTATTCCGCCGCGCCGCTGACCGCCGGCGATATGAGCGGCAACCAGTCGCAACCCCGGCCGCAGAGCGGCGCCATCGTCGGCGGGTACCGCTATCTCGGCGGCGATCCGGCAACCAAGACATCATGGGAGACGGTGAAAGAATGAATCCTTGGGAAATGAACTGGCAGGCCGAACCTGCCGCAACTCCGGCAACCACGCCGCCGTGGGAAATGAACTGGTCCCCAACGCCGTCCGACCCGACCGAGGCCATGTTCGCCCCGGTTCCGCAAATTGACCGCGACAAGCTGGCGCTGGCCTTTCGCGGCGATCCGCTGGCCGGACTCGACCCGGCCCGGCGCGAAACGGTGTCAAATTACTGTAACCTGTTCCCGAATCCCGACGAAGAGGCCAAGAAACAGGTTTTATCATTGTATCTGTCCGACAAATTTCATGTGACCCCGGCGGCGGCGCAGGAAAATCTGCAAACCTTTCTCGACACCTTTACCAATCAAAAAAATATTTCCATTGAGGCCGCCTATCAGCGGATCGGCGAAATTCTGAACCCGAAACCGGCCGCGCCCGTCCCCGATTTGAAACCCCTAAATCAATCGTGGCGGGGCATCGGCGCGCCGCTCGATCAAGCGGCACGGGATGAAGCAAAAAAACAGGATGTCGAACCGTCGTCCGGCGGGGTTGTCGATGCGTATGAGAACGGCGCTTACCATGCCTATGCTGCCAAACAGGGAGCGGCGGCCATGGTCAACGACTTGCAGCAGCGCGCCGCCGCCTGGCTCTATGACCGGTTGCCGGACGCGGCACAGCGGAAAGTCGCGCCGCTCATGGCGGTGTATCTGATGAAGACCGGCGACGATGCCAACCGGGCGCGGGAAAACGCCGCCATCGCGCAGGGCGACGCGGAAACCCATCCGGTCGGCAACGGGCAGGGCATTTATGAAACATATAAAAAGGCCGGAATCGCCGCCGCCGCCGAGCAGACCGTCTATGCGCTGGTGGCGCAGGCCCAGCCGCTCGGCGAAATGGCGCTGTTCGGGAAAAATCCGTATGCCGCCGCGCTTTATATGGGCGGTCAGACCACTGGGGAAAAATATCTCGATGTCTCCAATGACCCGAACATGACCGCCGCGCAGAAAGTCGCCAATCTGGCGACCGTCGGCGCGGTCGGCACGGCGTCCGGGTTGCCGGTGACGCATATGCTCGGCAAAATGTTTGCCGGCGCGGCAACGAGGGACGTCAGACAGGGCGTGGGCCGGGCGCTGGTGAGCCTGACCGGCGAAACCGCCGTCGGAACCGCCGCCATGGCGGGCAATCAGTTTGCCGACAACCTGACCGACTATCTGACCGACCGCGGCGGCGTGCTGCATAAAGATTTGACGTCGCAGGAACGCTACGACTATTTGACCAACGGCGTGATCGATGCCGGCATTACCGGCGGCGCGACCATGGGCGCGCTGGGCGGCGTCAATCTGGCGCGGACCGTCGGCCCCGGCCGGCATTACAGCTATGCCGACGTCGAACACGGGCTGGCGGTGACGAAGGCCACGGTCGACGCCACGGTCGACCAGTTGACAGCGGCGGACCATCCGACCGACGCCCAGATTGAACAGTTGCGGATGTTGCAGCAGTTTCAGCGGTCCGGCGACATGAAACAGGCCGCCGAATATCTGGTCGGACAGCAGGGCAAACCGGAACCGGCCGACGGCGTTGCCGATCTTGATCTCGACGATCAGGCCGCGATCGGCCGCCGCGACTTCGACGCCCTGCCGCAACCGGACGACCGGACCGATTTTGCCGCGACGAAAGCCGCCGTGGACGAACTGGCCGGGGCCTATCCCGATCTGACCTTTAAAACCGTCCGGACGACGGCCGACATTCCCGCCGACGTCCGGGAACGGGCGGACCTCGCCCCGGATTCCGCCGTGCGCGGCATGATCGACGAACCCGCCCGGACCGTCTACGTGGTGGCCGCCAAGCTGGCACCGGATCAGGTCGCGCCGGTAATCCTCCATGAAGCCGCCGGACACTACGGACTGCGGACGGCGTTCGGACCGCGCGTCGACGCCATTCTCGACGGCGTGGCGCGGGACTATCTGGACCAATACCGGCCGAAAAATATCGACGACGACGGCAATCCCGTCCCGGAACGGCTGCCGGACACCCGGTATGGGCAAGCGGTTAAAGACGTCACCCGCGCCTATGCCCCGGACCGGACCGATGCCGCCGCCCGGCGGCTCCAGGCCGAGGAAATGCTGGCGGAAATTGCCCAAACCGACGTTAAACCGAGCTGGTGGAAAGAAATTCTAGCCCGGTTCAAACAGCTTTTGCGCTCCGTGCCCGGCTTCCGCAATCTGCGCTTTACCGATCGGGAGATCGAGGGCATGCTGTCCGCGTCGAAACGCGCCGCGCAGACGCCGCACGAAACCCCGGTTGCCGGCGGCGATGACGTTATGGCGGCGGCGGCATTGAGACGGCAGGGCGCCCCGAATACGGCGGAACAGCCCGGACAGTTACGGGATGGCAACGTACCTTATAACCGTGATGTTTTTTCCGCACTGGGCTACCAACCGGCCCGAATTTATGCCGACTATGAGTTTCTGTTCGGACGGCATTCGGAATATTTCAGCAACCCCGATGAAATTAAGGACAACGTGGAGCGGGTGTTGTCCAATCCGGAATTTGCGATTGATGAAGGAAAACATATCGGCTTGATTCGCCCCGATGCCGACGGCGATATCATCGAAGTAAAATTAAACAAAGAATTGACCGGCGGCGATCGGCATGTGCGTTCGGTCTTTAAATTGAATACCCGGCAATACGAAGAAAGAAAAAATCGCCAGTTACCTCGTTCGTCCCAATGGGGCGAACTTATGCCAGACTCGCCTGCCGAAAACGGCAATAACAAGCAAAAGGCTTGGGTAACTGACGCTATCAGAGATAATAATGCATCCGGCAAAAATGTCAAGACCTCGCTGGCAATACCGAGTGACGCGGAGATTGCCGCCGTGGCAAAGATGCTGCTGCCGGGCGTGGCCTCCGGCAGAGTTGCCAACGTGGCCGAGGCGGCCCGATACCTGCGGGATACGCAGGGCGTCGAATTGTCCGGCCGGGTCGACCGGGAACTGACGCAATGGGCGCTCGGCGAAGCCAAACGGCTCAACAGCCAACAGGAAAAACGCGCCGAAGTCCGCCGTTATCGGCAATGGCTGTCGGAACTCCACCCGGAAATTTCCGGTATCATGGAACAGCTCGGCGAATCCGTCAAAATCAAGCCCGACGCCAAATTCGGCAACCGGAAAGACTTCGGCGGCTCCTGGATCGACTGGAAAAAAGGCATGCCGTCCGACGAAGCGGCCAAATTTTTGCACGTGGACGAGGAAAAGCTGGTCGACGCACTCCGCGACCGGACGAAAAAAGGCCTGCAAGACGAGTTTCGGAAGTACGAAAAAGATTTGTCCGGCGATTTCTATTTCGATAAGCTGGACGCCGACGAACGTGCCCGGACCGTCGAGGAACTGACCGACAGCGTGCTCGATGGCAAAACCGAGTTGACCCGCGAATTGCGCAAGCAATACCCCGAAGTGGCCGAAGCCGTCTATCAGCGGATCACCGGCAAAGACGGCAAGCCGGACGGCGCGTTCGACTGGGACGCGGCGGCAAATGCCTTGCGCCATGCCGACGGCGACGTCGACGGGTACATGCAGGGGTATCGCGCCGGAAAATCCGAGGGCGGCAAGGCCTATGCGGCGGTGCTGGAAACCGTCCGCGCCGAGCGCTCCGATCTGGTCAAGGCCCAGAAAACCCTCACCGATTACGCCTATCGGATGCTGCCGAAAGGACAACGCGACGCCGTGCTGAAAATGATTAACCGACTGGCCGAAGCCAGCCCGAACCCGTCGGCAAAATATCCCTACGGCAAGCGCCGGGCGCTGCTGGAAAACATCATGAATGCCATTAAACAACAGCGCGATCTGATTCGGGCGCAGGAACTCCGGGACCAATTGGCGGAACGGCTGCAAGCAACCACGTTGAAACGCGGTCCGCAGTCCGGTAAACCGGTCGGCAAATACGCGCCGGAAGTACAGGCGACGCTCGACGAACTCCGCGAAATCTCCCGGATGTCGCCGGACCGCGCCTGGGGCGAAATGGAGGAACTGCAAAGCCGCGCCGATCAGATGGAGACGGCAGGCGAAGATCCAACGCCGGTTCTGGAACGGCTGGCCCTGCTGCAAAAGTTCGGCATGCCGCAATACAAGACCGCGCCGGAACTGGAACAGGCGCTGGCCGAAGTGCAAACCCTGATTCATACCGGCCGGATGGCGCTGCAACGCGAACTCGAAGCCCGGAAACAGCAGCTTGAAGCCGACCGCCGGACGATGATTGATGACGTGACCGGCGGCGCCAGGCTGCTGTCGCCCCAGCGGGAAGCCCAATTGCGGCAGCACCGCGCCGGGACGCTGACCGAGGCGGCGAAAGGGTTCTGGCGCGGCAATCAAAATTTTGAGTGGCTGATGGACCACCTTACCCGGTTCAGTGCGCAACCGCTGGAAAATACGCTCGGCGGTGAAATGGTTCGCGGCGTCCATCGCGCCGGTCAGCGCGAATTGACCGGCCGCCGGACGCGCGGCGAAGCGTTCAATGCCGAATTCGACCGGATTTTCGGCACGACCGGCAGCATCTCCCGGAGTAAAATTTATCAGAACTTGCGGAAACTCGAAGAAAAAACCGGGGTCATGCGCTACCAGCGTCCGCCCGAATCCGGCAAGGGGTTGGAATATGAGCGCCTGACGGTGGACGAGGCGCGGGAACTGCTGCGCGATCACGACGAGGGCACGGCCCCGCTGCCGGAATACGAAGCCGAAGCCATCCGCCATCAGTTGCAGGATTTCGACGCCGGGGAACGCGGCAAAGCGGCCGGGTTCCGGTTCGGCGATGAATTTACCGACGACGTGGTCCGGCGTCTGCATGAGGAAAACGCGGCCGGTCATGTGGTCATTCCCCGGATCAAGGACCCCGGAGAGCTGACCGAGCAGCCGCTGACGCAGGCGCAGGCGCTCCAGCTCCGCCTCTGCTGGGATCAGGACAACGTCCGGTACAAGATGATGTTCAACGGCTGGACGCACGATTCGATCGGGCAGCTGGACAAATTTATCCAGCCGGAAGTCCGGCGGCTCGGCGCCTGGATGCGCGCCGAACTCGAAAAAGATTTTGCCAACGTCAACGGCGTCTTCGAAAAAATGTATTACGCGACCATGCCGCACACGGAAAACTACTGGCCCACGTCCTACGACGTGAACACCGGCGCCGCCGGCAATACGAAAGACCAGTTCGGCATGTCCTACGGCATGGCCGCCGTTTCCCCCGGCGCGTTGAAATCCCGCCGGTTCCACCTGATGGAGCCGAAAGCCGACGATGCATTTAGTGTTTACGCGGCGCACGTGGTCCAAATGGAGCATTTTAAGGCGCTGGCCCCCGTCGTCCGCGATCTGCGCGGCGTGTTCAACGCCCCCGACGTGCGCCGGGCCATTCAGCAGCGCCACGGCGACGCCGCTTACTCCGATCTGATTAAGAACTTGACGTGGATTGCCGACGGTGGCCGCCGCGACGCCGAAAAAATCGGTCTGCTGGCCGCAATCTATTCGCCTTGGGTGGCGTCGAAAATGATGTTCAACATCAGCAGCGCCGCCAAGCAGCTCGCCGGAGCGGCAAATTACATGAACGATATTCCGGTCTCTGCCTTTGTCCGCGGATCGGCCGAATTCTGGAAACACCCGCGGAAAAACGCCCGGATGCTGATGGCTACCGACTATTTTAAAAACCGCTGGGCCGGGGCCATGGACCGCGACCTCAATATGCTGCTTGACTGGTCGAGTTCGGTGGCCGGAAAACAATCCGGCTGGATGCGCGCTTTAGTTCAGGAGGGCGCGATTTTAAACAAGGCGGGGGATGCTCTTTCCGTGGTCTGCGCCGGGTATTCCGTCTACAAATACCATTATGACAATCTGCTTAAACGCGGCGTCCCCGAAGCGGAAGCCCACGCCAGAGCAATTGAGGAGTGGGAACGGTCGAGCAACCGGACGCAACAGTCCGGGCAGGTATCCGATATGAACAGTTTTCAGCTCGGCGGCACGTTCACCCGGATGATGACCACGTATTTGAGCAACCCGATTCTCAACATGAACGCCGAGGTCGAAACCACGCTGGACGCGCTCCATGGCCGGGGCGGCGTGAAAACCATCGAGAAAGCCGGACGGCTGCTGGTCCTCAATCACGTGATCGTGCCCGGTCTGATGGTGGCGATCAGCCAGTTTTTCAAACATCGGGAAAAATTTGACGAGTACGAATGGCAGGAATTTGCTTTGGCTTCCGTCATGGGGCCGTTTGAAGGGGTTTTTTTGTTCGGCAAGGCGTTTGATAGTCTGTTCCTGGCCGCCATCTCCGGAGTCGAACGCGGGACGGAAGCTTTGCCAATTGCGGAAGATGTGGTCCGCGCCGCCCAACAGGTCCGTAAAACCGTCAAAGACGGGTTTAACCCGGAACCCGTGGAAATTATTAAGGCGGTGGAAAACGTGGGCGCCGCGTTGACTCCGGTTTCCAATCCCGCCGCCGTGGCCGGGGCGGCCGGGCGCGAGTCCCGCCGCTGGTGGCAATTCCTCACCGGCGATTCCGGCAAGAAAAAATCAACTCATACTCTTAACCTGGGAGATTGAATACTATGACGATTGCCAGTACAACCAGCAAAGTACGGTATACGGCAGACGGCAGTACAAAAGTGTTTGCAGTCAAGTTCCGGTTTTGCGAGTCGTCCGATCTGGACGTTTACGTTACTCCGTCCGGAGGCGCGCTGACCGAACTGACCGAGGAAACCGATTACACGATTGCCGATGCCGACGGCGGCACGGATTTTGCCAATGGCGGCAATGTAACGCTCAGCGCGGCTCCGGCCTCGGGTTCGATTGTCACCATCGCCCGGTCCCTGCCGCTGACGCAGGAGATGGACCTGACCACCAACGGCTCGATTCCGGCGGAAACCGTGGAGGCCCAGCACGACCGCGAGATTATGATTGCGCAACAGCATCAGGAAGAGCTCGACCGCTGTTTCAAATTGTCGGAAGACACCGCCGGCACGGCCACGCCGGATGCGTATCTGGCGGAACTGCATGCGGCGGTCAATGCCGCGCTGGCGTCGAAGACTTCCGCTGCCACATCGGAAACCAATGCCGCTACGTCTGCGACGTCCGCCGCTGAATCCGCCGCACTGGCGGGAACCCCAATTGGTGGCTTGGCGCTCTATGTCAGCGCGTCGGGGTCCGACAGTACCGGCGACGGGTCCAGCACAAAGCCGTTCGCCAGTATCAACGCGGCGGTTGCCAAGGCCCGGCTATACCGGTATCTCAAGGGAGCGGCGGTGACGATCAATATTCTGGCCGGGACGTACACCTATACCGAGCAGCAGATTGTCACGCTGAGTCAATCAGACGTGGTGGTCAGCGTCATCGGGGCGGGGGCGGATAAGACGATTCTAAGTTTTCCGTCCAGCAGCGGCATAAAACTATCCGGGATTGTCGATGGCACATTTTCCGGGTTGACGCTAATTCATGGGACGACCGCCAATCCGACCGACGACAGCAGGGGTCTGTACATCACCGATTGCGCCAGTTATGTTGTTTCCAATGTATCGTTATCTTACTGGCATTATGGCATTATCGGGGAGAAAACATTCTATACCGCGTCCGGTACGATTACTCTTATCGATTGCACAGTCGGATGTTACGCGGGATGGAAAGGCCAGATAGCAAGTTCGGCGGCCTGGGTTATATCGGGAACATCGGTAAGCGGTACCGGCATAAAAGTAGTACAAGATGCATCGTATACCGGCAACAGCGGCAGCGTTACTATCACCAATCGCAACGAAGGATTCCGCGCCGCAGAACGCGGACGAATCCGATTTGCGTATGCTGCTTCTAATGATACACTCACCAATGTCACCACGTCTTATACCCCCGCTCTGAACACAGTCGGCAATAACATGGCGATAATTTCCGACTCGACCGCCACCCTCGGCTTCGATTGTTCAAAATCCGCCAACGGGTACACAAAATTGCCAAACGGAATGATTTTGCAATGGGGGACGATTGCGGCGGCTTCCCATGATCAGGAATATGATTTTGGAACGATCACGTTTCCAATCACATTTCCAACTGCCGTGCTTAATGTTTCTGCAACTATGATTACCAGCGC
>Ga0183097_10198_pt1 | contig 186037 bp, 168 predicted proteins | sample BioMet8_FD_128883 | JGI IMG/M metagenome (GOLD analysis project Ga0183097, IMG submission 128883) | Microbial communities from bioreactor (seeded with sewage sludge) at Lawrence Berkeley National Lab, California, USA - Biofuel... | ecosystem: Engineered > Bioreactor > Anaerobic > Unclassified ... | reverse complement strand
ATGCAGCCAGTCCAGAGTAACCATTGTCCCCCGTTCAGCAACGTTCATTTTTTTCATAAAGCCGGAAATAGGTCTGAAATAAAACAGTGTACCGAACTCCGTTTTACTGATATAAAGTTTTCTGCTGAGGACCAGGCCGTGGAACAATGCTCCGTTTAATTCAAAAGTAATCCTGCTTCCCGCTATATCCTCATATTTATCGAAATAATTGGTGATCTCATTAATCGGAAGCAGATCCTTTATATTCATCCCTACCACTTTTTCATCTGCATGCATCAGTTCCCGAAACCGCTGATTAGCGTGCAGGATATTCCCGTAATAGTCTGTATAAACAATGGCCTCATAGAGAATATCAATAATATTTTCCACTTCATTCAATTTATTCTGCAGGTGAAGGGTTTCACTTCTCTCTTCGATTTTATTGCTGAGGAGAATTGCAATTTGTTCAAGAAAAGACAGTGTAGATTCCAAAGCCGCAAAAAGAGTTTTCGCCCTGTTCTTTTTCAGAATCAGGGCGATCGCTCCTATCGAATGCCCAGCGTACCGGATAGGGACTCCGACAAACTGGTCCATTTTACAGGTTTTATTCTTATAACTTGGGCATTTTCTACAGCTGCCGATCTTTGACTTGCTTTCTATAATAATATTTCTATTGCCGGATATTACGCCCGCTATCAGGGCCGTATTTGTAATATCGGAATACAGGTCCAGATATCGAAATGCACTGCCGACAACCTCACGGTTTTCATCTACGATCAGCACATCCGTATCTACTGTATCCGATATGATTTTTGCCATTTCATTGGCGTATCCACAAACGGAGCCAAGAAGACTTTTCTCCATGGGGCACCTCACAGCTGCTATCTTACAGGATTATTTCTTCTTTGTAAATGTTACTGTACAGGTATCCGCTCCCTTGGCAATGGTATCCCCCAGTTCAAATTCGAAATCCTTGAACTGTGAGCAGATTCCTCTGTCTCCGCACATGGCAATATCACACAGATCGGCAATCAGTTTTTCATCATCTGTGACTTTTCTCCATGCGGCAACAAGCGGGCAGTAATGAAAAGTAATACAGAACTTTTCATCCGTGCAGGTTGTATCCATCTGAAAAATATCCGTGATATTCTTCGGTGCAAATTCTTTTGAAAAATCTTTCAGATCGCTTGTCTGCGTATATTTTGTCTTGCCATGAAATGCTCCGCAGTTACGAATAGCCTGTTCCGCATCTTCCTTTGTCATTCCTTTTTTCAGAGCTTCCGTATACATGTAATACAGCCATAATGCCCGATGTTCAATAAAAGCTCTCAGATCCTCAATATGCTGCCCCTTGTTTTCCGGTTTGTTTTCGTACATGATAAATTTTCTCCTTTGGTTTTAAATTTTTAATCTCTGATTTTATGATAACTTTTCTTTCATGCAATCCATCAGTGTCAATATCTGATACGACATTGTCACCGCGCCGGGATCCAGGTGTCCCAGTCCCTTGTTTGCCTGATAAGTTGCTCTTCCTTTGAATGCTTCCATGGTTTTTGTGTTCTCCGCTCCATCTTCAGAAGCCCTTGCAACAAGTTCGCATATCTCCTGATCTGTTTTTCCGGAAACAAGTGCATCCTGAAAAGCTTTTACAGCCGGTGCAAGACTATCTATCATTGTTTTCATTCCTTCTTTTGCCTTGCCCCGTTCCATGATTGCCTTCAACATAGAATCCAGGACATCGCACACATCCTGCATAGCGAGTGTTTCTTTCCCTTTGACCTTTGCCGCTGCTGAAAGATATGCTGAACCATACAGAACTCCGGAAGATCCACCGATCACGGACATCATGATCATTCCGATCTGTTTCAATTCGTCGCTGATATTCATTTTCCCAAGTTCATCAGCTTTCTCATTCAGCTTTCCAAACCCCATATCCATGTTGATCCAGTGATCACCGTCTCCGGTATCGGCATCAAGGGCTGTAATATAATCTCCCTTGGAGTGGATGAAATCATATGCCTTCTTAATATAATCGGCATAATCGCTGCTGGTAAACTGCAACATAATACAGTCACCTCCTTTCTCTTCAATTTATTATTTGACATCCGAATTATGTATCAGAACTGCTTCCAGGCAATGGTGTCGCAAGGTGCATCAAGCAGTGTCTTCATTTCTTCATCAAGCTTCAACAGAGATATCGAGCATCCGGACATCTCGAGCGATGTCATATAATTTCCAACATAGGTACGATGTACCCGGATTCCTTTTTCCTTCAATATCTTCTGCACTTCCATGTTCAGAATATAGAGTTCCATCAGAGGTGTTGCACCAAGCCCATTTACAAGAACAGCCACCTCTGAATGTTCATAATTGTAATCCGCAAAAATTCTTTCCAGAAGAATTCCTGCAAGTTCATTTGCAGTTTTAACGGTAGTCTTCTCTATTCCCGGTTCTCCGTGGATTCCCATCCCGATTTCGATTTCGTTATCTCCGAGCAGGAATCCGGGTTTTCCGGCCGCCGGAAGAATGCATGGAGACATAGCCATGCCCATCGTTCTTACATTTGCAATGGTTTTCTCCGCTACTGCCTTACATTCGCTTAAGGTTCCACCCATCTCTGCCTTTGCACCGGTAAGCTTATGGACAAATACCGTACCGGCAATCCCTCTGCGTCCCGTTCCTTCTTCTGAATCCGGAACAGCTACATCATCCTTCACAATCACACTGTCAACCTGGATTCCCTCGGATTCAGCAAGTGTGGATGCCAGACCGAAATTCATAATGTCTCCCGAATAATTCTTTATGATAAATAATATTCCCTTGTCCGCGTTCACCTTTTCAACCGCTTTCAGGATTCTGTCAGGGCTCGGAGAAGCAAATACATTTCCGGCAACTGCCGCATCCAGCATCCCTTTTCCTACATACCCCGCATGTGCAGGTTCATGTCCTGATCCACCCCCGGAAATCAATGCCACTTTGTTCCCCGGGTTCCTGCGGGAAATCACTTCAAGTTCCGGTGTATATTCCAATTTATCCGGACTGGCAAGCTCCATTCCGTACAGGCATTCGGATACAACCTTTGTAGGATCATTTATTATTTTCTTCATTGTTTTATTATCCCTTTCTGCATCGTCCGCTTCCGGTCCGTCACCCAATACCCAGATAAGCTTTTTTCACCTTCGGATCCGCAGCAATTACGGAAGCCTCTCCGGACATGGATACTCTTCCATTTTCAAGAACGTATGCCTTTTCAGCTATTGATAATGCCATATTTGCATTCTGCTCAACCAAAAGAATGGTAACGCCCTGCTTGTTGATGGTCTTAATCAAATCAAATATCTGAAGAACCAGATTCGGTGCCAGCCCCAAAGACGGTTCGTCCAAAAGCAAAAGCTGCGGAGCGCACATCAGCGCGCGTCCGATTGCAAGCATCTGCTGCTCCCCACCGGAAAGCGTACCTGCTGTTTGTTTTTCTCTTTCCTTCAGTTTAGGAAAAATTTCATAAACACGATCATAGCTTTTCAGGATATCCTGTTTGTTTTTCACACTGTATGCACCAATTCTCAGATTATCTGAAACGGTCAGCCCGGGAAAAACCTCACGGCCCTCCGGAGAAATGGCAATTCCTAATTTATTCAACGCGTAAGGCGCAGTATTTGTGATGTCCTTTCCATTCAGTTCTACTTTTCCGCTCTTTGCCTTAACGTTCCCGATGATTGTGTTGAGAAGTGTAGATTTTCCGGCGCCGTTACTGCCGATCAGGGTAACAATATCTCCCTTCTCGACTTCCATGCTGATATCCTTTACCGCATGAATCGGCCCATAAAAGGTGTTCAGCTCAGTTACCTTCAGCATCATTTTTATGCACCCCTCCCAGATAAGCTTCAATGACCCTCTCATTATTAGCAATTTCATTCGGAAGACCTTCCGCTATTGGTTTGCCATGATCAAGCACATATATTCTGTCGGAAATGCTCATGACAACACTCATATCATGTTCGATCAGGAGAATTGTGTATTTCCGGCTTTTCAAATATCTTATAAAATCCATCAGTTCCTCAGATTCCTTTGGATTCATTCCCGCGGCAGGTTCATCAAGTAAGAGGAGCTGTGCTCCCGTTGCGATAGCACGTGCGATTTCCAGTTTCCTCTGATCCCCGTATGGAAGATTTGATGCATAATCATCTTTCCTGTCGTACAGGCCGACTTCCTTTAAAAGCATAAGCGAATTGATGATCTGTTCATCTTCCGCTTTTCTGTATCTTCCTGTTCTAAAGGTAGAGTCAAACAGGGAATAATTTGTTTTGGTGTGTGCACCAATCAACACATTTTCCAGAACCTTCATATTCTTGAAGAGGCGGATATTCTGAAAAGTACGTGAAATTCCTCCCTTAACAATATGCCTGGGCGTTTTGTCTCCGATACTCTCCCCGTTAAATACAATACTCCCCGTATCCAACGGATAAATTCCTGTTATCATATTAAAAACTGTCGTTTTTCCGGCACCGTTGGGACCAATAATTGATACAACCTCCCCCTTTTCCACACAGAAGCTGAAATCATCGACTGCAACAATTCCACCAAATTTCTTTGAAATATCACTTGCCTGAAAATATGCATCAGCCATTGTTATCAGTCACCCCCGCTTCTATCTCAGGAATTTTTGCCTGAACTTTTTTTGAGAACTTATACGGGAGACTGGTTTTCCAGCCCAGTATGCCTTGCGGACGAAATCTCATCATAAGAACCAGAATTACGCCATACAGAACAAAACGAAATGACATCAGGACTCTGGATACTTCCGGAATCGCAATCAGGATAATAGAACCAAGAAACATCCCGCGGATTGTTCCCATGCCACCCAGAATGACAATAGACATGATCAGGACTGATACATCAAATGTAAATGTATTCGGATCAATATACTGCATCATGGAAGCATACAGTGAACCCGCCATTGCGCACATAGCGGCAGAAACAACAAAAGCCAAAATCTTGTAATAGTTCGTATGAATTCCCATCATGATACTTGCAAGTTCATCACCTGCAATGGCCTTCAGCGCTCTTCCGGTCTTGGAGTTAATAAATACCACACAAAAAACCGTACTCAGGATAAGCATGGCAATCATCAGATAATACAGCCCATGATTTCCCATAGTCAGCGTAATCCCGAATAATACCGGACTTGGAATATCCTTTACTCCCAGTGTGCCGCCGGTAACTCTTTCCCAGTTGATCGCAATCATTTTTATGATTTCACCAAATCCCAGTGTAACAACCGTAAGATAGGTTCCGGACAAGCGCATGGTCGGAAGACCGATAATCAGTCCGGTCAGTCCGGCAGCCGCCATCCCGATCAATGTAGCCGGAAAAAAGTTCAATCCGAAACGTACAGAAAGAATAGACGCCGTGTAAGCACCCACTGCAACAAACCCGGCATGTCCAAGTGACACCAGATCCGTATAACCTGTCGCAATATTCAGTCCCAGGGCAAAAATCGTATAGATACCCATTTTAAAGATGACAATAAGCAGGTACTGACTTGCTCCGCAGCTCGGGATAAGTGCCATGATCAAAAGCATGATCAAAAATAATTTTTTCTCATTTTTATCAATAAATACCTGTATTCCCATAGGAGATTTATTTTCTTTTGTCTTTTCAGCCATGATCACACCTTCATTATTCCTTTCTTGCCGAGTATCCCATTCGGTCTGATGATCAGAACAACGATCAGAATGATAAAGGCAACGGAATCACGATAACTGGAACCAAAGAAAGTTGCTGCCAGAGATTCTGATACTCCCACAACCATTCCACCGATAATTGACCCGGGAAGTACCCCGATCCCGCCCAAAACCGCGGCGGCGAATGCTTTCAGGCTGGTCATGTTGCCCATACCGGGATAAACGACGCTGTAATAACTTGCAATCAGGCTGCCTGCAATTGATGCACAAATTCCGGTAATAAGGAATGTAATGTTGATAATAAAATTCACATTGATACCATTCATATTAGCTGCCTTGGCATTCTGTTCAGTGGCACGCATGGCAAGGCCGATTTTTGTTTTGAACACAATAAACATCAGAATAAGCATCATGGCAATGGATACAACCAGCATCCCGATCTGCTTTCCTGTAATCACGGTAGTACCAATTGTGATTGGGCTAAAGTTAAATATTTTCGGGAAGGAACGTTTTTCGCTTCCCACAAATACAATCAGAAGATTGGTAATAATATTGCTGATGCCAATTGTTGTAATTAAAGACGAGATTGGCGGAGAATCTTTTTTACGAAGAGGCTCAAGGCAAAATTTATTGTCGATAACCTCCAAAAGACCTGTTAATACAATGGATAACAAGATGGCAGGACCTATTCCGAAGTTTGCACTGACGAACACGAGTGATATAACCGCGCCAAATGCATAGACACCACCAATGGAAAAATCGACCAGTCTGAGGATGCCGAACACCATGGAATAACCCACAGCCAACAGTGCATAGCCCATTCCGAGAGATATGCCATTTACAATCTGTTGTGCAATCATATTAAATGCCCTTTCTGTCGGGAAAAGAATGCGGACTGCCCCAACGAAGCAGCCCGCCTCTTGACCTGGGTAGGTTTAATGGTTATTTGGTCAAATTCATTAATGCGAACTTGCCGTCTTTCACCATAACTTTTGTGAATGACTTATCGACATCACCGTTCTCATCAAATTTGGTATCACCGGTAACTCCCTTATAATCAAGTGCTGCCAGTTTGTCTCTGACCTGACTGGAGTCTGTAGTTCCCGCTGCCTTGATTGCTTCCAAGAGCATACCTGTTGAATCATAAGCCTGAGAAGTAAGGGCGGAAGGAGCATCGTTATATTTTGATTTAAAGTTCTTTACATATGTCTGTATCGCCGGATCATCTGATTCAGAGAAGAAGATAACCGGGCAGCACAGTCCTTCCACATCTTCGCCGCCGAGTTTGATCAGCTCCTGACTATAGGCATTTGAAAAACCGACCAGCTTGATATCAGGATTGATTTCCTTATACTGTTTTGCCACAGGAGCATCCAGTCCATACATTCCAACCAGAATAACAACTTCAGCACCTGCCGCATTCAATTTTGTAATAGCCGGTGAATAATCATCGGAGTTTTCCATAACTTCCTCATGATCCACCATGGTCACGCCATCTGTCTTGCTGAGAATGTCTTCAATGACCTTCCCGGTTGATGTGCCCCAGTCTGTTTTAATCGAGATAATTCCTACTTTTTTCTTTCCCATATCCTTGGTCGCAATTTCAACAGCTGCCGCACCTTCCTTGGTAATAACCGTATTGTTACGGAAAATAAAATCGCCAATTTTGGAATAGTCAGCCTGAGAAGCAGACGGAGAAATTTCAATTACTTTGTTTGCCTGATAAACCTTTGCCGCTGTCATGCAGCAGCCGGAGCTGAAATGTCCGATTACACCCGCAATATCTCCTTCGGAAACGATCTTCTGTGCAACTGTCGTAGCTTCCTCCGGACTGCTCTTATCGTCGAACTGTACAATCTTGACCTGCTTGCCGAGAACACCGCCTTTGGCATTCCATTCATCTGCCATCATGCTTGCCGCATTGTAAAAACCAATTCCATACTCAGAATTATCTCCTGTCATGGGTGCCGCAACCGCAATCTTGATCTCGCCGCCGCTTGCCGCCGTTGTTGCTGCTGCCGCTGCTGCCGTTGTTGCCGCTGCCGCTTTTGTCTCTGCCGCTGTTGTTGCTGTACTTCCTGACGATGAGCCGCATCCGGCCATAGATACTGTAACTGAAGCTGCAAGTACTGTTGCCATAACTTTTTTCAGAAACGTTCTTTTCATAATTCTCCCTCCGTCTTTCATGATTTTTTATAAATTTATTTTATTTTTCATTGCTACATGGTGCAGTGTCATCATGTATCATGACATTCAGAATTACCTGATCGGTGGTTTTCATCCCATCCTTTGCTATTTCCACAACACCATCGACCGTGTGCTGGAGATTGTCTTTAACAATCCCCTCTCCATCCATAAACACCTTTCCGTTCATTGCCATATATGCAGAATTAATGGCTGCATCAACACTTGATGCAATTTTGGCTGCACAGGAAGAACTCGCGCCATCGCACACAATACCGGAAATATTACCAAGCGTATTGGTAATTGTATCCTGTATCTGTTTCTTGGACCCATCCATCAGAAAAGTTATTCCCGCTCCTGCGCCTGCAGCGGCGCTTACCGCTCCGCAATATGCAGAAAGACGGCCTATCCTGCATTTTAAATAAATTGATATCAGATTGCTGAGCACAAGGGCCCTGTAAAGTTTTTCCTCGCTCGAATTCAATTTTTTAGCATACTCAATTACCGGGAGAGACACCGTCATACCCTGATTGCCGCTTCCTGAATTGATCACGACCGGCATCTCGCATCCGTTCATTCTTGCATCTGAACCTGCAGCCGGTTTTGCCTTGGCTACAATCTTAATATCCTGATCGCCGTACATTTCAAGAAGAGTTTTTCCAACCTGAGATCCGTAATCATGACGCAGACCTTCCTCCGCAATCTTTTCATTGCATTCTATCTGGTCGTGTATGGTGTCTTTTAGGATTTTCAAATCAACCGTGGCAGCAAATTCATAAATGGTATCAATATTCAGGCAGCTGTAATCATTGCCGTCACTTGTCTCCTGACACTCATGCGAATAAATAACTTCTCCGTCACGCGTTATTTTGGTAATTCCGGTGTGGGTCCTGACAAGTTCCACTTCTACCTTATGCGAACTGTCTGACATTTTAACAATGATATGAAGATTCTCCGGAGTATCCAGCATCTCAACCCTGCAGATTTTTCGTGCCAGCATATCCTTACAAACAACAAGGTCTTCTTTTGTTACCGTTGTAAGAACCTCCAGCTTTTTATCGGGGTCTCCGCCCACCGTTCCTACAACAGCTGCCGCTTCAATTCCTCTCAAATTGTCCGTCATCGGCACTGTGACCGCTTTTGCATTTTTGATAATATTCCCGCTGCAGCAAACAACGATATTCTCGGGAAGATCTCCAAGATACTTTCTTGCCGTTGCAGCTGCATAGGCAATTGCTATCGGTTCTGTGCACCCCAACGCTTTTACCATCTCGGATTTAAGAATCTTTACTATCATGTTTTCCGTTGATTTCTGCATGCCAAATCTCCTTTATCCTCTGTTCCCTTACTGTTTTCTTCAAGTTCATTATAGCACTTTTTTAATCTCCATCAATATGCATTAGTTCAATTTGCACTATTTTGATTCATTTTCGTCTCTATTCATTACGCATATTGCACATACAGTTGATTCTATGTTGAAATGATATAAACAAATTAACCTAAATGTATCATTTTGAGACATTTTCTGTACTATATAATAAAAAAGCAGCGGTTTTGTACCGATGCTTTTTTCGACTATTTGATCACAGACATTCAAATCATGCTTTTTTTGTTTTTACTTTCATTTTCAGGCAAAATCATCCCGGATAATATTCCAGACTGCATCCGTACTGTTATGCTCCTTCACATAGAGCCCGGCCTTTTCCGACATTTTTTTAAGCAATGCCGTGTTGTCATAGAGAGCCAGGACCGTTTTTGCAAAATCCGCCTCGTCTTTGGCAATCTTCATCACGCTTTCCGCGTCCGGAATCCCTTCCGCACCTGTCGGGGTGGTCACAACAGGCAGACCGTAATAAAGCGCTTCGATCACCTTGCCTTTTACGCCCGCACCGTACCGGAGAGGCACGATCACCAGGCGGACCTGATTGTACAGCCTGCGCAGTTCTTCCTCCGTCACGAATCCGTGTATATGCATGCCGTTTCCGGGATCATCCAGCGCTTTGATCTCTTCCGTCTCATGCGATCCCACAATATGACAGTCCATCTTCTTTTCTTTCCGGATGGCAGGCCATATTTCTTTTCCGAACCACAGCACGCCGTCCGCATTCGGCGGATGGGCAAATCCGCCTACGAACAGCACGCCTTCTCTCTTTTCAAAATTTCCTTCGATATCATCCGGAAAACGATCCCATACATACGCGGTGATTGCCTTCACCTTAATCTCGGGATCCAGTTCACGGATAACTCCGCATTCCGTTTCCGATGGATAATAAGAAATTGCCGCCTTACGGAGCAGCGTCATTTCCACGGACTTCCAGTAATCCGAGGATTCCTTTGTTTTGGGATCCCCCGAGAGATCATACTGCCGTTTCTCTCTCAGGAAACAGAGGTCATGTCCGTAATAGATCACCTTTAAGTCCGTACGCAGCTGGATAAAATCAATATAGCGGGCTGCAATGTGCGGACGGTTCAGGTAGACGCAGTGGATTTCCTTCTGATTTCTCAAGATCCAGTCCCAGATCCCGGTCTGCATCTTCTGTCCGTAGAGGACTTCTATCCCCTTCTGTTCAAGTGCCGAGGTATACGGTTCTTCATTCCGGAAATTATCTCCGACAAATTTTACCGTAAACCCTTCCTTCCGGAAAAGCTGCAGATACTCCCAGGTTGTTTTTGATCCCGCGTCCTTATCAAAAGTAGGAACATAATGATCCACAACCAGAAGGATCTTTTTTCCCCTGCTTCTCTCCCGCGCGCGGAACGGATCCGGATTCCCGTTGTTTTCAAACTGAAGTGTCAGTTCCTCTTTCCATTTCTCCCTGAATTTTTCGGTATTCTGTTTCTGATACCGTTTCAGCCCGGTTCCCTCCGTATCTGTGCCGTTGGATATTCCCTCAAAATGGACCACCACAGACTTCGGCTCATAGGTCACCCGGTACCCGTGTTTTCTGACTTCAAAGGCCAGATCTGAGTCTTCACAGTAGGCAGGCGCATACCGTTCATCAAACCCGCCTATCTCTTTCCATAGAGAAGTGCGGATGAGAATGGCAGCGCCGGAAATGTAGTCCACATCCTTCACATAATTGTATTCGCAGTCATCCGGGTCCTGAAGACGGCCGTAATTCCAGCCGGAAGCATCGGACCAGATAATCCCGCCTGCTTCCTGAAGACGGCCATCCGGATAGATCAGTTTGGAACCGGTCATGCCGATATCCGGTTCCTCCTCCATCAGCTTCAGAAGAGAAGAGAGCCACCCCTTTGTCACTTTGGTATCATTATTTAAAAACATGATAAAGGAACCGCGCGCAGATTGTGCCGCGTGGTTGCAGTTTTTCAAGAACCCCTGATTGGTCTCGTTCCGGCAGATCACAAGGTTCTCCGCATAACGGGAAAGATCTTCGGTGGCATCCGTGGAAACGTCATCCGCAATGATCACCTCATACGGAATACCTTCCGTAAACTCCAGAACGGATTGAAGGCACGCATAGGTATACCCCACCTGGTTAAAGCACGGGATCACAATGCTGACCCGCGGTTTTTCAAAAACCGGGAAATGAAGCCTCCCGTATGTTTTATAAATGCTCCCGATCCGGAAATCCCCTTCGATCAGATTCTTCCCTTCTTCGGACGAGGTCAGTTTGTGATACTGCGCCGGATGCATAACCTTCATTTTCAGATATTCCAGCTTTTTCCGTTTGACGGAACCCTTTGGATATTTCCTGTTGAATGCATCCCCGAGTTTTCTTCGTGTTTTGGAAAGCAAGGTCTGATGCTTATTGAGATAGGAAAGCGTCTTTCCAAGTTCACCGTTTTCTTTCCTCAGATTTTCGATGATGATGCCGAGGTTCGTGACATGGTTGTCCGTAAGACGTTTTTCTTCCGTCATTTTCCGGACTTCGGTATCCTTCACATCCAGCTGCGCCTTCAGGCCGTTTATCCTGTCCGATGCAGTACGGGCGAATTTATCTCTCTCCTCGATTTCTTTCTTTCCCAGTGTTTCCACAAAGTAACGGTCCAGATAAATTTCCTGCCTGTCTCCGGTTATCCCGTTCTGGAACGCGGTTTCCTCCGCCTGAAACTTTTTCTGTTCTTCTCTGTCTATCCCGAACCGTTCCAGAAAGCTTTCCGCATCTCCCAGATCAAGGGCAGCATTTTCCGCATCGTAAAAAGCTTTCAGCGCACGGAAAATAATGAACTTTTTATCCTGTTCTTCTTCTGACACCCATTCATAATCAATGCTGCAGAGCCCGTCCGGCATCTCAATGAAATTATCAAAAACGGAGTCTGTGTTGTGGATTTCGCTTCCGGAAAGAATGAGGTCCAACGCAGAACGTAAAACCGTTTCCGCATTCTCTCCATTCTTTATTCTGCCGGCAGTAACTTCCGTAAGAGACTTTCCCTCTATCCACGGAAACCGGACTGTTAATCCATCCCCGGAAACCTCCGGCTTTATGCAGCAGATCCCGGGCTGTGTCCGCGAAAGCAGTTCATGCTTTTTTTCGAAGGAACGGATGTGTTCTTTCCCTTCTTCAAAAAGAGCCGTTTTTTCAACCTCGAAATTCCCGCTTTCCGTCTGAAGGATCTCGGTTTTTAACTGATAGATTTTTTTACGGTTCCGGTTATATTTTACAAATACAGGTCTCCGGGACCGGAACGGATATTTTTTTCCCTCTGTCCAGACAAACAGGAAGGCATCCGCAAAGGCGGGAAATACGCCGTCCTCAATGACTTCATTGTATTTTTTTCCGACATCGATCACCGTATACCGGGGATAATCGTACGCCGGAATAATACGGGAAAGGCTTCCTTCCGCCGGCAGATACCCGTCCGAAAAAACTTCGGAAGGAAACGCCCTGCCCGGTTCCGGATAATAGCAAAAAACCGTCCCTCTTTTGCCCGTCTGAAGAAGGGATTCCAGGCCATCTTTCTCCATGGCATTCTCTGCCGGCTCTTTCCCTGCAAAGGTCCGGATGCCGTATGCGTTATCCGCCGCTGCGATCAGGATCCCGTTTTCTCTTAAAAGGTTCTTGGCCGCCGATATTGTTTGTCTGTCGTTCTTTAAAAGGGTACCGTCAAAAAAAATCCCGTCGAATTTGGTATTTTCCGGAAACGCCGAAAAATCTCCGCATACTGTTTTCACGGAAGAAAAACGCATCCGGATCAACTCCAGGATTCCCGGGTCCCTGTCCAATACGGTTACCGTTATTCCCTTGTTCAGGAACATCCCGGCAAGATTTCCGGACCCCTCCGCCCCGTACTGAAGAAGAGAAAAACCGGCCGGCAAATCAAGCCATTCCATCAGACCTTCGTGACGGTCCGAAAAAACAGTCAGATTTTCAAGCGACGGATTTTCGTCCAGGAGCCTTTCGGTATCCTGTCCGTATTTTTCCGCAAGTTTTTTCTGCTTTTCAATACTCATGTCCTGTTTTCCTCCGCTGCCTTCCGACAGGGTTTTTGTCCGTTTTTTCAGAGCCTGCCTCTGGTCAGCTTCGTGGTGACCTCGGAACACATATCATAAACACCTACGGTATTTTTATTGGAGATCACGGTCAGGTTCACCACATCATACAGGCGGTGATAGACCACATGTTTTCCGTTTTCATATCCGGTACAGCTCATGGAGAGCAGATATTCTCCGCCCTGCAGATCCATTCTCTGTTTGAATTCGACTTCATAGATATCCCCCGGTCTGACCGGCCGGACATCGCTCCCCTCAAACATGGTATTGGTTCCCGTTAAATCAGTTCCTTTTTTGTCACGGATGGTAAAAGTAAAAATCGGCATTTCCAGAGAATCACGAAAAAGGATCTTTTCCCGGATGGTAAAGGTTTCCCCTTTCAGCAGAAGATTTGTCACATTTCCCTTCTGATCCAGCAAGCCCATGTCTATGATCGCGGCTCTCCCGTCCCCGTATTCCTGAAGATTCGGGTTGACCGTGAGCTTATCCTTCATGCGGCTGCCGCCGTTTTCTTTTCCGGAATTCTCCCCTTCCGCCGCCGGAAGCTTCCCGGTGTTCTCCGGCCCTTCCAGTTCTTTTTCCAAATCTTCCATCTGATTTGCAAGGATCTTTTTATAGAGATCCACCATGCGTCCCGCTTCGCCCTCCGCAATAAATTTACCGCGGTTTAAGAGGATGACCTTGTCACAATACTTGATGATGCTGCCCATATCATGACTTACCATCAGAATGGTGGTACCGTTCTTCATCATCTGTTCCATGCGCCGGTAGCACTTTGCCTGAAAGAAAACATCCCCCACGGAAAGCGCTTCATCCACGATCAGAATTTCCGGTTCCACATTGATGGCAAGCGCAAATGCAAGCCGCACGAACATACCGGAGGAATACGTCTTTACGGGCTGTTTTACAAATTCCCCGATATCCGCAAAGTCCAGGATGTCCGGCATCTTTTCATCCATTTCCTCCCGGGAAAATCCCATCATGGTCCCGTTCATATAAATATTTTCGATGCCGGTATAGTCCATGTTGAAGCCCGCGCCCAGTTCCAGGAGAGCGGAAATATTCCCGTCCGTTTCCACGGTCCCGGTCGTAGGGCTTAATACACCGGTAATGATTTTCAGAATGGTAGACTTCCCGGAACCGTTGGTTCCGATAATGCCGACTGTCTGTCCTTTTTTTACATCGAAGGAAATTTTATCCAGCGCAAAAAAATCCCTGTGAAAGGATTTGTGACCGGGACTTACCGATTCCTTTAAACGGTCTATCGGCTTATCGTAAAGTCTGTATATTTTTGTTACTTCGCTGATGCGTATGGCAAGACTTTTATCCATGATATCCTCATAATACATCCGAAAAATGCGGTCTGAGCTTCCGGAATAATCTCAGGCCTATCAGAAGCAGCACAATGGTGACCGTCCAGTAGTAGACCGTGAGCATGGGACGTTCAAAGAACCAGTGCCCGGCAAGCATGCTGTCACGGTAACCGGTCGTAATATAGTAGATCGGATTGATCTTCAGAATCTGTTCCAGCCATGCAGGACGATGCGCAAACATGGCCGGGTCCCACATGATAGGCGTAAGCCACATGCCGAACTGCAGCAGGATGTTCACGATCTGCGCCATGTCCTTGAAGAATACATTGACCGCCGCCGTAAAATAGGTAAGCGCCAGAATGTTCACCGAAAGCGCCGCCGAATAGTACAGGATCTGGATCCACGAAGAAAGCGGAAGCTTTGCATAGCAGAAAAACATTGCGATCATGATCAGAATAAAAATCCCGTGGATAATAAGGCACGATACCAGCTTGATCACCGGCAGGATCTCCACGTTGAAAACAACCTTTTTCACCAGATAATGATATTCCGACAGACAGTTTGTCCCCGCGTTCATGGCTTCGCTGAAGAAAAACCAGGGAACGATACCGGGTACCAGCCAGAGAACGTAAGGCACTCCCGGAACGGGAGGCACGCTCTTAAACCCAAGCTGAAAGATCATGAAATAAATCAGCACGGTAACCAGCGGCTGTACGAACATCCAGACAATACCGAAGTAGGATCCGACGAATCGTTTTTTAAAATCCGATTTTGCCAGTTCCCATATCAGTCTGCGGTTGTCCGAAATTTCCCGGATCAGATTATTCTTTTTTTGATCTACTCGAAGTGAAACGTGTCTTTCAGTCTTTTCCATTTGGTATCTTTCTCAGAGAAATTAAGCTCCATTCCTTCTTCCGTCGGCCACTGGATCCCGATATCGGGATCATTCCAGATGACGCCGCCTTCATCGCCCGGGTGATAGAAATCCGTGCACTTATAGGCGAATTCCGCTTCATCGGAAAGCACCACAAAGCCGTGTGCAAATCCTTCCGAAATATAAAACTGTTTCTTGTTCTCGCCGGAAAGTTCCACACCGAACCATTTCCCGTATGTTTCGGAATGCGCCCTCAGATCTACGGCAGCATCAAACACTCTCCCCCGCAGCACACGCACCAGTTTTCCCTGCGGATGTTCCTTTTGAAAATGCAGACCGCGTATCACTCCTTTTACGGACATGGACTGGTTGTCCTGCACAAAAACCATATCCAGTCCCTCTTCCATAAAATCATTCCGGTTATAGGTCTCCATGAAGTAGCCGCGTGAATCCGGAAAAACTTTCGGCTCGATCACGTACAGTCCTTTGATCTCACACGGTGTGACTTTAATTTTACTCATATTCGTTTCCTTTCTCTGTTCTTCTTTTCCGAAGACAGCCCGAAATCTCCTGACCGTCACATTGTTAGATGATGTGGTCGCCAAAAGTAATATCACGGATTGCTCCCGCAATCCTGCCAACCATTCGGAATTCATGGGGCCCCTGCCCCACTTCTGTCTACGCTCCGCTGCGGTCGTTGCAGAGCAGACATCCACTGGATGTCTTGCAACTCATGTTTGGGCGTGTCCCAAGTCCTTTTTCCCACATGCAGGCAAGCCTGCATGGGAAACGGACTTTTGGCACTGATATCATTAGATTATACCACACTCAAAGTCTGAGGCATGCAGTTGCAAAGAGTCTTAAAAGCGCATAGGCATCCATGCATACAAATCCAAACAGAATTTCCCGGTTTCTGTCCGAAGTAAGCACCACACTGTCATTTTTCAAAAGGATAAGGAAAAGCGGCAGAACGGGAAGAAAATACCTCCCCTGGATTCCCTCGATCACTTTGGAATTTCTTTCGGTCCAGGCAACCAGCATGGCTCCCGCCATAAGAAGAAAAATCCCGATCAGGATCAGCCAGGTCCATACCCGCGCGTCTTTTTTCATTTGCCGGACTTCTCCCGGTTTTTTAAACGCAAGTCCCAGAAGTCCCAGGCTGAAAAGAATGCTCAAAAAATAAGGAATTCCCATGACCAGATCCAGATTTCCGAGCCATTCCCCCATCATCGAAAGATGGATCTGCTCGGCCTGATAGACAATCGTATTGCAGAGCATCTGCAGAATGAGCCCCGGACGATGCAGGAGCTCCGAAACCGTAAATCCCGCTTTTGTGTTCTGAACAACCGCGCTTCCGGCAGATGCGGACGCATAGGAATGAATGATCGATGCATTGACCAGATACATGGAAAAACCAAGCGAAAACAGAAGAACCGCAAAAGAAAGCACCCTTGCTCCCTTATTTTTAAATGACTGCTTCGGGATCAGGAAAAACAGAAGCAGCAGCGGTGAATAAACCAGTTTGCAGGGCCCCAACACCATGAGAAGAACACAGAGGATCACAATGTCCCTTATCCGGACCGTTTTTCCGCGTTCTCCGGAAGCGGATCCCGATTCCGCACGTCCGTATGCCAGATCCAGAAACCAGGCAGTCAGAAGAAAAGCTGTCCCGAGAATAATGGTATCGTAGGAGAGCGAAGAAGAAATGCTTGCCGTCATCGGAAGGAGCGCCGTCCCGTAAATCAGTTCCTTCCCGAACGGGATTTTTTTAATTGCAAAGTATGTCAGAAAAAGATACGCAAGAAGGCTGAAAAGTTTTCCGAAGAACAGAAGCCAGAGAGCATTCAGATTCAGCAGTCTTGCAAGGCTCATGCCGAGTGCCTGCGGGATATAGACCAGCGGTGTTGTTCTGACATCGGCCTGGCGGGAAAACGTATTCCCGTCCGTATGCGGGTACAGTTTATCCCAGTTTAAAATCGTATGATACGTACTCTCTTCCACCGGGTATCCCAATACGGAGGTCTTTGCAGAGGTTGTTCCGGCTTCTGTATTTCTCTGCCGTTTCAGATCTTCCAGCGGATAGTCATCCGAACGGATTTCAATCTGTCCGCTCTCCGGTTCCAGTTCCCTCTGTCCCATGATCCTGTTGGAAAGACGGTAGGAAGTGATGTAATGGCTTATTTCATCCGGTGCGGAAAGTCCCGGCATAACCGCCATAAAAAACAGGCCGAGAAAAAGTCCCGTGAGGAAAAAAGAGCGTTCCGGTCTTATCTCTTTTTTCAGCGTCAAAAATCCTGTCAGGATGAGGAAGGCCAAAAGAAAAAGAAATAACAGAATATACCCGGGCTTCAGAAAAAGATCGCCGCAGTTTTCCGAAGCCGACTCCACGTCAAACCAGTACCGGATGCCCATAAGAAGTACAAAAAGCATTCCGACTGTTCCGATGACCGGTATTCTTCTTTTTATATTCCTGTTCATTTGGAAATTGTTCCGTCCTTTTTTCCGGGCAGCACTTCTGCTTTTTTATCTGCCTTTTTTTCTGTCTTTTTTATCTGCCTTTTTTTATCTGTCTTTCCTGCTTTTTCTTTTCCGTCTGTCTCTTCTTTTCCGTCTGTCTCTTCTTCTCTGTCTGCTTCAGCCTTTTCCCTAAGTGCCATATCCTGCGCAAGAATGGTCAGTTTTTCTTCCAGCCGGGAAATGTGGATGCTCTGTGAAAATTCCTTTACCAGGAGAAGGAAAATAATAATAAGGAAAAGCAGGTTCGCGGGAGACTGCATTCCCAGAAGTCCTGTGAAAAAATAAATGATCGACGGGAAAACGGAAAGCAGGATAAGAAGTGCCGAAAACAGGATCCAGTACACCGCGTTCTCTATCCCCATTTTAGCTCTGCGGATTCTTGAAAGAGCGCTGGCCATGGCGATCACGGATGCTGCGATCAGGATGATGCGAAATGTTACTGTCATTGTCCGTTACTCCCCTTCCCCCTGAAATTCTGGATCAGCACAATGGAGGTCAGCGTCCGCACCATATATTTTACTGCCTTTACCGGTGTGAGATAGCTTTTCCCCTTTACCCTGAGATCCATTTCCGCCTGTATTTCTGCCGCCTTTGCTCCGTTTCGGATAAGCCAGGAAATGGTATCCGGTTCCGGCGCGTAATTGATCCTTTCCGCAAATTCCTCTATCAACTTCTGATTATACATCCGCATGCCCGATGTGGGATCCTTCATATAAGTCCCCGTGGTCAGGAAAATGGCCAGAGAAATCAGATTGCTGCCGAGCATCCGGAAGGAGTGCGGCTTTTTCTTCGTCACAAACCGCGACGCAATTACCAGATCATAGCCTTCCTCCATTTTCTTTTGCATGGGTACAATATATTCGGGACGATGCTGACCGTCCCCGTCAAACTGGACCGCATAACGATAGCCCTTTTCACGGGCATATCTCATCCCGGTTCTGAAAGCACCTGCAAGTCCCAGGTTCACCGGAAGATCCAGGAGGTGATACTTCTTTTCCCGGCAGATCTGTGCTGTTCTGTCCGAAGAACCGTCGTTTACGATCACATAGTCCAGATCCGGATGATCCTGCAGGAGTTTTTCCACAACATCCGAAATATTTGCTTCTTCATTGAATGCAGGAATGATCACCAGGATATCATTCATATTTTTTTCTCCCAGTAGGCTTTATTCATGGAGATTTTTTTTGCAAGAAAACGCGGCAGCATCCGGTAATGGATTCCCGTCTTATACCCCAGATATTTGAATGCGCTTACCCGGTACAGATTCGGAATTTCCTTTTCACACCCCTGCTTTTTCAGCCAGTCCGCCGTTGTCCGGACAAGCCTTATTCCTTCGGATTCGCTTTTGATGCCGCTGAATATTTCCGGATGATCCGCCTGAGAAACGCCCAGATCAAAGTTCCTCTGAAACTGCCGGCCTGCCGTGTAATTGTGGGAATGATATACCACCGCATCCGCGCAGTACCGGACGGCCTTCCCGGATTTCAGGAGTCCCGCCGTGTAAATCATATCTTCGTTAAAAACGGTCCGGTCGGTGAACCCGCCCAGTTCATCAAAAGTCTTTCTTTCATATGCCGCACAGACGTTGGAAGCAAAATAGGTTTTGATCCCAAGTTCGGGCAAATCCTTTTCCGTTTTTGTAAGGCTGCTTCCGGAATAGTTGAAATACCGGGAAAAACGTTCCATGGGTTTTGCATCCCGGTCGGGAAGCTGCCTCGCATAAGTCATTTTGACATTTTCATTCATAGGGTTTAACAGTCCCTCGATCAGCTGATCGTCTTTCGGGACCGCGTCCTGTGTCATGCAGATAAAATACGGCGCATGGGAAAAGGATACCCCCATATTCCGTGTGTGGCCGTGATCGAATTTTGCCTTATCCAGATGGTGGATCTCACAGAGATCAAACGCGCCGGCCGAAAGAAGTTTGCTGCCCATGCCGCTCCTGTCCCACGCTGCCTCATCCGTATTCATGATGATGATACGGTTCGGTTTCACTGTCTGCCGGATAAGCCTTTCCAGAAGTACGGAAAACTTATCTCCCGGCCGGTACGTCGGAATGATGATGTCCGCAGTCATGTTTCTTCCTTTCGTAAAGTCCTTTTGAATTTCCATGCCGCCCTGAGCGCAAACAATCCCGCAATCAGGATCATTAAAATAAGATAGGAGCCGGCCGCACCGTTAATCCCGTACTGCCGGACCATGAAGCGCGATACCGCCCAGGCAATGAGGCACCCCGCTCCGTAAATGACAAACATGTATTTTTCTTCTTTTAAGATCACAAGCACATAATACATCAGATTCAGCACGGCATAAAACCCGCCGCCTAAAATAACCGTCATCAGGGCTCCCGTATAGGGAGAAAGATGCGCTCCCGCTTCCTTCCCCAGAATGGCCGAAAGCACCGGAATTCCGAAAAGGAAAGCCGCCGCCACGCCGAGTCCCGTAAGAACCAGGATGATTCCCGTTATGCGGAAAACGGTCTTTCGGAACGCTTCCCTGTTTTTGCTGTTCCAGTCATCGGAAAGAGAAGTAAGGACCGGCCGGATCACAAAATTTGCCATCAGGTTGATCGCAGAGGTCGGAATGAAAATCGTGCTGTAGTAGCTGTTGTCCGCATCGGTCAGGAAAGAATTGACCGCATATTTGGACGCCGCAAAAATATAAAGATCCAGAAACGCGGAAAGGAACAGCCATTTTCCTTCGGAAAACAGTTCCCGGAATCCGTTTGCCGAAACACGGTAATCAATTCCGGAAAGTTCCCGGACAGGAGAAAGACAAAACAGCAGAAAACCCGCAAACTGTCCCAGTACCGCAGCCACACAGCTTAGAATCAGGTCCTTTGTAAAAAAAAGCACCAGAAGAAATAATCCGCAGGAAAGAACGGTACGTCCTGCATTGCTCTTTCCTGTCAGGTACAGCCTGCCGTTCCTCTGAAATTCAGAATCCCAGCAGTCCGCAAAACCATCCAGCACCTTATACAGAACCATCAGAAGGACAACACAGCGTTTCAGCGGATCCGCCACAAAAAGAAACGCATAAAAAAGAGATACAGCAACAGCCGCCCCGCAGGTTGCAAAACGGAGCCTGCGGTAATCCCCGAAGGAATTCTTATTTCCGGTATCCGTAATCTGAATGGGCCGTATCCCGAAATAGGACACGATGAACATCTGCTGTCCGAATGTGGAAAAAGCAAAGAAAAAAATCCCCCCCATATCGGCGCCGAGAATCCGCGTCACCGCAACTCCCAGAAAGATCCCGGCAAGCGCATAGATCATGCTGCCGGCCATGTTCCAGGCCATGTTCCGTTGTCCTATATTTTTATCGCTGCCGATCAGCTGTCTGTTCCAGAAATTCATTTATTCATTATCCTTTTTCAAAGGCAGCGCTTTTTTACCCCGGTAAAATAAAACGATCTCCATATCCACAATCGCGAAAAAACATTTTGTGATCACGGCTTTCCACCGGGATATTCCGAGATACCGTTCAAAATAATAAAGCATGCTTTCATGTCTCTGCTTTTCCTTTTTCAAAAGACTGACTGCCGGTTCCGCAGGATTGTTCCTGTGCAGATGTAAATAATCTTCCGTCAGCAGCAGGGCTGCTGCATATCCCTTTTCCCGCATCCTGTATCCGAGTATGTATTCTTCTTCGTAAAGAAAAACATTCTCGTCATAACCGCCGGCCGATACCATCTTGTCAATGTCGACCAGAAGGAGCGACCCTGACACCGCGCCCACGCGGACGCATTTCCGGTTTTGGTAAAACTTCTCGTCGTAGTGCATGATCCGCCGGAAGAGTCTTCGCGAAAGCGGACCGGATTCCAAAAGATCATAGAGCCACGGACGCATGGGCCATGCGGAGGCGCCGGAAAGGACATTGGCCCTTGTTCCGGGGATTTGGATTTCCTCGCTGCGGTCCGTTGTATTCATGACGGGGGAAATGATTCCCAGGTCCGGATGCCGCTCCATCATGTCCGTCATTTTCCGTATGCAGCGTTCGGAAAATACCGTATCCGGATTCGCGATCAGCGCATACTTTGCATGCAGCTTTTCCTGTGCATAGCGTATGCCGAAATTATTGCCCCATCCGTAGCCGCCGTTTTTTTCGGTTTCCAGAAATGTCATATTCGGGTATTTTTCCGCAAATGCCCCCAGACGGAGACAGCTGTCATCCGTGGAATGATTGTCCACGACCAGGATATCCTCCGGACACGAGTAATTCCGGATGCGGTCAAGAAGCCGTATGGTCATGTCCGCATCGTTATAATTTAAAATGATCGCTGCTGTTTTTCCCATTCTGCTTTTCTTTCTGCGTTATATTTCTTTTCCCTTTTCTTTTTCTTTTTTCTCCCGGGTGAGCTTCCTTACAAAGGCTTCACTGATTTTTTTTCTTCCTGCCGGATATACAAAAGTCATCCAGTCCATGGCATGATAAGCCAGCATTCTGCCCTCGCTCCCTCTCTCCTTCGGCGTCCCTCTCCACGGGGTGAGTTCAAGATACATCCTGTACGCCTGTCCGTAGTAATTCAGGGAGCCTGCTTTCCATGGTCTCTCGTCTCCCGCAAAATGAACCACGGCCGGATGCTTTTTTGCCTTTTCAAAAGCATCTTCCGGAATGACCCTGTAGGAAGAAGACATTCCGGTAAGATCCCGGTAGTGAAAATACCGGTAATTCGTGAAAAAATTCCACGCGGGAGAAAGATTCCTGATCTCTCCTTTCAGGAGTCCGTTTATTGCGTCCTGATCATGGAACAGGGATTCCTTTTCGATGGAGCGGTAATAGAGAATCAGTTTCCTTCGGATTTTTTCTGCTCTCCAGCGTGTAAGATCCGCCAGGAAAACGCCGGCATTGAAATATGCCTCATCCTTTTTCATTCCCAGATAAGAACGCACCTCCGGATAGATCGTGGGTTCCTGCACCGCCGCAAGAAGCTTCCCCTTTAAATCCGTATTCCACATTTTTGTAAGCGGATGCAGAATAACGGTATCGCAGTCGAGATAGATCACCCTCTGTGTGGTCACCGGGAGAAGATCTCCTATGAAAAATCTTCCCAGCGTGCTGATATCAAACCTTCCCGTATCCGCATCAAAAGAAAGCCGGTCTCTTAAGTCTGTCAGATCCGAAATGCTGATCTGCCTGCCGAATTCTTCCGCTATCTGTTCCAGATTTTCTACGGAACTGCTGCTCAGCCCGGTGGAAAAAACCGTAACATTCAGGTTGTCCTCTTCCGTATTTCGGTCATAGAGAGAATACAGGGACACCCCGAGATGCGGTGCATATTTTTCATTGGAAACATAGACAACATCCATGCATTCTCTCCTTTCCGTGCTTAATAGAAGAGTCTGTTGACTGCGGAAAAGATCCCGCGGAGAGATGCTCTTGTGATGTTGGAGGAAATTCCGACTCCGTACGTAGTCTTCCCGGTTTTTACATCCAGCATGTGGATATAGGAAGCTGCCTGTGCGCTGGAACCGGAGCGCAGAGCATGTTCGGTATAATCCAGTACCTTGACCTGAATGCCGAGTTCCTGTTCTATGCCGCGCTGAACCGCATCAATGGGTCCGTTTCCGACCCCCTCGAATTCCTTCTCCATGCCGTGATCGGTATAGGAAACTTTTGCCAGCGTTGCAAAATTCCCGTCGTCCATTTCCGTATCCGTGATCTGGCATTTCCGGAAATGAATGGGTTCTTTTTTGTCCAGATAATTCTCGCGGAACGAATCCAGAATCTGCTCCGGAGCGACCTCTCCCTGTTTTTCGGATATTTTCTGGATCACATCGGCAAATTCCTTCTGCATGCCTTTCGGAAGCTTGAATCCGTAGAAGGTATCCATGATAAACGCAACTCCGCCCTTGCCCGACTGGGAGTTGATGCGGACCACCGGCTCATACTGCCGCCCGATATCAGAGGGATCGATCGGAAGATAGGGGATTTCCCAGAAAGGATTGCTCCGGTCATGCATTGCCTGCAGTCCTTTGTTGATCGCATCCTGATGAGACCCCGAAAAAGCAGTAAAGACAAGGTCCCCTGCATAGGGATGCCGCGGCGGAATTTTCATTTTGGTGCAGCGCTCATAGACTTCCGCGATCTCCCGTTCATTGTTTAAATTCAGTCCCGGGTCAATTCCCTGGGAATACATATTATAGGCAACCGTCAGAATGTCCACATTTCCGGTCCGTTCCCCGTTTCCGAAAAGCGTGCCCTCCACACGGTCAGCACCCGCAAGAAGCGCAAGTTCCGTAGCTGCAACGCCTGTCCCTCTGTCGTTATGCGGATGGATGCTCAGTATCAGAGAATCCCGGTTTTTAAAGTTCCTGTTCATCCATTCGATCTGGTCTGCATAAACATTGGGCGTATTCATTTCCACGGTCAGCGGAAGATTGACGATCATTTTTCTTTCCGGTGCGGCACCCCACGCCTCCTGAACCGCCGTACAGACATCCAGCGCATAATCCAGTTCCGTTCCCATGAAGCTCTCAGGAGAGTATTCCAGCGTGATCTCTCCGTCATGATCAACCATGAATCTTTTTACCATCTCCACGCCGTCTATGGCAATCTGCTTGATTTCCTCTTTATCCTTATGAAAAACAACATCCCGCTGTAGAGTAGATGTAGAGTTATAGATATGCACAATGCTTCTCTTAATTCCTCTTATGGCTTCAAAAGATCTTCTCAGCAGATGTTCGCGGCACTGCGTAAGGACCTGGACCTGAACATCGTCCGGGATCATTTTCCGCTCCACCAGCTGTCTTAAAAAATCAAATTCGATCTGCGATGCAGCCGGAAACCCGATCTCGATCTCCTTAAAACCAAGCTTGAGAAGGAGCGCGAACATTTCCATTTTTTCTTCTACATCCATCGGCTCCACAAGAGCCTGATTCCCGTCTCTTAAGTCCACAGAACACCAGATCGGCGCCTTTTTGATTTCCCTGCACGGCCACTCTCTTCCCGGATAATCTATAACCGGATTCCTTTTATATCTTTCCACATGATACATGTCTGTTCTCTCCTTTATTCTTGTTTGCAGTTTTTTATGGTTTCGGCAATCAGATCCACGCACTGTCTGCACAGTCGGTCAGTGGATGCTTCCGCCATGACACGCACCATCGGTTCCGTTCCGCTTGCCCGAAGCAATATCCTTCCGTCTCCCTTTAACAATCCTTCCGCTTCCATCACCGCGCGGATCACGGCCGGATTTTTCTGGATTGCCTCTTTATCCGGCGTCCTTATGTTCTCAAGGATCTGCGGATATGCCGTTACATCTCCCGCCAGTTTTGAAAGAGATTCTTTTTTCTCCATCAAAACCTCCATGACCTTTAAGGATGTTAAAATCCCGTCTCCCGTAGTCTCATATTTTGAAAAGATAATGTGTCCGGACTGTTCACCGCCCAGACAGTTTCCGGTCATCTGCATGTTTTCATGTACATACTTGTCTCCGACCCGGGTTTTTTCATATTGAATCCCGGCACTGTCCAATGCCTTGTACAGTCCGTAATTGGACATGATCGTGGTAACGATCGTGTTGTTGATCAGCTCCCCGTTTTCCTTCATATATTTTCCGCAGATATAGAGGATCTTGTCTCCGTCTACCACATTTCCGTTTTCATCTGCGGCAAGACACCGGTCGGCATCTCCGTCAAAAGCAAAACCGGCATCACACTTTTTTTCTTTTACAAATCTGCACAGGCCTTCCATGTGTGTGGAGCCGCAGTCTCTGTTGATGTTGGTTCCGTCCGGATGATCGTTGATCACCAGCGTCTCTGCACCGAGCGCATTGAAAACATTTCCCGCAATGGAAAACGAAGAACCGTTCGCGCAGTCAAGCGCGATTTTCTTTCCCTTGAAGGACCGGGTCGCGAGCGAAATAAGGTGTCCGATGTAACGGTTTCTTCCGGCCGAGTAATCCGTAGTACAGCCTATCCCGTCCCTTTTTGCCAGCGGAAGTTCCGGTACTTTTCCGTCCAGGTAATCCTCTATTTTCAGGATGACCTCTTCTTCCATTTTTCCGCCGTTCCCATTGATGAGTTTTATGCCGTTATCATAATACGGATTATGGCTTGCGCTGATCATGATCCCGCAGTCAAATTCTTCCGAACGCACCACATAGGAAACGCTCGGCGTAGTCGTGACATGCAGAAGATACACATCGGCTCCGCTTGCCGTAAGGCCGGAAGAAAGGGCATCCTCCAGCATGTAGCTGGAACGCCTCGTATCCTTTCCTATGACTATCCGGCATCGTTCCTGCTTCGGGCTCTGTCCGTAGTACCAGCCGAGAAATCTTCCTACTTTGAAGGCGTCTTCCGAAGTTAAATTTTCATTTGCCTCTCCGCGGAATCCGTCCGTTCCGAAATATTTACCCATGAAACCTGACCTTTCTTTTTTGCACCGCTGTCTCTCTTTGCCGCTGATTCTTTGCTGCTGTTTCTTTGCTGCTGCTTTTCTTTACTGCTTTTCCTTACTGCTTTACCTTACTGTTTTTCCTTACTGTTTTTCTTTACTGCTTTTCTTTACTGCTTTTCTTTACTGTTTTTCCTTACTGTTTTTCCTTACTGCTTTACCTTACTGTTTTTCCTTACTGTTTTTCTTTACTGCTTTTCTTTACTGCTTTTCTTTACTGTTTTTCCTTACTGTTTTTCCTTACTGTTTTTCCTTACTGCTTTTCCTTACTGCTTTTCCTTACTGTTTTTCTTTACTGTTTTTCTTTACTGCTTTTCTTTACTGTTTTTCTTTACTGTTTTACTTCTCTGCTGTTGTCTTTTTCCAGTTCTTTCAGATAACGTCCCAGCGCATCCTGCCACGGGGGCAGCATATGGAACCCGTTTTCTGTCAGCTTATCCTCGTTCATACGGCTGTTATGCGGCCGCTTTGCCTTCGCCTTAAATTCATCCGCGCTGCAGGGCGTCACCTTGACATCTGTCATCTTTGCCTGTCTGAAAATCTCACACGCATAGTCATACCAGGAAATGATCCCGCTGTTTGTCGCATGATATCTTCCGTATTTTTCCGTGGTGATCATATCACAGAGGAGGACCGCAAGATCCGGCGTATAGGTAGGAGAGCCGATCTGATCGTTCACCACCTTCACTGCTCCTCTTTCTTTTCCCAGCTTCAGCATGGTCTTTACGAAATTGTTTCCATGCAGGCCAAAGACCCAGGCAATCCGGACAATAAAAAACTTCTTTATCAGCTCCTCCACTGCCAGTTCGCCTTCGTATTTTGTCTGCCCGTAAACATTGAGCGGATGACGTTCATCATCGGGCTCCCACGGTCTTTCTCCCTCTCCGTCAAACACATAGTCCGTGCTGATGTACATCATCTTCAGGTCCAGCGCCTTTGCCTGTACGGCAATATTCCTCGTTCCGTCCGCATTGATCTTTAAGACCTTTTCCTGCTCATCTTCCGCCTTGTCTACGGCTGTCCATGCCGCACAATGGATGATGCCGTCGAGCGGCCGTTCTTTGTGAATGGCAGCAATCGTAGATTTTACCGCGTCCGCATCCGTGATATCCATTTCATCCACATCGACCCCGACCGCATCTATCTGTCTTTTTTCAAATTCCTTCATCAGATCGGATCCGAGCTGTCCCTTTGCTCCCGTTACCAGAATTCTCATGTTGTCTCCGTTACTTTATTTGTCGTTACTTTATTTGTCGTTACTTTATTCGTCGTTACTTTATTTGCCGTTACTTTATTCGTCGTTACTTTATTTGTCGTTACTTTATTTGTCATTATTCTGTTATTTCACCGTTTCATGATTCTGCTGCCCTGTTTTTTGGCACCCCTTACATCCGGTAGCCGTACATTTTTTCAAAATACTTTGTGTACTCGCCGTTTACGATATGTTCCCACCACTCCCTGTTATCCAGATACCACTGAATGGTTTTCGGAATTCCCGTGTCAAATGTATATTCCGGTTCCCAGCCAAGCTTTGTTTCGATCTTGGTCGGATCCATGGCATAGCGTCTGTCATGCCCCGGTCTGTCTTTCACAAATTCGATCAGGCTCTCCGGCTTCCCGAGAGATCTTAAAATGGTCTGCACCACTTCCAGATTGGTCCTTTCGTTATGCCCGCCTATATTATAAACTTCCCCTTCCTGTCCGTTCCGCACCACAAGGTCAATGGCCGTGCAGTGATCCGTTACATAGAGCCAGTCCCGGACATTTGCGCCGTCTCCGTAAACCGGAATTTTCTCATTGTTCAGCGCACGGCTTATCACCAGCGGGATCAGCTTTTCCGGGAAATGATACGGCCCGTAATTGTTGGAACAGCGGCTGACGGTAACGGGCATTCCGTAGGTTCTGTGATATGCCAGCACAAACAGATCCGCCCCCGCCTTGGCAGAAGAATACGGGCTGGAAGTATGAAGAGGCGTTTCTTCCGTAAAGAAAAGGTCCGTTCTGTCCAGCGGAAGATCTCCGTAAACTTCATCCGTGGAAACCTGATGATACCGTTTGATGCCATACTGTCTGCAGGCATCCAGAAGCGTTGTGGTCCCGACCACATTTGTCCTTACAAAAACTTCCGGGTTGGTAATGGAGCGGTCCACATGGGATTCCGCCGCAAAGTTGATCACGATATCCGGTTTTTCTTTTTCAAAGAGATCAAAAACAAATTTCCGGTCTGCAATGTCCCCGCGCACAAACCGGTAATTGGGTTTATTCTCAACCGGTTTCAGATTTTCCAGATTCCCTGCATACGTAAGAAGATCCAGATTGATGATGGTGTCCTCCGGATATTTATTTACCTCATACTGTACAAAATTACTGCCGATAAAGCCGGCACCGCCGGTCACGATGATTTTCATTCTGCAAATCCTTTCCCGTTTGTTTTCTTTCTGTACTTTTGAATCTTGTCTGTCCGTACTTTTGAATCTTGTCTGTCCTTCTGCATTCTGTCTGTTGTTTTCTTTCAGGTCCGTTCCCGGAGTTTATCCTGTTCCCGGGTTTTATCCTTTTTTCCCGGGTTTCTGCCGTTTAATTATGCTTCCGTATTTTGTCGATATACCTTCCGTCCAGCACATCCTTCAGGTACTTTCCGTACTGGTTTTTCTTCATGCTTTCATAACTCTGCAGGAGCTCTTCCTTTGATATCCAGCCGTTCTGATAAGCAAGCTCTTCCAGGCAGGCAACTTTCCGATGCTGATGTTTTTCCATGGTATAAACAAAATTGGTGGCTTCCACAAGGGATTCATGCGTGCCGGTATCCAGCCAGGTAAAGCCCTGTCCAAGTAGTTTTACCTCCAGTTCACCCTTCTCCAGATAGATACGGTTCAGATCGGTAATCTCCAGTTCTCCTCTTGCGGAAGGCTTCAGGTTCCTCGCATATTCCACCACGCGGTTATCATAAAAATAAAGTCCCGTTACACAATAATTGCTCTTGGGATGCACCGGCTTTTCTTCAATGGAAATGGCCTTCCCTTCGGAATTGAATTCCACAATGCCAAACCGTTCCGGATCATCCACATAATAGCCGAACACGGTAGCTCCTGTTTTCCGCCCGGCTGCATCCAGAAGATTCTGTCTCAAGCCGTGTCCGTGGAAAATATTGTCACCGAGGATCATGGCAACATGATCCGTGCCGATGAAGTCCGCCCCCAGAATAAACGCCTGCGCCAGTCCGTCAGGACTTGGCTGCACCTTATAGGAAAGTTCCAGACCGAACGCATGACCGTCCCCGAACAGTTCTTCAAAACGCGGCGTATCTTCCGGCGTGGAAATGATCAGGATATCACGTATCCCGGCCATCATGAGCACCGACATGGGATAATAGATCATCGGCTTGTCGTAGATGGGAAGCAACTGTTTGGAAGTCACCTTGGTCAGCGGATAAAGTCTGGTTCCGCTGCCGCCTGCAAGAATAATACCCTTCATAATTGTATCGGTCTCCCTTCCTGAATGAACTTTCTTAATCCGCAGCTTTCGCTGATATTTCGGAATCTGCCTATTCTTTTGTTTCCATATCCTGCCCCTGTTTCTGTCCCTGCTTCTGTCCCTGCTTCTGTCCCTGTTTCTGTCCCTGCTTCTGTTTCTGTTCCTGTTTCTTCCCCTGTTTCTGTTCCTGTTTCTGTCCCTGTTTCTGTCCCTGTCCCTGTTCCTGCCCCTGTTTCTGTTCCTGTCCCTGTTCCTGTTTCTGTCCCTGTTTCTGTTCCTGCTTCTGTCCCTGTCCCTGTTCCTGTCCCTGTCCCTGTTTCTGTCCCTGTTCCTGTTTACGTTCCCGCATCCGTTCCTGTTTTCGAAGCCGATGCTGTAGTTTCCGTCGTTTTCCCGTCCCACACACTCGTTTCCGAAACCGGCTTTCCATCCTGATCTGCTTCATAGCAGTACAGAATGGTCCTTGCGTTCTGATATTCGTAGGAACAGGTCACGAACGCAAACAGCTGGTCAAAACCACCCGCAGGAATCTCCCGGAACGTGCAGTCTTTGGTCATAAGATCCACATAAGCATCGAACTCTGTTCTGTCCGCAAATACGGTTTTCCGGCGTTCTGCTGCCGCATCCGTATAGGCGCAGGAAAAGGTTCGCAGACGGTAGGTTTTCTCCGGCGTGTAAAGGTAAAGCGTGCGGTGTTCCTTGAAATAGTCCTCTTCCTTAAACTTCGCAAGTCCGGCGAACATGGTCCCGTTCTTCATATGATGTCCGTAAATCAGGTTCTGTACCGAACTGAAGTCTGGTTTATCCGCGCCGTCCAGAAATACTCCTTCATAGGACGTTTTCTGATCGATATCTCTGTGTAAATAATAATCATTGTCGTTTTTCTTCCACATAACGGGATAACTGATCTCCGGATCTGTCCCCGGTATGTACAGCCATGCCGCCACATCCGAATTCCGTTCTTTCAGGGCCGTGAAATCAATCTTTTTCAGGAAATCCGCTTCCGCTGTTTGGGCCGGTTCCGATGCAGTCGTTTCCGGTGCTGTTGTTTCCGCCTCCGTGGCAATGACAGCCGTTGTTTCCGGCGCAGGCGTCTCTGTCATATCCGCATATTTTCTCGAATTTGTATAGCGTTCCGCGAATTTCAGTCCGCACACCACCGCAAGAACAACAACCAGGAGGATCAGAACTACCGTCCGTCTCCTGGCCGCTGTATTTTCTTTTTCTTTTTTGGGGTTTTCTTCCTTATTTTCGCTTCCGCTGCTCACGCGCCGCCCGTCCTGTTTTCCTGCCTTTTCGCATAATTATGGGTATTTTAACACCATTTGGTCTTTACTTCCACATATTTCTTAACAAGCCAGCCCCCCGATTCCGGAAGTTTTCCTTCTATTTTTCCGCCCTCCAGCGCTCTCAGGTGATCCGTTACGGTATTAAAGCCGGAAGCACGGGAAAATGCCGTTCCGCCCGAAAAATGCGCATTGCATTCCAGAAAATAATAATCTCCTTCCTCCGTTCGGATAAATTCCATGTTTACGCATCCCAAAACGTTCAGTCTGCCGGCAATTGCCCTGCAGATCTCTTCCAGACCGGCATCCCGGAAAACATGCACCGAAAGTCCGGCTCCGTTCAGCGTTCTTAAAAGTTCCTCTCTCGGAAGGACCGCGCAGTTTCCAAAGCCATCCCTTACCACATCCGCCGTCACAATATTTCCCCGAATAACAGGCTGTACCATATAATCGGTTTTTTCCTTATTCCGCGCGGCAATTGCTGCTGCCGCAAGGTTCCATTCTTCCGGGCTGCTTACCCGATACATTCCTTCACTGCTTCTCCCGTCCACAGGTTTCAGGATCACAGGAAAATCAAAGGGAGAAGAACCTTCCCCGCAGAACGATGCGGAAGGAATGGTCTTAAAATGGCTTTTTTTCTCCTTCTGAACCTCCTGAACCGCCGCCGCGCATTGCATCTTGTCCCGAAAAAGGAAAACCGATTTTTCGGAAGAAAGAAGAAGCTTTGCCGGAAGAATAAGCTCCCGGTTTCCGTTCAGCACATCTATTTCCGCATCCGTAAGCGGGATCACAAAGGATACCTCCTCGTCCCGAATGATTTTTCGCAGTGCATCCATATAGGATGTTCCTGCATCCGCACGCGGGATCTGATAAAAGCCTTCCACTTCATTTCCTTCCGAAAGCCACTCTTTCGGATAGATATCCGTTCCTATGACCCGAAGGCCGTATTCCCTGCATCCTTTTATGACTGCATCGGCCGAAAAAGAACCGATTGCCGTGACCAGGACCGTTTTCATCCATTTCCCTCATTTCCGTTTCAGCATTATTGTAATTTCTCTGAAAATATCTTATCACATTATTTGCTTGACTGTGCTATAATAATTTTGTAAATTGTAACTATGTAACCATACTGCATCAAAATAAAAATCTATGAATAAACGGAGATCTTTCATATGACAACGACATCGGCAGGGAAAAAACCGGAAATCTATGTAACAATGCTGGGAGATTTTTCTGTTACAATGGATGGGCTCTCGATCAGCGATCACGACTGTCAATCCAAGAAACCATGGATCATTCTCGAATATCTGATCGCCTTCCGGAAACGGAACATTTCCAACGACGAACTGATCAATCTGATTTGGGCAGGAGACCGTTCCCGCAATCCGCAGGGCGCCCTGAAGACCCTTGTATTCCGTTCCCGTCAGCTTCTGGATCCGCTTGAGTTTCCGTCGCAGCATCTCCTTCTTCAGAAAAACGGATCCTATGCCTGGAACACAGACATTTCCACCGTAGTCGATCTGGATCTCTTTGATGAGCTTGCAAACAGGATCCTTGATACCAGAAACAGTTACAATACGCCGGAAGGACTGCTTTCCGACTGTCTCAAAGCGCTGGATATGTATAAGGGGGATTTCCTGAACAGACTGCATTACGAACCTTGGGTTATTCCGACCAGCGCCTACTATCATTCCCGTTATCAGCAGGTTTTGTATAAAACACTGGAGATCCTGAATCAGAAGGAAGATCACGGCAAGATCATTGAGCTTTGCGAAAAGGCCGTACAGATAGAACCGTACGATGAAGAGATCCACTATAATCTGATCCTCTCCTATTACCAGAGCGGCAACCAGAAAAAGGCGCTGGATCATTATTCGGAAACCACACAGCTCTTCTACAAACAGTTCTCCGTTACCCCGAGCGAACGGTTCAAGGACCTCTATAAAAAAATACAGAACACCGAACACGGCATAGACATGGATCTGGCTGTTGTAAAGGATCGTCTGCAGGAAGAGACTACGCACAGCGGTGCTTTCTACTGCGAATATTCCGTATTCAAGGATATCTATCAGCTGGAAGTCCGTTCCATTGAACGGACAGGAGATTCCATTTTCCTGTGCATGATCTCCCTTTCGGATTCGCAGGGAGAACCTTTCAAGCCATCGGTCATGATCAAGGCAATGGAGGAACTCGGATATGCCATCCGTGCTTCTCTCCGGAGGGGGGATGTTTATGCCCGCTTTTCCATAAGTCAGTACCTTTTCCTTCTGCCTACCCCGACCTATGAAAATGCAGAAGCGGTCATGAAAAGGATCCTTCAGACCTTCAAACACGGCTATACCAAAAAAGATATGAATGTCTACTCCTCCATTCTTTCGCTTCCCCGGCAGGAAGAACCGGAGCAAAAGAAATAGAGCAGGTTACAGATTTTACCTGTTAAAAAATGTGCCCTTGGGAACGTAAATACAAAAATAACGCGGAACCGTTTTTGGCGGTTCCGCGTTTTGGTTTTAATAGGAAAATGCTTCAGGACTTGTCGAGAGAACTTACATATGTAACCCCGCTTGAGCTTTCGGTCCCTGTAATTACAATATTAGTATACGATGTGACATCTCCTGTCCAAGTGAATACTACATAGCCTGTGTCAGCGGTATACGTTGTAACTTCCAGTGTTCCACCAGCTGCACTGCCGCCAAGCATCTCCGTTGCTTTCGATGCAAGTTCTGTTGCAGTCAGTGTTCCAGTGTTCATCGCTTCAACAGCTTTAATTGCGGTATAACAGCTTCTTGCATTTGCTTTTGCCACCTGGCTTGCGGACTGTTTCTTTAATCCGGTATATGCCGGTACTGCCAGTGCCATCAGAATAGCCAGAATAGCGATAACCACAATCAGCTCGATCAGAGTGAAACCTTTTTTATTTTCTTTCATCATTTTTTTCAGTTTTGCGTACATAGCGTTTCTCCCTTGCCTCTTGGGCATTATATTTTGCGTTTGATACTCTGTCTATACACCCGTATATCACTCTAATCGTTTATACCCTTGATTCTTTCTCCAACGTGTTCTTCTCTGAGAACGGATTCAATATAACATATATAACTGAACTTGTAAAGTATTTTTTGTAATTTGTAACTATTATTTTTAAATGCCCACCTTTCAGCAGCTTTTCGCCGTATTTTTTCAATCGCTATTTTCCTAAATCCCCCCTGATCCGGCCGGACAGGCATCCCATCCGCCTGACCGGGTTTCTTTTTTCAGTCTGTTATTGCGGCATTGTAGACCGAAAGTACTGCGCTGTAGTTTTTCTTAATAGTATCCGTCTGCCCGGGCGTTTCTGTCCAGCCGTTTTTATGGTTTGTGGGATCGGAAAAGATCAAAGCGTTGTTTACCGTAATCATTTTAACGGTTGCCGCCGTATAGGTCTGCTGATACGGATTGTAACGGATCAGCCTTACTTGATCTCCTGCCTTACATTTTGAAACATCCACGTCCGTCCAGAAAACCGCATACACATCCTGGTTGTCTCTATATTCATTGATAACCGCCCAGCTCTTGATATTGGATCTTGCAAAACCTGAAATATTTTTTTCAAAGTAGCTCTGGAGCTTCGTGGTCAGGTCTGACGACACCCAGGAGGTTACAAATGCCCCTTTGTTCTGGGAGCCGGACATACTTTTCGGCATTAGCGCGGCCAGACTATACTGCAGCGAACTCGAACTGTCTGCGGCTCCGGCACTCAGCGCTCCGGTTCCGGGCGTAATGCCATAAAGGGATGTCCAGACATAATTTCCCGTAAAGGAACGTTCCGCTGCCGTACTGGTAAATACCGCGGTAAGGTACGTTCCTCTGTTTTCATGATCCACCGTATAGCTTGTATTCGCTGCGCCGGAAATGGCAGTAAGGCTTCCGCCGTCAGCATTTGAATAATACCACTGATAGCTGCCGGCTGTGCTGATGCTCCCCCCGTTTTCCGCTTCCCCGCTGCTCAAGGCTGCTTCCGCAGTCAGGACGTCTCCCACCATTGCACGCGATGCGGCTTCTCCGCTGCTGTTTTTAATTGTCACCTCGAACGCAATTGCTGTGGTCGGGGCTGCCGTTGTAGTCGGTGTCACTGTGGTCGGGGCTTCGGTCGTTGTAGTCGGCGCCTGTGTTGTGGTCGTCTCTTTGGTTGTCGTTTCCGAATCGGTCGTGCTTGTTTCCGTAGAAGCGGATTCCGTCGTGCTGCCCTGTCCCGTACCGCCGGATCCGTCCGTTACGGATTCTCCGCTTTCATTCACCGCGCCGGTGGATTCCGCTGCCCCTGCGCCGGATGCCTTCAGGTGATAGGTAATGCCGTCCTTCCTGTACCAGATATCGTAATCCGCAATATCCGTTTTTCCGACCTCTTCCGCTGTCTGTGCGGAATAGACCAGATAGGTTTCGTTCCCGGAAAGCCGATTGGATGCCAGTACCGCTGTAACATCATCTGCTGCATATCCCCAGTCGGAAGTTACAAGGCCTCCGCTCCGCATTTTCAGGACTGCGTTTGCATCATTGTATCCGGTGACCGTCCGCGCATAAAGATATGCATCCTGTAATTGTTTCAGTTCCTTTTTTGCGGAATATACCGTAACCCTGCTTCTCATTCCCGAAAAAGAAGCCACGGATGCTGCAATCAGCATGCCGAGGATGGAAAGAACCGCCACAAGTTCGATCAGAGTAAAACCTCTCCGGAATTCAATTTTTTTCATAATCCCCTCATTGTTTAACTTTCCCCAAACGCCTTTTATTCTTTATTTTCTATCTCCCGTATTCCTTATCTCCCATATTTCTTATCTTCCGCATTCCTTATCTTCCGCATTCCTTATCTCCTGCATTTCTTATCCCCTGCATTTCTTATCTTCCGCATTTCTTATCTTCCGCATTCCTTATCTTCCGCATTCATTCCTTATCTTCCGCCGCAGAAACGGTTCAGTTCCGTTTCCCTGACACAGTGCGCAACGGCTTCTTCCTTTGTGATCTCTCCCGCCCTGACCAGTTCGCCCAGAGAATTATCCAGAAGGGTCATGCCGCCGGATCGTCCCGTCTGTATGGAGGAATCGATCTGGAATGTCTTGCCTTCCCGGATCTGATTGGCTATGCCGTCATTTACCAGCATGATTTCAAACGCGGCTCTTCTTCCCCCGCTGATTTTTTTTACCAGTGTCTGCGTAATGACTGCCTTCAGCACCCCGGCAAGCTGGATGCGGATCTGGTTCTGCTGATGCGGCGGGAACACGTCTATGATACGGTCAATGGTCCTTGCAGCACCCGTGGTATGAAGCGTGGAGAACACAAGATGTCCGGTCTCCGCCGCGGTCAGGGCCGCGCTGATGGTCTCCAGATCTCTCATTTCTCCGACCAGGATGATATCCGGATCTTCCCGGAGTGCGGAACGCAGGGCCGCGGCAAAATTGCTCACATCCCTCCCCACTTCCCTCTGATCCACAAGACAATGATCCGGCTCCTGCACATACTCGATCGGATCTTCCACCGTGATGATGTGGTCGCTCCGATGTTTATTCGCATAATCCACCATGGAAGCAAGCGTTGTGGATTTTCCGCTTCCGGTAGGCCCCGTCACCAGAACAAGTCCTCTCGGCAGCATGACCAGGCCTTTTAAAGCTTCCGGCAGATGCAGTTCCTCCATGGTCGGAATGTGATCGGACAGGAGCCGCATGACGCAGCCTATCCTGTCTCTCTGATGAAACAGATTCACACGGCAGCGGTCCCCGGATGCGGATTCCACCGCGAAGTCCGCATCGACCCCGTTTTCAAATTTCTCCCGCATGGATTCCGGAAGCAGATTCAAAAGCTCCCCGTTGAAATCAGCGAGCCTGTATCCGTCCGGCATTTCCCGGATGTCTCCGTCTATCCGCATGGCGAGCGGTTTCCCGTACACAAAATGAAGGTCGGACGCATTCATCTTCCGCGCTTCTGAAATCATCTCCGCAATGGTCATGGACATTTTTCTATCCTCCGTTTCTTTTTCGGAACAAAACGATTTCAGTCGTCTACGGAATAAACGACACGTTCCATTTCCTCTATGCCGGTTTCTCCCCGGCGCACCATATCCAGGACATTGTCCTTCAAAAACCGGTTTCCCTTGCTGCGTTCATAGTTCCGCATATCGTAGACGGATTTTCCGTCGGTGATCATGTTCCGCAGTGTTCCGTCCAGGTGAATGCATTCATAAATAGGCCTCCGTCCGGAGTAGCCCGTGTTATTGCAGTGCGGGCATCCGACCGGGTGATAGGTCGCCTGAATATCTTCCGCTCCTTTCCCGAGCGATGCCTTTTCCCGTTCGCTGACCGGACGCTGCTCTCTGCAGTTCGGGCAGAGTTTTTTCACAAGACGCTGTGCAATAACACCGGAGAGCGATGCCGCCACCATGTACGGCGGGATTCCCATATCGATCAGACGCGCTATGGAAGAAACCGTATCGTTCGTGTGTAGGGTTGACAATACCAGATGTCCCGTAATGGCGGCTCTCATGCCGAGCTGCGCCGTTTCCTCATCCCGCATTTCACCGACCATGATGATATCCGGATCCTGACGGAGAATGGAGCGGAGCGCGCTTGCAAAGGTCATCCCTGCCTTATTGTTTACCTGTACCTGGTTGATGCCGTCTATCCGCTGCTCTACCGGGTCCTCGACCGTCACAATATTGACCGCTTTCTTCGAGAGCAGATTCAGCGTCGCATAAAGCGTTGTGGTCTTGCCGCTTCCGGTCGGTCCCGTAACCAGAATAATGCCGTTGGGCGACCTGACCATGGCATCGTAATGTTCCTTGGTATTTTCATCCATGCCCAGACGGTTTAAGTCCATGAGTTCCGGATGCGCGGTATTGCCGAGAAGCCGGAGCACGATCTTTTCCCCGTAGATCGTGGGCAGAGAGGAAACACGGATATCGATTTCAAAATTTGCGCTGGTAAAATGGATCTTGCCGTCCTGCGGTACTCTTTTTTCCGCAATATTCATGTCGCTCAGGATTTTGATCCGTGTGACCACCGCATTGTAAACCGCTTTTTTCATGGTGGTGTGATGCACCAGATCGCCGTTTACACGAAACCGGATTTCCAGAGAGTTTTTGCCCGGTTCAAAATGAATATCGCTTGCTCCCACGGTCGCAGCCTGAATGATCAGAATATTGATCATCTTGGCAAGAGCGGAGCTTTCCACCCTCTCGTCCATGTCCGTCAGGTTCATATCTGTCTGGGTGTCATTGTACTCGCTGTTTAAATCCCTTGCCGCGGAGTCCGCTTCCGTCTTGCTGTAGGCCTGTTCGATCGTGCGTTCCAGCATGCTTTTTGTAGAGACAACGATTTCGACATTGTAGCCCGTTATGGAACGGACTTCCTCTACGGTATAGTATTCCAGAGGATCGCTGGTCGCTACGATCAGCGCATCGTTCCGAAAACCTATCGGAAGAATAAGACGGTGTCTTGCAAAATTCGCATCGACCATGGAAACTGCCTTGGGATCGATCTGATAATTATCGAGATTGACATAGGGAATATTCAATTGTTCCGCAAGGCACTGGGAAATCTGTTCCTCCCTGACATAGGAAAGTTCCACCAGAACATCCCCAAGCCTTTTTCCGGTTGATTTTTTCTGATATTCAATGGCACGGGCAAGCTGCTTGTCATCGATCAGTCCCTTCTCCAGAAGCACCTGTCCTATCTGTACATTTTTTCCTGCCATATTTTCCGTCTCCCTTTTTCCGTCTTTTTTTCGTATGCTATAATGTCTCTGTATCTTTTGTTGATTTACCGGTATTGCCGAGGTATAAAATGATGTGGTCACCAAAAGTAATATCACGGATTGCACGGAGGTATTTATGGGACTGCTTTTGCTTTTCCGCTTTTTTTTCTTTTTTATTTTCGGACTCTGTATCGGAAGCTTTTTAAATGTGGCAGTCTGGCGGCTTCCCCTGAAACTTCCCATTGCACACGGCGCGCGCTCCATGTGTCCGAAGTGCGGTCATGAACTGCATGCCCTTGATCTGGTTCCCGTTTTCAGTTTTCTTTTTCTGAAAGGAAAATGCCGTTACTGCGGTGCTCCCATTTCCGCCCGCTACCCCGGTGTGGAACTTCTGACCGGTATCCTGTTCGGTCTGTCCGCTCTGAAATTTGATTTCAGCCTGTATGCCGTACTTCTTTGTGTTTTCTTTTCCATGCTGATCGTTGCCTCTTTTATTGATATCGATCACACCTGGATTCCCGACCGTGTTCCTGCAGTGATCCTGATCCTTGCCGTGTGGTCCTGGTTCTGCGGTCCGTCCGTTTCCCTGACGGAACGGCTGATCGGCGGCCTGGGAGTCGGACTCTTTATGCTTCTTCTGTCCCTCTTTACCGGCGGGGGCATAGGTCTCGGGGATGTAAAGCTCATGGCTTCCTCCGGTCTGCTCCTCGGCTGGAAGCTTATTGTTCCCGCATTCTTTCTCGCCTATATTTTTGCACTTCTTTTCTGGCTCCCTTCCATTGTAAAAAAGAAGGTCAGGGCACATTCCGAAGTATGCATGGGGCCTTTCTTTTCCGCCGCGCTGGTATTGATGTCGCTGGTCGGAAACGAGATGATCACATGGTATCTGGGGCTGTTCTGAACGCCGCCGGAATGTTTCCGTTCTGTCTTGCCATGCAGGATATCTTTGCTTCCTGCAAAACCCTGTAATTTATTTTTCTGCCTGCTTTCCGGGAGACTCCTGTAAGTCCGTATCTCTGTCTGTTTTCTTCGGCTTTTGTGATCCTGTTTGTTTTCTTTGGCTCCTGTGATCCCGTTTGCTTTCTTCGGCTTTTGTGATCCCGTTTGCTTTCTTCGTCTTTTGTGATCCCGTTTGTTTTCTTCGGCTCCTGTGATCCCGTTTGTTTTCTGCGGCTTTTGTGATCCTGTTTGTTTTCTTTGGCTCCTGTGATCCCGTTTGCTTTCTTCGTCTTTTGTGATCCCGTTTGCTTTCTGCGGCTTTTGTGATCCTGTTTGCTTTCTTCGTCTTTTGTGATCCTGTTTTTGTTTGCCTTCCCCGGTTCCTATGACTCCGCCCCGGCGGCAGTCGGGACACTTACATTCTGACAGCGGATATTTTCCGTAACGGTATAAAGTACGGTCCCTGCTGCAGCGGAGCCCTCTTCCGTTCCCGCATCCGTATTGCCGTCATTTTTTCTCGCCGTAACGGTTACCTTCACCACGGCCGGTGTATTTCCGTCTACAGCATCCGTAAGATCAAACCGGATACTGACAGTACGTCCTTCCCCTGAAAGCTGGGGCAAAACTTTTTTCACTTCATCCTCGCTGTTTATCTGTGTTTCAACTTCCGTAACGGATGCTTTTTCATTTCCTTCCGAATCCGAAGGAGCGGTATAGGTCACCCGTTTAAAGGTGATAGAATCCACGCCGTCTGTATCCGTAACGGCAGCCGGTCCAGCTTCAAAACTCAATCCGTCGTGGATGTCCTGCCGAACCGCATTCATGACCGCGGCACATTCCGTTTTTGCTTTTTCCTGTTCATCCGACGCACTGTAGATCCGGATCTGCGGGCCGAGAAAGGTACTCAGGAACAGGCCTACGATCGCAGAGATCGCAAGCGTGATCATGAGTTCCATTAAAGTAAAACCTTTCTTTCCCACTCTGAGCATCCTTCCCGGATTTTCCTGTATATCCGTCTGCAATCACTTTCCAAAAGGTATGGCTTATCAATGCATGTTTTTTCTTTATATTTTAATTCGGCGTAAGCTCGCCGGCGCTGTAATATCCGTAGGCGGCATTGGAATCCGCCGTATCTTTCCCTTTTAAGCTGTATCCGTACAGAGTAATCTTCTCTCCGGAGGAATCCCCGATTACGCCGTTGGCCTGCCCCATGTTGACAGATACTTCTTCTCCGGCTTTTTCCGTTTCCATATCGGAAGGGATCTTGGCCTGCATGCTTTCCAGGTTGGAAATATTGACGGAATTCGCCTTGTCATACGCATGCACTTTCCGGTTGATATTCATGGCCCCTGTTGTCACATACATAAAGCCCAATGTCAGAGCCGCAAGAATGGCGAGACAGATCACGGTCTCGATCAGAGTAAAACCTTTTTTATTTTTCAGACTGTCGTTTGCTTTCCTGTTCATGCTTCTTTTCCGCTTTCAGACAGGTTCTCCGTTTTGTTACGGTCACTGTACATTTTTGTCTGCTGTGTATCCGGATCCTGTATCCTATCTTCCCGGTCAGTCCGATCTTTTTCAGTCTCTCCGGCTTTTATCCGATCCCGTTCATTTTCCGATATCGTAGAAACTGACCGCCTTGAATCCGGAAATGGAAGAGGGATCCGTGGGGGTAACCACCGGGAGAACTTCCGTGGCACCGCCTGTTCCGCCTCCCGTGGATGCATTTTCTCCGATTGCACTGCCACTACCGGAATAGGAAAAAGTAAGGTCTCCTTTTACAAAAATGGTTCCCTTTACAGTTCCTCCCACTGTGAACGGGCCTCCGGATACAACATTTCCGCCGATTGCTTCCCCCTGGTATCCCATGGCAAAGGATCCTCCTTTAAGCGTATAAACATTGCCCCCAAAGTTTCCGCCCGTTCCGGAAAATGTGTCACAATATACATTTCCGGAAATGGTATTTTCACTGCCGGCTGTGGTCAGCGTTCCGCTTGTATAAATATTTCCCTTGATAAGGGTCCCGTTTTGAATCTGCACTTTTCCATCCGCATAAAGATTTTCATCTATTTCCGTCACATTTGTCTGAATGGCATAACCCGTTCCGGTTCCTGCATCCCTACAATATATATTATTGGCAAATAAATCATTGCTGTTTCCGCCGGCTGAAATTGCTCCCTGAGAAACAAAATCTCCGGAAAACTTATCGGTATCTTTGTTTTTAGCCGGCAGGCTGACTGCACCGGTCAGTATGGTCAGACCCGGAATGGTGTCGGCCGATGTTTCGCCGGGATTCCTGGCAAGAAAAAATATGCATCTGCCTTTGGAGGTACCGGTACACCCGACTGCATAGGCCGGAACTCCTGTTTTTGAAAAAGCGTCTGAAAGTGATGTTTTGCTGTAATCTCCGGCAATCCTTTTCACATATAAAGTTTCCGCATTCCAGCTTGCCTTTGCTCCGTCTATATATTTTGCCGTAACCGTTCCGTTGACATAGGCTATGTCTGTAATCGCGGTACCGCCTACCTGGACGGTTCCGTTCGGCATATAGATCTGGCCGTTCAATACGCTGTTCGGACTCAGCTTCACGATCTGCCCGGAGGCGTTGCCGTTTGCAACAATGAGAAGACGGGATTCCTTGCCGGTATCGCCTATGGTATCGCCTAACGTTACCGTTTTCCCCGCATCGACAAGAAGGAACAGTCTCCCGGATCCGTTAAGCGTCAGACTGTTCAGGGTCAGGTCTGAACTGACCTCGTAATATTTATCCGTGGAAACATCCACTGTCCCGCTGAGTGTTGTGAGACGCTCCGGCGTGCTGTTAAATGAAAATGCGGTATTGACGACCGCACCGTCCAGAACATCAGGATCCATGCCTTTTTCTTTTGCCGCAGCATAAGCTGTTTTAATCTGCGGATTAGAAAAAGTCGGAGCGGAAACCTCTGCTCCCGCTGAATAAGGATTCGGTGTATTCGTCAGACCGGATGCAGCAATGGTTCCCCCTGCAAGAAAACCTCCTACCGTACAGCCCCATCCGGCAGTAACAGAACCGCATGCTGAAATAACTCCTTTTTTGAGACTGCCATCCGGCTGGACCTCCCCTACAATATTTCCGCCACCCAGTTTGACATTCCCGCCGGCATAAATGTTGCCGGTAACTTTGGCGCCCCATGCCAGTTCCACATCTCCGCCGGCTTTCACATCCCCCATGATCGTATAGTTCCCGGTAATCAACACATTCCCCGTTGCTTCGATTATGGCTCCGCTGCTGCCTTCTTCCCAGGAACCCGGATCCGTTACGGTCGGCTTGTTTACCGTTCCGTCTGAAGTACCGCTTCCGCTGCCGGAAGCATAGAGCGCCGTCAGTTTGGATCCGATGGACACATTGCTCAGGAGCTTACCGGTGTCATTTTTATCAAACCGTTTTACATTGACAGAGACCTCAATTTCATCATTGATCGTTGCAAGCTGTGTCGTAGTGGTACTGCCGCTCAGCGTCTTGCTGAATTCGGGAATGTATTTTATGGCAGCCGTGATCTGCAGATTTTCTCCCGTAGCCGGATCTGTGGTTACAGTGACCGGTTCCTGGCCGGATCCCTTCCCGTATGTCGGTTCCACCGGGGTAAAACCGTTGTCGGTTCCGTCCCATGTATTTTTCAAATATGTTTTATAATCGGTAAAATTTGTTTTTGCGTAATTCTTTTTAAGCGTATCCAGTGTATGTGCCGGATCGTTGGAATAATAGGCCTGTACATAGTAGGGGATCGGTTCCGGCGGTGTACTTGACGGCGCATTTTTGGGGCTGTCCGCATGCGACGGATTATTGTTGTAATTATCGACTCTCAGGCATGCCGCTTCATAATCTGCCAGATTCTGCAGGTAATATTTATATCCCTGTGTTACGTCCGCTGCAATGCCTGTTACCAGTCCGTTCTTCCCATTCTGAATATTATCTACGATGGACTGCCGGATGCTGTTCGCGGTGATGTAATCATTTTGATAATTGTTCTGGACCGCAGCGGTTTTTGCACTGTTCAGAGACATCGCAGAATAGGCCGCTGCAAAAATACCGAGCAGGACCAGAAGGACAATCACATATATGAAATTGGATCCCCGCCTACCGCGCATATGCCCCCCCGCTCCGTTCTATTCGTTCATAAAGAAAAACCGGACTGTAATCACAGAGGTCCACGTTCCTTCTGCTGCCGTTGTTGAAGTACTTTTCTGCATGGAGAAAGAAGAAACATACTGGCTTTTTCCTGCCGTGTTGATCTGGTTGACAAGGCTTACCATTGCGTCCTTTGTTCCCTCCGCATTGACCGTACAGTCATAGTAGGAAAGGGTCACTTTTGCACTCTGACTTTCGTCACCTGCCGCAGTGCTTTCTCCGGCCGCTGTACTTTCTTTGCCCGCTGTACTTTCTTTGGCCGCCGCAGTTTCTTTGACCGCCGCAGTTTCTTCTCCCGCTGCCGCAGCAAGTGCCGCTCCGTAGGATTCCGAATAACCGGAAGCCGACGTGTTCTTTTTCTCTGTCTCCGCAGAGTTCTCCGCGGAAGCGGCACTCTCATTTAGTATTCCGTTAAAATTGCCGGAAGCCTGATATCCATTCACTTCCGCATGATCCGTTCTCTGCATGGCAAGAGACTTTATTGTTACTCCGTTATCTCCCGCCGCTTTCTGCATATACCGGTCTGCATCCACATCCTGCAGATTCGAATAAAAGAATTCCTGTGCGGAAGCACTCCGTGCTTTTTCCGCATCCAGTTTTTCATCCTGTCCCTTTAAGGCTGCCAGCATGGTCTGCAGCTGCTGTTTCTGCGTTTCAGCACTTTGCAGATTTACCTCTGCTGTACTTTTTCTTTCCAATGCAGGCGTAAGGAAATACCGAACGCCGACAAAGAGCAGCAGAATGACCACCAGAACGGTCAGCAGAATTTTTTCGCGATTGGACAATTGTTTCATCGTGCCGCCCCGCTTTCCGCTGCCGCCGAACCGGCTGCCGTTGTCTCATCAGGCTTTGTTTCCGATGCTGTAATGGCTTCCGGCGCAGATCCTGTCTGCGTTTTCGCCGTACTGTTGTCCGGACTTTCCACCAGCCTTCCGTCTCCGGATTCCGTCCTCACAAGACAGGATGCCTGAAACTGATACCCTTCTGCAGCCTTCCATTCTGTATACCCGGCGCCCAGAAAAACTTCTTTTCCCCGCACTTTCTCAATATAATCCGGAACTTCCTTTGCACTGCGGCAGATAAAATTCGCGCCCAGGAATCCGTCATCCGTATAACTCATCTGCTGCAGTTCCATATCGGAAGGAGCAGGAGAAATCAGAGCATCATACGTTTTTCGCATGAACAGCGGGCGCTCCCGTACCACTGCGACCTTTTTGCTGTAAAGATCGTTCTTTGCCTTCAGCGCCTTGCACTCGCTCTGTACGCCGAGCAGTCTTTCGTACTCCTTTGCATCTTCCGAATTGGCAACATAATCCTGGATTACCGCTGTCTGCATGTTCAGATGATCTGCATCCATTTCCGCCTTAACGGAAACTCCTGCAACAGCAATAATCCCAACCCCCAGCACGGAAGCTGCCGTCACCATCGGAACACTCTTTACAGTTCTGGCCTTTTTGATCCGCTGCAGATATATTTCGTAAAAATCATAATCATTTTTCTGCGGGATCAGCGCTCCCGCGGAGCCGACATAATCTTTTTCCTTAAGAGCCTTTTTTTCCCGAATGTATTCCTCCGGATCAAATTGAATGCAGTTCAGTTCACCCGGCCGGATTTCCTCCATCGCCTGCCCCAAATCCGCGGAAAGCTTCTGTATGTCCGGATAGGTGCCGGATATGAGGACCAGTTTTACATTCCCGGAAAGATGCCGTGCGGAATTGAACTGGATCATCTTATTGATCTGGTCCGCCATTTCGGAAACAAGGACCTCCGGATTTTTCTCAAAGTTTTTATAGGAAAGCGACATGGATCTGGAAAGAATGCACTGTCCGCCGCCAATCAGTTCCATGACAATATACATGCCGTATATTTCCACGGAAATCATACCGTCCGGCTTCGGATATTTCAGCCTGACCAGTTTCGTTTTGCAATTCGGTCTGGTCTGAATGGATTTGCATTTGATCCCGCTTTCTGCAAGAACGGATATTCCGTCCCTTATGGTATCTTTCAGGATGGCATTCACAATACACCGGCAGGTCTTTTTCTGATCGTCCCTTTCCAGAACCGCATAGTCCGACACATATTCCCCGACACCGGTATTGTCCAGCATCAGCTCATTCATCACGATTTTACGTTCCTGCTTCTTTGTCCTGCCCTGCGGCACCGTGATCTCCCGGTACAGAGAACTGCGCCCGGAAAGGATCAGTGTCACGGTTTTCCCGTGAAGTTTATTCCGTTTTCCAAGAGCGCTCAGTGCTTCCTTCAGACCGGCTGTTTTTTCGTTTTCCGAAAGATTCCGTCTGACGGGCTCACTGTCATAACCGGAAACCACGACTTTGTTTTTCCGGAATGTTCCCTTGAACCAGATAACCTTGCTGTGTTCAAAACTGATAATATGCTCCATACGGGATACCCCTTTGCCCTGTTTTCAAAGCTGCGTTTATTCTTACATGATGATGTGACCGCCAAAAGTAATATCACGGACTGCTCCCGCAGGCCTGCGTGGGAAACGGACTTTTGGCACTGATATCACATGATCTGCTGATACATGCCGAAGATCGGAAGCATAATTGCCAGAACAATAAAACCGATGATGCCGCCGAAGATAATAATCATCAGGGGATCTATCAGCGCGATCAGCTGATTCAGCGCACCATCCGCTTCTTTTTTAAAATAGGCCCCGGTTTTCCGAAGCATTTCATCCAGCGAACCGGACTCTTCCCCCACACGGACCATGGTAACAAGCATCCGGTCAAAAACTTCCGTGTTATCCAGACTTTCCGCCAGCGTCTGTCCCTGCCTTAAACAATCCGCTACATTTTTCAGGCGGTCCTCCACATAATCATTGTTCATGACCCTGGTGGAAATATCGATGCATTCCAGAATACTGATTCCGCTGGAATAAAGGATGCCGAACGTACTCGCGAAACGGCTTGTCAGTACCGTACGGATCAGCTTTCCCATTCCGAAAATGGGATTCTTCATGTGATTCCTTCTTACCGCTATCCGATAACTTTTCACCGTATTGAGCCAGGAAAAAAGCAATGCCAGTATCAGCGCCGCCGTAAGGAGTATCCCCCATTTATGGATCAGAAAATCGCTGAGACCCATCAGCATTTTTGTGGGCAGCGGAAGGGGAGTGTCTCCGTACATGCCGATAAAGGACGGAAGTATTTTGGTAAGCATCAGTACAACCACAACAACGGTAACCAGGGCAAGAATGATCGGATAGGTCAGCGCGCTTTTTATTTTCTTATGCATTTCTTCTTCCGTTGCATAATGCTCCGCCATATTGTTCATGATGCTGTCCAGTTCGCCGGAGGCTTCTCCGGTCTCCGTCATGTAGACAAGAAGTTCCGGAAAAACTTTTCCCTGTTTTTTCATGCTCAGGGAAAGAGAGTCCCCGTCCAGAACTCCCTCGTACAAAGAAAGCGCCGCGGCTTTCAGGTTCTTGCTTAATCCTGACTGATAGAGCGTATCCAGTGACTGACTCATGCCTATCCCGGCCCCCAGCATGGCTGCCATCTGAGAACAGAATATGGAAAGCTCCCTGCTTTTTAAGGGCGGAATTTCTTTCTCGATAACATTTTTTTCCCTGAAGGAAATACAATATTTCCCGGTATTCCGAAGTTTTCGAAGCAGATCCTTTTCATTCAGCGCTTCCATGAATCCGTTTTCGGTTTTACCGTTTTCAAGCCTGGCCCGGTAACTGAACTTTGCCATGTTCTCCTCTTAAATCAATCACAGATTTTATTTTTCCCGCAGTATTTTTATTGGATTTCCTGTTGTGTTTCTGCAGGCTTTCCTGCTGTATTCTGCTGTGTTTCCGTTCTATTTTCTTTCCGTATGCATTATAGCATGGTAACCGGTGTCTGCCTATTCGATCTTGATCCAGTTTGCAGCAAGCTCTTTTTCAATGTCATTGCTGCCGAGCGCAGTAACGGTTGCTGCCGAAATTGCCGTTGAATTATAGTTCATATTTTGGGACAGGTACCAGGTTCCGTTATAGCAGATCAGAGAAGTGGGCTTATGTGTCCCGGAGCCGCTTTCCAGCGCTTCCGCATTCTCCTTCGTTGTGATGTAGGTAATAACCGCCTTACTTGTCGATGCATAATAAGGCACCAGCACGGTCGTCTGATCTGCTGCAAGAGCCTGAACAGATTTTATAACACTGGTTTTCTGGGCTTCGGTCAGGCTCTTATCCGCCGCCAGTTTTTCGACGGCTGCCGTGATCTGACTCTCTGAAAGAACTTTCCCTGCACTCAGGGTCTTCATGAATGCCTTGTTGCCTGCATCCTCCAGAAACTTTTTCATGATCTGATCGTTGTTTTCCGCCGCCCAGCCGCTCAAAGTTTCCTTCGCTTTATTGAAAGCTTCGATGAGATCTTTGACAGCTATTGCTGCCTCGGAGATTTCTGTTTCCCCGTGTTTGCTGCAGGTGACCGTAAGCGTCCCGTCATCCTTGACCTCAATGGTATAGGTCCCGCCGGAAGGACAGGCTCCGGCAGTATTGCTGAGCGTAAAAGCGGATCCGCTCCCGGAAAGAGCAGATGAAGCATACCCGCTGTCTGTTACCGCGCCTTTGACTTTCTCTTCCGCAGATTCCGTGCCTGCCGCCTCCCGGTAAAGATAAGCACGCCCTATCTGAAAGACATTCGCCGTGCAGACTGTTTTCCCGGCATTTTTCCGCAGGCCGTTGTAGGACGGAAGAGCAACCGCCATCAGAATCCCCAGGATCGCGATTACGGTGATCAGTTCAATCAGAGTAAAACCATATTGTTTTTTCAGAATATGCTTCCGGCTCATTTTTACTCTCTCTCTTTTCTCCGTCAAGTATACCTGACCGGCTTGGTTACATTTTATTTTATATTATTATCTGTATTCAGTCAATGTGTTACCTGTTTGATCGGGTAAGCTTTTTTAACCTGCTTCAGGATCCTGTCCCGCCTTTTGTGTTCTCTTCCCCTGTTCCTTTGCCGCTGTAATAATCTTCCTGTGTGATTTTTCCGCCGGGCTGTCCGGAATATCCTGATTTAACCGGCAAAAGGCCGGCGGCATACGCCGTCCGGCCTTTTGTATCTTACATCCTGTTATTCATTCTTCAATGCCTCTACAAGTTCCGTATCCTGCTGGCCTTCTGCAGCCGCTTTCTCTGCCGCGGCCCTTTCCGCCGCAAGCCGCGCTACACTTGCCGGATCCGTGGGATCCCAGGTCTGTGAACGCGGAATGACCTGGTCGATCGCGTTCTTTTCCACCGGTCCCTGATCATACTCATCCTCATAGATATGAACGCCTGTGTGCATGGGGCAGTTCATGTAGACCCAGTAGGCATCCCCTGTCAGGAGACGGATACAGCCGCCCGATGCGGCATCGTCAATGTAATTATAGGTAATGGCATCCAGTTCCAGAGACGTTCCGTAATACAGAATGGAGTGGATCAGAAAGCCGCCGTAAAACCTGCTCAGATATTTGCAGTAAATATCATCGTGCATAAATTTCACATCATACTTTGCAAAGGTTGAATAATTTCCGAGCGGCGTATCCGGTCCGCAGGTGGTATTGAATGTTTTGAAGGGTATGATGTAGCCGTTATCTCCGTCCTTCGCCATGATATACATGGTGCGCGTTCCCTTGTTGTAGTTGATCTGATAATCTCCGGTCAGCCCCATGACCGGTTCCAGATCCGTGGCCAGCGTTCCGTCGTCATTAAAATAATATTTATATCCGTCTATATACTGCCAGCCGGTCACATATTCGCCGTTTGCAAAATAATACTGCGTATTGTCCACAAGTCCCCATCCGGTGTAGGGCACATCGTTGTAGCTGGAATACCGTATCACGCCGTCTGCTCCCGTATAGGTTCCTTCATACTTGCAGCCGGCCATCAGATTTTCCGTTGAATACGGGAAAGAAACATTCCTGTTCCATAAGCCTACCCGAATGGCCACAATGTAGCGGTCCGTTCCCATGGTCCCCGCGGTCTGTCCGTTTTTGGCCCAGTCCAGTACGGTGCCGTCATTCAATACCACTTTATAATAAAGATCATTCAGCGTGCGGGCATATCCTTTTACACGGATCTGGATTGCCTGTATTTTGGTTCCGTCTTCATTGTACGGAGTTGTCTGTTTCCCTATGCACCATGGCGTCCAGCCATGCGCATCCGAATACGTACGGTAATAGAAACGCGCCACGCCGTCGTGGATCATATAGAATTTGGAAAAACCTTCTTTTGCCACTGCTCCGCGGTTTTCATTGGTTGCCACAAAATCTATGTCGTTTCCCCCTGCATCCTTCAGAAAATAATTTGCGATCTGAACCTGATCCAATATCGGATCCGCAGGCGTATTCCCCGTTCCCAGTGCATCCATTCCCGATTTCCGAATGGCTTTCTCAAGATCCTCCGCGCTCACGGATGCCCCGAGTGTAATGGTTCCCGGCGCACCATCTGCGTTTTTCTCTTCCGCACGCCCTTTGTTCTGGGAACTGGAACCCGACGAACCGCCGGAACCCGTTTCACTTCCGGACACAGCTCCTTTTTTCACCACACCGGCGCAGACCGGTGCCGACATGGAAAAGCACATAAAAACGGCCAGGAAAACCGCCGTGTATCTTTTTGTTCTTCCTAACATTCCGCTACCTCCGCCCTGTATTGATAACCATATGAAAACAGCCCCACTATGATACCATAAAATGACTTTTGTTTCCACAGGACTTGCGGGGTGTGGTTCTATCCTCTGTTTCCGCCGGCTTCAGGCGGTATCTGTTCCTGCTGATTTTTCACTGATTTTTACTGATTCCTGTCTGTTTCTTCCGGTTTTCCGCGGTGTTCGTTGACTTTTAAAATATCGAATGATAAACTTGTACCATTATGAAATTAGTGACTTATACAGCAGAGGACTCCGTTGACCGTCTCGGCGTGATCAGTCGTGACGGGGAGTGGGTGTTCCCCCTTAAGACGGCAGGCATCGATTACAAAAGCATGCTGCAGCTCATTCATGAAATCAGTGACTCCGAGCTGCAGCTTATTGACTATATCTCGGTCCAGGATCCCCTCAGGGTTTCCGGCGCGGCACAGCTTGGCGAGGTTCGCTTTCTTCCTCCCATTTCCGATCCGGAGCAGGACATCATCTGTCTCGGTCTCAATTACGGGGAACACGTAAAGGAAAGCGCCGCATTCCATAACGGGGCAATTGCAGCTGCAGCTCCGGCAAAAGCAGTCTATTTTTCCAAGCACGCAAACCGGATGACTACTTCCGGCGACCCGATTCCCTCCCACTCGGACATGGTTACCGAACTGGATTACGAATGTGAACTTGCCGTTATCCTCCGGAAAGATGCGGATCACATCCTCCCGAAAGATGTAAAGGACTGTATTTTCGGATATGCAGTCTTTAACGATGTCAGCGCAAGGAACATCCAGACAGAGCACGGGCAGTGGTTCTTCGGAAAAAGTCTGGACGGTTTCTCGCCTATGAGCACAGCCATTCTGACGGCGGATTCCGTTTTTTATCCGCCCGAACTCGGCGTCCGCTCCTATGTGAACGGGGAACTGAGGCAGGACTCCAACACCAGCCAGTTCATCCATTCGATTGATGAAATCGTAAGCGAACTTTCCTGCGGCATGATCTTAAGATCCGGCACCATTATTTCAACCGGAACGCCGGCCGGCGCAGGCATGGGATTTCATCCGCCGAAATTTCTGAAACCGGGTGATGAAGTGATCTGTGAGATCGACGGCATAGGACTTCTCAAAAATACCGTAAAATAAAAACAGAAGCCGGGTGTTTTGCTTTTTTGCACGGTATGGCAGGAAAGCCGGGTGTCGGGTGTTTTACTTCTTTTGCACCGCATGATATCCGTTTTGAAGTTTTTGGTAGAGTCCCGGCATTTTATATTCCAGAAAAATAAAAAATCTGTCCCGTACCGGGAGTTCCTTCAGGAACTTCCGGTATTTTTTATCGTAGATCACAGAAAAGCTTCTTAAATTTACGCGGGTCAGAAAATACAGCCGGTGGGACGCGGATACCGCTTCTTTGTGAAAGGTCCCTCCCGTCTCCCGGTCAAAGTCACAATACATTTTCCGCATTTTCTCCGCGTATTCATTCTGCTTTTTTTCCAAATCCCCTGTTTTCATGCTGTCTGTCCAGGAGCCTTTGCCGTTGAACCGGTAAACACTCATGGGCCGGTCAAAATAATAAACAGTTCCCCGGGATGCCGCCAGAAGTTCCAGCGGCCTGTCGCCGACCGGACACTCCGTATAATAGTCCGGAAGTTCCCGAACGATCTCCGCGCGAAGAAGCATGGAAGCAAACGGAAAGCTTCCGGCTTTGTCCACCATCTCGCTCCCCGAAAGGAGCCTGTCTCTCCGGAAGGGACGCATCAGATTTTTGTTGATGAGTTCTCCTTTGTCATTGACCGTTTCCGCGCAGTGCACCGTCATCATGCAGTCCGGGTGGGCCTCCATATATTCCGTCTGAATACGAAGCTTATCGGGATCCGACCAGTAATCATCACAGTCGCACAGGGCAATGTACTTTCCCCCTGCCCGCGGAAAGTTAAATGCGCCGGAAAGATTGGAAATGCCTTTTGAATACTGATTTTCGGTTTCCAGAATGGCCCTTACTTTTCCCGGGTAGCGTCCCATGTATTCGCGGATGATATTCTGTGTCCCGTCTTCGGATGCATCGTCATGGATCAGGATCTCATAAGGGAAATCCGTTTTCTGAGCCAGAAAATGATCCAGGCATTCCCGGATATAGGGAGCATGATTGAAAGAGACTGCGCATATGCTGACCAAAGGTGTTTCCATGGTTCCTCCTGCCGGTTTACTTTTTTTTCAGTTCCTTTACGGTCTCCTTCAGGTAATCCACGGATTCGCGATTCAGCAGTACGGACAGCCCCGCATAAATCAATATCCCCGCCGCGATCTGGAGAATAAGGAGTGATAAATTCGGAAAGCTTTTCAGGACGGGCATCCCGGACAGAGCCGTGCCGGCCTGCTGCAGGGACCACACTGCCGCGCCCATAACGGCAGAACAGACCGCAGACGGCATCATATCCCCATACTGCTCCCCTATCCCGTAAGAGACCAGTTTCCGGTTGGGATAGGCGTTGATGAAGGAACAGATCAGTTCGTCAAAAGCCTTCATCCAGAGCATGGCAATAATTCCGTACCGAAGGCTTATGAGCAGGATCACAATACCGATCGCCTTTTTTATGATCTCAAGTTTTAAAAAGAGATCACTTCTCCCGAGTGCATTCATCATCTGCAGATTGGTAACATGGACAGGCCAGAATGCGTAGGACAGGCAGAGTATCCTTAAATACGGAACACAGAAAAGCCACTTGTCCGTAAGGAGTGCGCGGATCAGCGGATATGCCGCCGCGATAAGTCCCGCCATCATCGGAAATATCACAAAGGCGGAAAGTTTGATGCTGCGTTTCATCATGCTCTTTAACCGGACCGCATCATCCTGATTTTTGGAATAGGCCGGCAGGAGCACCGACTGAATGGCAGAAGAAAAATTGGACGCGATGATCTTCGGAAACTGTTCCCCGCGGTTATATCCTCCGAGGTCTGCCTGCGAATACCGTTTCCCTATGATCAGCCCGTAAACATTCTGCCATACGGTATCGATCAGGCCGGATACCATGATCTTCCATCCGAAGGAATAAAGTTCCCGGATCTTTTGAAAACCGGAGGCCTTCCCGGGTCTCCAGGAAACGGTTAAAAAAAGTCCCGCCATCAGGGCAAAATAATAAATGATCTGCTGCATGGCCATAGCCCAGACGCCGTATCCCTGCCATGCCATAGATACGGAAACGATGCCTGAAACGATCACTGCAAATATCGTGGACTGAAACAGTTTTTTAAAATTCATGTTTCTGGAAACATAGGCTGTCTGAATGGAGATCACCGCCCCGGGGAAAAGCACGATTCCCATTCCTCTGAGAAGAGGGACAAGGACAGGAGTTTTGTAACAGTCCGAAATAAACGGCGCCGCAAAAAACAAAGCCGCATAGGCGGCAAAGGATAATACCAGGCATATCCGGAGCACGGCCGAATAATCTTCTTCCTTTACCTCCTGCCTCTGAATAAGGGCTGTGGCAAAACCGGACTGAACAAATGTATTTGCGATCGTAATGAAGATCATGATCAGACTGATGGTCCCGTACTCGGACGGCGTCATCAGCCTCGCAAGGAGTAACGCCACCACAAACTGAATGCCCTGGGCACCGGCAAGTTCCATGAGTTTCCAGAACATTCCGTGTGCCACTTTCTTTTTCAGTTCTCCGCCCGATCTGTTTTCCCTGTCATTCTTCATTCTGTTTTCCCTGTCGCTTTGTATTGTTCCCCGTTGTGCTCACAGAAACAGACATTCTCCGACCGTACGGTACAGCCGGTTAAATGTAAATCCGCAGCAAAGGATGGTCCGTATTTTTGTAATCCTGTTTTCATTCTGCATCCTGATAAATGCACGCAGAAGGCTCTTCTGCTTCCTGGAAAGTTCATTTGCATACAGTCTGTAAAATTCCTCTGCCTGACGAAAAAGCGCCGCATAGGTTTCCCGGGAATGCCGGTCGGCTTCCTGTCTGTTTTTTTTATCCTTCCGGAAAAGGCCCAGGCGGTCCAGCACTTCTCTGACCGGGTTTCCTTTTGCCGCGCCGAGGTCATTCCTGGCGTGCTGGCGGTAAGCATACAGCGCTTCATTTACAAAAATGATTTTCCCGAAGGCCGCTGCCGTAAGCGCAAGATAATGATCGTGCATGACCGCATAGGAAGGCATATTTCTTCCGGTCACAAGAGTGATCAGGGGGCGGTTAATCATCAGAGCCGCTCCCGTTACATTATTCTGAACCAGAAGTTCATTCAGCTTATTTCTCTGCGGGCTCATTTTCTGATACCGGACATAGGAGGAACAGATCACGCAAAGATCCGCATCCGTTACACGGCTGTCGGCATGGACCAGGAGCGGCGTCCCGGGCGCATATTTTTTTTCCGCTTCCCTCATCCTGTTCAGGGTCTTTTCGATCTTATCCCCGTCCCAGACATCATCCTGGTCTGCGAACATGACATAGTCTCTGTCTTTTCCGTAAAGAGAAAGCGCCTTCAGAAAATGCGCGCATGCACTTCCTGAAGGGCTTGATTGTCTGACCAGAGTGACTTTCCCGGGGAACAGATTTACATACTTTTCCGCAATTTCCGCCGTGGAATCCGTTGAAGCATCATCGGAAATCAAAAGACGAATCTCTTTTTCCGTCTGATGCAGGATGGAGAGAATCTGTTCCTCTATATATTTTTCTCCGTTTCGGGCGCAGAGAATGACCTGTATCATGACTGACCCTTCCCGTATTTCTCCGCCTGTCTTTCGATCAGTTCCCTGTCACTGAAATAATTGATCTTCATGGCAGCTCTCACCTCGTTTAAGGTTTCGGCGGCTATTTTTTCTGCGTCTTCGCTTCCTCTCTGAAGAATGCGGTAAATTTCGGGAATATCCTTTTCATATTCCGAGCGTTTCCTGCGGATGGGTTCCAGAATGTCCTGCATGACCGAAATCAGGAACTTTTTGATCTTCATGTCCCCCAGGCCTCCTGCGGCATACGCTGCCTTCAGTTCCTCCAGATTTCCGTATTCCGGCCAGAACCGGCTGAAGTGTTCCGGAAGGCAGAAAGCATCCAGATAGGTAAATACCGGATTGCCTTCCACATGGCCGGGATCCGACACTTTAAGATGCGTGGGATCCGTATACATCCCCCTGATTTTTCTTTCCACTTCCTCCGCGGGATCCGAAAGATAAATGCAGTTCCCGAGTGATTTGCTCATTTTGGCTTTCCCGTCTGTTCCGGGAAGACGTTTGCATGCGGCATTTGTCGGAATCAGGGCCTCCGGTTCCACAAGGACAGGCTTGTCCGGACAGTAGATCGAATTGAATTTCCGTACGATCTCCCTTGCCTGTTCCAGCATGGGAAGCTGGTCCTCTCCGACCGGTACCGTGGTCGCCTTAAACGCGGTAATGTCCGATGTCTGGCTGACGGGATAGGTAAAGAACCCTGCCGGGATTTCCGCATTAAAACCGCGCATCTGGATTTCCGCCTTAACGGTCGGATTTCTCTGCAGCCTTGCCACCGTAACCAGATTCATATAATAAAATGTCAGCTCTGTAAGTTCCGGCACCATGGACTGCACAAATATAACGGATTTCTGCGGATCCAGACCTACACTGAGATAATCCAGCGCCACCTCTATGATATTTTCGCGGACTTTTTCCGGGTTGTCAAAATTATCCGTAAGCGCCTGCGCATCGGCAATCATGATCATGGTCCTTTTATATTCCCCGGAGTTCTGAAGCCTGACCCGTTCCCGGAGAGATCCCGCATAATGTCCTACGTGAAGTTTCCCCGTCGGCCGGTCGCCGGTCAATATGATTTTATCCATGATGATGTTCCCCTTTTCCTGATCAGATTTGGATACTGCCTGCCTATTCTATCATTTTTCCTTTGTTTTTGCATTCCGTTGTATTTCTTCCAGCCTTTTTCTCACCTCTTCGGGTACCGCATGGTCATCTTTCGTTTCCTCTTCCGGCACATCCCTGCCGTTTTTCTTTTTCGCTTCAGGGACCGCGCGGTCATCTTTCGTTGTTTTTTCGGACATCCCGCCGCTGTCTTTTTCTGCTTCTCCGGAGGTCTGTTTTAACCGGTCAATATCCTTCATCACCGTTTTTTTGAAATGCAGATCGAATGCCGCCGTTAAAAATTCCGCCTTGCTCTTTGCCACCGTAAAATATCCCCTGCTCTGCGTCAGTGCCCAGTCGTGATAGACATGGAACTCCATCCCCAGATCTTCAAGCGGTTCACGGATCTCATTTTCATTCCGGAGGATTTCGGCATCCATGATCACACAGCTTTCTCCTCCCGGTTCTTTTGCAAAATATACCTTTCCCACAATCCCATGCCTTTCTTCCCGGCGTATATCCCCGTCCGGCTTATGCTTTAAGCATTATAGTCGAATGCCCTTTTTGTGTAAATCATCATTTCTTTACTTTTTGCCGTTTTCCAGTTATGATAAAAAGCATTTGAAGAGACAACTTTGAGGAGACAACCATGACCACAGACATGACTTCCGGCAAACCGCTGCCGATTATCCTTCGTTTTATGCTGCCCGTCCTTGGCGGAAATCTTTTTCAGCAATTCTATAATCTGGTAGACAGCATCATCGTGGGCCAGTACCTCGGACTGGATCCGCTGGCAAGCGTGGGGTCCTGCTCTTCCATTATTTTTCTGGTGATCGGCTTCTGCACCGGATTGTGCTCCGGCTTTTCCATCCCGATTTCCCAGAAGTTCGGTGCCCGAAGGGAATCCGATTTACGGAAATACATGGCCAACGGATGGTATCTGGCCGGAGCGATCTCCGTAGTCCTCACGGCATTGACCGTGCTCTCCTGCGCGGGAATCCTGCATGCCATGCATACGCCGGATAATCTGTTTGATGATGCCTGGCATTATCAGGTGATCATTTTCTGGGGAATCCCCTTTACCATCCTCTACAACTACGCTTCGGGAATTATCCGTGCCATCGGGGATTCCAGGACTCCCTTTCTCTTTCTTGTTTTTTCCGCCATCCTGAACATTTTTCTGGATCTTTTCTGCATCATCAATCTGAAGATGGGCGTTTCCGGTGCTGCCGTTGCGACCATTATTTCTCAGGCAGTCTCGGGTGTCCTCTCCCTGCTTTACATGAAATGGAAATTTCCCGTTCTTTCTCTGCAAAAAGAGGAAGCCCGGTTCGACCGTAAAAAATGTGCTGTCATGCTCGGAATGGGGCTTCCGATGGGACTGCAGTTTTCCATAACCGCGATCGGAAGCATTATGCTGCAGAGTGCCGTAAATCTTCTCGGGACCGTATTTGTCGCTTCCTATGCCGCTGCTCTTAAAATCAAAACGGTTTTTATCTGCACCGGCGATGCCCTGGGCAATACCATGGCGATATACTGCGGGCAGAACCTGGGAGCCGGAAAAAAGGCCCGGATCCGGGCCGGTATTGCAGATGCACTGAAAATAGGTCTTGCCCTGTCCCTGACCATTCTGGCCGTTATCTGGCTCTTTGCCGGGAAACTGACCCTCCTGTTTATGGATGCCTCTCATACCGAAGTGATCAGGGATGTCTGTCTTTTCCTGCACTGTTCAAGCTTTTTCTATATTATCCTGATGATATTGAGCATCTTCCGGAATTCCATTCAGGGAATGGGTTTTTCCCGGTCTGCCATGGTCTCCGGTGTGGTTGAGATGATCGCCCGTACCTTTTCCAGTCTGGTTCTCATTCCGGCCCTCGGCTATATCATGGTGTGTTTTACAGATCCGCTTGCCTGGTGCTCGGCAGCTGCTTTTCTCTTGCTGCTCTTCCGGTCCGTCATGAAGAAGCTCAATTTCTCTGCAGCAGCTCCCGCCCCATCAGTACACCCATGACGGATGCCATCATAAGTCCCCTGGTCCAGCCGCTGGAATCTCCGAGGCAATGCAGCCCTTTGATGCTGGTGTTCAGCTTCTGATCCATCTTTACCTTATTGCTGTAAAATTTTAATTCAGGAGAATACAAAAGCGTTTCCTCCGCAGCAAATCCGGGAACCACTATGTCCATCTGCCGGATAAACTGAATGATGTTGGTAAGACTCCGGTACGGCATGGCTGCCGTAATATCCCCCGCGACCGCATCGGGCAGCGTAGGATGCACATTGGAACGCATCAGTTCCTGCTCCCAGGTCCTTTTCCCGTCTATGATATCCCCGAACCGCTGGACCAGAATATGTCCGTCTCCGAGTATGTTGGTGAGTTCCCCGATTTTCTGCGCATATGCGATCGGCTGATTGAACGGTTTTGTAAAATGATGCGAACAGAGAATGGCAACGTTGGTGTTTTCCGATTTTCTGTTTTTATAGGAATGTCCGTTTACGACTGCAAGGTTGTTGTCGTAATTCTCCTGACTCACAAAGCCTCCCGGATTCTGACAGAACGTACGGACCTTATTCTTGAAGGGCTGCGGATAACCGATCAGCTTGGATTCATACAGTACCTTGTTGACCGTCTCCATGACTTCATCGCGAAGCTCGACCCTGACGCCGATATCGACCGTACCGGGATCATGTGCGATCCCGTGCTGCTGACATAGTTTTTCCAGCCAGTCGGCCCCTCTTCTGCCTGTTGCCGCGATCACTTCTCTGGCCCGGCATTCCTCTTCCCTGCCGTCCACATTTAAATAGGCTCCGAGACAGGTTTCCTTTTCCATGATGAAATCCCGGCACTCACATTCAAACAGAAATTCCACACCTTGATCCATCAGATAATGCTCAATGGAAAGATAGATCTGCTGTGCCTTTTCTGTTCCGAGGTGCCGGATAGGGCAGTCTACCAGCTTCAGGCCGGCGGCAATGGCACGGCGGCGGATGGCTTTTACTTCCTCCGGGTGCGTGATCCCCTCAATTCTGGGATCCGCGCCGAACTCCAGATAAATTTTATCCGTATAATCAATTGTATCCTGAACCAGCCGGTGTCCTGAAAGTTCCGGAAGATCCCCTCCCACCTCCGAAGAAAGGGAAAGTTTTCCGTCGGAAAACGCACCCGCCCCGGAAAAACCCGTTGTAATGGCGCAGTACGGTTTGCAGTCCATGCAGTGCCCGGTCTGCGCCTTGGGACATTTTCTCTTCTCGATCGGATGCCCTTTTTCCACAATCGTAATCTTCATTCTGCTGTTCTTTTTTATCAGCTCCATTGCGGTAAAAATACCCGCGGGACCCGCTCCGATGATCAGGATATCTGTTGTCATGAGTTCCCCTTCTGCCTGTTCCTTTTCCTCAATATAATTTCTGTATTGTCTCTCCGTCCGGTTTTTGTTTTACGCTGTCCTGTTTTACGGCATCCTGTTTTACGCCGTCCTGTTTTACGCCGTCCTGTTTTACGGCATCCTGTTTTGTGCTGTCCTGTTTTACTTCCGCCCTGCCTGCCATTTCAGCCTGTCCCCTGCCGGGTTTCTGTCTGCGTTTCTCCGGGGCCTTCTTCTTTTTGTTCCCTGCGGTTTCTTCCGCCGATGCCGCCGACGGATCCGGTTTTTCAACCAGAACAGCTATGGTGCGGGCATTCACGTTATAGATTTTCTGATCCGGCAGCAATGTTTCTTCCCCTATAGGGCAGAAACCGTTGTTTCCCCCGTCAGAGGTATCCATGGACAAAAACCAGGAAAATCCTTTTTCCGGATTGGGGAGCGCGAAGTCATGCGCCTCCCAGTGCATGTTGTAGAGGACATAAAAAGACTGGTCCTTTCCTCCGTTTTTCAGGGTTGCGTATTCACCGCAGTAAAGAATTCCGAGCTGTCTTCTCCAGTTTTCAAATTCAGGCCGCCAGGCACTTACCCCGTGGTAGGAAATGTCCGGCAGGCCTTTGGCAAGCGTATCCAGCACTTTGGGCTCTTCCGGATAGTGGAATACCGGATGCCGTTTCCGGAAAGCGATCACATGCTTTACAAAGGCAAGGATATCCGCATTGGCCTTTACCAGTTTCCAGTTCAGCCATGAGATGCCGTTATCCTGACACCAGGAATTGTTATTGCCCAGTTTGGTCTGTCCGAATTCGTCCCCTGAAAGAATAAGCGGCGTGCCCTGGCTGAGAAACAGAAGCAGGAAAGCATTCCGGATCTGCTGGCTTCTCAGTTCCGTGATCTTTTTCTTCTTTACAGGTCCTTCTGCACCGCAGTTCCAGGAAAAATTATTTTCCGTTCCGTCTGCGTTGTTTTCTCCGTTTTCTTCGTTGTGCCTGATGTCGTAGCTCACCATATCCATCATGGTGAATCCGTTGGTATTGGCCATGAAATTAACAGACGCCGCATTTTTCGGGTTGTTTTTCGTATGGAATACCAGCCTGGATATCATGCCCTCATCGCCCTTTAAAAACCGGCGCATATCCTGTTCAAAGCCTTCATTGCAGGAAGCAAGATGCTTGATCCTGCCGCATGGAGCATTGTCCCAATGATCAAAAAGAAGCTTTGTACCGGTCAGGTACGGATCCGCTGCGATATGTTCTGCCGGAACAGATCCGACCAGATGAATTCCGTCCACATGAAAGGCAGACACCCAGTGCCGGAGAACACTTAAAATACAGGTGACCGGTTCGGAACCCTCAAAATAAATTTCCGGGATCACCTCCAGTCCGGCCTGATGCATTTTTTTCACCATGGTCTTAAACTGGACAGACGGTTTTTCTCCGCCCATCCGGCAGTAACCTGCCTTCGGCGCAAAGCGGAAGACATCTTTTGTATAGCCCCAGTAATTCACTTTTCCGGTCGGCTTTCCGTCCGGGTAAAGGACATTCTCTTCAAACTCCTGGCAGGGCATCAGCTCCGCCGCCGTTACTCCAAGTTCTTTCAGGTACGGGATTTTTTCCGTAATCCCCTCAAAAGTCCCCTTCCCTTTTACCTTTCCGGATACGGACTCTGTAAAACCGCGCACATGGATCTTATAAAATATGCTTTCCTCATAGGGAATGCCGAGAGGTCTGTCTCCCTCCCAGTCAAATTTTTCGCTGAAAAGGGGGCTGCGCCTTCCCTTTGTTTCCGTTTCCTTTTTTTTCCAGGTCTCATGACCGCTGTAGTTTTCCGCGCAGGGATCCGGGAAAATATGCGTATCGTCTTCAAACGCATATTCCGTATCCTCCGGGAAATCCGCATCTTCCGGAGCAGAAGTTCCGGATATCCCCTGAATTTCCTTCCGTCCGATCTCCATGGACCAGACATCTCCCACACGGCTTTCTTCCGGGAAAAAGATCCTGCAGAAAGGAAGCTCTTCCTTTGCACGGAATAAAAGCATGGCACATTTTTTTCCCGTGCCCGTCACACTGACATGAAATCCTTCTGCCGTCCGGATAAGCCCCATCGGATACTCTCCGCACAGAGCAATATTCCCTGTAATATTTTTCGTCAGATCCTTTGTATCTGTCAGGTTCTCCATGGTGTCTCCTTCAGCCTCATTTCCCATTCCCGATAACAGTCTTTACCAATCCATGTCCAGTTCAACCGGACAGTGATCGCTGCCGAATATTTCCGAGCGGATCCCGGAATCCTTAATTCGGGACCGGATGGAATCCGATACGATAAAGTAATCTATTCTCCAGCCGACATTCTTTCCGCGGGCGTTCTGCCGGTAGGACCACCAGGAATAGGAATCCTCTCTGTCGGGATAAAGGAACCGGAAACTGTCCGTAAACCCCGCAGAAAGGATTCCCGTCATTTTCTCTCTTTCCCTGTCGGTGAATCCGGCATTCTGATGATTGGTCTTCGGATTTTTCAGATCGATTTCTTCATGCGCCACATTCAGATCCCCGCAGAAAATCAGCGGTTTCTTTTGATCGAGCTTTTTGATGTAAGAAAGGAAATCATCCTCCCACTTCATCCGGTATTCTATCCGGGCCAGCCCGTCCTGTGAATTCGGTGTATAACAGGTCAGGAAATAAAAGTCTTCAAACTCGGCTGTAATAAGCCGCCCCTCTCTGTCATGCTCCTCGATTCCCATTCCGTACTTTACCGACAGCGGTTTATCTTTTGTCCACATGGCCGTGCCGGAATATCCTTTTTTCTGTGCGTAATTCCAGTAATCATAATATCCCGGAAGGTCCAGTTCGATCTGTCCTTCCTGCAGTTTGGTTTCCTGTACACAGAAAATATCCGCATCCAGATCGTGAAAGACATCCAGGAAATTTTTTCCGGCACATGCCCGCAGGCCGTTCACGTTCCAGCTGATAAATTTCTTAATCATCCTTTTCCTCTTCGGCAGTCAGCGAATAGGTAAAGCGCTTTCTTGCCATGGCATCGCTGTCAAGGTATTCGTCATAGGTCGAGATCTTATCCACCAGTTTTCCGTTGATGATCTCCATGATACGGTTCGCCGTGGTTTCCACGATCTGATGATCCCGGGATGTAAACAGCAGCACACCGGGAAATTTAACAAGCCCGGTATTCAGAGCCGTGATCGCTTCCATATCCAGATGATCGGTCGGCTCATCCAACAGAAGAACATTTGCTCCGCTGATCATGAGCCGGGAAAGCATGACCCGGACTTTTTCTCCTCCGGATAATACCTTTAACTGCTTTACGCCGTCCTCCCCCGCAAAAAGCATCCGTCCGAGAAAGCCGCGCACGTAGGTACTGTCCTTGATCTCGGAAAACTGCGTAAGCCATTCCACAATGGTTTCATCCGTATTGAAAATCCTGGTATTGTCTTTCGGGAAATACGCCTGCGATGTTGTGACGCCCCATTTCCAGGTACCTTCATCCGGCTGCATTTCTCCCATGAGGATCTTGAAGAGAACAGTCTTTGCCCGCTCGTTCGGTCCCACGAAAGCTGCCTTATCCGTGCGGTTTAAGGTAAAACTGATATGGTCCAGTACTTTTACATTGTCTATGGTCTTGGTCAGATCCGTTACTGTAAGGACCTCATTCCCGATCTCACGTTCCGGCCGGAAATCGATAAAAGGATATTTTCGGCTGGACGGACGGATATCATCCAGTTCTATTTTTTCGAGAGCCCTCTTTCTGCTTGTTGCCTGTTTGGATTTACTGGCATTTGCTGCAAATCTCTGGATAAATTCCTGCAGTTCTTTTATCTTCTCTTCTTTCTTCCTGTTGGCTTCCTTCATCTGCCGGACCATCAGCTGGCTGGATTCGTACCAGAAATCATAGTTGCCGGCATAGAGCTGTATTTTTCCGTAATCAATGTCCGCGATCTGCGTACAGACCTTATTCAGGAAATACCGGTCATGCGATACGGCAATGACCGTGTTTTCAAAATTGATCAGGAATTCTTCCAGCCAGCCTATCGCTTCCAGATCCAAATGGTTCGTCGGTTCATCCAGAAGAAGGATATCCGGATTGCCGAACAGAGCTTTTGCAAGAAGAACCTTCACTTTCAGTCCGCCGTTCAAATCTTTCATGAGGCTGTAATGAAACTGCGTTTCTACGCCGAGTCCGTTCAGGAGATTCGCCGCATCGGATTCCGCATCCCATCCGCCCATGCTTCCGAATTCACTTTCCAGTTCCCCGGCTTTTATTCCGTCCGCATCGGAAAAATCCTCCTTGGCATAAATGGCGTCTTTTTCCTTCATGATTTCATACAGGTGTTTGTTCCCCATGATCACGGTATCCAGAACCGTGTATTCATCATACTTGAAATGATCCTGTTCCAGGAAAGAAAGCCGCTGCCCCGGCGTCATGGCAATCTCTCCGTTTGTCGGTTCCAGCCGGCCGGAAAGAATTTTAAGGAAAGTAGATTTCCCGGTGCCGTTGGCACCGATCAGACCGTAGCAGTTTCCTTCCGTAAATTTGATGTTGACGTCTTCGAACAGGGCTTTCTTCCCCACGCGGAACGTCACGCCGTTTGCACTGATCATAAATAAAATCCTTTCTTAGATAAGTTTGCTTTTGATGTCGGGAACCTCGTAAACAATTTCACCTGCACACAGCGTCATCATGACTTTCCCCGTCAGCGTTTTTCCCAGCCAGGGCGTATTGGTGGATTTGCTTTTCGGTGCCAGATAGGCCCAGGTCTTTTCCGGGTCAAACAAAACAAGATCGGCAGAAGCATCCTCCCGCACGGATCCCGCATCAAACGAATAAAGTCTTGCGGGTTCCCTTGTCATTTTTGCAATGAGCTGTCCCAGGCTTAAATACCCCGGTTTAACCAGATTCATGATTCCCAAGGAAAGCGCAGTTTCCAGTCCTGTGATCCCGCTCGGTGCTTCCGAAAAGGGCCTGTCTTTCTCATTTTTTGCATGCGGTGCGTGATCCGTTGCGATGATGTCTATGGTCCCGTCCCTGAGTCCCTCAATAAGCGCCATGCGGTCTTCCTCCGTCCTTAAAGGAGGGTTCACCTTTGCATTGGTTCCGTAAAGAGAAACCGCATCTTCCGTCAGGGAAAAATGATGCGGGGTAACTTCCGCCCATACCTTGGCTCCGCTTCTTTTTGCTTTCCGGATAAGCTCCACGCTTTCCTTCGCGCTGACATGCTGGATTACAACAGCGGCCCCGGTTTCCCTTGCCAGTTTGCAGTCGCGTCCCACCAGGGATATTTCCGCCTGACGGTCCGCTCCTTTCAGTCCCATTTTTTCCGCAGCCGGTCCCCCGTCTATTCCTGCATTTTCTATGTATCTGGGGTCTTCCTCGTGAAAAGCCAGCGGCATCTTGATCCCGCGTGCCGTCCGCATGGCTTCCTGTACCAGATTTTCATTCAGGACAGGTCTTCCGTCATCCGAAAAGCCAACTGCCCCGCACTCCTTCAGGAACTTTAAATCCGTCAGTTCTTTTCCGTCCATGTTCTTAGTAAGGCACGCGCAGGTATAGACATGAATGGGCGTCTTCCTTCCCTTTTTCAGGACTTCCAGTATGGTTTCTTCCGAATCCACCGGAGGATTGGTATTGGCCATGCAGACAACGGAGGTAAATCCGCCGGCAGCCGCAGCTTCTGCGCCGCTTTTGATATCCTCCTTATGGGTATAGCCGGGATCCCGGAAATGGACATGGGTATCCACCAGACCGGGTGCCGCAACCAGTCCCGTGCCGTCCAGAATCCGGAGTTTTTCTCCCTTCGCTTCCGCGATCAGCGCTGCGTCCAGTCTGAGTTCCGTTCCTATTTTAATGAATTTTCTTTCCGCGATCAGAATATCTTTTATTTCATCCGTTCTGGTCTCCGGATCGATCAGTCTTACATTTTCAAGCATCAGCATTGGCAGTTTCTTCTTTCCGATCAGATTTCAAAGCTTTCGTTTTCCTTTCCCGTACCGTGAAGGATACCGAGATATTTTCTCATACCTGCGTTATTTTTTATTTCCTGCAGGATTTTTCCGCCGTCAAATGTATGCATGGGAAAAACGGCGGCGGCGCCGACCTCCTTCATATATTCCAGAAGGCCCAGATAACAGCTTTCCTTCAGTCTGGAATCAACCGGAATAAAAGCAGCGTCCGGTATATGCCCGTCTTCCTCAATAACCGCTTTGATTTCCTTAAGCCGCAGGGAATAGGCTTTTTTCTGGGAATTGTTTTCCGCTTTTTCATTTTCTTCCCAGTACCAGTAATTCAGGTCGCCTGCGTGATAAATCCGCTTTCCGTCCGCATCAACCAGGAAAGCAACTCCCTCATCCGTGGACTTATAGGTACGCACTCTGACAAACTCTTTTCCGCAGGGAAAATCTTCCGTTTCTCCGGGCCCCATGAAAAATACTTTTCCGTATATTCCTTCCGGGACACGGTTCTCCCAGATATCATCGGAAATAATATAGGTGATATCCGGATGGGAAGCGGCCAGGTCAAAGATCACGGGTGAAAAATGATCTTCATGCCGGTGGCTTACAAAAACAAAAAGCGGCTTTTTCCGGTCAATCTCCGGAATTTTTCCCTGAAAATAGTCAAAAAGAAAAACCGCATGGTCCAACTCAATTAGAAATGAACTGTGATGGATGTACGTTACTTTCATTTTTGCCTCCCGAAAACACGCTGAAAAACAGGTTCTTCTTTATTATACACGTTTGCAGCCGGCATTTCCATTGGTTTTATGCCCCCGGAAAGTACAGCCGGAAAGCACTGTCGGTCAGCGCCTCCGTTTGGGGGCAAAAATGCCGCCCGAATGTCCTGTACTTCCCGGGGAATAGACCGGGGATAAGTACCGGCATTGCAAAGGCGGCAAAACAATACGATAATTTTTCAGATGACTGAATTCATCCTTTTAGATCCGGCAGGCATTCCGTCCGGCAAAATCTATTTCCCCTGTCCGTAGGAATCCCTGATAAAAGCCTGCATGGCCTGAACGTTTTCTTCCGATATGCCTGCGGGCTTTCCTCCCGTGGCCTCCGTCATGTAAAAAATACGCGCAGCAAGTTCCAGGACCGCAGCCGTCATGAAGGCTCCTTCCATATCGGCTCCTGCACAGACCGCTCCGTGGGAATGGACAAGGCACGCCTTTCCCTTTTCCCCGAGAGCCCCGACGCAGTTTTCCGCAAGGGCTTTTGAGCCGGGAAGCGCATAGTCCGTACATTTTACAACATCTCCCAGCATCTGCGCCGCTTCATCAATAAACAGCGGAATGGATTTTCCCTGTACCGCATAGACCATGGAATAGACCGGATGCGTATGGATAATGGCATTGACATCGCTTCTGTGCCGGTAGATCATAAGATGCATGTCTTTTTCTATGGTAGGTTTTCTGGTCCCTTCCACTACGGTGCCGTCCAGTCTGCACACCACCACATCGTCCTCCGTGATGATGTTATAATGCATGGCGCTCGGCGTAAGGTATATGAGCTGCGTCTCCGGATCCCGGCAGCTGATATTTCCCCAGGTCTCAACGGTAAGTCCGGAGCCTTCCATTCGTTTGCCGCTCTCGACAATCAGTTTTTTATAATTCATTTTTCTTCCCCCGCTTTTTCATTCAAAAAATCTTGCAAGTCCTTCCAGAAAATACAGTCCGGCAATTGCGCCCTGATCCGGCACACCCTTTGCCCTGGCTGAAAAAACAGCGGCTTTCCCGTATTTCGGGATCATTTCTTTTGTCGCTTCCACCCCTTCTTTTGCTCCCTGCACGGCAGCCTGAATGATCGCCTTCAGGTCTTTTCCTTCCGCACAGACATCCGCTGCCCGCCTTGCGCCTGCATCGACCGCATCCAGAATGGTCCTCTCTCCTGTCTGGCACTTTCCCCTTTTCTGAATGCCGGCCGCAAAGCCTGTCAGGAAAACGGATAATTCTTCCGGCCCCATGGTGCTTTTTCCGGCGATCGCTTTCCCGCCTTCCATGATCCCGCTGGCCATTAACGTTCCCATGGTGGAAGGAACAAGGCCCGCCATTTTCATGCCGGCTTTTGCGAGCGTTTTCCCTATGTTGCCTTCCTCCGTATTTTCCTGTATCAGACGGGGAAAAGCACCGAACCCTTTGCTCATGGTAAGGCCAAGGTCACCGTCTCCCATCTTTGCATCCATTTCACAGAGTTCATCTTTCTTTTCGGTAAACAGATCGGCAACTCCCTGAAACAGCGCTGCGAGCTGATCGCATTGTATCGCATCCATCAGACCAGAATCCCCTTTCCCGATCGATCCCTGTTCCTTTGCTGATCTACACCTGCGTATAAAACGGTGTATGAACAGGCATATCGATCCATCTCTTCATTTCATCATCGACCATTTTGCAGACGGAGATTGATGCCCCTGCCATTTCCATGCTGGTCGCATACTCTCCGACAAATGTTCTGTATGTTTTAATGCCTTTTCCGTCCAATATTTTCTGAACGCTTCCCGACAGGATATACAGTTCTTCCTGACTGGTCGCTCCGAGTCCGTTGATCAGGACACAGACTTCCTCTCCGGCCTGCACAGGCATATCCGTCAGGATTTCATTCAGGGATTCCTCTGCAAGTTCCCCTGCCGTTTTGACCGGTCCGTTCCATACGCCGGGTTCTCCGTGTATACCCATTCCGAATGCCATCTCATTTTCTCCGAGCGTAAAATTGGAATGTCCCAGTTCCGGAATGACGCAGGGCGTAAGCGCAAATCCCACGGTGCGGGTAAGATCCTTCGCCTTCTGCGCGGCAGCAAGAACTTCCTCCAGATTCCCCATTTCGGCTGCTTTGGCGCCGGCACATTTATACAGGAAGAAAATACCTGCCACGCCGCGTCTTGTGTTTGGATCTTTATTGGACAGAACATCATCCGCGCCGGTAATGCTTTTCGTTTTGATATCATCCAGATCACACATTTCGGCTGCCATATCGAAGTTCATGATATCCCCGGTGTAGTTTCCGTACAGATACAGAATGCCTGCACCGGCTTCCACTTCTTTGGATACATTGTAGATCTGCTCCGAAGACGGTGACTGAAATACGCCGCCTACGCCGCAGCCGTCCAGAAGATTTTCCCCGACATAGCCGAGGAATAGCGGAAGATGTCCCGTTCCTCCTCCGGTGATGATGGCCACCTTCCCGTCTTTTTTGTTCGCGCTGCAGTAACAGCGAAGGTCATCATTTACGTACTTTACGAGATCCTTATGTGCCGCGTATATCCCGCGCAGCATGTCATCCGTATATTCCTCCGGTTTATTGATTATCTTTTTCATGTTTTTTAACCTCCTTACCGAAATTACAGACATCCTTTCTGCAGGATGATGCAGGCATAAAAAGCTGTCTCCGTTGTCGAAACCACCGCATAGGCATCTTTTGCGGCATCGTAAAAATCAAAGCGGTCCATAAAGGCAACAGCGCTTTCTCCCCGCGGATCATGCTTTGCGACAATGCCTTTGAACTCATCCCAGACAGGGCATGCCAGATCCCTGTCTCTTTCCATTTTATTCATGATCGTAACAGGCTTTTCCACAAAACCATCCAATGGAAACAGCTGGAGGATGGCATCCAGCATTTCGGTCGCGCGGTGTCCGTCGCAGCGGATATTGACATGATTCTTTGCCGCCGCCATGGACGATGCGGGAAAATTGGCATCGCCTATTACCAGCGTATCCCCATGTCCCATTTCATCCAGGATTTTCAGAAGCTCCGGTGTAATACACGCAGGAATCCCTTTCAGCATACCGTTACCTCCCTATGCCGATCTCTTCAAAGGCCTTATCATACGGGGCATGGCACAAACCTCTTTCCGTGATGATGCCGGTGATCAGCGAATGATCCGTTACATCGAATGCCGGATTGAATACATTGATCCCTTCCGGAGCCATGCGCTCTTTGTACCACATCTCGGTTACTTCGTCGGGGTCTCTCATCTCGATCGGAATTCCGGATCCGTCCGCGGTATTCATATCAATGGTGGAACTCGGCGCGCAGATATAGAAAGGAATCCCGTAGTATTTGGCCAGAATCGCCACCCCGCTCGTTCCGATCTTATTTGCGGCATCCCCGTTCTTTGCCACACGGTCACAGCCCACAAAAATAATATTGATCTTTCCGGACTTCATCAGAATGGAGGCCATGTTATCACACTGAAGCGTTGTGGTAATGCCGGCATTATACAGTTCAAAGGAAGTAAGTCTTGCTCCCTGAAGGAGCGGCCTTGTCTCATCACAGTACACATGCATATCCGTACCCACCCAGCCTTTTTCCAGCGCAATGTACATGGGTGCCGTTGCGGTACCGTACTTTGCCGTTGCCAGGGTTCCTGCGTTGCAGTGCGTCATGATGCCGATTTCCTGTCCGCTCTTTTTCAGATCGCTTAAAAGTCCGAAACCGATCTCTCCGATGCTGCGGCTGATCTGTACATCCTCTTCACGGATCTTATCCGCTTCATCAAATAAAATTTCCTTGATCACCGATACGGATTTCTCCTTATTTGCCTTTACCGTGGCATCCATCCGGTTCAATGCCCAGAAAAGGTTGACCGCCGTAGGCCTGGAGGAAGCAAGATAATCCTTCAGCTCTTTAAACTGCGCATAAAAAGTATTGTAATCTCCCGTGTCGATGCGGGATGAAAGCAGCGCTATCCCGTAGGCAGCAGACGCGCCGATGGCCGGTGCCCCTCTCACCCTGAGTTTTTTGATTGCTTCCCATATCTCTTCCTTGGTACTTAAATTGATTCTTTTGATGGTTCCCGGAAGAAGAGTCTGATCTATGATATCGATCGTCTTTCTGTCCTTCGCCATGCGTACCGTAATCACCTTATCAAAAAAAGCTTCTACCGTCATATCGTGATCTCCTTTGCTTGTTCCTCAGCCTTTCTGATTGCCGCCACATAATCGGCGCCCTTCCTGAATGATGTCTGATGCAGGATAAAATCTTTTCCGGCCAGGATATTTAATCTTTCCGCTATAAGACGTTTCTTTTCATCCTGAATTCTGGTGACATCGATCACATTCGCCATACCGACTGTTCTGCGGTGCAGTTCCGTTCCGGCATACCCTGCCGTATCATTTAAGATATCGCTGATATACCACTCCTTAAAGCCCTTTACCTTTGCCATGGGTTCCGTAACCGCTTCCTCAAATTTCTTTTCAAATTTCCCCACAAAAAGATCCACTGTCTTTTCGATGGTTTCCAGGATCCAGCTGCAGAAAGCGGTATCATCCGTTGAAAGCCCGTTGTCATAGGCAAAGATCAGATTTGCGATCACGTTCCCGATGTCGTATCCCATAGGCGCATAGGTGCCGAATTCCGAATCGAAAACTTTTGTCGAATCCTGTTTGATGAAGATGGAGCCCGTATGGAGATCTCCCTGCATCAGGGACTGTGCATCCGTCATGAATTTGAATTTGAGCTTTGCCACTTCAAGGTGAAGTGCTTCATCGGAATACAATTCCTTTTCCACAAATTCAGCGTTGGGTGCAAAAACATTGTTTCTGTGATTGATGTCATTGTACGGTTCCATCAGCACAAGCTTTTCCGTAATGTCGCAGAGATCCGGAGAAACAAACTTTCCCTGCAGGACCTTCTTTTCCTTATGATCGATCACAACATCGCTGCTGAGCAAAAGCGTGTTGACCATGAACGTGGAAATATCGTCCGCAAACCGCGGGAACGTTTCATGCTTCAGCATGGCATCCCGCATCACCTCGTAATCGGAACAGTCCTCCATTCCGCAGGCACACATGACCGTATCAAAGAAATAGATATGCGGCACCATGCCGGGGGCAAACTTATCCTCCAGGGTAATGATCTCGGATTCCAGACGGTTGCGGTCCTTGGAAGGTTTCATATCCTTGGAAATTCTCGTCTCCGTCCCGGCCTGTTTGATATAGACGGAATGTCCCTTGCCGTCCCATACCCGATAGACGTAATTCAGATTTCCGTGTTCCATGGGAACAACGGCCTCCATGGACTCCCTGTCCCAGTCGATCTCCTTTGTTTTTTCCAGTGTGTATTCAATCACATCCCCTACATCCATCTGGAAATAATGGTCGAATTTAGACATTTTTTATTCCCCCTTAATTTTCTTTCTTTGTTGCATAGGCTGCGATCAGTGCCAGTGCCAGGACCGCGCCTTTGACTGCGGGCAGAACATAGAACGGCACCGCACAAATGGTCAGTCCGTTTTCCAGTGTGGAAACCAGCATGGCCCCGATCAGGGTACCGAGTGCATTCGGCTTCTCCGCGCCGCCGACCGTACGGCCTACGAACACGGCTGCGAGCGAAGGCATCAGATAGTTATCGCAGCACATAACCTGTGCGGAACTTCCGCGGGAAGCAACCAGGATACCGCCTATGGCAATAAATACAGCCGTGATCATTCCGGCAAGGTAACGGTATTTCTTTACATTGATACCGGAAAGTCTTGCCGCTTCTTTATTGCCGCCCATTGCGTAGAGATACCGTCCGTGTTTTGTAAAGTTCAGGAACAGATAAGCTACAAACACACAGCCCAGCATGATAATGATGATCCACGGAGCACCGCCGATGGCGGAAAAAGATGATGACAATGCCGTACGTACGGGAGCTGCTCCCCAGGATGTCTTCATGCCTGTTGAAACCGCGCCGCCGCCGATATACCATTGTCCAAGACCCTGGTGAACAAACATCAGAGCGCAGGTCGCCAGCATATCCGGGATTTTGCAGACCAGGATCAGGAACATGGTCAGCTGATACATGATTATGGTGACCAGAATACAAACCAGAACGGACATGCCGAGTGACATTCCAAACCAGAGATAAGCGGAAACAAATGCGTAAGCCGAGCAGCTCGCAAGTGTACCCGCCGACATATCAAAACCATCCGGTGCCATTGTGATCGTTGCTGCAATCCCGAATACCGTATTGATCGCCATGGCACGAAGAATATTGACCATGTTGCTTCCCGACATGAACATGCTGCCTTTCATAACAGTAAATCCGATAAAACAAAGGAGCAATGCCAGGACAGCTGCCCAGTCTACCAGAAATTTTCCTACATTAACCTGTTTTTTCATAGCCATGATGCTTCCTCCAGTTTTATCAGCTTACGCTTTTATTGATTTCTCCGCCGACAGAATAGTACATGATCTCATCCTCTGTTGTTTTCGGAGTAACTAATTCCGCCATAACGGTTCCGTTATACATGACATAAATACGATCGGTAAGGGACAGTAGTTCCGAGTTTTCGCAGGAAGCATAGAGGACGCCGTTGCCGTCTTTGGCAATATCATTGATCAGTCTGAAAATATCCTGTTTTGCCCCTACATCCACTCCTTTGGTCGGCTCGTCGAAAATATAAACATCACAGTCAGCCGCCAGCCATTTCCCGACCGCCACCTTCTGCTGATTCCCTCCTGACAGATTCTTTACGACCTGCTTTACGGACGGGGTGGAAACACCGAGTTCTTTGACAAATTTTTCGGCATTTTTATTCACTTCCATCTGATTGATAAAGGATCCCATGCAAAATTTGGAAAGACAGGCGGCCGAAAGGTTAAGACTTACGTTTTCATTTACCAGTACGCCTTCCCTTCTCCTTTCCTCCGGCACAAGCGCCATTCTGTTTTTCACGGCATCGGAAGGGGTATTGATCTTTAACTCCTCCCCGCGCATCTTAATCTGACCCCCGGTTTTTTTATAGGCTCCGAAGATCGTTTTGCAGAGTTCCGATTTGCCGGCACCGACCAGCCCCGCGATCCCCACGATTTCACCGCTTCTCACATACAGGGATACATCTTTTACTTTGCCGTCCGCACCGGATAAATTCGATACTTCAAAAAGCTTGTTTCCGATCGTGCAGATTTCCTTCGGGAAATTTTCCTCAAAGGAACGGCCCAGCATTTTTTCAACGATCTCCTTGGTGGTTGTAGTATGGGTAACGGTCGTTGTATCGATCATCTGGCCGTTCCGCATGACGGTATATTTTTCACATATTTCAAGAACCTCGTTTAACCGGTGGGAAATGAAAATGATGGCGATATTTTCTGTTTCATGCAGATGCCGGACCACCGAAAACAGTTCTTCTGTTTCCAGATTGCTGAGCGGTGCCGTAGGTTCATCAAGGATCAGAAAACTGCATTCGGATTTGAGGGCCTTTGCAATTAACACCATCTGTTTCTGGGCAAGGGTAAGATCCTTCACAAGTGTACGTTCATTGATCTGATTTTTGCTGATATGAAGTCTGTCAAGGGCGGCTCTTCCCGCTTTATACACGCTATTCCAGTGGACCACATAGCCGCTCTTTCCCATGACCATGTCGTTCTGGACAATATTCTCTGCTACAGATAAGGTCGGATACAGTGCCGTATCCACCTCCTGATAAACAATCTGGATTCCCAGTTTTTTGGCATCGACCGGTGTTCTGATCTCGACAGGCTTTCCGTTCAGGATAACCTCTCCCGTATAGGCAGGATTTGCACCGGCCAGTACCTTCATAAGAGTGGATTTGCCGGCGCCGTTCGCTCCGACAACCGCACGTATTTCTCCGGTAGATACTTCAAAATTGATATCATCAAGTGCCTTAACACCTGGAAATTCAATGGAAACATGTTTTGTCTCTAAACGGATAATATCCATGGAATTCCTCTCTTTGTCTTTGATGTTTAAAAAAATCGGAAGCGCCGGTACAAAACCCGACGCTTCCTTTTCTGAAACGATCGCCTGTGGCTTTGTCTTTCAAAATCCGATCACGAAATTCAGAGCCGTTTATTTATGGATCATGTTCTTCGGCATCCAGTCTGCTTCAGACAGATACCCGAGATTTCCGTATGTTTCACCGGCAATTTCTCCAAGATTCTCAACTGTGGAAGAAGTCTTCAGATCAGATGCTTTGATTGCTGTTCCGGGAACTTCGACTACATCGACACCGGACTTCTTGGAAGCCGGATCATAAATCTTGTCGTACTGATTGGCAAGTTCCAGCATCAGAATACGCATGCCGATTTCGCCGTTCATGGTCCAGTCTGTTGTTCCTGCTGCCGTCCAGATGTCAGGGCGGGTCTGCATGTTGGTAACATCAACGGGATCGATATCAACGGATGCCATCGGAAGCGCATCGCCTTTCTTTCCGTTAAAGTTATCATTTTCAGAAATTGCCTTGTAAACGCCCTGGCCGTACAGATCGTAGTAAGCGATAATGCCGTCCACATCCGCACGTTTTACACCCTGAAGATAAGCTGCGGTAACCGTATTGGCAGAATCAACGGAATCCTGCAGAGGCTGTACTTCACCGACTGTCTTGATCTTTCCGGCTTTTTCATATTCTTCCCAGCCGACTTCACGACGGTCAAACGGGCTGTTGTAGTTCGGTCCTCTCCAGACTTTGATCAGGCGTGCGCCTTCTCCGTACTTGGCTACCATCTGGTCAAGAAGAACCGTGACAAGGGACTTATCCTGCTGGAACATCTGGGTAACTCCCGGAAGCTTCTGAGCCTGAGCGTCCGTATAGAACTGTGTATCAAAGGTGACGATTTTCAGCTTCGGATACTGTGTTGTGATTTCTTTGAGGAAAACATAAGAACCGTCTTTGTTGCCGTGGCTGACAAGCAGTCCGTCATATCCTGCAGATGCGCAGGTACGGATGGTATCCTGCCACTTATTGAAATCACCGTCGCAGAAGAAGAAGTCAAACTTTACTCCCAGCGCGTTGCAGAGATTCGCGCAGGAATCCTTCCACATCTGGAAGATCGTTGCAGAAGGCAGAAGCATGATATAAGCAACCTTTTTCCCCTTGACCGGGTTCTCCGCGGAAGAGGTCGCTGCCGCCGTCGTTGCTCCCGCTGCCGCTGTAGTCGCTGCTGCCGTGGTTGCCGGTTTTGTTTCCGGTGCTTTTGTTTCCGCTGCTTTTGTTGCCGCCGCCGTGGTTGCCGCTGCTGTTGTGCTTGCAGTGGAACCGCCGCATCCGGCAAGCATGGAACCGAGCATTGTTACTGCGGTAATGATGCAAAGAACTTTTTTCATATTTCTCATAATTGCCATTTCCTCCTTTTGTTTAGTAAACACAGGCGATATTTGTTTTCCAGAACTATTTAGATGATACAACAGTTTCCGGGGCTTGTCAATCTCATGACGCATAAATCACCATTATTTACAATTTTACATCTGTTTATTTGTGCATATTTTACCGTGTTTGATTTTTTAAAAAATGGCATAGGGATTTTTACACAATTTTGTTTAGTAAACAAAAGATCCGGAGCCACGATGGGTTCCGGATCCTGAAATTATATTTTATCTGAAATTTCATTGAAACTGTTATGATTTAAGCTTTTTCACACTGTCCCGTATCATCAGCTTTCCCGTGATCCTTGTCTTCATGGGCTTGAAGTCCGGTTCTCTGATCAGCTGTTTCAGCTGATAAACAGCCTGTTTCCCGATCACATCCCTCTGTACATGAACGGTTGTCAGTGCAGGAAAACTGATGGAAGAATAGGAAATATCGTCAAAACCGATCAGGGATATGTCATCCGGGATCCGGTAGCCTTTTTCAATCAGCGCTTTCATGGAGCCGAGCGCTATCGTATCGTTTTCCGCAAAAAAACAGGACGGCAGAACAGGGTTTTTCTCCAGTATTTTCAAAAAGTCTTCATAAGCCCCCAGCATGGTCGGTTTTACATGGTAGGCATCCGATATCTTAAACTGCAGTCCCATTTCCTCCACATACATTCTGAATGCTTTATATCTTGATTTGAAGTTCTCCGGTTCGGTAACGCTGCCCAGGTATCCGATTTCCTTTTGTCCGCAGTCCTTACAGTACTTAAGTGCCATCCACACATTTTCATAGTTATTCATGCAGACGCTGCTGTAGCAATAATTCGGCATGGTATTGTCCACGACAACAAAAGGGATCGGTATGGTTTTCAGAAGACCATAATCCTCTTCCATGATTTCCGTTGCAATAATGATCATTCCGCAGTATTTGCCGTATTCAATGGATTTCAGCACACTGTCCAGGTCCGTTTTTCCGACCATCATGGTCATCCCGAGTTTCTCTTCCCGCAGCCGTTCTTCAATCGCGTCGATGATCATGGAAATAAAGCCCTGGTTCTCCTCGATGAACATACCGGTGCCCCTGAATTTCATCAGCAGGACATTGTTGTTTTTACTCTTTTTCCGTACCAGCGGTACATAGTTATATTCTTTGATCGCCCGCATCACACGGGTTCTGGTTTCTTCACTTACTCCGCTTCCCCCGTTCAGAACAATGGATATTGCGGACGGTGAAATATCCAGCAGTTTTGCCAGTTCCCTGATCGTCATGATCCTCTTCCTGCCTTTGTTTCCCTGTTAAGAACCATTTGCTGTATTGTCAAGGCCTCTTTGCGGCCTGCTGAAACCACCTTGCAAAACCGCCGAAACCGGAGCATTATTTGAACTGCTCTTTCTCATAATCCAGAATTCTCTGTACCTTCGGCAGAGATCTGCACGCCGGATTCCATGTGCCCCCGAGATATTCTCTCACACAGCACTTCATGGATTCTATTCCGAGGACCTGGGATCCCATGGTCATGATATTGGCATTGTTGGAAAGCTGCGCCCGCTGTGCCTGATAAACATCCGCCACACATGCCGCATAGGCTCCCTTTACTTTATTTGCCGCAATGGATACTCCTATTCCCGTTCCGCAAAGCAGGATCCCTCTTTCACAGACGCCTCCGGCAACGTCCTCTGCAACCCTGATCGCGGTATTCGCATAGATCGGATCCGTTGAGCCGTAATCGACCACCTCATGGCCCAATCCCTCCATATACGTCTTTAAAAGATCCTTCTCGCCCATGGCATTCGGATCACATCCCAGTGCAATTTTCATGTTGTTCCTCCTCGATTTTACAAGTTATTTTTTTTGTTCTTCCGGCCCTGTGCGCAGACCACACGGCCCGCTTTTCTCCAATGCTTCCTTCCCTTTTTCCGTACACGGCCCGGAATTCTTATCATATCATGATGTGGCCGCCAAAAGTAATATCACGGATTGCTCCCGCAATCCTGCCAACCATTCGGAATTCATGGGGCCCCTGCCCCACTTCTGTCTGCGCTTCGCTGCGGTCGTTGCAGAGCAGACATCCACTGGATGTCTTGCAACTCATGTTTGGGCGTGTCCCAAGTCCTTTTTCCCACCTGCAGGCAAGCCTGCGTGGGAAACGGACTTTTGGCACTGATATCATAAAATCAGCAGATTCGCGGGAGAAGCTCGCCGCGCGGCATCCGGATTTTTCTGACTGAACCAAGCAATGTCTCCGCAGCGACATTCCCGCTGCCCTGAATAACTTCTCCGATTACCCTGGAATTTTTTCCGTCTTCACGGCTTTGGAGATCCTTAAGCACACTGTACACGGAGCTTTCTGAAACTGCAAGTAAAATAATTCCCTCATTTGCGATATACAAAGGATCCAGTCCGAGAAGCCTGCATGCAGCCGAAACATCCGGCCGGACCGGAAGGTCGGCGTCACGGATCAGGATATCCGTATCTGCTCCTGCCCATTCACAGAGAGTCGCGGCAACTCCGCCTCTTGTCGGATCCCGCATCGCATGGACGATGTTCGCATCATTTCGCAGCACTGCCGAAATCAATTCTCCGAGCGGCGCCGCATCGCTTTGAATGGGCGGCTGAAAGCCCAGATGCTCCCGTTCATTCATAACCGCCATTCCGTGGGCTGCCATACAGCCGCTGATGATGATCCTGTCTCCTGTCTCGATTTTCTGAGAGGGCGGAATCCTGCCCTCATCAAAAATCCCGACCCCGGCGGTATTGATGTAAATCCCGCTTTCCTCTTCCTGTTTTTCGATAACCTTTGTGTCCCCGGTTACAATGGATACGCCTGCTGTCTTCGCAGTCCGCGCTATGGATGCCGTGATCTTTTGCAGGGTCTCGATTTTCAGGCCTGCTTCAATGATCATTCCCACGGAAAGATATCGGGGAATTGCCCCGCTGACCGCAAGGTCGTTCACTGTTCCGCTTACCGCAAGACTCCCGATATCTCCGCCGGGAAAAAACAAAGGCCTGACCACAAAGCTGTCTGTTGTCATGGCAATTTTTCCCGCACCCGAAAGGATCGCGGAATCATTCAGGGGGTTAATATACTCATTGGAATAGGCCGGCAGAAAAACTTTTTCTACCAGTTCCCGGTATTTGGCTCCCCCGGAGCCATGTTCAAGGGTGATGCAATCTTCCATTTTTATCCGTTCTTCCTGATCGTATGATGCAGTCGCCAAAAGTAATATCGCGGATTGCTCTTCGTTCCGCTACGGTCGGTACCGATAACAGGCGGCACAGCTTCCTTCCGATGACACCATGCAGGGGCCGACCGGATTGTCCGGTGTGCATTCTTTTCCGAAGAAGACACAGTCCTCCGGATTTTTTTCTCCTTTGAGGATCTTTGCGCACAGGCATTTTTCAGGTTCTTCCGTCTCCTGATGCGGAATATCAAACCTTTTTTTCGCATCATATCCCGCATAGCATTCTCTGAACGCAAGGCCGCTGCCCGGGATGCATCCTATTCCCCTCCATACGGCATCACAGGGCTTAAAGATTTTATCCATCAGCTCCTGCGCCTGCCTGTTTCCTTCCCGTGTTACCGCCTGCGGATACATATTTACGCACTGCGGGTCTTTCTTCCGGATCATGTCCAAAAGTTTTAAAATCGCAGCCAGGATTTCAAAAGCTTCAAATCCGGAAACCGCAGCAGGTCTTTGCAGCTCTGATGCCACAAAGGAAAAGGCATCCGATCCGGTGACGGAAGCCACATGCCCGGGACAGAGCAGTGCGGAAATTTGATTTTCTCCCCGAAGCAGATACCGGATCGCTTCCGGCATGGTCTTATGAACATTCAGGATGCTGAGATTCCCGGTGCCCGTCCGTTCTGCCGCTTCCACCAGCGCCGCCGTATGCGGAGCTGTCGTTTCAAAGCCGATCCCGAAATACACGATTTCCTTCCGGGGATTTTCCTTCGCGATCTTCAGCGCGTCCAGAGGAGAGGTCGCAAGCCTCACATCTCTTCCCGCCTGACGCAGTTTTTCCAGGCTTCCCGCTCTGCAGGGTACGCGCATCATATCCCCGAAGCAGACAAAGATCACGTTTTCTCTGCCCGCAGCGAAAACCGCCGCCGCAATATCTTCCTGTGATGTCACACAGACCGGACAGCCCGGTCCCGAAACAAGGCGGATATTTCCCGGCAGGAGAGACGGAATCCCGAACCTGCGGATATTCTGCGTATGCGTACCGCAGACCTCCATGATCGTAACATCTCCGACTTCCGATGCCAGTTTTCGGATACCGGCCGCCAGGTCCTCCGTCTGATAGTTCATCGGATCGACCTCATGGTCTCATCCACAAGCTTTTGCAGTTCTTCTCCGTCTTTCCGGTCCAGTTTCTGAATCACGAAGCCGGCATGCACCAGGACGATATCGCCCACCTTCGCATCTTCCGCAAAACGGATGCTTGCACATTTTGAGACACCGCCGTAATCAATATCCGCGTCTGTCCCTTCAATTTTCGTTATTGTTCCGGGAATTGCAAGACACATATCACCCTCCGTTCGGAAAATCCGAAGCCGTATGCGCGGATATTTCTTTCCGCTGACGTAAAAATCTGCAGGAAGCGGCAGCCGCCTGTCCGAAAGAAATTCCTCCGTCTCCGGCCGGAACCTTTTCATTGGCAAAGGCGGAAAATCCCGTGTTCCGCAATGCCGTAAGACAATTTTCCAGGAGATAGTCATTCTGGAAAACACCTCCGGAGAGCACGATCACCGTACACCCGGTTTCCTTCCTGATCCTGTCCGCTCCGGAAACGACCAGTTCAACGACCGCCCGGTGAAAACGCGCAGAAACTGTCCCCGCCGCAGTCCCGTTCCGGATGTCCGAGAGAGCTTCCCGGATGACCGGGCGCCAGTCAAAAATCAAATCCCCGTTTTCCGTAAGAATCCCGAACGAATAGGCCCCTTCAGAGGACTCATCCATAACCTGCTGCAGATCCACGGCAGCCTGACCTTCATAAGATGACGTCAGGCATACGCCTGTCAGGGCGGATACCGCATCAAACAAACGCCCCATGGAAGAAGTGAGCAATGAGTGGATCTGTCTGTCACCTGCCCGAAGCAGAATTTCAGAATCCTTTGCATGCTCCGGAAAAAGTGCAAGTGCTGCCTTTCTTCCTGCTGCCATATCTATTGCTGAAAGAGCGCATCTCCACGGCTCCCTTACGGCTGCATCACCGCCCAAAAGCGGAAAATACAGCAGATGCCCCATCCGTCTGCTTTCCGCAGTCGTTCCGAAAAGCGCTTCTCCGCCCCAGATTTTTCCATCCGTGCCATATCCTGTTCCGTCAAAAATGAACCCGATCGCCCGGCCCCGTATCCCCTGTTCCGCCAGGACGGATGCAAAATGCGCATGATGATGCTGGATTCGGATAACCGGGAGACTGCCGCGGTATGCCGCAGCATATTCCGTTGAAAAATAATCCGGATGCAGATCACAGACAACCACCTCCGGTTCTGCGCTGAAAATCCGGATGAATGTTTCGATCTCACTTTTCAAGTAGTCTTCCGCCTTTGGGTTGTCAAGGTCTCCGATATGACCGCTCAGAAAAGCGTTCTCCCCTTTTGCAAGACAGAACGTGTTCTTCTGCTGCGCGCCGAGCGCCAGTATCACACCGGTGTTCCCCTCCAGTAAAAGCGGCTGCGGGACATAACCGCGTGCACGCCGGATCATCCTCGCTTTGCAGTCAACCGTCATGCAGAGGCTGTCATCCATCCGCCGGACAATACGCCGGTTATGGGTCAGCATCGCATCTGCGATCCCGGACAGTTCTTCCCCTGCCTCGCTGTCCTTAAAAATCATCGGATCATCGGATAGGTTTGCGCTCGTCATTACCAGAATTTCCCTGTCCTTCATCAGGATATAATGAAGCGGCGTATAGGGAAGCATTACACCTATCCTCCTGTTTAAAAGAGTGATGCCCGGCGCTGCCGGGCAGTCTTTTTTCTTTTTCAGCAGTACGATCGGTTTTTGCGGAGAGGTAAGAAGTTCTTTTTCTTCCGGACTGACCTCGCAATATTTTTCCGCTGTTTCCGGATCCCGCATCATCACGGCAAGCGGTTTGGTTTCCCGCCGTTTTCTGCCCCGCAGCTTTTTTACGGCCGCTTCGTTTCGGGCGTCACAGCAGAGGTGAAAACCGCCGATTCCTTTCAGGGCAATAATCTCCCCCTTATCGATCGCCTGTTGGAAAAGTCTGTAGGGATCTCCTGAAACGGGTTTGGCATCCCGATAAAAAAAAAGCTGCGGGCCGCAGGCAGGACAGGCATTCGGCTGCGCATGGAAGTGGCGGTTCAACGGATTTTCATATTCGCTGAGGCAGTCGGGACACATGGTAAAATCTGCCATGGAAGTATTTTTCCGGTCATAAGGGATATCTCTCAGGATGGTGAAGCGGGGGCCGCAGTTGGTGCAGTTGGCAAATGCATACCGGTACCGCCTGTCCCCTTTCCGGTCAATATCCGCAGCACAGTCCGCACAAAGACCGATATCCGGCGAAACCAGCGTATCCCGGATACCGCTGCTGCTGGAAAGAATACGGAACTCCCTGTCTCCCTCAGGCTTTATCCTCCGGCTGTTCACCGACCGGATCAATGACTGAGGCGGATTTTGCTTTTCAAGCTCCGAAAGGAAGGTGCTGCAGTTTTCTTCATTCCCTTCGATCTCGATCCGGACACCCTCCGCCGTGTTTCTGACAAAGCCGCAAAGCTTCAGGTTCCTCGCCAGCCGGTAAACAAACGGCCGAAAACCGACCCCCTGCACAATTCCCTTTACCTCGACAGCATATCTGACCATCCTATGCCCCGGCACATCGGATCTTCTGTTCGTCTTTGATATAGGAAATAACCTGGTCCGCACTGTAAACGCCGTTCACTTTTCCGGCCTCGAGGACCCGGGCTTTGGGATTGACCTTTTTCACATTGTCTTTCATTTTCCGGACATCCACATCCACATATTCCGCGATATCGGTCTTGGTAATGACGACCGCATCCGTATGAAGCATTGCCGGAGGATATTTAAGCGGCTTGTCCTCTCCTTCCGACGTGCTCATGACCACCAGCCTCAGATCCTCTCCCAGATAAAATTCGATCGGGCAGACAAGGTTCCCGACATTCTCGATGATCAAAAGATCCGTATTTTCTGCATCTGCCTTTTTGAATTCCGATGCAATCATGGCAGCATCCAGGTGGCATCCGCCGCCCGTATTGATCTGCAGTGCCGAAACACCGGTTTTTCGAATGCGGTCTGCATCATTCTGCGTAGCAAGATCTCCCTCGATTACGGTGATCCGGTAAAGTTTGGACAATTTCGGCAGGATATTTTCCAGCAGCGTTGTCTTTCCGGATCCGGGAGAACCCATAATGTTGATGGTAAAGATCCCGTTTTTCCGAAACAGCTCATGATTGCCTTTGGCAATTTTTTCATTCAGATCCATCAAATCTTCATTCACTTCGATTTCTTCACTCATCTTCTTTTTTCACGCTTCCCTTCGTTTCACACACAAGGCTTTCAACATAGACCTCTTCACCCCGTGTAATGGTATAATACGGACTGCTGCACATCGGACAAAAAAACGGAAACTGCTCCGGCTGATACTCCGCTCCGCACAGATCACAGTGCGCAGCAACCGGAATTTCCTTCATTTCAAGAACCGCTCCCTTTAACGGCCCGCTCTTCGTCATTGCTTCAAACGCAAAGGAAAGCGCATCCGGCATGGCATTGCTGAGCTTTCCCACCGCCAGGGTGATTTTTTTCACCGGTCCGGCATGATGCTCTCTGACCTGCCTGTTCACAATACCGATTAGATTCTGCATCAATGCTGTTTCGTGCATAAATCCCCGTGCGCATCAACACTCTCTGCGCTCATTTCGATTTAATTTGCTATTATAGGTCACTTCATTTTCTTTTTCAACTTTTTCTTTGACGCAGAAAATGCAGAGACTGCTGCATCCGCCGTATCATAGGGTACATCCTCGGATGCATCCTCGGGCGGTTGGTTTCTCCGCCGTGATCTGCCGGCTGTCTTCTAAAGAAAGTTTTTATTTTACCGTTACGCAGTTCTTTCCTGCCTGTTTGGAAAGGTACATTGCTTCATCCACACGTCTGGATAATACCGTCAGTTTTTCATCCCGGACAGCTTCGCTGACACCGAGACTGGCTGTCACTCTGCCTGCTCCCTTGAATTCCGTTTCCTCAATTACACTGCGTATTCTCTCGGCAGTGATTTTTGCAACCTCTATGCCTGTTCCGGGCAGCACGATCAGAAATTCCTCCCCGCCCCATCTCCCGGCAATGTCATAGCCGCGTACATTCTCCGTCAGAAGCCGTCCTACGGTGACCAGGACCGCATCCCCTGTTTCATGACCATGGGTATCATTTATTTTTTTGAAATCATCAATATCCAGCATGATCACGGAAAGTCTGTCGTTATTTCTCTGTACTCTTCCCATAGCCAGTATGATGCAGTTGTTTAATTCTATTCTGTTGTACAAATGCGTCAGGGGATCATGAATTGCCAGGTCATTCAGTTTCGCATTGGCCTCCTCAAGGTCCTGGGTTGTCTCTTCCAGGAATCGTACCAGCCGCTGCAAATGAGACATATGCCCTTCCAGCGGGATATATGCCGGTCTTTCCCAGTCAGTCCCTGCTTTCCGGATGCTTCCTTCCCGGAAAACAGCACAGATCTCGCTGCAGTTTAAAATATCGGTTTTTCCGTTTCCCCGGATCAGTTCGCCATACGTATAAAATCCGCCGATCGGAGCGAGACCGGCAAAGGGTTTGATATCCTCGCCGGAATATTCCTTCAGGAACGCTTTTCTTGTACTGCAGGCAAAGAGCAGAATGCCGTCGGGATAAAGCTCTTTGATCCTGCCCGCCGTTTTATAGATATCTCCGATCATTCCTTCGGGGTCTGCGTACCCGATCCGGATCTTATCTCCCGCTTGGATTTCCCCGGCAAATTTGATACAGCCCTCCGGATCGCTGTACAGAGGCACTCTGACGATATTGTGCCCCTGCTTTTGAATGACGATCGGGAATTCCTGCGCGTATTCATGAAAATTATCATCGTTTTCGATCTGCAGATATTTTTCATATATTGCAAAGGCGGGTCTGTCATCGATTTTCCGGATGGTCATCCCGTCATCGCTCATCTCCGTAACGGTCATGGTCTTGCCGAGTGACTTCCAGCCGATATTGACCTTACAGCCGATCATCAGATCTTTTCCGCAGTATACAATGGCAGCGACCCCTTTTTTGCTGATATGTTCCCTGTCAAAAACAAATGTGGAGGGACCTTCCTGATAAAGATCCGCTCCGCCTCCGAAAAAAGCGACATTCCCGGACAGACGATCCAAAGGAACCGTAAATTTCTGCATCATGATGGACCGTACCGTAAATAGAAATTCAATTCCCCGGACATCCTGTTTATCCCTGATCTTCCGGTACAGATCGTCTCCCGCTTCCTGTTCGGTACATTGTTCAAGGGAATAGAAATAAACAGAAGCTTCGGCGGATTCAAAAAACATCACCACCAGATTGGTCGTATGCTCAAAATTATCATCGTTGCAGAACTCTCCGGATGTAGTAGACCCCGCGATCAGACCGGTGGGGAAATGCTGTTTGATGACAGACATCATTTTTTCAATATACACTGCATCCTGGCTGTATGTAAAAAGATGGAACAGAACCGTGCGGGACAGGCCATTCTCTTTTTTTGCAAGTCCGGTTATGATTTCCGTTAATTCTTCTTCTGACCGGATGATGTAAGAATACTGCTTCATGTCATGTCCTCCCGTATTCAGGACGAAAATCTTATTTTCTGTAACGACCGCAGTGGAACGAAGAGCAGGCCCGCGTGGGAAACGGGGCTGTACCAAAGCTTTCGCTTTGATACAGTCCCTGTTTTCATACAATTCCCGTTTTGAAACGGGCCGTATTTTTTCATACAAGCCCCATTTTGATGCAGGTTCCGTTCTGCCTGTTCCCCGGCAGGTTACTTTTCCGGATAGAAGCCGGACGGAGCTTCGGAAAGGTTGATCATAATATTCTTCATCTGCGTATAGTGCTCCAGAATGACCTTATGCGTCTCACGGCCTATACCGGAAGCTTTATAGCCTCCGAAAGGCGCACCCTCCGGAATTGCATTATAGGTATTCACCCACATACGTCCGGTATCGATGCCGCGGGAAACACGGATGGCACGGTTGATATCCCTGGTCCAGACGGCACCGCCGAGTCCGTACTGATTATCATTTGCCATACGGATGACTTCATCCTCATCCTTGAATTTAATAACGCAGGCGACCGGTCCGAAAATTTCCTCCTGCGCCACACGCATATCATTTTTGACATCTACGAGCAGCGTCGGTTTCATAAAGCATCCCCTGGACAGTTCCCCGTCCGAAGCCCGTTCGCCGCCGCAGGCAACCTTTGCGCCCTCTTCTTTGCCGATGTCAATATATTTCAGGATCTTTTCGACCTGTCTTTCATTGATCTGAGCTCCCATCTGGGTATCCTTTTCCCATGGTACCCCGACCTTTACAGCGTTAAAGCTCCTGACCGCTTCTTCCACAAATCTGTCATAGATCCCTTCCTGCACAAACACACGGCTTCCCGCGCAGCAGACCTGCCCCTGATTGAACAGGATCCCCAGCTGCAGACCGTCCATGGCCATATCCCACTTGCAGTCATCAAAGAAGATGTTGGCAGATTTTCCTCCCAGCTCAAGCGTCGCCGGAATAAGACGTTCCGCAGCGGCGCAGGCCACGCACCCGCCGACCTCGGTAGACCCCGTAAATGCCAGCTTGCGGAAGCCCTTGTGGTCCAGCATATACTGTCCGGATTTGGAACCGGAACCCGTGATCACATTGAAGACACCGGCAGGAATAACATCCTGCGTCAGCCGTGCCAGCTCCAGTACGGAAAGAGGAGTGTCGGAAGACGGCTTAAATACGGTGCAGCATCCTGCTGCAAGTACCGGGGCCAGTTTCCATGCTGCCATCAGGAGCGGGAAATTCCACGGTACGATCTGCCCGACCACACCGATCGGTTCCCGTAGGATCAGGGAAAGCGTATCACTGCCCAGCATATTGGCACTGCCTTCTTCCGCCATGATGCAGCCGGCAAAATACCGGAAATGCTGTGCGCTCAGCGGTACGTCGATCGCCATTGTTTCGCGGATAGGCTTGCCGTTATCCATGCTTTCAACCATGGCAAGGTGTTCCATGTTTGCGTCAATAATATCCGCGACGCGGTTGAGAATGGCCGCCCGTTCATTGGTAGTGACTTTTTTCCAGGAGGCAAAGGCTTTCCATGCCTCGTCCACCGCTTCATCCACATCTTCTTTTGTAGCCTGTGCGCATACAGCCAGATCTTCTCCGTCAGCCGGACAGCGCGTGGTAAACGTGGCGTTGTCCGAAGCATCCTTCCATTGTCCGCCTATATACAAACCATATTTCTCCTGCAATCCAAGATCCTTCATTGTCCTCTCTCCTTTCTGTAAAATAAAAGTTACAGTTTCTGTCCTTTACATGGTTGTATCTGTTTCTTCTCCAGTATAGTCCCTATTTTCTGACTATTCAACTTATGATTTATCTGTCCCGCAGCGCCTGTCCGGATCACAGGCATTCCGCCCTGTTCGACACTTTCCGGTCTCCGAAAGCAAAAGAATGATGCTGAATGGCGTCCGAAGCTGCCATTTTCTTCCGTCTGCCGAAAAAACACGAATTTTTCACAGATCTTTCCGCTGAAAATAGGTATAATACCGATAAGACTTTAAAGGAGAAATTACCATGCAGGAGTGGATGCTTTCATTTGTCAACGGTTTCGGATATCTGGGAATTTTCCTTCTGATCTTTATTGAAAATATATTTCCGCCTATCCCCTCGGAAGTGGTTCTTCTGTTCGGCGGCGCACTGACGGTTACAACCGCCATGAACATTCCGGGAACCATTCTGGCCGCAACCGCGGGATCCCTTACCGGCGCGGCTGTTCTGTATGCGCTCGGAAGGATTTTTCAGGCGGAACGGCTGAAAAAACTTTTTTCCGGAAAGTTCGGGAAGGTCCTGCATCTCAAACCGGAGCATGTGGATCAGGCAAACAGCTGGTTTACGCGCTATGAAGGAAAAGCCGTACTGATCTGCCGCTGTATCCCCGTGGTAAGAAGCCTGATCTCCATTCCGGCGGGGTTTTCCGGGATGGATCTTCCCCGCTTTTTCATTTTGACAGCATTGGGAAGCACTGTATGGAATACAGTCCTTGTGTGCATCGGCGCAGGTCTTGGGACTGCCTGGGAAAATGCCATGCCGTATTTTGATAAATACACCTTTGCTGTGGCAGTCATTTTCGGTATTCTGATCCTGGCTGCCGGAATTTTTTACTTTGTCCGCAAACACCAAAAAAGCATGAAAGAGAAAAGGGGACTATAGTCATGTTTCCCTGCGATTCGAAATCTGCGGATGCCGGATCCTGCATCGTCATAAAAAATTCATAAAGAATTCGCTTTTCCGCACGCTTGAAAAGGCTGCCGGGAATAGGTACAATGGAATGCATACGGATGGGCATCTGTCATGTACGGATGCCTTTTTGCAGATACTGCCGTTATGGCATATGAAAATGAAAAAAAGAAAACGCCTTCCCGGAGAATGAAATTTCCTTATCAATAGTCTGATTTCCCTGAAACAGTCTTACAGGAATAATCCAAAGGCAGAAAGACGGATGAACCGATAATGAATCCTTCCGATCACGGTTTCCCTGAAAATTTATCTCTCTTTGACAACAGTCCCATTGCTTTCACAGTAGTCAGCGTTCTGACAGATGAAGCCGGAGATCCTCGCGATTTCAGGTTTGTCTACGTCAACCATGCGCTGGAAAGCCTTGCGAAGCTGCCGGCCGGTTCCCTGTCGGGAAAAACCTTGTTCGGAAATATTTTTAATGCCGCCGGACAGGACATCCGCTGGCTGGATATTTATGCCCGTGTTGTCTCTGCCGGAGGGGGTACTGTCTGCACGGATTACAGTTCGGGAACCGACAGACATTTCCGCATCCAATGCTATCAGCCATGTGCAAATTACTGTGCCTGCTTTATTTCCGATGTATCGGATTACGAAAAGAAAATTCAAAAGCTGACCATGGAACAGGAAACCGCTAAATCCAATCAGATTCTTCTCGATACCATCGAATATCTGCCAAGCAATACCATCATTTTCGGAGAAAACGAACAGGGCGACCTTATTTTTCATTCTTTTTCCGGAGGATTCTGCCGGATGCTCGGCTGCAGCAAAGAAGAAATCTGGAATTATTATGAAGGCGGCAATGTTTATGAGCGGATTCATCCGGATGATGTCGCCATGCTCCATGACCTTGTCCTGAGAAGTTACAACGGCAAAGATACCTATCAATGCACGTACCGCATTATGGATGTAAAAGGAAAATATTTCTGGGTCAGCATTGATTTTAAATGGTTCCATATAGGCGAAAAACGTTATCTGTATGTTTCCTATACCAACATTGACAGCATCAAAGCCCATGAAGAACGGCTGGAAAAAGAATACAGGGTTCAGGAATCCTTCACCGATTCCATAGCGGACAGCTATCTGCTGACCATGCGGTGCAATCTGTCACAGAACCGGCTGGAAAAGGTAATGGGCCGTCATCCTCTGGCTTTTTCCGGTACCGGTACGCTGTCCTACGATAAAATCATATCAGAAATTACTGCCACCATGCCCCGCCGGGAAGACCGGGAAAATTTTCTCCGGCTGTTTAACCGCAGCGCCGTACTGGATGGCTACGCCCAGGGAAAAACCTCTCTCTCCCAGATCTATTCCTATCAGGAAAACGCTTCAGAGGTACCCATCTGGGTCAACACCTCGATGAGCGTTACCCAGCGCCCGGGAACCGATGATATCATCGCTTTCCAGACCGTGAAGGATATCAATCGTGAAACCATTTGCCGGATGGTCATGGATACTCTTCTGCCGCAGTATTATGATTACATCATGGTCATCAACGGTAACCAGAATACCTGTTTCATTATCTGCCGCCGCGATACGTTTGCGGATGCGAACGGAAATTCCTACGTTCCGCTGGATATTCTGGATTACAATGCCAATGTCCTTTCCTATGCTGATTTTTATATTATCGAGGAAGACCGTGAAGCCGCCATAAGCTTCATGAATCTGAAAAATGTCATACATGCTCTCGATCAGAACGGGACCTGCACCCTGACAGTCCGCATCCGGAGCAATGGCAGGCTGTTGTATAAAAAATTGGATTATTATTATATTGACAGGGAAAACCGGACCATAGCCCTTCTCCGGCTGGATATCACCGAATCACAGGCGGAACAGGCTAAACAGGAAGAAAGACTGCGCATCGCTCTCAGGGAAGCCAACCAGGCTTCCATTGCCAAAACGGAATTCCTTTCCCGTATGAGTCATGAGATCCGTACTCCGATGAATGCCATCATCGGACTGGATACACTGGCCCTGCAGGAAAAGGAGCTTTCAAAAAACCTGGAGGATTATCTGCAGAAAATCGGCATCTCCGCCCGATTCCTGCTGTCTCTCATCAATGATATTCTGGATATGTCCCGCATTGAAAGCGGGCGCATGATACTGAGAAATGAGTCCTTCAACTTTGAGGAACTCATAGACAACATCAACACCATTTTCTATGAGCAGTGCCGGGACTGCGGTCTGGAATACGAATGTGTAATAAAGAACCGAACCGAAGAAACCTATATCGGGGACGGGATCAAACTGCAGCAGGTACTGGTCAACATTCTCGGCAACGCCGTCAAATTTACGCCCAAAGGCGGTAAAATCCATTTTATGGCGGAGCAGCTCTCCCGCAGCGGGGATCGTGTCAGAATGCGCTTTGAGATTTCCGATACAGGCATAGGGATCGACGAAAAATTTATGCCGCAGATCTTTGATCCCTTTGTCCAGGAGGAAAGAGGAAGAAATGCGGTATACGGCGGCACCGGTCTCGGGCTTGCCATCTCCCGGAGTATTGTGAACCTTATGGGCGGAGACATCAGTGTCCACTCCGTCCGCAGCATGGGTTCCGATTTCATCGTTGAAATTGAACTGGGTCTGTCTGAGGATACGGTAAAGCATCACGATCTCCTTCGCAGCGCCAGGATCCATCCATGGCTTACCCTGATCGTGGACGACGATGTCATCGTCTGCAGACATACGCAGGTAATCTTAAGGGAATCGGGGCTGAATGCAGAATGGACGGACTCCGGCGCCGGCGCCGTGAAATTGGTGAAAGCGCATCACTCTGACCGCAAGGATTACGATCTGATCCTTGTGGACTGGAAAATGCCTGATATGGACGGCACCGAAACCGTACGCGAAATCCGAAAAATTGTCGGTCCGGAAACTACCATTATTATCATGACGGCCTACGACTGGACGGATATTGAAAAGAAAGCCCTTGACGCCGGTGCGGATATGTTTATGAAAAAACCGGTTTTTGCCTCGTCGGTGCTCAAGGCTTTTGAAAACGTATTCCTGAAAAAATCCACAGGCATCAAGCCGGAATCCCCGCAGGCACAGGTCTTTGACTTTACCGGCAGACGTGTTCTGCTTGCAGAAGACAACAGACTGAATGCCCTGATCACCAAGGAGCTTCTTGAAAAGAAGAACTTTACTGTAGACACGGCAGTCAACGGGGCAAAAGCCGTTGAGATGTTCGACGCGGCCGATGCAGGTTATTATGATGCCATCCTGATGGATGTGCGCATGCCTGTCATTGACGGACTGGAAGCCACCAGAACCATCCGGGCAATGGGAAAACCGGACAGCAGCACCATCCCCATCATCGCCATGACCGCCAATGCTTTCCAGGAGGATATCCACAGCTGCCTGGAAGCCGGCATGAATGCCCACCTGGCCAAGCCCATTGAAACTCCCGTCATGTACCGTACCCTGGAGCAGTTCATCTGCAGCAGATAACCCCGGGATCTGCCGACGGCGGATCTTTTCATGCCGGCCATACCCGTGCGGCAAGGCATCCGGTCTGCCGCCCTCTCTTAATGAATTTTTAACACAGGAAAATAAAACCGAATGTCTCTCTTACTTTTCCCTCTGTATACTAAAATCAAAGAAAAACAAATAAATGTCCGGACAGGGAATGAGCGGCCGGCTTTTAAGGTGTTCGGAGGGAAAAGGGTATGGATAAAAGTATGGATAAAAATCTGAATCATGTGATTGTGGAAGTTCGTGAACTGATAGGCAGACATGAATACAGGGAATGTGAAAAGGTCATCCGGCAGGCAATGAGCGATTATCCGGATAATGCAGTTCCCAATAATCTGATGGGACTGCTTGACGAAAAAAAAGGGGATCACCTCAATGCCATGAAGCATTTCCGTGCGGCATGGGCTTTGGATCCTTCTTATCGGCCCGTGCTGATGAACCTGGACTGTTTCGGAACTGTCTCTTCTGACAAGGTTTTCATTTTTGATGAAACCGATGAATCCCCGAAATCCAATCATAAATTGACGCAGTATTCATAAAAAACATTTTGGCCGGCGAAATCACCGCCGGCCATTTTTTTTTGTATTTTTGCGTTTTGCCGCATCCGGCGTTACAATAGAATAAGAAAAAAATGCGGAATGGTGGTAAAAATGGAAACATCCAAACAACGTATTCTCGTATGCGTTGCCCCGTCTTTGTCCGGCCGCAAACTGATTCATATTGCTTCACAGATGGCCTCTTTATCCGGAGCGTCTCTTTCGGCAGTTTCCGTTATCGGAAAGCATGACCGTGAAAAACATCCTGAAATCTGCCGGCGCTGCATGGATAATCTGAATTATGCAAAAGAACTCGGTGCCGGGATCCAGTGCATTTCCGGTCATGATATTGCCGGCCTGATTTCCGCATATGCCAGGTCCTGCGGCGCGGCAAAACTGGTTCTCGGACGCAGTGCGGCAAAGAAAACCTGCCTTTTCAGGAGCCCCTGTCTTGCAGAAAAGCTGAAACGGCTGCTGCCCGGTACGGAAATTGTTACCATCCCGAATCCCGAACCCGTTTACGATGAAAAAGAACCTTTCAAGAAGCTGCATCTCTCGTGGAAAGATGCGGGTGTAAGTCTCGGCATTCTTGCCGCTGCCTCCCTGCTCTGCCGCTGGTTTTACGGTCTCGGTTTTACTGACGCGACCCTGATCACCGTTTATATTTTTGCGGTGCTGCTGATCTCTTTTCTTACAAGCGGATATCTTTGCGGTGCATTATCCTCGCTGCTGAGTGTCCTTATCTTTAACTTTTTCTTTACCGTTCCGCTGTTTTCCCTGAAGTCCTACGGAACAGGGTATCCGGTCACGCTGGTCGTCATGTTCCTGTCCGCATTTCTGACCAGTTATCTGACGTCTCAGGTAAGGCGGCAGGCACAGCAGCACGCGCAAAATGCCTACCGCACGGAAATGCTGCTCGGAGCCAACCGAAGGCTGCAGCACGCAATGAACGAAAACGAAATCCTTCAGGCAGCGGCGGAGCAGATCGGAAAGCTGCTCGTACGCTCTGTTCTGCTTTATCCTGTCCGCAGCCATGCACTTGCCGGGCCTATCCTCATCCCCGCCGGTGAAACGCTCGAAACTCTGACAGACAGCGCCTCACAGCCAAAAGAACGTCAGATTGCGGAATGGACGGTCAAAAACAATATGCAGGCCGGAGCGACCACCGGCATATTTGATGATGCGGAATTCTGGTACGTGGCCGTACGGATAAACGATGATGATGAAGCCTGCGCGGTTGCAGGCATCCGGATGGAAAAGGATGAACAAATTGATCCCTTTGATAAAAATCTGCTGCTTGCCATGCTCGGAGAATGCGCCGTTGCCCTGGAAAAGGAAAGACTGGACCGGGCCGGCGAAGAATATGCCATTCAAATCAAGCAGGAACAAATCCGTTCCAATCTTTTGCGTTCCATTTCACATGATCTTCGTACCCCGCTGACTGCAATTTCCGGAAATGCCACTATGCTGATGAACGGCGCGGTGCCTGCGGAACAGGACCGTCAGCAGATTTATGAAGATATCTATGATGATTCTGTCTGGCTGATCGATCTTGTGGAAAATCTGCTTTCCATTACACGTATCGACAACGGACATCTGAATATCCATTTGCAGCCGCAGGACGTTTCGGATCTTCTGGACGCCGCCGCTTCCCACATACAGTCAAGAAAAAAGAATCACAGCATCCGCATCATAAAACCGGCAGAGCTTTTGATGGTCAATGCAGACTGCTCGCTTCTTGTACAGATGCTGGACAATCTGATTGAGAATGCCTTTAAGTATGCGGGAGAAAACAGCAGCGTGGAGATTTCGGCAAAGTCTGACAACGGTCACGTTATCCTGCTTGTCTCTGATGACGGTCCGGGCATTCCGGACGCGGAAAAGGAAAAGGTTTTTGATATGTTTTATACGGCACAAAACCGTGTGTCTGCCGACGGCAGGCTGGGACTCGGACTCGGCCTTTCGCTGTGCAGGATCATTGCACAGGAACACGGCGGCACCATCCGTGTTTATGACCGGAAACCGCACGGAGCTGTTTTTGAAGTGACTTTACCCACACAGGAGGCAGCGCATGAATAATCTTCCCCTTATCCTGATCGCAGAGGATGACAGACCCGTCCGCAATTTGATCTCCATGGCACTGAATTCCCGCGGCTATCAGACAGAAACCGCCGTAAACGGCGGGGAAGCCATTCTGTCTCTGACCGGGCATACGCCGGATATCCTGATCCTGGATCTGGGGCTCCCGGATATGGACGGAAACGATATTATCAAAAAAGTACGCCAATGGTCTCTTTTGCCTATCATTGTAGTCAGTGCAAGGAGCGATGAACGGGACAAGATCGATGCCCTTGATTTCGGTGCCGATGATTACCTGACAAAGCCTTTCAGTGTGGAAGAGCTTCTGGCGCGGATCCGGGTTGCCGTACGGCGGCTGCAGTATATCCATGAGAATCAGGAAAAAACTTCTCCTGTTTTTTCCAACGGCGGACTCTCCATCGATTACGATGCCGGACTTGTAACCATCAACGGGGCGGAAATCCACCTGACACCGATCGAATACAAACTTCTCTGTATTATGGCGCAGAACATCGGACGGGTACTGACACATAACTTCATCCTGAAGGAAATCTGGAAGAACACGCTTCCCGGCGATACGCAGTCGCTGCGGGTCTATATGGCGTCCCTCCGTTCAAAAATCGAATTGCCCCTCGGAGATAAAATCATACAGACACAGATCGGAATAGGCTACCGTATGATCAAACTTTAACAGGCAGAGAGAAATCCTGCGCCCTATCAGAGTTCCCGGCAATACGCTGTGAAACACCCGAAAAAGAGGCATTCGACAGACATGAAACTGATCCTGCAATATTTGCGCGGACATATCGGGATATTTTTACTGTCCACATTCTTTCTGACACTGGAGGCTGCTGCAGATCTGCTGCAGCCGACGTTTATGTCCTATATCGTGGATGAGGGAGTAGCCCATTCCGATATCCGCAGAATCCTGTACTGCGGGGCCGTCATGCTTGCCATCGCGCTGATCGGCGCTGTCTCTGCTGTCATGAGAAACCGCTTCTCCAGTGAGACTTCCCAGACGATCGGAAAAGAACTGCGCCGGGATATGTACCACAACGTTCAGCAGCTGTCACTGGAGAACATTGACCGCCTGCAGCCTGCTTCGATCATCACCCGGATCACAAATGATGTTTCCCAGGTTCAGGATTTGATCAACAGCATCATGCGCATGATGGTCAAGTCTCCCATCACCTGTATAGGAGCCATTGTGCTGATCCTCATTCAGACCCCGAAACAGGCACCGGTCATGATCATGATCATTGTCATTGTTTCCGTTCTGATTATGGGGAACATGAAGATCGGATATCCGCGCTTCGGAACCGTACAGAAAAAACTGGACAGACTGAACAGTGTAACAAGAGAATTTCTGTCCGCCGTCCGTGTGGTAAAGGCATTCAATGCGGAGGATGAGGAAACAGAAAAATTCGGACAGGCCTCTGCGGAACTGGCTGCTGCCAATACGGCTGCCCTTCGCATCATGGCAATATTTTCCCCGCTGATCAATCTGTCCGTAAATTTCGGCATTGTACTTCTTCTGTGGATTTCAAAGGATCAGAGCGGTTCCGAAATCGGGAAGCTGATGGCATCCGTCAACTATATGACGCAGGTGCTTTTTGCTGTTACCATGATATCGAATGTCATAAATACTGCGGTACGTGCAGCGGCTTCCGCAGGCAGAATTCAGGAGATATTGGATGAAAAGCCGGTGCAGAAACTTCCGCTGCATCCTCTGACGCCGGACATCCGGGGTGAAATCCGCTTTGATCATGTTTCCTTTTCCTATGCCGGCGCAGGAAAGGAAGCCCTGCAGGATATCAGCATTTTTATTCATGCCGGAGAAACAGTCGGCATGATCGGCCCCACCGGTTCGGGAAAAACGACACTGATCAATCTGATCCCCCGTTTATATGATGCGTCTGAAGGCAGAATTCTGATTGATGGCTGCGATGTTACAGAGATCGATGAAACGCTTCTCAGAAGCTCTGTTGCCGTTGTTTCACAAAAGGCCCTGCTTTTCAGCGGAAAAATCAGCGACAACCTTCGCTGGGGACAGCAGGATGCCGATGATGCAAAAATACAGGCGGCAGCCGGAATTGCCTGCGCGGATACTTTTATCCGTGCATCGGAGCACGGGTATGATACATGGCTCGGCCAGGGCGGTGTTAATCTTTCCGGGGGGCAGAAACAGCGTATTTCTCTCGCGCGTGCGCTGGTCCGCAGTCCCAAAATACTGATCCTTGACGATTGCACCAGTGCGCTTGACGCGCAGACGGAATCCGACGTATTATCCGGGCTGCAGGAACATTCCGGCAATATGACCGTGCTTTTGATCAGCCAGCGTATTTCCACCGTCATGCGCGCGGACAGGATCCTCTGTCTGGATAACGGCCTTGTGCGGGGTTTCGGAACCCATGAACACCTGATGGAAGGCTGCGGGGTATACCGGGACATTTATGAATCACAGATCGGAGGCGGACAAAATGGCTGACAAAAATACTTCAATCCCTCCTTCCAATATAAACGGAATATCCCGCCCCGGACGCGGCCGCGTTGTCATCAAGCCAAAGAATATGAAGGGTACGCTTCAAAGGCTCTATCAGCTGACCGAAGGACAGAGAAAGGGTCTCGGATGGATCCTTCTTCTTTCCGCGCTCGCATCCGCCGCATCCATTTTTTCTCCGTACCTGACCGGAAAAATCGTGACGATGATCGTAAACAGGAATGCGATCACCTTCGCTCTTCTCCTCCTTACCGGACTCTTTGCGGGGGACTGGCTGGTTCGGTTTTTGCAGCAGTTTTTCATGGCTTCCATCGGACAAAAAATTATTCTTTATATCCGAAAAGTTCTGTTCGACCACATAAAAAAACTGCCTCTCGCCTTTTTTGACCGGAGACAGCACGGCGAGCTGATGAGCCGCCTTACCAATGACGTAGACAATATCAGTACCACCATTTCCAATTCCCTGACCCTGCTTTTGACCTATCTGTTCACGATCATCGGCATATTCATCATGATGGTCTCTCTCAGTCCGACTCTGACATTGGTCTCTCTTGCCGGGATTGTCCTGATCTTCCTTCTGACAAAAGCAGTGACCAGACGTACCAGAAAACTGTTTGCCGAACAGCAGAAGGAGCTTGGCATCCTGAACGGTCAGGTAGAGGAAAGCATCTCAGGGCTTTCTGCCGTAAAGGCGTTCTGCCGCGAAAAACAGATGGAAGATGCCTTCCGGGCAGAAAACGACAGCCTTTGCAGCGTATCGATCAGGGCTCTGATCTGTTCCGGATACCTGATGCCGTTAATGAACGTCATCAACAATCTCTGCTATGTGGCAATTGCCGTATTCAGCGGGATCCTGTTCATCCGCGGCAGCATCACGGATATCGGACTGATCACCAGTTTCCTTCTTTATGTACGGCAGTTCACGCGGCCGTTTGTAGAGATCGCAAACATTTATAACAGTTTCCAGACCGCAGTCGCCGGTGCAGAACGTGTTTTCGAAATTCTTGATGAGGTGCCTGAACCGGAAGATAAGCCGGATGCACTGGATCTGAAAAATCCTCACGGTGACATTGTGATGAATCATATGTATTTCGGATATACACCGGATAAAACCATACTGAAAGACATTTCCATGCACATCCCCGCAGGGATGAGGGTAGCGATCGTCGGACACACCGGTTCCGGAAAAACAACGATCATCAATCTGCTCACACGTTTTTATGATGTGACCGGCGGAGAAATCCTTCTGGACGGGCATGATCTCAGGGATTACCGGATGAAAAGCCTGCGGGATGCTTTTGGCGTAGTCCTTCAGGATTCGGCATTGTTTGCGGAATCCGTCATGAACAATATTTCTTACGGACATACAGATGCAGCGGAAGAACAGATTCAGAACGCAGCCCGCATCGCCGGCGCGGATGGTTTCATAGAACGTCTTCCCGATGGCTATCATACCGTTCTGGAACAGGGAGGCGATGAGCTTTCCCAGGGGGAACGGCAGCTGCTTACCATTGCAAGAGCAGTCCTTGCCAACGCGCCTATCCTGATTCTTGATGAGGCTACCAGCTCTGTAGACACCGTTACCGAACAGAAGATCCGAAAGGCCATGCTGAAAATGTGCGAGGGCCGAACCTCGTTTATCATTGCCCACCGGCTTTCAACCATTCGGGATTCCGACCGCATCCTTCTGATCGAAAACGGCGAAATTACCGAACAGGGAACGCACAGCGAACTGATGAAGCTTCACGGTAAATACGCCGCCATGTATGAGACACAGACCGGAAAAGCCGGACCAAAACCGCAGTCAGCGGCAACCTGATGCAAAATCCTTATCCGTCACTTTTTCTGCGTTTTTCCGAAAAACCGGTACTGGAGAACTTCTCGGAAAGAATGGTTCTCTGTTTATCTTCATACATGGCCTTATCGATATGTGCCTGGAATTCGGAAAAGGACATCCCGGATGACGGATCGTAAATCTCTCCCCCCAGGCTGAAGGAGATTTTAATGACCTGATCTCCGATCTGTTTGTATAGGATTGTATTTTCCTTTATCCGCTTCAGCAATGCTTCAAAATCACTCTGCCTGTCTATATCCACTACAATACAGAATTCATCCCCGCCGTACCTTGCAATCATCGTGTCAGCTCTTGTAACGGTTCTCAGGATTCCTGCCGCGCTTACCAGCGCGGCATCTCCCTCCGGATGGCCGAATTCATCGTTTATTTCTTTGAAATTGTTTATATCCAGCAGTATGGCAGCAAAGGAATGCGATTTATCAGCGGCCCTTATCTTCCTGTGCAGATAGTTGTCAAGCTTTCTGCGGTTGTACAGTCCCGTAAGATAATCACAGTCCAGATTATTATTCAGGGTATATACGAAAACGATCAGTTCCGAAAATACCGTGGCATTCAGTGCAAAGGCATAGCCATATACCAGAATCTGCAGGAAGCTTGCGGCAAGAGGCGTCAGCAGGAAAAACTGGAACGCATAAAAATGACGGGAGTCCATGTTCTTCCGGTATTTTATCATCAAAATTTCCGTATAGGCAGCCATGGTCAGCATTGAAAAAACAGTGATAAGATACAGCGGACCGCGATGGTAAATCCCGTCCGCATCAAAATAATAGATAAGACCGCTGAATGGCGTTGCAAGAGAAATGACAGCATTGACAATACACAGGGCCCCGGAGACCATCTGTGCCGTTTTTTTCACTTTTCTTTCCACGGAAAGCTGCTCACAGACATACATCATCCAGACAACCATGACGATCGGGTTCAGAATGAAAAGCATCATATTTGCAGCGGCATATACATCGTAAAAACCAACGGAGATACTGTCCAGTCTGCTCAGAATATCGGTAATGACCTCGACAAATGTAATGGCAAGCAGCAAAAGAAAAAGATCGCGCTGTCTTGCTTCATCTGTTCTTCCATGGTTGTCGCGTGTAACCGATATCATCAAAAAAACAAGTATCAGTTCGGAAAATACGGCAAGCCCCAGATTAATGCCAAATTGCATGGTATTCAATATGATTTTCTCCTGTGGAAATGCGTATGGTACGGGTGCAATACAAACTTCTTCATTTGCCCATTTTTTTTGATTTACAGTAGATTTTACACCCAAACCGTGCATTCTTCCAGTGATTTTGCCGTGTGTCGCCGACATGCGTCTCTGGCAAGGGGTCTATTCTGCTTTTCCGGGCAGGACTATGATACGCCCTTACATCATCTTCTTCATTTCTTCATACACGAACTGCACTTTTGGCCCGACAACCACCTGCACGGTTGTCCTGGACGGCCTGATCACACCGGGTACGCCGGAAGCCTTTATCTTCTTCTCACTGACTGCCGCATAATCCTTGATCTCAACACGGATCCTTGTTGCGCAATAATCCGCATCGTTAATATTCTCCCTTCCTCCGAGTCCCTCCAGGATTCCTGACGCCACAGCGGTAAAATCATTATCGGCGAGCTCTATCTTCCTTTCCTGCTCCTCATCCGCATCGTCATCTTCACGGCCCGGTGTCTTCAGGTCAAAATGAAGGATAAAGAACCTGAATACAAAATAATAGATAATACCGAATACAAGTCCTATCGGAAGGATCAGGATGGGATTCTCTGCCATGGGCGCCTTGAAGCAGAGGATCCAGTCAACCAGTCCTGCACTGAAATTAAATCCGCATCTTACGGGAAGCAGGGTGCAGAGTGCTGCCGAAAGTCCGGTCAGTACCGCATGTACGAGATAAAGCCCCGGGGCAAGAAACATGAAGGAAAATTCAAGAGGTTCCGTTATCCCTGTGAAGAAAGATGCAAGTGCGCATGACATGAGAAGACCGGCCGCTGCTTTTTTCTTTGTTGTTTTTGCCGTATGGTACATGGCAAGGGCTCCTGCCGGAAGACCGAACATCATGATCGGGAAAAATCCGGTCATATACATGCCTGTTATGCCCCTTGTTCCGGTTCCTGCCCAGAAATTTCCGAGATCGTTGATGCCGGCGGTGTCAAACCAGAACACGGCATTAAGCGCATGATGAAGACCAAAAGGGATCAGGGCACGGTTCAGCATGGCATAGAGACCTGCACCGACTGCGCCAAGACCTACGATTGCCTCTCCGAATGCTGCAAGACCGCCAAAAATCAGAGGCCAGATAAAATACAGTGCGATCGCAGCCAGAATGGATATCATGGCTGTTACGATCGCGACGCATCGTTTCCCGCTGAAAAATGCCAGACAGTCCGGCAGCTTTGTTTCCCTGAATCTGTTGTAGCAGCCGGATCCGATAATTCCCGCAAGAATGCCGATAAACGCATTCTGTATTTTTTCAAATGCTGCCGGCACCGCAGCCTCATCAATTCCTCTGTACATGGCAACGGATGCCGATGAAAGCAAGGTTGTGATCATCAGCCAGGAAACAAGCCCGGAAAGCGCTGCTGTCCCATCGTGCTCTTTTGCCATTCCCACGGAAATACCGATCGCAAACAGGAGCGGTATCTGGCCGATAATCGCCGAAGCTGCCTTGATCAGAAATGCTGCAGCAGTATTGTTTGCGCCCCATCCCGCGGGATCCATCCAATAACCGATACCGTATAAAATACCTGCCGCCGGCAGACAGGCCACAGGCAGCATCAATGATTTACCCATTTTCTGCAGGTATTTCATCATAAGGAATCCCCCTTCACCCGCTGTTTTTTTCTGATTTTTATTTACCGGTCAGCGTCATAATCGTCTGAAGCTTATCCGCCTGTCCCGTTGTTTTAACTATTTTGTTGAAATGTTCCGTATTAAGAATTACAACCGGCGTCGTTACATCATATCCTGCTGCTTTTATGCCTTCCAGATCAGCTTCAACAATAAGGTCCCCTTCCCTGACCTTCTGCCCCTGTACTGCATGGGCCGTGAAAAATCTCCCCTGCAGCTTTACAGTATCAATCCCTATGTGCACAAGAAGCTCTGCTCCCGCATCGGCCTGAATGGAATAAGCATGACCGGTAGGATAAAAAGCTGCCAGCATCCCGTCACACGGCGCGTAAAATTTTCCCTCCGACGGCTGCACGGCAACTCCGTCTCCCAATATTTTCCCGGCAAACATCTCATCTTTTACCTTGATGATGTCAACGATCACCCCTGCGGCGGGTGCCCCTATTGTAATGTCTTCCCCTGTTTTATTATGCCCCGTCCCTCTGAATAACCTCATTCTTAATTCCCTTCTCACTTTTGAAACATGAGCCTACCGGACATATGCGATCGCTGTTTTACGAAATGCGTTTGCGATGCGGATGCATGCCGAAGATATCAGGCCTCCGCAATAAATATAAACAAATATGTTCGTTGAACGGATAAAGAAAAGACAGACAATGGAAGTTACCATACTGAAGACGCCAAGGCCCAGTTTAGCTCTCCACAGGGGAGTCCCCAGTCGTTTCGCTTCCAGAGCATTAAATGTATCAATGACTCCCGAAAAAAGATAACATCCCAGCAAATATAGCATGACATATATCTGCGGGATCTCCGCCATAAGGGTTGTAAAAATAGCCAGATCAAAAATAATAATTCCCCTGTACAAAACGGCTTTCCCTCCGACCATATGCCGGGCCATGACAAAGTAATAAAAGAGCAGGCGAAGGCTGTATACCAACAGTGCTGCACTGAGAATTATAATGATAAGATGACTTCCTATCTCCGGAAAAAGTATCATGATTCCGCTGCACAGGAGCATGAATAATCCCGTAAGAACATTCGTGACTTTCTGTACTTTGCTCATTTTCAGCTGCCTCTTTTTTCATTCTCAACAAGCTTCATAAAGTCCTTGATCCCCTTAAAGCCAAACTTATCATAGTCCACGGAAAAACCGGCGAGCATATTGCCGGACTTGTAGATCTGATTGGTAACCATACTTTTCTGTGCCATAGCCGCCAGGCAGAATTTCCCGAGGAAGGTATTGTCCCGCAGCTTTTTATCCGCATTCCCATATTCTTCCTGAAACTTACCGAGATCAAAATCCTCTATTGTGTGTCCGGACAGCCTCTCTCCGAATTCCTTCCAGTCTTTGGATGCATTTAACCGGCGTCTGGTAAGGATTTCATGAATTTCATCCTCCCATGGTGTAACCGCCTTCGTATCATACTTTTCTTTTTCAAATATGGGATAGGTACCGCGCAGAACTTTCATTGCATAGATCATCTGGCAGAACGCATGATAATAATCCGACGGATTGTCCTTTATGATCTCGGCATATTCTCCCCATGCAGGCAGATATTTATATCGGATAAAGCTGTAATCCGGCAGATGACCGGCTCTGCCGTGGCCAAGGTTCATGATGGAATTTTCCCTGACCTGATACACACTGTTCGAATAATATCCTTTATAAACATCATCAGACAAAACCGGATTATGGTGAAAAGTAACCGCTCTCTCGCGATGCTTCTCTTCATCGGAAATCAATTCATAGCAATAGGAATTGACATTATTGATGACCAGGGACGGAGTGCCGGCAAAATAACGGTGAGCCCATGTATCCGCAAGGATATGCATGGCAATCCCTGCCGCCTGCAGACTGCCTCCCCCGGCAAGATGAACCGTATCCACCAGGAGATCACTGTTGGTATTGCAGATCAGTCTGTATTTATTCATATAAAGTGCGGACCTGTGCTTCAGCTTTGCTCTCAAATCAAAGGGCAGAAAATGAAAAGACGCCCAGATCCGTGTAATATTCTGAATTTCCAGAATATCCGTTCTCGCATCCATCAGCTCTGACTGCAGTTGTGTCGTGGCAGCAGCAAGCGGCGCGCGAATTTTAGAAAGAAGAGTTCTTGAACAATGGTCTACCAGCTCGGCACTGTAACAGATCTCAAGGCTCTCTTCATGGGAATATCCGGAAATGATCGCTGCGCAATATGTCGCATAATAATGAAAATCATCCTGCATAATGATTAACGTAATCCTTTCCGATAATCAGGCTGTTTTGTCCTTGTCTGTCTTTTTACGATGATCGCTGAAATGATCAGTTCCAGCATGGCCATCAGAGATGTAAATTCAACGATAATGGTAATGATTCTGTCTGTCATGGAAAAAAAATAAGTTGAAGGAATGAAGCTCGAAACCATGCTGAAGATTGAAAAAAGAGTCATGAACATCGCTACAATGACATATAAGTTTCCCCGTTTTTTCCCTTTTCCTTCCGCTGCCGCAGACAATCCCACGAAACAGCGCAGGGAAAGGTCAACAGCCAGGAGAAAAAATACGATGATAATCGAGAACACCTTCCACTGTTCCGCTCCCGTATCCGCAAACAGCTTCTGGATGTCCGCAGGATCAAAGAGAAAGTACATCATGGTCTTGATGATGCTCCAGATTCCAAAAGCAATGGTTCCCATCCCGCTGACCGTCATCGTATTCCGATACCGTCTAAGCCTGATTGCTGCCGGATCTCCCTGTACGGGAAGCAGCGCAGAATGATCATTCATACCTTTTTTTACCTTCTTTTTTGAACAGATTCCTGTTTGGGCGTGTCCCAAGTCCTTATTCCCACCTGCGTGGGAAACGGACTTTTGACATAGCCAATATATATAATATCACGGATTGCTCCCGCAATCCTGCCAAACATTCGGATTCCATGAGGCCTCTGCCCCCTGTCTTTCCATGCGGTTACGAATCTTGTAAAGCAGCTTAAAAGATGTCATAATTATGTTATAACCTGTCGCACCAGATTGAGGGAGGTGAAGCAGCATGACCTTTGTCCTTTATGCAGGCTCAAATATTTTCTGCATTATTATCCTTGCGGCCATCTACTATCAGCTTTCGGTAAATATAGGCCAGCAGACAAGCATCATCATGTTCAAGCGCGTTGCTTTGAGCATGATCTTTATGGTGCTGCTTGATATCGCCTGGGAGTTTTTCTACATTTACCCCGTCCCACAGGAATATCGGATTCTGGTATATCTTGTCAATGTCGCATATTCCATGCTCTCCAATCTTGTCATGTTCTTCTGGTTGTTTTTTGTGGGGGAGCAGACCTACGGAACACGTGACCGCAAACGTTTTTCAAGATTTCTGCCTCTTCTCCTCCTGCCGATTATTGCTTCCGGGCTGATTACGATGACCACCTGTTTTAACGGCTGCATCTTTTCCTTCGATGCAGAGGGCCACTATATCCAGGGACCTCTCTACATCCTTTTTCTGGCCATTCCCTATATCTATGTGATCCTTTCCACAGTGGATATTGCTCTGGACTTCCGAACCATTAAAAACCGTCAGGATAAAAAATCCTCCATCATGCTCTTTGCTTTTATCATCTTTCCGACGCTCGGCGTTCTGGTCGGCTATTTTTTCACAGAGCTCCCCGCGATCTGGCCAATGTTTACCTTTGCACTCCTGATCGTATTTTTCAATCTGCAAAATGAGCAAATGTCGATGGACGGCCTGACCGGAATCAACAACCGCAGGAGATTCGACAACTATCTGGATGAAAAACTTGAAAAGGCAAAAGACGACGGATCGGCGATCTGCCTCATCATGTCCGATCTCGATGAATTCAAAAAAATCAATGATACCTTCGGCCATAACACAGGAGACGAAGCGCTCAAGGAAACCGCAGACATTCTGATGGAAATCTGCAATGGGAATAAGACCTTTTTTGCCCGCTACGGCGGCGACGAATTTGCAATCATCCACAACGTAGCCAATGAAACCGAAGCGAAAGAATTCTTAAAAGAAATACGGACCGCCTTTGAAAGTAAAGCGAAAAAAGAAAATACCGAATACAAGCTGTCCCTCAGCACCGGCATGGGTTTTACAAGCCTCCAAAATCTGAAAGGTGCGGCAGAACTTATCAAAGAAGCTGACCACAATCTGTACAAAGAAAAGAGAAGCAGGAAATAGGAACAATGCTATATTTTTGTTCCTTCCTCTCCGTAAAACGAATATCTGTTCCTGCCATCCTCACAGCTTTTCAGGTTCTGTGCAATTTGTTTCTTTTCGCTACCTCTTCCGGGTACCGGTCGATTACCTCTCCAAGGAAAAATTCTTTTCGGGTATTCCACTTGTTCTTCATCTTGTCCCTCGTTCTGCATCATGATCCGTCCATCCAAACCGACATTTGTCAAAGATTCCCCATTCCTGTTTTCCGCTGAATATAAAAAACATCCGAATAAAAATGGATGTTATGATCTGCAACTGGCTGCCATCCATCCAAACGGAACAGGCCCTGAGTTTTGTGTCACTGCCTTTCGACAGTTTTACTGAAATATTCGGTTAGGACTATTATACGATATCATTCAAGAGCAGGCAAGTTCCTGCATTATTATGATGATGGCGTAAACCTATTGTGTTTATTTTATTCCGGCAATAAAATGGATGTATTATCAGGAGCTGAAATAATTTTTTCATCATTATAAAACGGAGCATCGAAATGGAAAAATACTACTCTCTCAAAACGGATAAAGAAACTCAATGGGGAAGCCTGCGTAATATGTTCCGTGTTCTGTTTATGGGCGTGGCAATTGTTCATCTTTTCTTTACTGTTTTTTATCTGTTAAACGGCAAGGAAATATTTGCTTTGTATCAGTTCGCTGCTTCTCTCCTGTTTATATTTTTATATAAAGTCTGGAAAAGTGAGCATTTCATTTTATACTGTAACATCTATTTCGTGGAGATGGTTGTGAACTCTTTTCTTACTGCCTATTTTTGGGGAGATGTATGTGCCTCCAATCTCTATCTGTTATCCATGATTCTTATTGCAAACTGCATTGTTTTTACACAATACCCGGCCAAGGTCAAGCAAAAGTACATCATCGTCAATTTGATTTGCAGCTTTTTAATGTTCATGGTGCTTTCGATGCCGCTTCTGACCTTATATCTTTTTCCGCACAAGTATTTTGCGATGGATTATAAAACCGCCTACTTCTCTTCCCTTTGGATCATACAAACATTTTATACGTTATCTGCCTTTTTGCTGCTGTTTTTCACAACAGTATTCTTCATGCGAAACATCCTCTGGAATTTCGATAAGGTAGAAGAGGAAAAGGATCTGCTGGATACGGAAGCCAGTCAGGATGCGCTTACAAAGCTCTATAACAGGCGAAAAATTGAGGAACTGTTCAAAAACAGCTGGGCACAATGGCAAAAAAATAAATCGGAAATCGTCATAGGTATCGGTGATATTGATTTTTTCAAAAAACTCAATGACAGATATGGACACCCCGCAGGGGATGCAGTGCTTGTAAATATTGCATCATTATTTATGACTTCTGCCCGCAAGGGGGATATTATCTGCCGTTGGGGAGGCGAAGAGTTTTTGTTTATCTGCCAATGTTCTGAGTCAGACTCTGTTTTCTTCTTTGAAAGGCTGCGGAAGAAAATTGAGGAAACGCCGATAGCATATGAAAAGGAAAATCTTACCATTACAATGACATTTGGCATAAGCAAAATGAAAATCGGACAAAAGCCCGAAGATTTAATTACCGCTGCAGATCAAAATCTGTATGCCGGGAAAGAAGGCGGACGAAACCGTGTGTATCATGATTTTTCCGGCTGATCCTCTTTTTCACGGCTGTAATTGTATGCCACGCAGATATCCCGAATGAAAATAGGGGAATGCTTTTTAGTTTCTCTGCATTCTGTTTTCAGAATATCAAAGAAGATGATATACTTCGTGCAAATCTGATATTTCGTAATTGATAGTCGCTTCCCCTTCCACTGCATTCTTTTCCGGGTTATACCAGCAAGTGACAATTCCGGCGTTGTTTCCGCCACGAATGTCACTGGTTAAAGAATCTCCTATGATCATGACCTGCGTCATGTCTACAGGTTTCAGTTTTGCAAATACCTTATCAAAAAACTTTATATTCGGTTTTTCAGCACCCAGCTGTTCGGACAAAAAAATTCCATCCATCAATTCTCCAAGTCCGGAAAGGCGCAGCTTTTTAGTCTGCGCTGCAACTGTTCCGTTGGAAACCGCATATTGTTTGACTTTACCGCGAAGCGATTTAACAATATGATAACTGTCATCACGGAATACGATCGTATCTCCGAGATTCAGCTGGTATTTTTCATTGAATCCGGCAGGAACTGTGCTGTCAAGTTCTTCTGCCGCGAAGAAATCCCTGAATCTTCCGATCATAACCTCCGCTTTTGTAATCTCGCCCCGTTCGAGACGTTCCCAATAAGACCTGTTGATCTCGGAATACCGTTGGATCATCTCATCGGAACAGTCTCCTAAGCCATATTCTCTGAAGAGATTTCTTATGGCCGCCTTTTCTGCGGCAGCAAAGTCGAGCAATGTTCCGTCTACATCCCATAAAAGCATCGTAATCATTATGATTCTCCTGACAAAAATTCAAAATTTTATCATCTAAATCCGGTAAGCATCCTTTCAATTTAAAAGATTTCGGTAAATTTCATTCATCAACTTTTGTATCATATCCCGATCTTTGCCTTTCGCCATTGTGCAGCATGACAGTGTACATATATCTTTATAGGTGGAGATAGAGAGTTGGAAATACGGTACAGGTTTAACAGCGGTTGAAATAAACGCATTTAAAATATCTGTTCCCTTAAACATGAGTTTTTTCTCATCGAGCATTCCCAAATTGCTGTAGGAAAGTACCGGAACTGGTGCTATTCGGAAAAAAAGTTTCTTCAGCAGCCCACGGGGCATCAAATGGTAAAGGATATGAAAAAGCTCAGGCTCCTTTAAGCAATCATTGCTGTCTTTTTGCTTTCGCATTTGTAAAGAAACTCTTGCCAAAATGTTTTCAAAGGTATCCATTTGTTCTGTTTGTATTTCACAATGATAATTTCCGGTCAGATTGCATACACTGATATCCGCTCCATTGCTGAATTTTCTCAGATCAACGGGGCATGGTAAAGATATGGCATCCCATCCGAATAAAGTATGCAGTGTTTTTATATAAGCCGCCAAAAAAACGTCATTCACACTGACGTTATGTGTTTTTGCATAGCGCCTGAGGTTTAAAAAGGAACCCGGGTTGATCTGTTTTATAATCAGCCCGGGGGTGCCATTCCCCTCCGTAAAGGGAAGGTGGTGCTTTGCATTGGAGATTCTTAATTCTGATTTTGCAAACAGCAGCTTTCCTCTTTCGATCAACGGAATTTTTTGGATGATCTGATGAAAACTACGGTCTGTATTGTCGTTTTTTACCGCATTGCCGGAATAAAAAGAGGAAAGAGTATAAAGCACCTGCTCAAATCCGCGGCCATCGCAAAGCAGGTGGCTTACCATAACGCAGATAAAATCATCATTTGTGTTATGGATCAGGTTGATCTTAATGGGCGGATCTATTCCGATTTCAAGCGATGACAAATTATTTTCATTTTCCGTTTCATTGTCATTCTTATTTTGATCCATAATGGAAAGATATTTTTTTTCGGAAAAATCCGACTCTTTCCATTCCTGCTTTTTGAAATCAAATGTACACCGCATAATCGGATACATGGAAATTGTCCGTCGAATTGCTTCCTGTAATCTGTCCGTGTCAATTCTTCCATGAAAATACAGGTAACACCTGATAACCGGATTCTGTACCAAACCGTAAAAATACTGCATGGTATCGAATGGCTGCGCCTTTACAGCAATGTGATGCGTCTCTTTCTCTGACATATCCATATCGCCGTCCTCCGCAGCTTTGCTAAGCGAAATCGTACCGGGCACGCTTTTTTTGTTCATACATAGCCGTATCCGCCATTAAAAACAGATTGCTGAAGGTATATGGCTCATGATCCGTTACTGCGCAGCCGGAAGATGCGCTGATGTATCTTAGTAAATAAATCCATCGTACTTTTTTCACGATACATCTCTCTTAATTGACCGGCTCCGTAACGTCAACGATCGTGCCGTTTTCCCGCATGGCTGTTCTTCATTTCACGATCAACCGGATCTCATTCGGCGTACTGCCATTTTCACAATAGTTATACCTGAACTCTTCTACGGCATTGCGGACCAGCTGCATGGAAAGCGGGTCACCGTTAACTGTAGGATTGAATTCAGCTCCGTTATAACGCAGATACATCATAACATTTCCATTATTCTCCGAATACTCGATAAGAACAGACAGAAGCGGCTCTTTCGGCAGCAAAGGAAGAATCATCTGAACCCCCAGTTCTTCAAACACGACCTGCAGATTATTCATCGTTTTAGCCGCAAGAAGATGGCTGCGCCCGAATTCTTCCATTCTTGCATTGATGCCGATAAAGTCAAAATCGAGTGAAGTGATGCTTTCCTCAAAGACCTTCAGCCTGTGGAAGAACTGGCGTGTTTTTTCTTTCTGCGGGTTCTCAAAAATCTGCTTCGGACTGCCGCTTTCATAGATGATTCCCTGATCCATATAATATACAAAGGTAGAGACATCTTTTGCAAAACGCATCTCGTGCGTCACAATCAGCATCGTAAGCTTTCGCTTTGCAAGCGCCCTGATGACACTCAGAACCTCCGACACCATCGTCGGGTCAAGGGCGGATGTCGGTTCATCGAACAGAATAATCTCGGGTCCCATCGCAAGCGTACGCGCGATTGCCACCCGCTGCTTCTGACCTCCCGACAGCTCATCGGGATAAGACATTGCTTTTTCGGTAAGCCCCACGGATTTCAGCAATCCGCAGGCCGTTTCATACGCCTCCTGTCTGGTCACCTTCTTTACGCAGACGGGTGCAAGCATGATATTTTCTATCACCGTCAGATGCGGGAACAGACAGAAGTTCTGGAATACCATTCCGATCTTCCTGCACGCGGCAGCGCATTCTGTTTTATTATCCATATCTTTTCCGTTGATATAGATCTTTCCGGCGCTTGGTATCTCAAGACGGTTGATCATCCGCAACAAAGTGGATTTCCCGGTGCCGGAAGGTCCGACCACGGAAATGACTTCTCCTGCATGGATGACAGCATTGACATCGGTCAAAGGGGTTACGCTTGAATATACTTTTTTAAGGTGCTCAATTTTTATCACTTCCCCGTCGGATACCGGCACGGCAATGTTCAAAGCAGGTTTCCCGGAAACTGATGCCGTGTTCACATCTTTCATTTTGCACGAACGTTTCTTCGGATCTATTTTTATCTCAATTATCCCGATCAGGGATGTCAGCCCCCACGCAAGAAGGAAATAAATCAGCGCAACGGCAATCAGCGGGAAAAATGCCTCATAGGTACGGCTTCTGATAAGGTCGGAGGCCTTCGTCAGATCCTGGACGGCAATATAGCCAACCACCGACGTCATCTTCATCATACTGATGAATTCACCCTTATAGGCCGGAAGGAAACAGCGGATTGCCTGCGGCATGATGATCTTCCGGAACATCTTCGTTTTGCCGAATCCCAGTGTCTGTGCGGCTTCCCATTGTCCGTGATCGACTGCATCAATACCGGTACGCATGATTTCCGCCGAGTTAACGCCGAAATTCAGCGCAAATGCAATAATGGATACGATGATGCCGTTTAAATGTGCTGACGCGAATACAAGATAATACAGAAGCATCAGAAGCACAACCAGCGGAACTCCCTGTATGAACCGGATGATTGCCGCTGTTGTCCTTGAAACTGCAGGATTCCTGCTTCGTCGAAGAAGGCAGATGCCAAACCCGAGAACCGTTCCTGCAACAAGCGCGCACAGGGAAATCAGTATCGTGATCAACAGGCCTGAAACGATCAGCTTCCACCGGCTTTCACGGATAAATGTCTTCTCAAAACTCTTCGCCGTTTTCGCGAAGAATCCGGTCTTCTCACCGCCGATGCCCGTTGTCGAATCGGTTGTCCCGCCCGTTGTCAGGTCCGCTTTTCTGCACAGCAGGGTAATTCCGCCCTTATAGTGTGTGGCAGGAAAATCTACACTTTCGCGCCTCTCATCGGTAATGGAGATACAGCCCGAGGCGATATCGGCAGAGCCTCCGGATACAGCTGTAATCAGAGCAGAGAAATTTGCCTGTGTAATCTCGACTTTTTTCCCGAGCTCTTTCCCGATCATTAGGACAAGTTCAACCTCATAGCCCGCCGAATTCCCGTTGTCGTTGACATAGGACATGGGTACCTGCGTAGAATCATGAATATATCTGAGTACCCCGTTTGAGGTGTCGTAACCGGAATATTCGGACATGTTGATCTGCATTCTTCCGGTGTCTCCCGAGAACCACTTTTCCTTCAGTGCCTGAAGCGTCCCGTCCGCTTCATACTTTTTGATGATCCCTGATATCTCATCCGTAAAAGGACTGTTTTTCTGCAAAGCCAGACCATAAGTATCCGGCAGAACCACATCCTTGAATACCCCCAAATCCGTGTTCTGCGCTGCGGCAAGTTTCGCAACCGGCTCATCAAGACCGACCGCATCAACATCGCCGTTACGAAGCGCAAGAATCTCTCCGCCGATATCATCATAGTATTTATTTTTAAGATCCGGGATCACACCTCCGACAAGTTTATCAAACATTGTTCCCGTCTGGCTGCCAAGAGTCGTGCCCGTAAAATCCGCAAGAGAGTTGAATCTTGCCTTGGAAGCCGAAACATCAGACATCTCGGAGACAGCAGACGCGGAGGACTGAACCGCCGCTGCATTTACACTTTCTCCGCAGCCGTCCAGCAGAATGGGCAGCAGCAATGTCAAGAGCAGGATCCATACAACGGAACGCATCACTTTCTTATGGAAAATCTGTTTCATCTTTTAATACCTCCATTCAACATTCATCAAAATGGGCCCTGTTAATCCTGCCGCCGCTAACGGAAGCATCCCGGCTTGCATTTGTTATTTCATTTTTATTTTAACACCTAAACTTTCTGCCATCCACTGCAATCCGTGATATTACTTCTGGCGACCGCATCATATCTATGGCAGCATGGGATTTTCAGCAGCCGTTTTACTCAGCCCCCTCATTTATATCAGTTCTTTCTTTTGTGATCTATTGGGTAAGGGTGGTGCCACGCTTTTGGCAGAAAAAAAAGGCCGCGGGGATCACCAAAAATTTTATGGGGAGAAAAAGCTCTATCAAGCCGAGCTTTCTGCACAATATACTCAGGCAGTTACCGCAGATTGCCAGACTCTCTGCGGGCTCTGCATCGGAAAATATCTTTACCGCCGTATCAGCAATTGTTATGAACAAGTATGTTCTGCTCTATCAGGGAACAATGGGCATAGCCGTCTTCGGACTGGCATTGTCATTTAAAAATCTGATATCCGCTGTATGGATGGGTTTTAACAATGCTCTCTCTCCTCTGCTCAGCGTGTTTAAAGGGGAAAACAACTGTAAGGGAACAAATATGACCTTACGGATCGGTACCAGGTATGCGCTTGTGCTAAGCCTTATCCTGATGGGTATCATTGCCGCTTATCCGCAGGCCATTTCGCGGATTTTTCGCTTTCAGGATACATCCCTCATAAGCCGGTGCAATGTTGCAATTCGCATCATCGTACTGATGATACCCTTTGCTGCCGTCAATTCTATCATGAGTCATTACTATCAAATCTATCGGCATACCTTTTTGGCCAATGCGCTGATGCTTTGCCGTGGCTTTGTAATTCTTTTGGCGATCGGATTGTTTCTGTTGAAATTTGCAAGCCCGTATGCCTTTTACTTCACCTACCCGATAACCGAAATAGTGACCATGTCCATCTGGCTTGGCTACACCTCTCTTTATATGAAACAAAGAAAAGGAATCGACTGCTTCCTTTTGCCGCCTCAGGACCCCGGCGAAAAGTGTTATTCATTTCTTATGAAAGGAAATGCTGCGGATATCTCGGATTACCGCGTGATGCTTCAATTATTTTTAGAAAAAAATCAGCAGGAAAAAGCAACGATTGCAGAAAGTCTTCTGGTCTTCGACATGATTATGGATGTGCTGTCCGGACAACATTTTCTAAAAAATGATTTTGTGGATTTCAGAACATTGCTCAGCCAAAAGGGCATTCAAATATCGGTAAAATTTAACTTTAGAATCACAAAACGAACTTGCATTGACGAGTTGGGCGAACGCCTGCTCGCCTTAAATGATTGCTTTTGCACCAACAGTGTTTTAGGGTTTCATATCATTGACGGTATTATTACACAACAGGCAAACTCCGCTGCCGAAATATCCACGCCTTCCCGTTTTCTTAAATAACCATACTTCAGTCTTCATGCCCTATCGGTCTTTATAAAGGAAATGATACACGCCATGCTTGATTGCATTTTCCAGCAGCCTCTTAACCATTGTTTCATCATAGGAAAAATCACTTTCATACCACAGCTGCATAACCTTCTGACCGCCGCTTGTGACAAATGCTTCCAGCAGAACCGCCTGCTCCTTGGACAAGATATGCTGATTCAGCCAGTTCGGCAGAGTCGCTGCCAACACTGCATCTGCAATCACCTTTTTTCCTTTTCCAGAACTTCCGCTGCGAAAACATAAGGCAAACAGTTCCTTGTTTGATTTCACGCAGGAAAATAACGCATCCAGCATTTTGGCCGGATTCTGATCATAATGATATAGGGAAAATGCTTTCAGAAATTTATCTGCGTATTCCTGCTCCAATGTATCAAGAAATATTTCTATGTTTTCATAATGTGCATAAAAAGTACAGCGATTGATATCTGCCCGGTCACAGATATCCTTTACTGTGATCTTCGTAATTTCTTTTTCCTTTGCCAGTTCGTAAAAAGCATTTTTTATCAAATTTTCCGAGCGCTTTATCCGGCGGTCCGTACTCACTTTATCTGTCATTTTTCTCTTTTCTCCAACAAACATCCCTGAGATGTCGGCTATCCTTCAGTTATTTGATATCTGCATATTGTTTTCAAACATAAGTATGTTAACATACACGTATATATTATTCAATCGTTATTTTAAGGAGGAAAAAATGACTTCAAAAGAAAAACAAAAAGATTGGAACAACGTGATACGCTGGATACTGGTGGCGCTTTATGCCATTGCCATCTTCGTCTTTGCAGGACAGCCGCTTTCCGTTCCCGGCAATATTATTTTTATGGGAGTGCCTTTGATGATCCTTCACGCGATCCGCAGATACGACGGAAAAACAACGTTGGTATTTCTGGGAATTGCTTTTGTGGTAAGTACATTTTTTGAGGATTTAAGCATTCATACCGGTTTTCCCTTCGGTGCCTATCATTATATGATGGACATGCCTCATATTGATCAGGTTCCTATTCTGGTAGGTGTTTTTTATGTAGCTCTCTGCTATCTCAGCTGGACAATTGCATGTTTGATTTTAAATCACGCAGACCGTAATCTGGAAAACAAATTTAATCTGGTCACCGTACCGATAGTCAGCGCTTTCGTTATGTGTCAATTTGATCTGGTACAGGATCCTTCGACTTCTACCTTCATGCAAGGATGGATCTGGGAAGACGGCGGCGGTGTATTTGGCGTTCCGTTGGTAAATTTCATCGGCTGGTTTATGACTACCTATATTGTTTTTCAGTTGTTTGCTCTGTATTTATCAAAACAGCAGATCAGCAAAAAAAATACACCGGAGATGGAGACGAAAGGCTTCTGGCTGCAGCCAGTCCTCATCTATCTGTTTCTCGGCTGCTCCTATATCGCCCAATATATTTTCCAGATGAATAATTCTTCAAAGATCACAGATCTTGCAGGAAATGTATGGAATACCAATAATATGTATGAAACTGCGGTTGCCATTATGATCTTTACCATGTTGTACTCTGCAGCCCTGGCTCTTATTCACTTATTCCGGGACCGGAAGCAGGTGCTTTCATAACAGCAAACAGCTTCAAAGACATAATACGAATAATACAGTAAGGAAAAAGAGGTGGGGATGTTCTGCTATCACTTTATGCTTCAGATTCGTGACAGCAGAACTTCGCACTCTATGGCTTGATACAGCAGGGTGAATCACTTTTGGTTCTCTTCGTGATAGGAAACAGATCACAGTCTTTTTCTAAACCCGGGTTTTTTCCGGTTTGTCCTGCAGCCCGGCCTCTTTATGAAGTTGATATCTTGTAAAATAGACGACGCAGACAGCCAGCCAAAGTATCACCTGGCTAAGAGGTCCCAGCAACATTATCGGATCGTTTACTGTAGGAAAAAGGACCGGCATCATGATAAGCCGAAGGACAAATACGGCAAACACGATAATGGCAATCTTTCGATTTTTTTGAATCTTGCAAAGTCTTCCTGACATATAGCCAATAAATAAAACGGCAATTGACAAAGCAATCTGTAGTATTTGACTAATATATGAACCGGGAACCGAAACAAGTATGAGTGGTATAAGAGAGATACCAAATAATAGCATCAGATATCTCAATAAATTGCCATGAGGCTTCTTATATCCCCATAAGCCATAATAGGAAACCAAAAGATACATCACTATATCAGTGATTCTCGTCGGAATCAATGAAAAATCAGAAGTCATAAAAGGCGCCAGAACTGACCATACCAATCCTGCCGCCACTAACAGCATCGTAATGATGACTGCAGCCCTGCTTGACTTTTTAAGGCCACCCATTTCTTCTTTTTTCATTTTCGCTCTCTCCTTTGTCCATACTTTCTTTTTATAAGCTTCGTTAAAACATTTCTTTTTCCGGAGGATGACCAACAGCATTCATCTGTCTTTGTCCCGATCCAAGACACTCTTAATGACCGTTCAAATTTAATTTTTCCTATAAAAAAACATCCATATGCAAATGGATGTTTTGATGATCTGCAACCGGCTGCCATCCATCCAAAATGGAACAGGCCCTGGCTTTGCGTCCTTGCTTTTCAACAAGTTTGCTAAAGTATTCTGGAAAAATATTATACGACCGCAATGGAAATAAGCAAGAAATATTTTATTCCCGATTTTTGCGCTATACCCTGCTGTATCACGGTCATAATAGACGCTTATCTGTAACTCCTTGTCTGCATCAATTTATTCGTAACGGACCTTGTATGTTTCGAAAGCCTTTCCTGCTTTGGCGATAAATGGGATCTCATGTCCCGCATTTACGTAGTTGAAATCTCCCGTGGTCAAATCGAGGATGCCTGAACCTTGGGAGAAAGAAGATAGAGGAGCAGGTCTGTGCCCTGGAGAAGAAGGGGACAAAGCTTTACTGTATCCCGCTTGTTCCTTTCCTGTTCTGGATGTTCCGTACAAGTATCTGTTCCGCCGCTGCTGCACAGAGTTTCCTTATGGTAATTTTGTCTTCTTTAAAAACTGCCGGAACTGCCTCTTCGACCGGATCAGCCCCCGCTGTATCTTCTGCGGTGGAAATAGAGGCGGCAAAGCATACGACGGCAGAGACGGCAAAGCATGTAGGATTCACCGCAGCGCAGAAAGCATTGATCATAGCGATTGCCGCAGGAAGCATTACAGGAGGGGCGGTTGCATTTTCTTCTTTGCAGAAGAAAAGTGACAGAGCGGCAGCATCGGCCGGGATAAGGAGTCAGATGGAAATGTCCGCACCGGAGACATCCATTCGCATAACAACATCGTATCAGGCACTTTCACAGAAATGTGCAGGTGCCTTTTTCATGCGCATTTTAGGGAAGGAGGCTGCACACGGCCGAAAGAATTAAGGGCATCTTAGTGTAGATCATACTGATCAGGAAGTTGAGTCTGTGAGGCCGGAGAACCTGCAATTTGTTATTTTCGCCTGTAAATGCGATAGAATTCTCTGACCTGTCTGTTCAGCACTTCAATAGCGATGGACTCATTTTCCATATCGTTGGCATATTTGTTCAGCAGGAAAAAAATCGGGGCATAAAAAGACATCGCCATAACCTGCGGATCGGCGTCAATGAATATTTTTTTCCTGCTCATCTCGGCAAAAAGAGCCGTCTGGTAGGTGATGCTGTCCTCCAGAAAAAGCTTGCGAAACAAGGCGTAGACCTCTGAATTTTGAAACTGCTCAATAGTACCCATCCGCCAGAATCTTGAAACAAAAGAGTCCTTTAAATAGAACGAGAAAATTTTATTGCTGAAATTCACCATTGTTTCTTCATCATAAGAGGCATATATTTCTGCCGCTTTTCCTAAATTCCCATCTGTTGGCAGACCAAAGCTATCCGACATCTCAGAGATATGCTGCCGCATCGTTTCCACAATGGTGTCTAAAATTTCCTGTTTGCTTTTGAAGTGCTTATAAAGGGAGCTATCCTTAATCCCGACAGCTTCGGCAATGTTTTTAACACTGGTTCCCTTGTAGCCCTTCACGGAAAACAGACTCAGGGCTTCCTCGACAATACGTTCTTTTGTCGTCATACGCTGCATTTCATGTTTTCCTCCAATAAGGCCTCCACCTGTTTTCTTTGTTCAAACAGGACACAGCCGCCGATATGTTCTTTTGTCAGATTTTTGTTATCTGAAAGAGCCTGAAAAAGCGGGGAACGCAAGGCATCTTTTAAAGATGTTTCCATTATATTTGTATCAGAATAGGGCGAAAACGGACACGGCTCCGCTCCGCCGTGCGAATTGATGTGAAAAAAGCCTCTGCCTGCGGCAAGACAACCGCCCGAAGTTTTTTCGTCGCCCGGGAATGCGATAAATACCATCTGTTTAAACTTTTTTCTCAGTCCGTCTATTGCTCCTCTAATAAGTATTCTGTCATTGTCGTCCGGAGCCAGCGGCCGGTCTGTCTCATCCATTGGCACAAACTCCACAAAGACGACCGCCTTTGCACCCGCTGTCTGAAGGCTTTGAACGAAAACGGCTGAAAGCACCTCGTTACGATTCGCTTTTGTAACTGTAATGGAAGCACCAAATACAATTCCGTTTTTCTTTAAGCTGTCCATGATGTTCACAAGTTTTTGATAGATGCCCGAACCCCTTCTGGCGTCTGTTGTTTCCTTGCTTCCCTCTATGCTGAGGACCGGCAAAAGATTGCGCTTCTCATTGAGTAAAAGCAGATACTTCTCATCAATCATTGTTCCGTTAGTAAAGATCGGAAAGAGCATGGATGGGTGTTTTCCGGCAGCTTCCAGAACATCTTCGCGGCCAAACGGTTCGCCGCCGGCAAGCAGAATAAACTCTACGCCAAGTTCCTCTGCCTGCGAAAAAATCTCGTTCCACTGTGGGGCTGTAAGTACCTTTGACGCAGAGCAGGCTTCTTTGCAGCCTTGAACAGCTCTGGCGTAACAGCCTTTGCAATGCAGGTTGCACTGCTCTGTAATACTGGCGATCAGAAACGGCGGGATGTGTTCTCCGGATTTTTCCGCCTGCGCCCTTTTCTTCGAAGCCCGTTTACTATCTATTCCATGCTGTATCATAAACAGACTCGCTTTCGGATTCTTCATCGATGCCGTCATAATGCCTTTCACGACTTGCATCGTACCCTTACTTAAATATTCTTCCAATTCTATTTGAGTCATCATAAATCTGGTTCCCCTTGTATTCGGCTAGTGTTTACTAGCTTTGTATGTATTGTAGGATAGCGAGTGCTGGCTTGTCAAGAGCGTAATGAAATTTTTAATGCGAGGAAAGTAACCTGCCTCCTTTGGTTGTCCATTCTTTGTAGTAATGCATTTAAAGGAGGGATTTTTTATGATTATGGTTGTATCTAAACTGACAGTTCTTTTTGAAGACCCATTTTGGATTGGTCTGTATGAGCGTGAGGATAATGGGCGATATGAAGTCTGCAAAATCACGTTTGGAGCAGAACCGAAAGATTACGAGGTCTATGAATTCCTTTTAAAGAACTGGAGTAAACTTAGGTTCAGTCCATCCATAGAAGCCGAGATTTCTGCTGACAAGCACATCAATCCAAAACGGATGCAGCGTCTGATTAACAAACAAATTGCAGACACTGGTATTGGAACGAAGGCGCAGCAGGCTTTGAAGCTTCAGCAGGAGCAAGGAAAACAGGAGCAAAAAACTCGTTCTCGTGAACAGCGGGAAGCAGAAAAACAGTTTCAGTTTGAATTGCAGCAAGAAAAGCGTAAGGAAAAACACAGAGGCCACTAATCTTTGTTTTCTGTATGCCACCAGGTTTAGAAAGAGCATCTATCGGAAACGTTAGGTGCTTTTCTTATACCCTTTTTAGGAGAAAGCGCACACAATGAACGGAAGCCATGTCCGGCTTAACACCTTTTCCATCTATCAGATTTTGCCGCAGATCATCGACCTATGGGGCCTCAACGTGCAAACGGAATCGGAGTCTAAAAAAACTTCGCCCGCCTGAACGCGAAATGACGACGGTGTTATTCATGCTTCGCTGTGTACAGCCCGGTCTGTCGATGCAGGATTGGGATCTGCTGACCATCGGCATGATCAACGATGTATGTGGAAAGCAGGAACGACGATTATAAATATCCGGTTCTCGCCATACAGGAAGATATGAACCGGTTCTGATTATGCTGGTCGCTCAATAATTTCTGGTATTTTTTAAAAATAGCCCTTGACTCCTACGTAACGTCATAGTTTATGATGTATTTACACGAGGAGGAAGTGCCACCATGAAAACAGTAAATGAAGTAAGCAAGCTGACCGGAGTGAGTATACGCGCTCTGCACTACTATGACACAATCGGACTTTTACATCCGACTGATGTTACGGAATCTGGGTATCGGCTGTATGACGATACAGCCTTAGAGCGGCTGCAGCAGATTTTGCTGTTTCGTGAGTTGGAATTTCCGCTAAAAGAAATCAAGATCATTCTGGACAGTGAAAATTTCAACAGGGACAAAGCCTTAGAGCAGCAGATGGAATTGCTGACATTGAAAAAAGAGCATCTGGAAAACTTGATTAACTTCGCTCGTGGAATAAAAACGATTGGAGCAAGAACGATGGATTTTTCAGCCTTTGATACAAAGAAAATTGATGAATATACAAAAAAAGCAAAAGAACGATGGGGTAAAACAGAAGCCTATCAGGAATTTGAACAGAAAAGCAAAACATGGAGTGATACGGAAAAACAGGCTGTCAGCCAAAAGCTTATGGAACTGTTTGTGGAATTCGGGAAACTCGCCGGTCAGGAGCCTTCCTCCGATGAAGTACAAAAACAAGTATGCAAACTACAGAGTTATATTACGGAGCATTTCTATAAATGTACTCCTGAAATTCTGTCAGGACTCGGCAAAATGTATGGCGGCGGCGGAGAATTCACTGAAAACATCAACAAAGCAGGCGGTGCCGGTACCGCAGGGTTTGTAGAAAAAGCGATTGAATACTACTGCAAAGAAAAATGAAAAAATACTACTGTTACAAAGCACAATATGATTTTCACACAGGCATCTGTCAAAAATGGCAGGTGCCTTTTTCATGCGCATTTTTAAGGAAAGAGGCTGCATATGGCCGACAGAATTAAGGGCATCACCGCAGAGATCGGCGGCGACCCCACCGGACTATCCAAGGCACTCGCGGGCGTCAACAAAGAAAGGATAAAAAGACTCCCCGCTGCTGAAACATATCCGGCAGTGAGGAGCCTCGCTTTTTTTCTTTCCGATTATCCGCTTTTTATATTCTCCTGCGTCTATTCCCGTCCGCATGGAAAAATCCCGGGAGAAAAAATTTATATCTTATGAATAACCTATTTTGATTTGACTTTGCCCGGCTCAATAAAGACAGCATTGATCCCATCCTTTTCATAAATGATGCGGACGTATTTTGTCTTTTTATTCCGGCTTTTGATTGGCTGTCATGCTTTCGATGCAGGCGCCGAGCGGCAGCTCTCCGTTATCCGCATAAACCAGTTTCTTTTCCGTTTCGCTCCAGCTCCAGCCGCTCTGTCCCGGAACCGTCTCGTTGAAATAGTACCAGCGGCCGTCTATCTCCTTCCACCCGGTCACCATTTTCCCGGTTGACGGATCCAGATAATACCGGTGTTCGTCCTGCGGATCTGCGGTCCATCCTGTCTGCATGGCTCCCTTGTAGCTTCCTCCTCCGGAACCGGTTCCCGCTCCCGATGTCCCCGAACTTTCTTTCAGGTAATACCAGTTTCCGGCATTATCCTGATGCCAGCCCGAAACCATGTTTTTATCCGATCCGAAATAGTACCAGCTTGTTTCTCCGTTAAAGCTCAGCTGCTGCCATTCATTCTGCGCATACTGTCCGTTTGGCTTCCTGTATGTCCAGTTGTTTCCGTTCTGACCCCACTGCGGCGTATAGTTTCCTCCGGAAGAATTTCCGTCAGTCTTAGCCTTGGTTACCGTAATGGCCTGTGTCGTGCTTTTCCCGCCGTAGGTAATCGTGACGGAAGTATTGCCTGCAGCAAGAGTACTCGGACTGAATGTAAACTTATCCCTTGCCTTATTGTAAGATACCGTATGCGTATTTCCGTCTTCATAGTTTAAATCCAGTACCAGTCCCGCTGGGTTAAACGTTTCCCCTTCGATATAATTTGTTTTATTAGAAGGCTTATTTATGGATATGGAACTTAACGTTAACTGTTTATAAATTTCTTTCTGTGTCCCGGTATTGTTTACAATAATTTTCCCGGCCGCGGCTGTACAGGCATATTCCGTTCCGGAGCTATCCTGCAGATATGCAATATCCGTCCCTGCCGGCAAATAGACATACAGCTTTCCATCTGTGTCTGTGTGCATGTCTTTTGTTCCGTAATTCAATGTAGAATAATCGGAATTGCTGAGAGATGAAAATAACAGCTGATTGGACACTGCACTGCCGGAACTGTCCTGAACCATCAGAGTGGCAAGATATACCGGTCTTGCACCGCCGGTCGTCGCTTCTTTCGGTGTTCCCGATATAAAGGAAGCATTTACGGAACCACCGCTGATCGTGATATCGCTTCCGGCTTCCCCATCTCCGCCGCCTATCCCCGCTCCTCCTATATTGCCGGCTGCCGTTACGCTTCCCCCGCTGATCGTGATATTGCTTCCGCTTCCGCCATCTCCGCCGCCTATCCCCGCTCCTCCTTTATTGCCGATTGCCGTTACGCTTCCCCCGCTGATCTTGATATTGCTTCCGCTTCCGCCATATCCGCCGCCTATCCCCGTTCCTCTGGTGCCGACTGCCCTCAGGCTGCCGCTCCCTGTAATGGTCAGTGTCCCGCTTGAGCCATCACCGCTTTTCTGTAATCCAGCAGTACTGGGATTCTCGGTATTCGTAGAAACAAGACTGTTCTCTCCCGCAAGCGTAATATTTACATTCCCCTTGGAATTGTCTGCAATCTTAAAAGGGGAATCCCAGCTGCATTCCATATTCAGGCCTTTAATAGTCACATTGGCACTGATATTTTTTTCTATTCGTACTCTTCCAAACGTGACCGGATTGCTTTTGCTTCCTCCTACAATTGTGACGGGCTTAGAGGATAAGATATTCAGAAGAAAATATTTCCTGCCGCCTACTGTCTCCTCAGTAGAATTATAATCGATCCCTTCCTCTCCGCCTATAATACCAAATGCCGGAATTGCCGAATCGAAAGATATGATCGTATATGCCGAGAATGTTTCCGCTTCAAACGCAATCGCTGCTTTCCCGTCTGTTTTGTTCTTCGTTACTTCCGTATCCATCTTCTCGGCTTTTCCTGCATCCGGGATGTGCCATACTTCCAGACCCGTTCCGCTCACTTCTTCAAAACGCACGTTTACTTTCCCCTTGGAAGTATCCGGCTCAATCTCGTTTCCGTCTGCATCCAGAATGGAAATATCCAAGGTCACGCTGTTTCCCGTCTCCGGTGCAGTTTCCCCTTCTTCCTTCTTTGTTTCGCTGATCCCTTCCCGGATATCCGAAAGTTTCCCTGCTTCCGTGATCTTTTTCGCGGAAAGAACCGCTCCTTTCGGGAACACGCCTTCCGGTGCGTCCAAAATGATCTTTATTCCGTCCACAGTCTCTTCCGCATGAAACGCATCCGAAACCGTGGCATCGCTGTCCGTGGCTTCCGTGTCCACGCCTACTGTACCGTCCGGAAAACTTCCGTCTTCCTCGGCAGGAAGCGCATCCGAACCTGTAGCCGTTTCCCCGCTGCCGGTCTGTGCGTATGTTACACCGAATCCGCTCAGAGAAAAAGTCATGGCTATCGTCAATATCCAGGCAGCAAACTTTCTGTAATCAGATCTATTTATTTTACTTTTCATATTTCCCCCCCTTTGTTTCTCTGTTCTTTTTTATAAAAAAGTGATCCGGCGCTGTCATTCTGAAAGCATCCCGCAGCAGCTGTCTTTTTATATCCGTTCAGGTTACAAATCCGGATCACAACGATTAAAATCAGTATACCATAATTTCAAAATAGGAAAAACCCTTCTTGCACAACCTTTTTTGTACCGGCGTCTATTGATACTTCGTCATCTTTATTGACAGTCCCGTAAAAAAAGAATGAAATCCCCGGATATCATATCTCATGTTATAATGCAGCATTGTCCCTGCTATCAAGGATCCCTTTCCCATAAAAAGCGCAAGTCGGTATTGACAATGTCTGTGTCGAAGACTATGATGAACATCGTTCAATTTACAGGTAAGGATCCCAGGATCTTTTTCAACGGCGTATGTCTGCAGGCAATTGTTTTCACGGACAGATCCTATTTTTCAAAACGAACAACGGCGACAAGGAGACAGATGCGCAAACAAATTTGTTCCCTATTGGGCGTATTTTGCGGGTTTTTATTGCTGACTCATGGTATATATGCTGGAATTTTGATGATAGGCCGTTTCCCTCCTTCCGTTTTTTTGCAAGTTCTGGGGAGAGTGCTTTTTACTGTATTGGCCATTCACGTTTTGCTCGGCCTTCCGTTCGCTGTTTATCGAATGGTTTTGTCCGGAAGACTCTATCCAAGAGAAAACCGCTCCATGATTTTTCAGCAGATTTCCGGGGTTTTGCTGCTTTTCTTTGCTTTGTTTCATACAAAATACCTTTCCCACCGGCCAACCATGCCCTCACTTTTGCTGCTTTTAGCTGCTCTTTTTTGTATGGGCGTCCACCTTTTCCTTGGTCTTCCGAAGTTCTGCGTAACGACAGGTCTGCTTACGGAGGAAAAGGATCTGCTTACCGCCAGGCGCATTTCTTTTTTTATTGCGATGCTGCCGACGATCTTCCTCATGGTTGCTTTTTGCTGTTATTTTCCGCGGTTCTATCCGAGCTGAGAAAGAAGAATAAAAATGAAAATCCTGATAATCGGCTGCGGCCTCGCCGGACTTTCGGCTGCGATTACCGCCGCAAGAGAAGGCAGCACCGCAATTCTCCTCTCCCCGCTCCCTCCCGAACGCGCGGAATCTGTTCTGGCCGCAGGAGGTATCAATGCGGCACTTAACACCAAAGGACAGGACGACAGCTGGCAGCAGCATTATCTCGATACCATGAAAGCGGGTGTCGATCTGGCGGATGAAGCCGCCGTCAGGAACCTGACGGAACATGCACCGGAACTGATTCGTGAGCTGGCCGCCGATGGAGTCGCCTTTAACCGGGACGATGCGGGCAATCCCGATCTTCGCTATTTCGGCGGAGAAAAGAAAATGCGGACGGTATATGCAAAAGCAGGTATCGGCAAACAGCTGATCAGCGGGTTGACAGCGATTGCCGGAAGATATGAGGCGGAGGGCAGGATCAAACGGATGCTTCGCCAAAAATTCCTGCGTGTTGTATTGGCAGAAGGACACTTTGCGGGCATTATCGCGGAAGATACGGACAGCGGCACGCTTTCCTATGTCCCCGCAGATGTGCTGATCATCGGCAGCGGCGGATTATCCGGCCTGTTTCAAAAAACGACCGGTTCCTGTGTCAGCAGCGGTTCAGTGTCTGCATCTCTCTTCGTTTCCGGCATCGAAATGGGAAATCTTGAGATGATCCAGTACCACCCCACAACCTTTGAGACTCCTCAAAAGCGGATTTTGATTTCGGAGGCTGCCCGCGGGGAAGGAGGACGGCTCTTTACCGTCCGAGACGGGAAACGCTGGTATTTCATGGAGGATTGGTACGGAAAAGACGGAAACCTGATGCCCCGTGACGTTGTTTCACAATCGATCTACCGCGTATGCCATGACATGAAGCTTGGCCTTGACGGGAAAGATCAGGTCGGACTGGATCTTACTTTCCTGAGCGATGAGATCGTACATGAGAGACTGAAAGAAATTACCGATATCACACAGACCTATCTCGGACTGGACCCTAAAAAGGAAATTCTTCCTGTCTATCCGGGCATCCACTATTTTATGGGCGGGATTCTGACCGACCGCAATCACCGGACTTCCATTCCGGGCATCTATGCTGCAGGAGGCTGCGCCTGCATCTACCACGGTGCCAATCGTCTGGGCGGGAACTCCACACTGGGCGCAATATTCGGAGGGAAAACCGCAGCCCAAACCGCAGCTGCCGACGGGCAAAAAGAAAAGCTGACACGGGAATCCCGCCGGGATGCGGCGAAATCAGGCGAAGCGCTCCTGCGGGAACTGCGAAGCAACGTCGGTACGGGTACAGAACGCTCCGGCGCAATCCTCGCTGACATTCAGGATGTAATGAGCCGGTATATGGGGATTGTCCGCAGCGCGGATGAACTGGATGAAGGCATCCGCCTTCTTTCAGAAATGGAAAACCGCTCCCCTTATTTTGCAGCCCGGAACATTTCTGACGCGCTCGCAGTACAAGATTTCAGACTTTTGGGCCTTGCGATGCTGCAAAGCGCGCTCTTCCGGAGGGAAAGCCGCGGCAGTCAGGTACGGGCAGATTATCCCGAACGGGATGACATCCATTTTAAAGTAACCTGCGCGGCACAGCTTCGTGACGGAAATATTTCCGTGCGAAAAGAAGAGATCGGGAGGATATTCGATGCTGGTTGAAACCATCGTAAAACGCGGAGAAGCAGGCAAAAAAGGCAGCCGATATGACACCTTTCATATAGAATGTTCCGGGAATATGACTGTGGCTTTTTTGCTGGACGAAATCAATAAAACCGCAAAAGAACCGGTAGCGTGGGAATGCAGCTGCCGTCAGAAAATGTGCGGTGCCTGCGCCATGGTCATCAACGGGCGGCCGCGGCTTGCCTGCAACACTTTTGTACGCGATATCGGCGCCGGAATCCGGCTGGAACCGCTGAGCAAATTCCCCCTGATACGGGATCTCACGGTGGATCGCAGCGGGATGCGGGATATCATTCTGAAGATGCAGGCCTATCCGACAGAAGGCGCAGTCGCTGACTATGCGGATCACGAGCGGCAGTATCTTGCCTCAACCTGCCTGATGTGCGGCTGCTGCATGGAAGTCTGTCCGGGCTTCACCGGAAAAGACGATTTCGGCAGTGCATTCGCGGTCAACAGTATGTATCGCACCTTCAGTCAGGAAAAGGATCCCGAAAGGAAGGCAAGCCTCCGGAAGGGATACCGTAAAATTCAAAACAAAGGATGCATCGGCGCGCTCTCCTGCGCGGAAGTGTGTCCGCAGAAACTGCCGCAGGCGTCCATGATGTCAAGGATCAATCGCGGCCTTCTGCTGTTCAGGAAAAACGCGTAAGACCACCGGTTAACTTTCCCTCTTCCCCTTTATATCCATGTGTATGGAAAAAAATGGAGGATGGGACAGGGAACAACTTTTCCTCATGCCGGAAAAGATACTTTCCTTAACCCCCCGGTCTTTCCTGCAGGGCTTGACAAGGCAATTGTACTGTCTTATAATGAACAGTGTTCAGAAAGGAGTGGATGCATTGAATACTGTTGTCACTTCGAGAGAGGCGATTTTAAAGGGCTGCCGGGATATCGTTTCGGAAAATGGACTGTCTGCTGTGAACATGCGCTCGGTGGCGGAACGCTGCCATGTAGCGCTGGGTTCGCTGTACAACTATTTTTCGAGTAAGGACGCGCTCATTCTGGCAACGATTGAAAGTGTATGGCAGGATATTTTTCATACGGAGAACGGCTGTGATGATACTTTGCCTTTTGTTGCATACATCAACCGGATTTTTACAGATGTCCGATGCGGAACGGAAAAATATCCGAATTTCTTCACGGCTCATTCCCTAAGCTTTGCCAGCGGGGAGAAAAGCAGGGCAAAAGATACCATGAAACATTATTTTTCCCACATGAAACTGGGGATGAAGAAAGCACTTGACAGAGATGTATCCGTGAGAAAGGATGCTTTCTCCTCCGCCTTAACAAAATCGGATTTTCTGGACTTTGTGCTGACAAATCTTCTGGTCCTCCTTATGCAGCAAAAAAAAGACTGTATACCGTTATTGGAAATCATCCGCCGCACGGTTTATACAGTCTGACCCGCCGCTGTATGACGGGGGTTCCTCAATAATCGATTTTTGGCATTTTCCCTTTTTATTTTTAATCAGAAAAATCCACTTTAACCGGGGCTTTATCCGATTCGGATACTTCAAAATATTCGCAGGCTGTAAATCCCGATGCTTTTGCTATAATTGATGTCGGGAAAAGTTTAAGGCTTGTGTTATAAGACTTTACATTCTGGTTATAATCTGTTCTTGCCGTGTTGATCCTGTTTTCCGTTCCGGCAAGTTCGTCCATCAGTCCCGTATATTCCGTACTGGATGTTAATTGCGGGTACGCTTCCGCAACCGCTACAAGTTTATTGATAGATGCGGTAAAATCTTTATCCGCGGATTCTTTTTCGGATATTGTTTTTGCGGACATCATGGTTTCACGAGATTTGTTTACCGCATCAAAAACCTCTGTTTCATGTTTTGCGTATGCTTTTACGGTTGTTACAAGGTTCGGGATTAAATCAGTCCGTCTTTTTAACTGGGAATCAATATTGGCATAAGCTTCTGTAACAGCTTCTTTTTTGCTGACAAGGCTGTTGTAAGAGCCAAACCAAGTAAGTCCTACTATCGCTGCTATAGCAAAAACTGCAATTAATACTGTTTTTGTTGTTCTCCCCATATTCTCTCCTTCTCTTATCAAAATGATGGTTTATAGATTACAATGCTTTTATCTGCCGGCACCTCCTCCGGATGAACTTCCTCCTCCGAAACTGTCTCCTCCGAAACTGTCCTCTCCGCCGAAATCAATATAAGAATCATCGTCATTACCGCTTCCGCCGGAGCCTTTGTCGTTGTACTTTCTCTTTGAAATCTTCGTCCATATAAAAATACAACCTAAGAAAAAGATTATTATGACAGCAGCGCCTAACAATCCATCCGCAAAATCCGAATCATCCGTCTGTTCTTTATATGTCTGAGTTATGCTGTTGTCTATTCCGCTTTCCGTATAGACCTCTGCCGCGACAGCATTCCAGGTGTCTTTTGCTGCTTCATCCCATTTTCCGTAATTCGGGACCGTATATTTATCGAGGATACGTCCGCATTTTGCATCCGGAAGCGCACCTTCCAGTCCATTCCCTACGATAATACGGCAATGATTATTTACGGTATCAAGTGCTATCAATACACCGTTATTTAATGATTTATCGCCAAGTCCTTCTTCTCTGAATAAATCAAGGCTGTATTGATAAAGATCCCCTGCTTTCGATCCATCGACCGTTACGACCTGTACCTGGGCTTTTGTCTGACTGCATAATTCTTCGGCATCTTTATTGATTGAAGATACGGTGTCTTCGGATAAAACTTTCGTATTATCGATCACATAGATAGAATCCGATGCATAAGAAGGAACAGTTCCTGACAGTACGGCTATGGTTACCGCAAACGCTGCCGTCATAAACCTTATCCTGTTTATAAATTTTATTCTATCTTTCATTTTTCCTCCTTAATGCTGCATCATGTATTTTCGCCTTCTTTTTAAATTATACTATAATTATGATGTGACCGCCAAAAGTAATATCACGGATTGCGTCCATTTTTTTCTGCGCCTTACGACTATTTGGAAATACTTACTACCATTTGGCGGCAATAAAAAAAGCCAGAAAAGCTTGTAAATACAAGCATTTCTGACCCAGCAGAGGAAGAGAGACTCGAACTCCCGTTAACGGTTTTGGAGACCGCCGTACTACCGACTGTACGATTCCTCTAAAATCTCCCGCAGACACCTTGATATGATATATCAAAACAGCATATTCTGTCAAGAAATTAGTTAACAGTATTTGCAAAAAAATCTGCTGCTGTTCCGTTTTTAACCGAATAACTCACCGATCGCATCCCGTATGGTACTTACCCCCGTACAGACTATCCCTTTCGGAATAGATTCCTTTTTATTTTCCAGCCTTGATATGCAGGATTCCGGCAGGATGCACCTGGTAAACCCGAGTTTCGCCGCTTCCTTGATGCGGTATTCTGCCAGAGGTACACTGCGTACTTCTCCCGAAAGTCCCACTTCCCCAAACAGAATGGTATGTTCATCCACTGCCTTGTCCCGAAAGCTGGATACAATGGCCATGACAATGGCGAGATCCGTTGCCGGTTCATTCATCTTCATGCCGCCCGCAATGTTCACATAGGCATCGTAATGCGACATCGGAAGATGGCATCTTTTTTCCAGCACCGCCATCAGCAGATTCACCCTGTTGTAGTCTGTTCCGGCAGCGGTTCTCCTCGGCATACCGAATGCAGTTTCCGTGACCAATGCCTGCACCTCCAAAAGGATCGGCCTGGTCCCTTCCATGGAGCAGGCGACCACCGCGCCGCTTGCATCACAGGGCCGACCCTCCAGCATGTATTCGGACGGATTTGCTACTTCCGTCAATCCCTCTGTGCGCATTTCAAATACACCGATCTCGTTGGTGGACCCGAACCGGTTTTTTACCGCCCTGAGGATCCGATAGGACATATTCCTGTCCCCCTCGAAGTAAAGAACCGTATCCACCATATGTTCCAGTACACGCGGTCCCGCAACCTGTCCCTCTTTTGTAACATGTCCGATGATGAAGACGGCGATGCCGTTTCCCTTTGCGATCTGCATCAACAGATTGGTGCTCTCACGCACCTGCGAGACCGATCCCGGCGCCGCGGCAGCCTCTTCACAGAACATGGTCTGGATGGAATCGATAATAACAATATCCGGTTTTACCGTTTCTATCGTTTCCCTGATCATATCCAGGTTTGTTTCGCAGAGAAATTTACATTCCCCGGAAAGTTCTCCTATCCGGTTGGCTCTCATTTTGATCTGTTTTAGGGATTCCTCTCCTGAAACATAGAGAACTTTTTCCCCTGCGGCAGAAAGATTTCGGCAGACCTGAAGCAGCAGGGTAGACTTGCCTATTCCCGGATCTCCTCCTACAAGCACAAGGGAACCCGCAACAACACCCCCGCCCAGTACGCGGTCCAGTTCGGTGAAACCCGTTTTGACCCTGTCTTTTTCGTCCAGGGATACATCCTTTAGGTCAAAAGGCACCGCGGAAGAACGGATTTTGGCCGATGCCGTTCTTCCGGGTGCTGTTTTTACGACCGGTTCCTCTACCAGAGAATTCCATGCGCGGCACATGGGACACTGCCCGAGCCATTTTGCGGATTCATATCCGCATTCCTTACAGAAAAATGCCGATGTATGCGTCTTGCCCATGGAACCTCCGGATAAAATAATACGTCCTGAAAGTACGTAATCCCTTAATGTTTCACTATCCTTACCTGTACCGTCTTTCCTTCTGAAAGTTCAACGCTCACGGTCAGCTTTCCGCTCCTGTTTGTTTTCATGTTGCCTGAAGAAACATCGTCCAATAAGACTTCATAGTCCGCATCTTCCTCAAGGCCGAGCGTAATCTCCGTATCTTCCGTTCCCTTTACCTGAAAACGAATTTCAGAATTTGTTTCAAAAAAGTTTTCCACATTGGTTCCCGGTTCGGATTCGTACACGAACATGCCGTTCCGTTCCAGTTTTGTCATCTCCGAAAAAGTTTTCACTTTGTAGAGATCTCCCTCATGACTGTAATCCTCAAGCTTTTTCTTTTCCTTCAAATCATAGTTTCCGAAACTTAAGCTGCCATCATTTTCACTGTGAATCAAATCCGACATGCCTTCCATGTGCTTCCCTCCTGAAATAAGTTGATGATGACTTTATGGTACAAGAACAGCTTTCTTTTTTCTTCCCGCTTTTGACCGGGAAACTTTTGATTTTCCCTCGTCATTAAAAATCAGTTCCGGATTTGTTCCCCCTGAATCTCTTTTCAGATTCGTCTGCACGGTTTCATTGTGATGAACGGATCCGTCCAGCAGCGCTTCGGCCAGTTTATCTTCCAGTTCATTCTGAAGAAGCCTCTTCATGGGACGGGCACCGTACTTTGGATCATATCCTTTTTCTATCAGGTAACTTTTTGTTTCATCCGATACATCCAGCGTAATGCCCATCTGCTCCCCGATCCGTTTGTTGATACCGTTTAACAGAATTTCAAGTATCCTGCCCATATTCTCCCTGGTAAGCTGATGGAAAACAATGACCTCGTCTATCCGGTTCAGAAATTCGGGCTTGAACAGACGCTTTACTTCATCCATCACACCGTCCTTCATGTTCTTGTAATCCGTTGCCGCATTTTCCGATGCGGCAAAGCCCAGAAGTTTTGGCGCTACGATCCGTTCCGCGCCGGCGTTGCTGGTCATGATGATGATGGTATTTTTAAAGTCTATTTTTCTGCCCTGCGAATCCGTGATGTGACCGTCGTCCAAAACCTGGAGAAGGATATTGAAAACATCCGGATGGGCTTTTTCGATTTCATCAAACAGAATGACCGAATACGGATTTCTCCGTACTTTTTCCGAAAGCTGACCGCCTTCTTCATATCCTACATATCCCGGAGCGGAACCGATCATTTTGGAAACGGAATACTTCTCCATGTATTCACTCATGTCAATCCGGATCAGGGCATTCTCCGTCCCGAACATGGCTTCCGCGAGTGCTTTGCAAAGTTCGGTTTTTCCGACCCCTGTCGGTCCGAGGAAAAGAAAGCTTCCGATCGGGCGTTTCGGATCTTTTAATCCTACCCTGCCGCGGCGTATGGCTTTTGCCACCGCGGTAACCGCCTCCTCCTGCCCTACCACACGTTCATGCAGGATGCTTTCCAGTTTTTTCAACCGTTCATTTTCCGCCTCCGTCAGCTTCCGGACCGGTATTTTGGTCCAGGAGGAAACCACATCCGCAATGTCTCCCTCATCTACCGTAAGCTTTATTCCGATGCGGTCTTTCTGCCATTTCTCGCGGAGCCTGGCTATCTTTTCATTTTTCTTTTCCTGACGTTTCTTGATCTCTCCGGCACGCTCGAAAGCCTCCGATTTAACGGCATCTTCCTTCTGCTTTTCCAGCTTTTCTATGTCTTCGGTAAGCGTCTTGATCTCTGACGGTTCCATATAATTGGCAAGTCTCTTCCGGGACGATGCTTCATCCATCAGGTCAATCGCCTTATCCGGCAAAAACCGGTCGCTTATATAACGTGCGGAAAGTCTGACAGCATCATGGAGCGCTCCGTCCGTTATGGTGACCTTATGATGCTGCTCATACTTGGGGCGAAGACCCAAAAGTATTTCGTAGCTTTCCTCCTCTGTCGGTTCCTCAACCGTGATCGGCTGAAATCTTCTTTCAAGTGCCGCATCCTTCTCAATGTATTTCCGGTATTCCTCGATCGTTGTCGCGCCGATCAGCTGCAGTTCTCCTCTTGCAAGACTCGGTTTTAGGATATTGCTTGCATCCATGGCGCCTTCCGCGGAGCCTGCACCGATGATCGTGTGGATCTCATCGATGAACAGAAGAACATTTCCGGCATCGATCACTTCCCGAATGACCTTCTTGATCCTTTCCTCAAATTCTCCCCTGTATTTGGAACCCGCGATCATTCCGGACAGATCCAGAGTAACCAGCCGTTTATCTGAAATGGTTTCCGGAACATCACCCGATACAATAAGCTGGGCAAGACCTTCCACAACGGCAGTTTTCCCCACGCCGGGTTCTCCGATAAGACACGGATTATTTTTCGTGCGGCGGCTCAGGATCTGCATGACACGCTGCATCTCACTTTTTCTTCCGATTACGGGATCCAGTTTTCCAAGCTTCGCCATTTCCGTAAGATCCCTCGAATACTGATCCAGCGTCGGCGTATCCTTTCCCGCTTTCTGGGACTGCTTTGCGCTGCCCGGACCAAACGGGTTCTGTTCCTCTCTGGTGCCCGACTGATTGTTCACGTCCTCCCCCATGGAGCCCAGAATATCCGCATAGATCTTGGTAACATTCACATTCATGGTATAAAGAAGTTTGCTTGCAACACACGTTTTCTCCCGAAGAATTGCAATCAGGAGGTGCTCCGTTCCGATCTGCACCGCTTTAAACCGCTCCGCTTCACGCCGGCTTCCTTCAATGACACGGGATGCCATGGGAGTATACTCCGGCTCTCCTTCCGTGGCAACGGCATTGTTCGGTGAAATCAACTGATCCACAAGATTCAGGACCTTTTCCTCCGTAACGCCGTTTGCCAGAAGAACTTTTGAGGCAACACCCGTTCCCTGCTGGATCAAACCGATCAGCAGATGTTCCGTTCCTATGTAATTATTTGAAAGATCACGCGCAGACTGGTAAGCCAGATTGATCGCTTCTTTCGCCTGATCCGTATAATAATCAGCCATTCATTTCCTCCTTCAATTCCGGTAATTCCTTCCGAATATAATCTGCCCGGAGAATATCCAGATTATCCTTATCCTGCGGTCCGTTCTGTTTCATCAGCAGATTATTGGGCTGGATCCCGAGCACCAGTTTATAGAGACTGCACGGCATTTTTGTTTCGATAATGCCGTCTGAAATTCCGGCCATGACCTGTGAAAGAAAAGTCAGCGCGTCCCGCATGCTCAATTTTCTGGCATATTTCATCAGCCCGTAAGATTTACAGGCTTCATCCTGACGTTCTGTCCTGTGATTTTTCAAAGACATCTCCCGGACCTGATTTTCCTGACTGTTCAGCTGGGAAGCTACCTTTGAAACCAGATCCAGGATTTCCCTTTCACTCATACCCAGCGTTTTGGAATTTGAAACATCGTAAAATGCCCCGTAGTTTTCTCTTCCCTCCCCGTATACTCCCCGTATGGTTACCCCGAAACGCGTCATTCCGGCAATCAGATTCGGGAACTGTTTTCCTTCCGAGAGCGCCGGAAGGTGAACCACCACATTTGCCCTCATACCGGTTCCCACATTTGTCGGGAACGATGTCAGATACCCGTATTTTTCATCAAAGGCATAACTGAACCGGGCATTGACGTAATCATCCAGTTTATCCGCCTTTTTGATCAATTCATTCAGCTCCTCGTTCGGCGCGAGCAGCTGCATGCGGATATGGTCATCTCCGTTAAATACGATCGAAATATCTTCCGATTCGGAAAGCATAAGGCCGGTCGGAGAAGCCTTCCCGGCAATCGCAGAATTGAATATTCTTCTTTCTTTCATGGCAAGACGTTCTGTTTCCGGGATCTTATCCGTTGTCGTTGAAAGGAACTCTTCTTTTTCCATTTTTCCGAGATCTTTCAGCCCAAACTCAAGACGCTCCACCAGTTCTCCGCCGGTGATCACATCCAGCTTATTCGGAAAATTATATTCATTCCAGTTTCTGACAAGGCGGATACGGCTGCTGATATAATTATTGTCCGGTTCCATGCTTACCTGTTCATACCACTTAAGCATTTTTCCCGCCTCCCTTTCCGGAGTTTTCCGCGCTTTTTTTATCCGTTTTCTTTTCCAGTGCTCGGATGCTGTCACGGCATGCGGCGGCGATTTCATACTGCTCGTCCTTGACTGCCTGATTCAGTTTTTTCCGAAGAAGCCTGAGCTCCTGAGCCTTTTCCGCCCCTTCCGCATCCGGTTTCCCGGAAACTGCCTTTCCCTTCTCCTGTGTTTGATCTGTTTCTTTTTTCTGATCCGCTTCCGTGGACATCTTGTCTGCTGCGCTTTGAGGAACGATCTTTACCCCGTATTTCGGATGTTTCCCCTTGTGCTGATCGCTCCCCTGGAGCTGTTTGATACTGTCCCCGATCAGAAGATCAAACACTTCGTAGCAGTCCGGGCACCCGAACATGGAATTATTCACAAACTCCTGATAGGTGGTGTGACAATTCGGACAGACAATCTGGGAAAAGTCCGCATTTTCTTCCTTCCCCTCTTCCCCGAGCAAAGCAGACAATATTTTTGCAAAAGGAAATTCACTGTCAAAAATGGCGGATACTTCCCCAAAGTTCATTTCCTTCGCACATTGCGTACAGAAATTGTGTTCTTTTTTGATACCGTTCACCACTTCGGTATACTGAATGGTTGCCTCTCTGATTTTACATCTCTCGCACAGCATTTTTTTCTCCTTCAAACAAACTCGTGCCGATTTGCCGGGTATCTATGCATTTCTCGTGCTTTGTCCCTCCGTGCCGAGGAACTCATCATACAGCTGATCCACCAGTTCATGAGCGTCTTCACGGCTCACTCCGTTGCATATTCCGCGCGCTACCACCACAGCGAGCTCCCTCTTCATATCGTTCAGTACACGCATCTTATCCACATCTATACAGATGACGGCTCCCTTTCTGCGGTCCAGCCTGACAAACCCCTCCTGCTTCAGAATGGAATAGGCTTTGTTCACCGTATGCATGTTGATGCCGACTTCTTCCGCCATCTGACGGACCGAAGGAAGGGAATCCCCCTCATGGATCCGGTCTGTGGCAATCCCGATAATAATCTGATTCATCAGCTGCACATAAAATGCCTGGTCGCTGTTAAAATCAATGATAATATTCATCGTTCCACCCCTTTGATATAGGACAGACAGCTGCTCATGTACTATTTCGTTATAACTGTTATAGTTATAATATAACAATATATATCTTCTGTCAACAGGATTGCAAGGGGGCGGATATGTTATCATACCCGCCCCTTCTGCCCCCCCGTCTTACAGGTTTACATCTTCAAATTCATCATTGTCCTTGCTGTTCTCTGCCTGTTTTACTTCTCCCGCCAACTTCCGTCGGATTTCCTCTTCTGCCTCTCCTGCTGCATTTTCCGCTTCCAGTTCGTCCTCATCCGGTTCATTCCCCGAAAGGTATTTCTCTTCCTCCGACACCGGCAAGGTTTCGAGATCCAGTTCTTCCGGCTCGTCTTCACCGGAATTTTCTTTTGGCAAGTCTCCCTGCCCGCTGTCCGGTCTGTCTTTTTCCCTCCTGCCGTGTTTCAGAGCAAAAGCCGTTGCCAGCCAGCCGATCAGAGCAGCAGCCAGAGCAGCGAAAAGAACGATCAGATAAATTTTCTTTTTCGCATTGGATTTTGAAAGAGCATCATATTCAGCCTGCAGTTTCTGATGATCTGCCGTTGTTACCCCGGTATCTGCGGCAGGATCCTCAAAGTAACGCTGGATGGTCTTTTCCTTCATATCATAGCGATAGAAATTCTTTTCCCCGTCATTATTCATGCCGTAAACAACGAAATACCTTTGTTCTTTATCTCCTGCCCATGTCCAGCCGCGGACCTTGGTACCATTCAGTTCCAGAGTGCTTTCAACAAGTCCTGCGGGAACGGCAACACCGGATTCCAACGGAATAATGGTGATCGATTTTTTGTTGACTTCAATCTGAACGTAGGCAGACCAGCTGTCCGTTTTTTCATCGTAGAAATAAAAGCTGCCGCTTCCATCCTGTCCGATCAGATACAGGAGACGAACATCTGCATCTTTACGTTTTGCGGACTGCACTTCTGTCCCTTTATAGGAATATGTATCACTTTCAAATCCATCCGGAAGGAGTGATTTATCAAAGGAAGTTGCTATGTCATAATCGGCACCGTTGATGGTTGCTTTAATACCGGATGTGTTGGAAGAGTTTGCCTCATCTTTCGGCGTTTCTCCCTTCTGTTTCGTTGCCTTTACGGTATAGGTCTTTACGGTTGCTCCATCCTGTGCGGTTACCTTGCAGAGGATGGTATTCTCTCCCATCTTGAGAGCATCGCCGCCGCTGATCACGACCTTTGCTCCCGAATCCGCCGTGGCGGCACTAAGGGTAATCTTGCCGACATCTTCCCCCACCACCGTTGTATAATCCGTGACATCCGATGAAAAGGCAGGTGAAAGAACACCGGGACTTATCTTCAGCGAAGTAAGTGCGGCATTTGCCGAACTGGACGACTGAGCGGAAATGGTGATTTTGGAACTTCCGAGTTTATCGACTTTGGAGAGTTTCTCGTTCGTATCATATACTTCCTGCGTGCTTACCTTTATCTCCGCAGATCCGGGCTGCAGAGCCTTAAATTTCAGGGTATACTGCCATTCCGTCTGATCGGTAGTATCCAGTCCCGTCACATGGATGGAACCGGCACCGCCTTCTGCATGGTCACCGCTTACAAACTCCAGAAGGGAGGAGTCATAACTCAGCATGAGATTGGCGCTTCCAAGCTTTTCTCCGCTTTCGGAAGTGATCTTCATGCTTACGCTGACATCCGAACCGGCCTGTACCGAGGGATCGGAAAAGGCTATTCTTGCATTCATCGCATAAGCCGTCAAAGAAAAAAACGGCAGACAGGCAATCTGTACAGTCAGAAAAAAGCCTGCCAAAAACCGAATTCCTGTTTTCCTTATTTGTTCCATTTCTCTCCTTCGGTAATCCTTATCCGTTTCCCGGAGGGCCAACCAGAGATGCGCCTCCCGACTGTGCAGCAGTACTTTCCGAATGATTTGCTGTTACCGTTCCGGAATTGCTTGCCCCCGGTCCGCCGGAAGAACCGGAAGATGTACTGCCTGCAGAAGAACTTCCGGATGATGCAGTTCCGTTTCCTACAGCCCCTCCGCTTTGTTTTACAATATTGATCACATAGGTTCTGACATCCCCGTTCTCAGCCGTCACCGAGACATTGATGGAAATATTGTCACTGTTCAGCGAAATGGATCCTGTTCCGCCTACCTGTGCTTTGGAATCAATCGCAGCTGCCGAAACGTTTACTCCGGAAACACCCGGATCCACAATCAGGTCATACGAAGCCGTGTCCATATTGAAGGACGGCGTGATCTGGAAGCCGTCGACACCCAGCGAAGAGAGTTTGTTATTCGGACTGCCGTCTGTTGTCGGCGCTTCAACCGGTGTATCCGGCATGTTGTTAAAGATCGGGATTTTGAACGTCAATGCCGTCTGTTTAAGGGTATCACTGTAGGCTTCTCCGAGTTTATATCCTTCGCTTGCAGCCCCCTCCACATTTGTCATATATTCATGCTGATACAGGTTGCTGCCCTGTACATTGAATTTCTTTAAGTAGAAGGTGTCCTGCCCGTTCCGTACAAAATTTTCTCCGTAGCAATCGGCCCCGCCGATAATTGCCTTTTCTATCGAATTCCAGGGCCTGCCATAGGAACCGCTCTGGGACGCCCACCACAGTCCCCGCTGCACCGCCGTCATGGTGTCCGTCGCATAGGCCTGGATATTAAAAAAGTTGTATATTCCCGCATACCCTGATGTATTTCCGTTGATCAGACCGCTGTTGCCCTGCGTTCCCTGTTCCTGAATGATCATCGAGGTAAGAACATACGGGTTTACACCGGATTCATTTGCCGCTTCCAGAATGATATCGATATAGGATTTCCCGTTCAGTCCCGCGCCGCTGTAGGAACTTCCCGATGAAGAACCGGAACTTCCGGAAGTAATGGAAGATCCTGGCCCTTTTACGATTGTGGCTGCATGGACAACACCTGTATTCATTTGAATGCTCGCAGTCGGTCCTGTCAGGCTGACGGATGAACCGGTGCCTTCTGTCTCACCGGAAGAACTGACGGTTTCCGAAGAAGAACTGCCGGTTTCTCCGGGGCCTCCCGTAACGGCACCACCTGTTGTTCCTGCAGAGGTACTTCCGGATCCGGATGAGGCCTTTCCTTCCAGAAAGGTTCCCTTGGCAAGAGATTCCACGCCTTCCGCCGTATGGGCGGATGCATCATAACTTTGCAGCATAAACTGAAATACATAGGAGGAATCCAGAAAATTCCTCGGATCCATATAATACCGGATAATCCCCTCACTTGCCGCGACCCACGCACTGGAATCGAATCCCGGCCAGTAATTGTTCCCCCAGTCGAACGCACCGGCCGCCGTGGATTTCCAGGATGATTTGCTGGTTTTGTAAACCAGATTTCTTCCGACTATGCTTTCATTTTTAATAACATCTTCCCAGTCCAGCCCCGTCTTCTGCGCCTGAAATACCCAGCTCGGATATTCTCCATGGATTTCCCGAAGACGTATTTTATAGGATTCCGGAAAACCCTGTGCAGAAAGCTGTGCTTCAAAATTTTCGTCCGTTGCGTAACTCACGGCTGTTTTCAGATATTCTCTCAGAACATAACCGCTTCCCCCGGCATAAGTGATCTTTGCCCATGCCGCACCGTCCGATCCCGTCACTTCATCCGTGATCGTAACAGCCTGTCCGTGATTCAAAGAGGTAACTTTGGAATAGGAAGTCCCTGCCCCGCTTCTTACATTTAAAGAACTTACCTTGACCGATGCCGACTTTTGTTCATAAGCAAGCGACGTCAAAAAAGCCGGGGCCCGAGCCGGCATTTCAAAAACCATGATTGCTGCCATGGCACCCACCAGGACCTGCTTCAGCAAACGTCTCCTCATGTTTTCTCCATTCATGTTTCTTATGTCTGCAGAGGTCTGCCCATAGACCCCATTTCATATTTCTACATTATACTTTTTCCATGCATTACGGTCAACCGTCCGGGGAAAATTGACATGCAATTTCAAACAATCCGTAAGAAATCCTCTTTGCGGGATCTCCTCTTCTATCAAAAAAACAGCCTGTCCGGAATCCGGCAGACCGTTTTTTCTTTTTTTAAAGTAAAGCCTGATTATACCGGATATGCCTTTGCATCTGTATCCGCTTTGGTGAGATCCACATGCTTCTGCTGTGCTTCCCGATACTTGAAATAGTCAACTGCGACCTGCGGGAACAAAGCATAGGAAAGGACATCCTCATCCTGCTGTTTCCACTGTGCGCATTCTTTCTCGAATTTCGGAAGTCCCGGTTCCAGCAAGTCTGCCGGGCGGCAGGTGATCGGTTTTTCGTCACCGATAAAGATCTTCTGGACTTCGGGATTAAAGGGTTTAACAGTCTTTCCGAATTCACCCATGAGGATCTTTTTGCTCTCTTTTGTCTTCATCTTGTATCTTCCCGTCAGGATATTCAGAACAGCCTGTGTTCCGACGATCTGAGAAGAAGGTGTGACCAACGGCGGCTGTCCGAAGTCCTCACGTACTCTCGGAACTTCTTCCAGAACTGCCTGCAGCTTATCTTCCTGATGTGCTTCCTTTAACTGTTTCAGCAGGTTGGAAAGCATTCCTCCGGGTACCTGATATTTCAGCGTATTGACATTGACTCCCAGTACCTTGGGGCTCAAAAGTCCGTTCTTCAAATATTTCTCACGAAGCGTTTCAAAATAAGCCGCGATCTCGGAAAGGCTGTTCAGGTCAAGTCCCGTGTCATACGGTGTTCCCTTCAGAGCCTGTACCATGACTTCCGTTGCCGGCTGGCTGGTACCCAGCGCAAGCGGTGAGCAGGCGGTATCAAGGATATCCGCACCGGCTTCGACAGCCTTCAGATAGGTCATGGAAGCGCAGCCGGAAGTATAATGGGTATGCATTTCGATCGGAATGTGTGTGGACTCCTTTAATACTTTCACAAGTTCATAAGTCGTATACGGTGTAAGAAGTCCCGCCATATCCTTGATGGCAAGAGAATCCGCCCCCATATTTTCAATTTCCCTGGCAATATTCTTCCAGTAATCCAGCGAATAGGCATCGCCCAGGGTATAGCAGAGAGCAACCTGTGCTTCTGCGCCGTACTTCTTGGTCGCCTTGACGGCAGTCTCCAGATTACGGAGATCATTCAGACAGTCAAATATACGAATGACATCAATCCCGTTTGCCACCGATTTCTCGGTAAAGTATGTGACTACATCATCCGGATAGTGATTGTATCCCAGGATATTCTGTCCGCGGAAGAGCATCTGCAGTTTGGTCTTTTTAAAATGTTTCTTTAATATTCTCAGCCTGTCCCACGGATCCTCATGCAGGAAACGGAGGCAGGAATCAAATGTTGCCCCTCCCCAGCATTCCACCGCACGATACCCGATTTCATCCATTTTATCGACAATCGGCAGCATTTCATCCGTCGTCATTCTTGTCGCGATCAGGGACTGGTGCGCATCACGCAGAACCGTCTCGGTGATCTGAACAGGTTTCTTCTGTATGTCAGCCATTTTATTTTCCTCCATCTTATTTTACTCCGAAAATTGCCATGAATGTTCCCGCGGCAACAGCCGTTCCGATAACACCCGCAACATTCGGTCCCATTGCATGCATCAACAGGAAATTCGTAGGATCGTCCTTCGCACCGACTTTCTGCGAAACACGTGCAGACATGGGAACCGCCGAAACGCCTGCGGACCCGATCAGCGGATTGATCTTACCGTGTGACAATTTACACATAAGCTTTCCAAGCAGAACACCGCCCGCTGTACCGAAGATGAAGGCGATCAGTCCGAGAAGAACGATTACCAGAGTATCCCTTGTCAGAAAAGCCTGTGCGCTTGTTGTAGCTCCTACACTGGTACCGAGAAGAATAACCACGATATACATCATGGCATTTCCGGCTGTTTCTGCCAGCTGATGAACCACACCGCTTTCGCGGAAAAGATTTCCGAGCATCAGCATACCGATCAGCGGTGCCGCGGTCGGAAGAATCAATGAAACGATCAGGGTAACAATAATCGGGAACAGTATCTTTTCCAGCTTTGTGACCGGGCGAAGCTGTTCCATTCGGATCATTCTTTCTTTTTTGGTCGTAAGAAGCCTCATGACAGGCGGCTGAATGATCGGGACCAGCGACATATAGGAATAGGCCGCAACCGCTATGGCGCCCAGATATTCCGTTTCTCCCAGTTTATTTGCCAGGAAAATGGAAGTAGGTCCATCCGCTCCTCCGATAATGGAAATGGCTGCTGCCGCCTTATCGGAAAATCCGAACAGCACAGCCAGAAGATAAGCCACATAAACACCGAACTGAGCCGCAGCCCCGAGCAGGAAACTGATCGGGTTCGCAATCAGCGGGCCAAAGTCCGTCATTGCCCCGACGCCCATAAAGATCAGCGGCGGTAAAATTCCCCATTTGTCCAGTTCATAAAAATAATAAAGCAGTCCGCCGGATCCGCTGGTAGATTTTGCGGGATTCAGCATGATGTCCGGATACAGGTTCACAAGCATCATTCCGAATGCAATCGGTACCAGAAGCAGCGGCTCAAAATCATGTTTAATAGCAAGATACAGAAGGACCAATGACACGATGATCATAATGACATTGCCCCAAGTCATGCTGAAGAAAGCAGACTCCTGAATCAGGTTACCAAGTATAGAGCCAAAATCTCCCATCTTATTTCCTCCGTCTTAAAGTATGATACTTTTTTCATTATTTAAGTGTTGCAAGTACATCGCCCGGATTGACGGACGCTCCGACCGATACATTGATGCTTGCAACTGTTCCGTCCTGCGGTGCCACAATTTCATTTTCCATCTTCATGGCTTCCAGGATCAGAACGACCTGCCCGCGTTTTACAGCATCTCCTGCATTCGCCTTGATTCCGAGAATTTTCCCCGGCATGGGAGCAGAGATTGAAACACTGCCCTTTACTCCTGACGGTGCTGCTTTAGGAGCTGCTGCCGGTGCTGCCGGTGCTGCAGGTGCCGCTGCCGGTGCTGCGGGTGCTGCTGCCGGTGCTGCGGGTGCTGCTGCTGTAAAAGCAGGTGCGGAAGAGACAGTCGATGCTCCCTCGTCCACCTGTACCTGATAAGTATTTCCGTTAACGGTGATCGTATAGTTCTTCATTTTCAATATCCTCCTGTAGGTTAATATATAAACATATTTTCCTGAAATTTATCCTTTGCCTTACCATCTGCTGTTTTTAACTCTGCGGATGGAACGGACGATCAGTCCATCCGAACACGCTTCCTGTGAAGCTGCAATGGCCGCCGTAATCACGGCAATCAGTTCTCCGTCGTCAACCGTTTCTGTTTCGATTTCAGAAGGGATCGCAGGAGCGGCAGAAACGCCGTCTCCGGCAGAAGGTATTTCTTCTCCGCCGCTTTTCTTTTTCCCGGAAGCACCTTTGCCGACATATTTCAGCAGGCTGATAATCCATGCCATAAGGAACAAAACAAAGAAAACAACGACCATGCCGACAAGAAGGTTCATACCGGCGGATTCCAGCTTTTCGGGAAGTGTTTCCGTTTTGTTAACGGTCAGGAGATTGATTGCGGAAAAATTTTTATCTACGCCGAAAATCACGTGGCCGGTGCGGTTTGTACAGGTAATGCCGAGACTCACGATATATCCGCTGTCCGCCTCCTGAACCTTTGTAGAGTCAATGGAAACAAAATCCCCCATCTCCGGTTTCTGGTCGAGCCAGCTCTGCAGTCCGTCGGCAACAGTAATCTGCTTGGAAGCACGCTCCTGTGAAATGGTGCCCTGAAGCGTAGCATCATCCATTTTCAAAATGGAAGTTACTGTCTGCGTGGCAATTGAAACAAGGTTTGCGGATGTATCCGAATCAATCTGATCCCTTGTTGCATTGGATCCGCACGCTGCCAGGCAGAAAACCATGACAGCCATCAGAGCCGCAACCAGTATTCCTTTTATTTTATGCTTCATGATCTGTCACCTCTTTAAACCGTGCCGTGTTTTTTTAACGGACGATCTTCTCTTTTTGTATAAAGCATATCCATTGCTGCTATCACTCTCTTTCTTGTTGAGGCCGGTTCAATAATATCATCCACATAACCGTGCTTTGCCGCGCTCACAACATCAGACTGGAGTTTGGAATACGCCTCCGCTTTTTCACTAATAAAAGCTTTTTGATCGGATGCCCTGGAAATTTCATCCGCATACATGATCTTCGCGGCCTCTTCTGCATCCATCATGCCGATGGAGGCGGAAGGATACGCATAAACCACGTCCGCGCCTACCGATTTGGATCCCATGGAAAGATAGGCAGTTCCGAATGCGGTCCCTGTTACCACGGTAACTTTCGGTACGCTGGCATTCGCATATTCATAGGTAAGGTCCGCGCAGGCTTTTGCCATCCGTCTTTCGGTACACTCGCATGCCGCGTATCCTTTGACATTAACCAGCGTCAGGACCGGAATGTTGAATGCATCGCAGAAATTAACGAAAGAAGCTGCCTTATCGCATCCGCTGTGTGTCATTTCCGTCTCCGCATTTGCCACACAGCCCACGGTCGAACCGTTTAATTTAATGAAAGCGGTTACAAAAGATGTTCCGTAATTTTTTCCGAGTTCAAAATAAAAATGATTGTCGGAAACGGCACCGAGGATCGATGCGGAAGATGCAGCCGCATTTGCGATCTCCGGAACAGAACGGTTCAGGTCATCCGTACATTCCGTAACGCTGCCGTCATCCTCGTTATTTCCGGGCAGAATGGAAATAAGGGTACGGGCCGCAGAAATAATTTCCTCCTCGTTTCCGGCAAAATCAACCAGACCGCTTTCGCTGCTCTGGAATTTTGCGCTGGAAGTATCATGATCCGTTTCATTGTTTCCGACTATGGCATTCGGAGAATTGATAAAAAGTTTTGCTTTTGAAGCCTCCATAAATGTAAAGTCGGCGAGTGCGGAACTTACTGCCATACCGCCTCCGCACATTCCGAAAATCATCTGGATCTGCGGGACAACGCCGCTTGCCATACTCTGACTGCGGTACAGTTTCCCAAAACCATTCAGGGCGTCTGTTGCTTCCTGAAGGCGCAGCCCTGCACAATCAATAAGACCGATGATCGGGGCCCCCATTTTCCTGGCCTTTGAATACAGGCTGACGATTTTTTTCGCATGCATCTCACCCATGGATCCTCCCAGCACCGCAGAATCCTGACTGTAGACAAATACGAGACTGCCGTCAACTGTTCCGTAGCCGGTAAGAACACCATCCGCAGGCGTATCTTTTTCAATCATGTTGAAGTCCGTATTTCTTGCCGATACATAGGCTCCGAGCTCAACAAAACTGTTTTCATCCAGCAGCTTATGAATACGTGCCAAAGCTGTCGTCTGTGTTGATTGACTCATCTTGCAATCCTCCATCTCTATATTTTTTTCTTAAATTGCCACAGCTATCATTGTACCTTTTTTTATACAAGAGTGCAACCCGTTATGTTAAATGCGTAACCTACTTACTTTACGGTCTCCGTGTGTCAGATCAAAAATTTATCGCGTGCCCTATAAAAACAGCGTAAAAGCCATAGGCCCTTACGCTGCATATACTTCTCATAATGAATTGGCTTTTCCCCTCGGATTCTGCCCGGATTGAATTCCTGCATCCTTCGGGGAAATTCCTCCCGATTAAAATATTTTTATCAGTTATTGATCAGTTTATCTTCTTCTTTGTTCCAGCTGTAGAGTTTGCGGATCTCGGCGCCGATCTTTTCTGACGGGTGCTCCGATGCCTTCTGCCGCATCATCTTAAAGTGGACCTGACCGCCGGCAGGGCTCATATCCAGAAGGAAGTCCTTTGCAAATGTTCCGTCCTGAATATCAGACAGGATTTTCTTCATGGTCTTCTTGGTTTCTTCCGTAACGATCTTCGGTCCGGTCACATAATCACCGTACTCTGCCGTATTGGAAATGGAATAACGCATTCCGGCAAATCCTGACTGATAGATCAGATCGACAATCAGTTTCATTTCATGAATGCACTCAAAGTATGCGTTTCTCGGATCATATCCCGCATCGCAGAGGGTTTCAAATCCCGCCTGCATCAGCGCACAGACACCGCCGCAGAGAACTGCCTGTTCTCCGAAAAGATCCGTTTCCGTTTCCGTACGGAATGTAGTTTCCAGAAGTCCGGCTCTTGCGCCGCCCATTGCACAGCCGTAAGCAAGTGCTTTTTCCAATGCTTTTCCGGTTGCATCCTGATGTACGGCAACCAGCATGGGAGTTCCCTTGCCCGCCTGATATTCGCTGCGTACCGTATGTCCCGGTGCCTTGGGAGCGATCATGGTGACATCGACATCCTTCGGCGGCTTGATCAGGCCGTAATGAATGTTGAAACCATGGGCAAACATCAGCATGTCTCCCGCCTTCAGGTTCGGTTCCACATCCTTCTTATACATGCCTGCCTGCAGTTCATCGTTGATCAGGATCATGATCACGTCTGCCTGCTTTGCGGCTTCTGCCGCTGTAAAAACTTTCAGTCCCTGGTGCTCCGCTTTTTCCCAGGACTTGGAGCCCTCATAAAGTCCCACGATCACATCCATGCCTGAATCCTTCAGGTTCAGCGCATGGGCATGTCCCTGACTGCCGTATCCGATAATTGCGATTTTCTTTCCTTTCAGAACAGACATATTGCAGTCCTGCTGATAATAGATCTTCATTGCCATAATAATATTTCCTCCTTAAATGAAATTGATAGTATATTTAGCAGGAATTCTTCCCGGCGGTTCTCGGTCCGTCTCTGAAAAGATTCCCATAGATCTTTTATTTACGGAAGATAACGGATATCCTCCGATCCGCGGGAAAGTCCGGTAAGTCCCGTTCTTGCCAGTTCCAGGATCTCGTAATCTTCCAGAAGCCTGATCAACGCATCCAGCTTGTTCTGATCCCCCGTCAGCATGACCGTAAGCGAATCTTTCCCCACATCCACGATACTGGCCCGGAAAATATCAGCCACGGCGCTGACCGCCTGCCGTTCATTCGCATTGGCCCGCACCTTGATCATAATCAGTTCCCGATATACGGAATATCCTTCCTTCAATACTTTGATGTCCCGGACATCCTCCAGCTTCCGCAGCTGTTTTTCGATCTGATCCAGCACATCCTGATCTCCCAGAGAAACAACTGTCATACGGGAATAACGCGGGTCCGCCGTAACACCCACCGTAAGACTTTCTATGTTATAGCCGCGCCGGGAAAACAGTCCGGCCACCCGGCTTAAAACACCTGCCGTATTGTCTACCAATAGTGAAAGAACATATCTCATGGCAATACCTCCGAAGATTTATGTATTATCTTAACCACCGGAGGGATAAAAGTCAACTGAATGAAGGTTATGGAAGGCATAACAATATGATTTAAATCTGTTCTTTTTAATTAAAAATACTATGATGTGATCGCAAAAAGTAATATCACGGATTGTTCTACGCTTCGCTATGGTCGTTGCAGAGCAGACATCCGCCGGATGTCCTGCAGCTCATGTTTGGGTGTGTCCCAAGTCCTTATTCCCACCTGCAGGCAAGCCTGCGTGGGAAACGGACTTTTGACACTGATATCTTCATACTATTTGCACATTGCAAGATACCTTCCTGCATTTTGATGAAAAGGATCTTCTTTTAATGCGGCTTCAAAATATTTAGCCGCCTCTTTCCCTTTTCCGATCCCGAGAGCTCCAAGTCCCATTAAATAATAACAATGTACACGATTCCTCTCGTTCAGGTTATCATCAAAAATAAGAAAATCCGGGAACGATACGGCAAAATATTCCATTCTCATTTTATCTGAAAGATGTTTTTTTCCATAATCTGATAATTCTGAAAATTTGGCTTTTGCCTCGGTCATTTTTCCAAGTGCTTCTTTTGCCAGTCCCTGATAGTAAATCATGTCAGCCGGCTGATCATTATAAAACATCATTCCTCCCGGTTCATCGGCCCCGACAGATGCCTTTTTGTAACACTCTTCTGCTTCTTCGCTATTATTTTCTTTTTCGAAACAATATCCCAGATAATAATTGATATCATTGTCCATGCACCCTTCCAGTTTTCCTTCTCCCAGATTATTCGGATAAATAAGTGCCTTTTTAAGACAATCAATAGATTTTATCCAATCTTCCTTCTTTATGTATTGCATCGCTATTTCTACAAGAGAAATTTTATACTGGGTTGTTATTTTTCCTTCTCCTCCCTCCCACGGATGGAAATGATGACTCATGGCAAGTTTATATGCTTTATTATAATGTCCAAGCATGTTTTGCAGAGTAATATATTCAATAATAAGATCATCTCGCTGCATGAAAAGTACTTTTGCCTCTTCATATTTCTTAACTCGTTTTTTCAGAGGCATTTTTATTTTACGATAAAGCTGATCCAGCTCCAGAAATATTCTTGCATCATTCGGGGCAAGTTTACGTGCTTTTTCCATAGCCTTTCTGGCCTTGTCTGGTTCTTTCCTTTTATTATAATAAGCTAACGCAAGATTTCTCCATGTAATCGGGAATTCAGGATTTATCAAGGAGGACTGTTCCCATAACGATATTGCTTCATCATATTGCAGTTTATCATAATAAAGGTTCCCCAAATAATATGCTGCTTTTCCATTGTCCTTATTTACAGATACCGCGTATCTAAGGACTGCAATATCTTCCAGTTTATTCGGAAATACGTAATCACTGCTTTCCATTCCCGCACTTTTAATGACTGAAAGGGAAGCCTTCCCCATTTTCATGAGGCAGTAAGCCTTATAATAGGAAATCAAAGGATTTTTGACCGTACAAAGGGAAAGAGCTCCCAGTGCTTCTGTATAAGCTCCGTATTCCATGTAATCTCTTGCCATATTAAGATAGGTCTCATGGAAATTTCGGCAAAGCATATTGATTTTTTTTAACAGTATTTTCCTGTTCTGCGAATCAAGATATGCCTGTTCCAGTCTTGAAACATAGTCAAAAGTATCCTGTGAAAGGTTGTCTGAGACTGCCTGCAGTGCTTCTTTTTTTCTACTCAGTTTACGATAAAGATACACTTTTAAAGCACGTGCCTTCGTATTTCTGCTGTTTCGAGTCAACCCTCTTTCACAAAACGCAAGTGCTGACTCCCAGTTTCCTCTCTGTGACTCAATAACGGCCAGATAATAGTAACCCATTTCCTGTTGTGGCTCGGACCAGCAGGCTTTATAAAAAGCGTCAAATGCCTTGTCCCTTTCCCCCTCAAAAAGAAGCACAAGGCCCAAATTATAATATGGTTCGGAATTATAGGAATTCGGGTTTTTCCAAGTCAGCCTCCTGATGGCAATAGAAAAATACGTTTCAGCCTCTTTAAAGTTACCTCTTCTGAGCATAAGTAAACCGTAGGCATTATTCAGGCGAATATCATTTGGATCACGTTTCAATCCCTCCAGGTAATATGGATCCGGTTGATAAGTGGCATGTCGATATTGCTCAATATGACGTCCTGTAAGATATAATTCTTCATTGCTTAATATTTTCTCAGGATCAAGTGCTGCTTCTGCCGGCTTCGGAATGTTTGGAATTTCCTCTTTTAAAGGGGTAAAAGAAACCAGTTCCCTTTCTTCATCTAAAACAGATATATGAAGCTTTGTATCATCTTTTACATTCACTTTGATTATCGTTTCAAATGTTTTAACAGGAGACAGATTTTCCTTTTTATCAAAGATAATTTTCCCATCATAACTTAAGATAATTTCTGCATGCGGGTATTTCTCTGCTGCATAAACGCAGACATAAATTCCTTCCTTCCTGTGTTCCAGATTCAAACAGGCATGAATACTCGCATTTTTTACGGGGCCTACCGCCTTATAGGGCATAAAATACTGTTTAAAACTTTTCTCCTCCATTGGCATAAGCCATGAAAAATCAGGTTGATTATCTGTGTATACGCCGGCCATCAATTCAATATAAGGTCCATTGTTATCTGTTAAATTTCTATCCCATGCTTTTCCGAATTCCCCGCTCCCCCATGTCCATTGTTTTTTACCCGGTGAAATATGATGATCGGCAATATGTAAAAGCCCGGCTCCTACTTTATAATCATAGCCGCCCATAAAATCAAAAGAAGATTTCTCCGCCATATAGGATGTAGGAACAACTATATTCTTATATCTTGAAATATCAACTCCCGCGCTATAGTCATGTTTATAATATATACCGGTGGCAATCGGAAAACTTGATACATCCCTTTTTCCATGATCCATTACTGCATGTACATCCGGAGGAAAAATAGTCTGCGTGTAATCATTGACCGGGACCGCCGGATTTGCCCACCAAAGGAATGTCTGCGGTATAGCTGTACGATTATACAAATTATTTTTAATTTCAATAAATGCTTTTTCCGGATAAAGTGTAAATGCCGTCGTGACCTGCGTTCCATACATTTGATCCACATCATGAACCAGACAGGAAACAGACCCATCTTTATTCTTTACTATTTCATGATCTACGGGAGAAAATGTGGTCGGTCTGTGATGCTGCGGCCAATTGAACTCGATCCCACCGGATATCCATGGCCCGCAAAGACCTACCAAAGCCGGTTTAATAACTTCGTTGTAATAAACAAAATCATACTGATTTGTTTTGTCATAAGCTCTCTGAATTCTACCGCCCAGTTCCGGAAGAATCATGATTTTCAAATATTCGTTTTCAAGAAAGACAGCCTGATAATTTTTTTTTGTTTTTTGATCACTGATCTTTTCAATTGTCGGATACGGATATATCTTTCCGGAGCTCCCTTGATAAACACGATTTTCAAGAAAGATAGGATTTTTATCGGGCTTCCCGACTTCGTAGGTCGGAATCATTATTTTTTCTTCCCATATTTTTGCTGTTTTCATGCTTTATCTCCTCATCTTTATATCAAAATACTGCCTTCGGATTTTCCGTTGTTTTCTTCATTATATATTTTGAAACATACGTTTGCATTCATTTTGTTTGCCATTACATTTTTAAATATTGCTCATGTTCTATTTACTTTTTGGGGAGCATTTTCTATAATCGATATAATTGGAGGTTGAAAAATGTTTTCAATAGAGCCGTGTGTAAGCCGTACTTCCGATTACTATATCTATACTCCCAGTTCCGTGGCCAAAAACAATTTTTTTTATCCGATCAACACAGGCTTTTTCAGCTATGAGCCCGGATACAGATTAAAACGCTCTTCCTATGACAGTTTTCTTTTCATGTTCATAAAAAAAGGTTCCTGTAAAGGAGAAACCGGAGGTAAGAAATTTACTGCTCATGAAGGGCAAATTGTATTTCTAAACTGTTACATTTCACAGACCTATTATTCCGATGTGGGATGGGATGCTGAATGGCTTCATTTTGATGGAATTCTTGCAAAACAATATTTCGAATTATTAAATGGAGAGGAAAATCCTGTCATTACTTTAAAAGACACCTATCGTTTTGAAAAATATCTTCGGAGAATCTACCTGGTCTTTCGGCAAAATGAGCCGATAAAAGAAGCAGTTCTGAACAACTGGATTGTAAATTTATTAACAGAGCTTCTGTCCACCAGAGATCAGCAGGATTCTTCTTCTCAGCCGGTTGAAATGACGGAAGATATTATCGCCTATATCAGAGAACATCTGACCGAAAATCTGAGTCTGGATTTTCTTGCAGAAAAAGCAAATTTAAGCCCCTTTTATTTTACTCGGCTTTTCAAAAAGGAGACCGGTTTTACTCCACATGAATATGTAATTGCTTCACGTGTAAACAATGCAAAATACTTTTTAAAAAGAACCGCGTATACAATAAAAGAAATTTGTTATATGACAGGTTTTTCCAGTGAAAGCTCTTTCTGTACAACATTTCGAAAAAAAGTTGGGGTTACACCCAATGATTATCGTGAAAAGGAAATTTGAATTGGGGGTGCGGACATTTTCTAAATTCAAAACTTTCCCCGTATGGCAAAAGGGTCTAATCCCGTCAGTAAAAAAGGGGGGACGATGTATACCGTCCCCCCTTTTGTATACACCTGATTTTTATTTCGCCGCATCTCCCATAACCTGTTTATATGTTTCCGGTGTTACAACAACCGCATCAACTGCTGTTTCCATTTCCGGAGTCTTTCCGGAAATAATCTTATAAAGTACTTCTACAGATCCTTCTCCAACACTCTGAGAGGAGAAATATGCTGACGCCTTCATACAGGTTCCACCAGCGCCCTTGTTATTCCATTCATCTTTTGCCATATAAGCACCCAGGCCTACAACACAGGCAGCTTTATCCAGTCCGGCGCTTTCAAGTGCACGGCATGCACCTATTGTTCCTTCTTCATTTGCGCCGGTAACAAGCCATTTTTTGATCTCAGGATGGGCTGTGAAAATTGCAGCCGAAGCAACATTACCTTTATCGGTTGTCCCATCATAATCTGCCTTAAAAATTTTGCTCTTATCAAAATCCGGACATGCCGCAGTGAAATTATCTTCCTCACCTTTTGCTCTCGGTACACAAGAAGAAACCGTATCCATAGTCATAATTAACAGACCGCATTCCTTATCTGTTGCCAGATTATTATCTTTTGCATACTTGGCAAGCCAGTCACCGTTTGCCTGTCCTATTTTATAAGCATTAATACCTACCCATGGAGCAATCTTTGTCCCGTCATCTTTTTGAAGTGCATCATCTGCTGCAACAATCGGGATTTTTGCTTCGTTGCATTTATCCACGACTGCCTGGCTCATAGTCTGATCCGGAATACACGTAACAATTCCTTTTGCCTTATTTGCAATCGCATTGTCAATAGCTTTCAGATACTCCTCCGGACTCATTTTTGCATCAACAAATGTAAAGGAATCTCCATTTTTTTCTACTGCTGCTTTTGCCGCATTTCCCTCATCTATAAACCATGTTTGATCACCTGCTTTATAGATTCCATACACAACGCCTTTTCCGGAACCGGAAGTTGCCGCTGCTGCTGTTGTTGCTGCCGCCGCCGTTGTTGCTGCCGCCGTTGTTGCTGCCGCCGTTGTTGCCGCTGCCGTTGTTGCTGCTGCCGCCGTTGTTGCCGCTGCTGTTGAACCGGAGTCTGTTCCGGCACAACCTGCAAGGCCTACAACCATTACAGATGCCAATAATGCTGCAAGTATCTTTTTCATTTTTCTTTCCTCCTGTTTTTTAAAATAATATTCAAGCACGGTTAACCGTGCAGGATATCCTTATACTGCGTTCTTCATGGAAGCTGCCAGCAATTCTTTCTCTCTTCTTTGCTTTCTGATGTAGTCGGTTGTAAGTGCGAACAAAAGGAGTGCACCCTTTGCAACATATTGCCAGAAAGACGGAACGTTCACCATGGTGAGACCTGTATTAAAAGAATTGATCAAAATGATACCGAGTACCGTACCGCTCATATCTCCAACTCCGCCGACAAAAGAAACGCCTCCGAGAATAACTGCCGTAATAGAGTCAAATTCAAGGTTCACATTTGCAGCCGGTTGACCCGAATTCATACGCGATGCAAAAATCATTCCTCCAATTGCACAGAGAACTCCCATTATGATATAACAGGTGAAAATTATTTTTTGTGGATTTAACCCTGCAAGTCTTGCTGCGTCTTTATTGCCGCCGATTGCATAAACGCTTCTTCCGAACTTGGTTTTTGACAAGATGAACCCAAATATCAGAATACAGAAAATCATGATCCATACAGAAACCGGAATCCAGAACACTCTCGCTTTTCCGATCAGAAGAAATGCTTTATTACTGATTGAAATCGGTTTTCCCCCGCAAATGATATAGGCGAATCCTCTGATAACTGATTGTGTTACCAACGTTGCTATAAAAGCATCCAACTTAATTTTATTAACCATAAATGCATTAAATGTCCCGACAACTGCGCCGCATCCTATTGTAACAAGAACGGCTGCAGGCACCGGCATTCCCCTGGAAATTAAAAGTGCTACCATGACTCCTGAAAAAGCTGCCAAAGAACCGGGAGAAAGATCGTTCTGCGCTGCAATGATCAGATAAGTATGCCCGATTGCTACAAGTCCCACCAAAGATGCAGAAACCAGAATGTTAATTATGTTTGTGACGGAGAAAAAATTTCTATTTAATGATGTAAATAGTACAAAAACAACAACAATAGCCGCAATCATGGTCAATTTATCGCCACTGATTTTCAGGCTGATACCTTTTTTTTCGTTCATGCGTCCTTTACCTCCCCAAGCATTCCTAGGCTTAAAAGTTTACTTTCCGTTGCTTCTTCCCTCATAACTTCACCTGTAATTTTAAAGCCCTTCATAACAATAATCCGATCAGAAAGCCCTATGACTTCGGGAAGTTCAGAAGAGATCAGGATAATTCCCATTCCCTGTTTTGCAAATTTACAGATCATTTGGTAAAATTCAGATTTTGCGCCGACATCAATTCCTTTTGTCGGTTCATCCATGATCAATACCTTCGGATTTGTTGTAAGCCATCTGGCAACAATACATTTCTGCTGGTTTCCTCCGGACAATTCAACAATTTTTTTATCCGGTGAAGGTGTTTTGATTTTAAAATTCTGAATCCCTTCCCTGGATATTTCCTCTTCTTTCTCCTGGTTCATAATTCCAAATTGATTTGAATTAGAATCCAACATGGAAATATTGATATTTCCTGCCACACTTAAATTTGCCAGAATCCCCTGCATTTTCCTGTCTTCCGGTACAAGTACAATTCCGTGTTTCATGGCATCATGTGGTGAATTATTTTGAATTTCCTTTCCCTCCAGTATCAGCGTACCTGTTTTCATTTTATCTGCGCCGATAATGGCACGCATAAGTTCGGTACGGCCTGCACCCACCAGACCGGAGAAACCAAGTACCTCTCCCTTATGCAGTACAAAAGAATTCGGTTTTACAAAATCACTGGATACATTCCTGACTTCCAGAAGTACATCACCTATGGTTTTCTTCCGGTCAAGATTATTATAGATATCCCCCAGGTCACGTCCCACCATCATGTGGATCATCTGTGCTTCTTCTACCTGACCGGTTACTACTGTATCTACATATCTTCCATCTTTAAAAATCGCGGCTTTATCTGTAATTTGCCGAATTTCATCCATACGGTGAGAAACATAAATGATAATTTTTCCTTCGGTCTTCAGTTTACGAATAATCCGGAATAGTGCCTCAATTTCAGAATCAGACAAAGAAGCTGTCGGTTCATCGAAACAGATAACCTTAAGATTATCTCTGGAATAAGCCTTCATAATCTCAACCATCTGCTGATAAGCGATGGAAAGATCTTTAACTTTTGTCTCCGGTTGAATGGGAAGGCCAAAATCACGAATAATCTTCGACGCATTTTCATTTGCTTTTTTGGTATTGATAATACCGAATTTACCGGCCGGCATCCTGCCCAGGTAAATATTTTCTGCGACGGAAAGCTCCAGCAATATTTGTCTTTCCTGATAGATTACGGAAATTCCCTCTTCAATTGCCTCATGGGGAGATAAAAAATTTTTTTCCTCTCCGTTTAACAGATATTTTCCGGATGTTGGCTGGTAATCGCCATTCAGCACTTTCAGTAATGTGGATTTTCCTGCTCCATTTTCACCAAGGAAAGCAAGAACCTCGCCGGAATATGCTTTAAAAGAAATATTATCAAGTGCCTTTACACCTGGAAAATATTTGGATATATTCTGAAATTCCAAAACGTTTTCCATCTTTTACCTCCTGTTTTCCTTATTCAATCCGTATTTGAATTATAATCTTTTGAAATTATGACATCATTACTCTAAATTGCCATAGCATTACAAAAAATTGCCATATTTTTATCTTCTGTATAGGAATTTTTAGGCATGATGCACTATAATGTATCAAAGATAAAAAAGGGGACTCCAATGAACATCTTCCAGAACAGACTATATGATTTAACAGATACTCCTGTCCTTACGGTAAGAATAATAACTGACTCCGGTTTTGAAGTAGAGCTTATAACCTTAGGGGCATGCATTCGTAAAATTTCTCTTCATCCGGAAAATACTCCGGAGAAAATACTTACATTATCTTTCCTGGATATAAAAGAATACATTTCCTGCAATTCTTATGCAGGAATGACCGTTGGGCCAAATGCCGGTCGGATATCAGCCGCAAACGGACTAATTCCAAACGAAAGAAAAAATCAGCTGCACGGCGGTTCCCATAATCTATCGACGATCAACTGGGAATTAAAAGAAATATATTGTAAAAACGGATTATGCACCGCGGTATTTTGCACATCACAGACTAACGGAACAGACGGATGGCATGGAAACAGAATTTATTCCGTTGCATATACGATTGATGAAAGCGGTTGCCTTACTATACATTACAGTGCTGAAAGCGACATGGTTACATATATTAACATGACAAATCATACCTACTGGAATCTGACGGCCTGCCCGGAAAAAGCAATGAACCAGGAACTTTATATCCCTGCAGCTTCCGTCTGTCAAAATGATTCTGATTTTTTACCCGTCAGTGTTCTGAGCATGAAACAAATGTTTTCTCAAAAAGGACTGACGTTAAAACAAAATAATATTATCCCCCTTTCCTGTTCCTGGAATAACGGATTCCTTTTAAAAGAACTATCTTCCGAAAATAAAGTCAGGGCAGCTGCAATCCTCAAGGATCCTGAAAGCGGTACTACCGTCCGAATGATGACCGATGCACCCTCTCTTGTTGTATATACAGGTGATTACCTTGAATCCGGTAAAAAATTACTTTCCGGTTTTGTCTCGTGTCCACGTTGTGCTTTAGCTTTGGAAGCGCAGGAAATACCTGCCATCGAACCCGCGACTCTAACGGCCCCCGGAAAAAATTTTTCACGTACCATACGCTTTTGCATATCCCGCCCGGACTGACGTTGTTCCGTTTGTTATTACATGATGCCATATTTTGCAAAAGAATCCACTGCACTGATTCCGCTCTGAATTGCTTTCGCCACAGATTTTTCTCCTATGGCTTTTTTTACTGCCCGATTCACTACCTCTTTTTCAATTTCCTTCGGTATGATCAATACTCCGTCCAGGTCACCGAATACAATATCCCCTGGCGTTACATGCACTCCCTCAATCTCAATTGGTACCCTGTAATCAATCACTTTTCCCCGAGGAGCCTGATCCTGTGCATATCTACCATATGAAAAACACGGTAATCCGATTTTAATTATTCCTTCGGTATCTCTATGGAACCCATTTACAACGGCTCCGGCCGCTTCAAGTTTTTGCATACGTGTACACATGAGTTCACCGACCAAAGCATATAGCGGGGAAGATCCTGTACAAATGTAAACTTCATTTTTTTTCAGATCATCAAGTGCTTCCAGCATCAACCCGAATGATTTCTTAAGTATCGGATTATTTCCATCTGAAATTTCCTCATAGGCATCCGCCTCTAAAACCGGCATTGCCCTTCCTGCAATTTTCATACCCATCTTGATCGGTTGAATCCTTTGCGGCAAAAATTGATGAAAATAACCCATTTTATCCAGAATATCTCCGATGACAGCAGAATACAGCACTTCTTTCATCATTGCAAAAAGCTCATTATCATTCTTCCACCCTGTTTTCATCTCTTATCCTTTCTGTATTTTTCAGTCTACTATTGCCCCATCTGCAGCCGAATGACTTATTCTCCTGTATATGTTAAGATAACCCGGAAGCAATTCTTTTTCAGGTGCTTTCCATTTTTCTTTTCTTTTTTTCAGGTTAGAATCTTTAACTAATAACTCTATTTTTCTGTTTGGGATATCGATTTCTATTTCATCTCCGTCTTCCACAAGTGCCAGATTTCCTCCTTCATATGCTTCGGGAGAAATATGTCCTACAAAACAACCCCTGTTGGAGCCGGAAAATCTTCCGTCCGTAATCAATGCACAACTGTCTGAAATATTCATTCCTTCAAGACATTTCATGGGTCGGTACATTTCCGGCATACCCGGTCCCCCTTTCGGGCCTTCATACCGTAAGACCAGCACACTCCCTTTATTTATTTCTCCCGTGAGAATCCTGCTGCATGCCTCATCCTCGCTTTCGAAAACAACTGCCTTTCCTGTTATGTGAAGCATATTATCCGGAATTGCCGCCGGCTTGGCAACTGCTCCATCCGGAGCAAGGTTTCCCTGCAGAATAACAATCCCCCCATCTTTTCGAAAAGGGTTATCTAATGTTTTTATTACCGGATTTTCAAATGGTGTTTCGCAATTTTCCAGATTTTGTTTCAACCTATGACCCGTTGCAGTAAGACAATCCAAATGCAGCAATGGCCGCAGCTGCTGCATTATTGCCTGAACTCCGCCTGCTTCATAAAAATCGACCATATCATAAGGTGATGCGGGATAAATTGAAGCAATCTGCGGTGTTTTTTTACTGACTTTATCAAATTCGATAAGCGGCAGTTTTCCGCATCCGGCCTCCTTCCATATCGCCTGAAGATGCAAAATTCCATTTGTGGATCCACCCATTGCGATTAAAACTGTTATCGCATTTTGCAGTGATTCTTCTGTCATAATGTCTCTTGCATTTATTTTGTTTCTGACCAATTCCATCACTGCTCTTCCGGTCTCGTAAGCAATCTGCATACGTTTTGAATAAATTGCAGGAATTGCCGCACTCCCCGGTAAACTCATTCCCATGGCTTCTGCCAAACAGCTCATGGTATTTGCCGTCCCAAGCATGGCACAGGATCCCACGCACGGTTCTGCCAGATTTTCAATGGCAGTAAACTCATCTTGATTGATCAATCCTCTTTTTTTCCAGCCAACGGCTTCTGTTACGATATTTCCATCATAATGCTTTCCTCTGTAGCAGGCCGGAAGCATAGGACCTCCATTGCAGAAAATGGAAGGTATATTTAATCTGGCTGCTGCCATCAGCAGCCCGGGAACAATTTTATCGCAGGAACCAAGCAGCACCATACCATCAAACCTGTGTGCACGAACCATGCATTCTACAGAAGAAGTAATCAGGTCCCTTGCCGGAAGAATATAGCGCATCCCATCATGTCCTTCCGCAATTCCGTCGCAGGGCGCTATTGTACCGAAAGTCATTGCTGTTCCTCCTGCCGCCTCGATTCCCTTTTCTACCTGATGCTGAACACGTGCCAGATTTTCATGTCCCGTTGTTGCATCAGTATATGTATTGACGATTGCAATCAATGGTTTTGATAAAGCTTCGTCCGTAAATCCCATGGACTTATATAAAGCACGTTTTAATGCACCTGCATCACCTTTCAGGAGCTGATTGTAATATTCGGGTTGTGCCATAGTCTTATTCCTTTCTTCTAATCTTTAACAAAATCATTTGCCGCAACAACAGGAAGTGTTGCTCCTCCATCAATGGTAAGCGTAGAACCAACTATATAATTTGCATCCTCAGAAGCAAGATATACTACACCTTTTGCAATTTCTTTTGTGCTGGCAAATCTTTTTAAAGGAAGCTTCTCAGCGGCTTTCATTCGAATATCATCAGGTTCCCATCCGACATCCGTATAGCCGGGTGCCACAGCTACCATTCTTATCCCGGATAAAGAAAGTTCCATTGCAGCATTTTTTGTGAACTTCTCAACGGCTGCTTTTGCCGGTCCATAAATAGTAGCTCTCGGCCAACATCCATTTACCTGATTGGAAGAAATATTAATAATTACACCATTGATCTTTTTTTCAATCATATGTTTTGCAACAAACTGGCTGCAGAAAAACAAGCCCTTCCAATCCACTGAAATCATACTGTCGAACATAGCTTCCGTTGCATCTATAAAGTACACCTCACTACTGATTCCGGCATTATTAATCAAAACATCTATATGTTCAAACGCCTGTATGGAGCGATCCACCAGCATATGTATATCATTCACTTTAGATATATCGGCATATATGGGAATTGCTCTTACACCCAACTCTGATATCCTTTTACATAATTTATCCGCTTCTGTTTTATCGTTATGATAGTTCACTATCACATCATATCCCGCAACTCCCATTTCATATGCAATGGTACTTCCAATTCCTTTGGCTGCTCCTGTTACAATCGCTGTTTTTCTGTATTCGTTCATAACCCTCCCGGCTTATTTATCCCACATTGCTGTTATAAGGAAATTTTGATTCTGTTACATGGGACTCCCTTTGTTTCCGTATGTACCAAATATATTTCACCATACCCTTCATTTTTTCCATCACCAGCTGTCGTAATATAAAGATCTTTCATAAGATGACCGCCGAAGGTACAGCAGGATACCAGCGGAACAGGTACTTGTATGCGATTCAAAATTTTGCCGTTCCCCGGATTACAATATAATACAGATGATCCTCCCCACATGGCTACCCAAATAAAACCATCATCATCCACACACATACCGTCAGGAACACCCTGTTCATCGGAAAGATCAAGTGCTGTCCTTTTAGCGGTAATGTGAATATTATCCCTGATAGAATATTCATTTATTTTTTTTGTCGGAGTATCGATGTGATACATATATTTTCCACTTTTATCCCAATCCAAGCCATTGGATATCATAAAGCCGTCATATTTAACACGTATTCTGCCATTTTGAATGCAATACAAACTTCCTTCGGCTTTTTTCAGCCTTTGTTCCTCAGACTCATACATGCTTCCAACCCAAAAATTGCCGCAGAGATCTGCTTTTCCATCATTGAATCTCATGCCTTTTTCAAGAATGCACGGGATTTTCCTAATCATCTTCCCGGTTTCCATATCAACTTCATATATCCCATCCGGTAAAGCTGCATACAATTTTCCGGCATCGTCCAATGTAATGCAGCCAGCTTTCCCGGGGATCCCGACTGTATTCAATCTATTTCCGCTACTTCCTAATTTGTAAATTTTGGAATCCTCTATATCTGTAAAGTAAAGGCATTCATTATGATCATCCCAAATACAGCCCTCAAGCAGTTTTCCCCTGATATTCGTTATTTTTTCCATGTTTCCCCCATTGAATAAATACAATGTATCATATAAAATATATATAATGAATGGAGCAATTGGGAAAAAAATGTCATTTTTGGATAATAAAATGGGAAAAGCGCATGAATGGACTAAAATATAAAACAGATACCGCTCATCGGAGTTTGAATTCCGATTTTACCAATGGCGTACTTAGCTGTGGTTTCATGTATAAACCGACAAAGATGTATACACAAAAAGATATCACATTCCAAAGATATGGCGCTTTTTTTCTTTTAGATGGACATGGGCTATATAAGGATCAAAATGGTTTTATACAACAGCTTAAACCCGGTTGCTTTGTTCAGCGTATACCGGGGATTCAACATACTACCGAAGTAATACCGGACGGAAAATGGCTGGAATTCTTTATTTGTTTCGGAAAATCCACATGGAAAACTCTCTCAGACCTTCATCTCCTTTCAAGTACTCCCGTCCTTTTCCCGGGTGAAAATCAAAATATATATTACGACTGCCTTCACCTTTTACAATGCTTCCGTCAATATCCGGAACCCCAATCTTCATATCTATACACCATGGTTCAGAATTTTGCCATCGATCTTACAGCTATGGGGAAAAGGAGAAGTTTCGATTGTCTGAATCAGAAAATGCTGAAAGCATGCGAATTGCTTTCCAAAACGGGTGAAAGCATCATGACTGTATCTGATACTGCAAATTCTCTGAATTTGCAGTATGATACATTTCGTAAAAAGTTTAAAAATTCTTTTGGAATATCGCCCGTCTCTTATCAGCTCAGACAGCGTATCAACCATTCCAAGCAGCTTTTGCTTGATACAGATAAAAGTTTAAATGAAATTGCCTTAACCTGTAATTTTTCCGATGAATATGCCTATTCAAAGGCATTTAAAAAGCACACAGGCCAAAGTCCATGTTATTTCAGAAAACAGCGTCTGGGTATGTGATGATTTTATGGTTATTTTCTGTACGCATGTTCCTCCATTAAATCGAAATGCAGTTTTTATAATCAATTTTACTTTTTTTTGAAAGTAATCCTATCTCCTTATCTCTTATCTTTCCGAAATCGTCCTGCTGAAAAAAAACCGGAATATAGTTGTCCTGTTTTTACACAAGCAAAAACGAGAGACCCGTGAAAGTCTCTCGTTTTACTATCCTTTAATTATTTTCTTTCCTTTGCGGATATTTTCCTAACTGTTCTTAACCGATGCCTTCTTGACCGGTGCTTTGACAGCTTTTCCCGGCAGCTTATGCTTTTACGCCTTGATTTTTCCTGCTTTTGCCGCTTCCTCGATAGAAGCGGTGAAGCACGTTTTTATGCGGTTGTTCAACGCTTTTGTGTATTACGTGCGTATTGTTGAACTTTTCAATTTGTTCAGAATTTATTGAACAAATTCAATATAGCACAACCATCAGATCTTTTCAAGGAAGTTTGCTGAAGCATATCCTTCCTGACCATTCCAGGCAAGATATAACCAGCGTTCACCGTTTACATCCTGATAATATCCATAGTTGTGCGCCACGGATCCAACCGGCATAACGGCAAGAATACCGTGATCCATGCCAGGGCCTTTGCGTAGCCTTAAATTGGCCGTTGTTTTATACTTGCCAGCAATTCCTTCATCAAATCCATTTGCGCCGGATTTGGCCGTTCCTGAAGCTTCCAGCGCGGCCTTTGACAGCGGGCCATAAATTCCATCAGGTTCAAGGTTATGTGCCTTCTGAAAGGCAATCAGGCCGCTTTCCGTGCCGGATCCAAAATCACCATCCGCGCCAGCTTTGCCACATGAATATCCGGCATTGATCAGGCGTGTTTGCATATCCTTCACGGCCGCGCCCTTATCACCTTTCTGAAGATAATTTTTTGCTGCTTCAGGTGCCGGATCCGGCTGGACCGGTGCAACGGTCCCGGCATCATAAGCCGGCACGCCATAACCGCGGATGAACTTATCATTCACCTTTAATGTGCGGCGGCCAACGGCATCATGATAATTGCCTTCAATCACGGTGATGCTGTTTCCGGAAACCTTTTCCACAACGCCAACATGATCCGGTGTGCCGGTATCATCACCGGATCCGGAATCTTGCCAATCATAAAAGATCACATCACCCGGATCCGGAACACGGCCATCATTTTCATCCCATTCACCAATCTTCTGGAACAGTGCGATCATATCCGGGCATCCACATTCAGGCGGGATGATATCCGTGCAGCCGCACGCAATGGCTGCCGCTGAAACCGTTGTGGCACACCAGGCATCTGTATATTTAACCTTATACCCACGGGCCAGCGGCTTGTGGCTGTTGTATAGATCAATAATTTTTTTGTGGGATCCATCCGCTTCATTGCAGCCAATCCAGCTTTGCATCTGCTGGATGATGGATTTTGCATCTTTTCCCATGTTCTTTTCCTCACTTTCATCAAACTTTGTCAGGCTGTTGGCCACTATAACGTTCCAAAGGTTATTCACATAACCGCTTGATGTGGCATAACCGTCAGCCTTGATTGTTTCCAGATATTTCTTTGGATCCGTGATTCCCTTCAGGTTGGCATATCTGGATGCCTGGATAAATTCAAAATATCCTTTCACGCCTGAATCCAGATCATCATAAACACGGAAGTTGTCACGGATTGCGGTCAGCATTCCAACCGTATATTCTTCCATGGTTTTCATGTTCACTGATCTGCCCTTCCATTTGGATCCACATTTCAATCCAAAATAGTTGTGATATACGGCGGCCAGTTTGGATTCACCCCATCCGGATTCAAGGATTGCTTGCGCTATCACCGGACTGTTCACCTTAATTCCATATTGCGGGGCGTACTTCTTGACCGCCGCCGCAACACTGGAAATGAAATCATCATGTGTCATTCAGTTTTTCCCTTCTGGTAATTGGAAGTGCTGATTCCAAGGATCACACCAAGGAACGTATCAAGTGCGGTCAGCGTGCCAACAACCTGTTCCGCATACGGCCAATGCCAAATGCCAGCAAGTGCAAAATAAAGCGTTGCCAGTGCCGGAAGAATGATCTGTGCCACAAACTTCAGAATGTCATATACTTTGTTACTCATAATTTTTTCCACCTTTCATTTTTGAAAATTAACTTTCAATTATCTGTTGATCAGGTATTTTTCCATTTCTGCTTTTGCTTCTTTCAGCGGTTCAATGTTATTGCCATCAATGCCGTGTGAAAGAAGCGCAAGCAAAGCCTTCTGTTGGATCCTGTTCCCTTCTTCCATCTGATCAAGCCGTGTTTTATCGTTACGGAAGAAGCCTTCAAATTCTTTGATTTTTTCATCATGTTTCTTCAGCCAAACTTCATGCTGATCCATTCTGATGTTCTGGTTCTTTTCCGGCTTCTTTGCCATTTCAATGATTTTCTGGATAATGCCAAGCACGCCCCAAACGGACATGATCAAGCCGGCCATCCATACAACGCGGTTGCCAAAGTCAATTGGATTCATTTCATTCCTTCTTTCCAACAAAAACCCCTGAATTTTCATTCAGGGGCATTGCTTTGATTATTTTGTTGTGGTTTCGCTTGTGGAATTGGCTTCATCCAATATGGCCTGAACCGCTGCTTTCAGCTTTTCCGGAACATCATCAATGGTTTTCAATCCCTTCTGAATCAGTGCTGCATAAATTCTTGCCATTATTTTGTACCCCCGATCAATTCATATACTTCAGCAATCGCAAGCTGAAGTGCTGTTATTGGTTCCTTTTCTTCCTTTTCTTTGATTTCGGCAAGTTCTTCCGTGGTGTATTTGGTGAAAACCAGATTTCCGTTTTCATCTTCCAGATAACGCCCGGTGCTGAAATCAGGTGTTGCGGTGATTGCCTTGCCTTTTTCATCAATGATCTTCATGCTTTAACCTTCCTTTCTTATAGTTGACCTTTATATTCCGGAAACACTTTCCGGAATAACTGATCCGTTGATTGCAATGATTCTTTGTTGGCTTTATATTTCTTAACGCTTCCCCGCCATCCAAGGTATGCGTTCACAATATCATCCAGCGGCATAATTTTTTCATCATATTTGTGCCGGAACTTCTTGATCTTCCGCTTTTCGCGGATGAAAGTATCATGATCAAGCCGCTTCATAATCCTTCCGGAATCGGTCAGGATATAGCGGATTTTCAAGAAGGTGAAGCCGTGTGATAGCTTCACAACTTGTGTTTTCTTATGGTTGATAAATATTCCCAGCCTTCCACAAATGGCATCAATACAACTAAGCAATTCATGAAGATATTGCTTGTTTTCATGAATTATATAGGTATCATCCATGTACCGGCCATAGTAGTGCAGCCCTTTAACAACCTTGCAAAAAGTATCAATTTCCGTTGGATAGAATATCCCTGAATTCTGGCTGATCTGGCTTCCAATGCCAACGGATTTTTCCATGTATTTATTTCCGGTCTGAAGATCTTTATTGATTTTTGCATAATCCAGTGAATTGAAAACCACGTTCATGCAATTGGCATATTCTTCATCCGTCATATAGGAAACATCAACCTTGAAACCGTTCAGAATGTTCCTGATCAGCTTTTGAACATCCGGATCCGGCACATACCGGCATATCATTTCATAAAGTTTCTTCTGATTGATGTTGTCAAAATACTTGCTGAAATCAATTAGAAGCACATATCCTTCATTGGATCCCGTTTCAAGAAAGTACCGGCGCAAATGGCATTCCAAACGCTTCCGGGTGAAATCAATTCCTTTTCCCTTCATGCTGGCACCATTGTCATATATCAGGTGCGGCTTGATTGCGGGTGTCAGGATATTATCACAAAGGGAACGCTGAACCACACGATCAGTGATATACATTGACTTAATATCCCGGATCTTTCCACGTTCATGGATCTTGAATTCATAAAATGCTTTCTGTTCATAGGTTCCTTCACGCAAAGCTTTCTGGCTGTGAAGTGTATTGATCAGCAAGTTCATTCCATACCGCTGAACTGATTCCTTCCAATTGCTGCCCTTTTGGGCTTCCTGGTATGCTTCAATCAGTTTGTTGGCATCACATATATCTTCAATATTCATTTCATAAAAATAACCGCAACGGACTGATCCGGCGGCTTCTCACACAAAATTTACCATTATTTTTCATGGACGGACAACCTTTCCTTCTGCTTGTGACCATATCGGCGTTATAGCCTACACATAGTATGGTCAAGGGAATCGCGGGCGCAACTCATTCGTATTGGATGCGTTGTTGTTCAAATTGCCATTGTTGTTGACATTCGCAAAGTTCGTGGAACTGGTATTTTATAAAGGTTGCCCGGATTTGTTTTTAATTGCCTTCAGGATCCTGTTATCTGACTTACGCCAACCCTTCAGCAAAGCAATTTCCTTTTCGATCAGATCCACGTGCTGCATATACTTTTCTGCATTTACCGGAACCACGCTGATCACATATTGCATTTCCTGAAGTAACTGATAGCAATTTGCAATGGCTTTGTTCTGGAAGGCACGCCTTTCATCATATTCAGCTTCCCGCGTGGGATATACGGAATTGGCATATGTAATGTTATTGATCAAATCATTCAGCGTGTTCAAAATGTTCATTCTGAAATGACTGATCAACCATTCCGGATATTGTTCAACAATCTTTTCATTGATCTTGTACTTTTCGCAAAGCTGAAGGAACATTTCCTTGTCAGCCTGTTCAAAGCGGTTTGTTGAAACATATGAACGGATATCCCTGACTTTATCCTTGATACTAAAATCCTTCAGAAGCAATTCGGTCAGGTTTTTCCGCAGCGTGAAAGCCGTATGATAAAATTCCAACTGTGAAAGATTTCGCTTGCTTTTTGGCACTGACATAATTTCAAAATCCTTTCAAAAGTGTTCCGGCCCCACAAGGGGGCTGGATTAAAGATCACCCAAGCAAGAAGCGCGGGCGCAACTCACGCGCAGCGGATGCGTTGCCGCCCAAAAAGCCATCGCTGTCGACAACCGCAAAGCCCGTGGAACTGGTAATGGTTCGCAGCCAATAATTATATCTTGTACTGATCTTATCAGGTGCAAGCCTGAACAACGGAAGCTGGCCATATCCAGTTCCAACATTGAATCCGTAATTATATCCGGACATACCAAAACCGCCGTGGCCAACAACTTCTTCAGAAGTCATAAGGTTCACTTTGCTGTCATACAATGACCAGTTAGAAGGAAGTTCACCGCTGATTGCGTTTGTAAGCAATTCACGGTTGGTCAGAAGGTTTGATCCAAATGCTGTTGCCAGATATCCGGCCCATGTTACCAGTGTGCCGGTATACATTGCAGATCCAACATAGCCGCCGGATGTTGTATTACTTGAATTCATAGCATATGTTCCAAAGCTTGCATCCGGAACCACAACAACATGGTGGCTTGTGAATTCGGTATCACCGCGGTGAAGGTACACATCACATCCGGCAACCCTTAAAACATAGGATTTTCCGTTGATTGTTTTGGTGAAATAATCGCCCACATAAATATCTTCAAACGTTCCATCCTTGATGTGGGTGTAAAAGCTTCCGTCTGTCACGTTTGCCGTGATATCCTTACCACGGTAAAAGCTGTTATGTGCGCCAGCGTTTGCATAGATCAGCGGCGCAAGGTTCTGTTTGTTCGTGTCAGCCATCCCAAAAACTTCATTCAGGGCCGCCACAAGCGTTGATTTGTCGGTTGTATCCAGCTTTGACAGATCACCGGAAACAGCCGCCTTCAGCGCAGATACCGGAACACGCTTGACACCTGTTCCGTCAGCAAACCGGATCACCAGATCATCAGAATCAGATCCCAATGCACTGGCAAGCGTAAGTTCACTAATTTTTTTCGTTTCGATAGAAATAGCACTCATTTTTTACCATCCTTTCAATTTTGTTAGATTTTTTTGTATGACCAATCAGCAAGCAAAGCTGATCCATCATCAAGTGTAAGAAGTGCGCCATCATCATCCGTAATTGGCGCGGAAACATCATCCTGGATCACCATGTGTTCCAGAAGGGCCAGCCGTTCATCCAGTTCAACGGTTTCAGCCGTAAGCTTTGCCCCAAGATCACCGGTCATTTGGCCAACCACTGAAGCATACCAGGCGTTGAATGAATTCTGCATTTCCTGATACCACGTTTCATAATTGGCTTCACGGTTCGTTTGCCACGTTGCAAGGCTGGATTCCTGACCGGCAACCCACGTTTCAAAGGCTGCTTGCTGATCTGTAAACCATTTGGATATATCAGCGGCCGTTCCTTCCTTGAACTGCTTGAAATAGCTTTCAAATTGTGCCGTGAACTGGCTGAAATCCATTTCTGTGACGGTACTTGTTACCCATCCACAAAGATCCGTGTCCGGTCTGGTATCCGTAATATTTGCCTGGCTAATATTGATTGCACCAACAGCCACGGCAACACGGGCAAGGACAAGTTCGTAAACGGAATCTGTTCTTGTGGGTGCCGGTGCAACTGGTGAATCTGAAGCCGTGCCGGATACGATTTCCAGCGTGATGTTTCTGTTGGCATCATCCCGGCGCACAACAATGTTATCAATGCGGGATAATGTTCCGGATGCCGCCGGAATTGTCAGCACGTTGGCTGATTCAAAATACCTTGTTTTGCCCTTCACATTTACATAACCGGCTGCAACGGTCACGGTCATATTTGTTCCGTCAGCCGTCACCTGAAGATTGCCGTTGAATACGCCCGTAACAAAGAACGGGCGCAACCATTCTTCCATTGAACTGGCATCATATACACGATCCTTATCAATGGAATTGTAAAAGTTTGCATATTTTCCCATGCTTTTCACCTTCCTTTAATCTGCATTCCAATCAACCGTTTCAGGAATCGTGTTGCCAACTGTCAGAACAATATTCCTTCCACCTTTTTCATATACTTCTTCAACTTGCGTGATTCTCAAAACGCTTTCAATTCCCCACGATTTGCGGCGCACCATGATGATATCCCCAACGTCATAATCCTTCCGGTAAACGTAATTATCACCGGATGCCGTGAAGGAAAAGCTTTCAGATATCGGCACACCGGCAAGTGCGGCCGTGCCTTCCTGAATCAGTGCTGCATTGTATTCCGCATCTGTCAGATCATCCTTTGTGGAATGGCTTGCGTTCAGATACATTTCCCGCAGATCCAGCCCTTCACCACCGCCGGTTGATACAAATATCCTTGCGGATCCTTCACCGGCACCGCCAGCATAGCATTTTGTTTTATACGCTGAATCATTGTATGAATATGATTCATCCGTAAGATTGTTATACGTTTCCGAAAAAATAACTTGCGGCGCACCGGCCAGCGTGCGATCAATTCCCTTGTACGTCTGAAAGATCAATTTCCGGTTTGTGAAATCAGGATAAAGCCGGAAGGCAATGCCGGAAGAAACACAAAGCTTTTCAAGATATGTCAGCACACCTTTATATGTTGCCTGGAATTCAACCGTTTCAGTGAAGCCGTTCAGCGTTCCAAGTTCCACCAAAGGAATGGCCGTCATGTTCTTGACTATGTTCCGCATGGCATTTTCCGTCTTACCATTGAAATTGTATGTTCCAATGATCAAACGGCGGTCAAAGTATGAAGAAAGGAACCGGCCACGTGCCGTGATTTCATATCCGGCACGATCAATTGCTTCAATCGTGCCGGCTTCTTTTTCTTCCATGCCATCATGCCGGGCCACAATGTAGCCCGGCACAAATAGCGCCTGATTCTGTTCCGTTGCGGGAACATGAATTTCAAATTCGCCAGGTTCAAAATAACGCCGGATCCACGTGAATGAACCAAAGTTATCAGCCACGCCCTGAAGTTCAAGTTCCCTGTTGAAAATTCTGCATTCAACCATAATCACACCCCCAAATAACGCATCCGGTATGAAATCGTTACATTCATATATTCTTCACCGGATTCCGCTGCATAGCGCAAGGTATTTTCACCGGAATTCAGTTGAATAAATTCGCTGGCCGGATCCAGATATTCATTGATGCTGGTTTTTACATTGTTTCGGATCCGGTAAAGATTTTTCTTGCCGGTTGTGGTATCAATCACAATTTCATCCGCGGAATCCATAACAAAAGGATTTGCCGCGGTGCCAATCATGATTGAATATCCGGATTCCAGATGATAAAGCTTTGGATTTGTCACGGATCCGCTTGTACCAATGGTGATTGTCATGCCGATTCCATCAACACCGTTTTCATTTGGAATCTGCTTGATTAGGGAATTGGATCTTGAACCAAATTCTTCCCCGCCATCCACAAATTCATGTTCAAAGGTGAAGCCGCCGATCCACGCCGCCATGGAAATGATCACATCATTCACACCGCGGAAATATGGATCCACGCAAATCAAACTGATCTGAATCGTTTTGATTTTTTTGTCCGTGTCCGGGATGCTGCATTTTTCCATATGATAATCAATAACTTTGGTTTCATCACCTTCTGTATATCTGAACTGGCCAGCGGAATGCGGCCGGAAAACCCTATATAAAAGTTTCCGTTTATTCTGATAATCCTTCAGGATCCGGCCGGTTATTACAATGTTTCTTTTTGGCACAACGGTGAAATCATAATGACTTCCATCCGTTGCACCATATTCTGTATCATTCACGGTTGACAGTATTTCATAGATCCCATCAATGGAATCAATGATAAAACCGCCATAAATGTTGTTGAAGTTCACGGCGGTTTGATCATCAGTATTCACACATTCAATTGTTCTGCTATACATCAGACACCGCCTTTCATTCTTGTAACCATGTTACGTGTTGCCAATCTCGTTTGCCTTGCCACTTCAGCCGGGGAAACAGCATCCGGCGTGGTAATATTGATTGTCTGGTAATACCCGGCATTGTTCTTCAGGCCATTGTTCACGGCTGCCTGAATAAAGCTTTGCAGATCAGACAACGGCGCAACGGCTTCCGCGCCAGCTTCCCCGCCACCAAGCAAACGGCCGCCGGCCATTCCAAAGATGGTTGGATCTGTCAGGATACCGCCATTCTTGTACCAATCAACCGCAAAATGCGGAACTGACGGTGGATCCAAACTGAAATCACCTTCAATGCTGAAGTGCGGCAATTTGATTTTTGGAAGTTCCCACGAAAAATTGAAGAATCCTTTCATGGTATCAATTGCCGTTTTTATTGTATCACGGGCGGCTTCAATTGGCGTTGTGATTGCTGACTTGATGCCATTCCACACACTTTCAGTTGTGGATTTGATTGTGTTCCAGATCCCTGTTACCGTTGATTCAATAGCATTGAACACTGAAGAAACGGCTGACTGGATCCCGTTGATAACTGTTGTTATTGCGTTTTTGATTCCGTTCCAAATGGATGAAGTAATTGAAAGGATTGTGTTCCAAATAGTTGAAACAATTCCCTGAATCACGTTCATCACGGCTGAAATAACCGCCTGAATTCCATTGATAACGGTTGTAACGGCATTCTTGATCCCGTTCCACACGCTGCTTGTGATGGAAAGGATTGTGTTCCAAATAGTCGAAATAATCCCCTGGATCACGTTCATAACACTTTGGATCACGCCCTGAATTGCATTGAAGATGGTTGTGATCACGTTCTTGATAGCATTCAGCACCGTTGTAATGATGTTCTGAATGCCTTGCCAGATTGCAGAAAGGATTCCCTGAATACTTGTGCCAAACGCTGAAAGGAAACCGTTGATAAATGCAACCCACGCTTCCAAACAGTGCTGGATCCCATCAAGCAAATTCTGGAACGCCGCACCAAGGTATTGCTGAAAGCCTGAAAAATCACCCTGGAACAGTGCCACAAACGCTTTCACAATGTTTGTGATCATGTTGATGATATCGGTGACATACTGAATTGCCGGCTGCAACGCTGCCGAAAATCCAGCAATAAAACCTTGAACAGCCGTCAGCAAGAAATCCAATATTGGCTGGCAAGCCGTCAATAAATTTTGAAAAGCCTGTTTCAATGTATCCAGCGCGGGGCCAGCACTCACAAATGCAGCCTTCACCTTTTCCACCGCCGCGTTCACGGTATCCCGGAATGTAGATGAAGTATTGTACAGATAAATAAATCCGGCGGCCAATGCCGCAATTGCCGCGACAACCAACCCAACCGGATTTGCAAGCAAGCCAACCACTTTGATCAGGCTTCCAACGCCGGTGATCACCTTTCCCACAATAACCAACACCGGACCAACCGCGGCCGCAATCATTGCAGCCTTCACAATAGCCTGTTGCGTTTCAGGTGAAAGCTTTTCCCAAATATCTTTCAATTGCTTCAGCTTGTCGGCAATCTTCTGAAGTACCGGGCCGACAATTTCACCAATGCTGGTTCCAATATCAGCACCCACAACCTTCAATTGGTTCATCATGGTTGTGAAATTATCAATCGGATCCAGCGTGCTGTTGAACGTGCTATCAACGGAACCACTGAAATCTGTCATTGATTTGCCAATATCGGCCAGATCCAGCTTTCCATTTTTGGCCGCGTTGTAAAATACCGCGCCGGCCTTCTTGCCGAACAGATCATATGCAGCGGAAAGTTTATCTGAATCAGATTTGTTGCTGCTCATGACTTTAGAAAATCCGGAAAGTTCATCCTGAAGGGATTTCCCATCCGTTGCGGATTTCTGCATGGCTTTAGATAATCCGGTCATTGCCTGACTGGTATCCATGCCGGACATTTCAATCTTTCCCATCAAGCCGGCGGCCTGTTGTGCATTCAAACCAAGTGCCTGGAATTGTGTGGCGTTTTTCTGAAGATCCTGTGCCAGCGTATCCATTGAAATACCGGTTGATTGCCCTGTTGCATTCATAGCATCCAGCATTGCACCGGCATCATTGCTTGACTGGCCAAAAGAATTCAGAACAGCGGAAACATTATCAACGGATGTGGAAACATCCGTGTTGTTCAGCGTACTGAATTCAACAAATTGTGTTGACAATCCCTGAAGTGCATCACCCGTAAGGCCAAAACGGGTGTTGACTTCACCAACAGCATCCGCAGCCGTTTGAAAATCTGTTGGAATGGTGGTTGCGATATCTTGCGCCCGCTTCTGCATATCGGCCAGCGCATCACCTGAAGCACCGGTTTTTGTCACAACCGTATCCATTGCATCATCCATTTCCTTCCAAGCGGCCATGGATGCAGCACCGGCGGCAACAATTGGTGCGGTGACACCTTTTGACAGGCTTTCACCGGCACTGGATACCTTTCCACCAACTTCCTGAACCTTGTCACCCGCGGATTTCAACGTTGCCTGAACAACATTATCCGTGTTTTTCATCTGATCCTGAAGATTCTTCAGTTCGTTTTCCGTGGCAACAATTTCACGCTGCCATGAATCATATTGTTCTTGTGTTACGGTTCCATTCTTCAGCCCTTCATCCATTTGGCTTTGAACGGATTTCAACTGTTCCAGCTTGCTTTTTGTATCCTCAACGGATTGCTTCAATAGCTTAAACTTCTGGCTGATCAGTTCGCTGTTGGTTGGATCCAATTTCAGAAGTTTATTAACATCAGCAAGCTGGCTGGATGTGGATTTGATATCACGGTTTACATCAGACAGGGCTTTAGAAAGCTTTGTTGTATCCCCGCCAATTTCAATTGTGATTCCTTTTATTCTGTCAGCCATCTGATCACCTCACATGAAAAAAAGCGTGCGTCCGAAAGAACGCACGCTTCAAATTAAAATCTGTCCATATCATCTTGTGTTGCAACATCCGGATATTCATAGCCATCATTGGCCAATTCCGTGAACATATCATTCACCAAGCCAATGGATAGCAAATCCAGATCCTTAATGCTTATTCCAAGCTGAACGCAACGCAACATGAACAGCGGCGTTGTCATTTCCCTTTCGGTGGAATGGTGTTTTTTTTAGAATCAACTTCCTGTTCAACATTCAGCCCCCACAAATCAATCAGTTGCGGGAAAATTTCATAAACACTGAACATATTGAACTGTTCAAGCCATTCATCAGGGGAATCCGGGATATCCGGATCAGCGTGCTTTGCAAAGATATATGCAACATTTTCAAAGATTTCCAGCCCGTTCATATTCATATCCTTGCCAGAAAAATCTTTCTGAAGCTGTTCCATATCTTTGTAGATATCACGCTGGAACTTCAGCCTATACATACGCGGCACGGCCGCGGATGCCTTAAAAAGCACATCCTTGCCATCAACCTTGATTGTTTTCTTTATTGCCATAGTTTCATCCTTTCATCAGATCATCAGCCCTGTGTGGTGGTTTCGGTCTTTGCAACCGGCACCTGAACGGCCGTGAACCAAGCATTATAAACCGTTGCGGTGGTTGTTTCAGTTGTCTTTGACTTAACAACGCCATCAGCCGGAAGCGGTGCCGCTGCAATGGTGATCTTATCGGTTTTCACGGAACGTTTATCTTCCGTGGTATCACCTTCAACGCTGGATCTGGATGCCGTGCAGTTGTAAAGTGCGTGACGGATCTTGTGCTGATCACCACTGAATTCAAACAGAAGTGCAAAAGGCTTTGCTTCAGCGTTTGAATTCTCAACTTCAAGGCCCTGTGTATCAAGCGTTTCACCAAGGCAATCCTGTTTGAAGGAATCAGGGATCATTGCCACTTCCAGATCACCGGAATAACCGTTATTGTTGGCAATGACGTAATACACGGAATCATCCGCATAAAAATTTTCATTGTCACCTTCCGGATCCATTGCCAGACTTACCGCACCCGGAATGGCAACGGGCGTTCCAAACGTAACCTTGCCATCATCCGCAAATGTGGCCGGTGCATAATAACAATTCTTCAGGCCAAATTTGACCTTGTTTGTTTTGCTTGCCATATTTATCCTCACTTTCTGAATTAGACATTGAAAACTGTTTGAAACATATCTTCACTGTCAATTTTTGCTTGTGCCGATTTCGTCCAGAAGATTCCAGCCACATCAAAAAAGCCGGTCAGAATTGCTTCTGTTTCCGGCTCTTTGTGTGGCGTATAAAGTTCTATGGTGAAATGGCCGTTGCTATAATAAACCTGATCATCAGCACCAAACTGATCCGGTGCATCCTCATAATAAGCAATGTACCGATCTGATCCAGGGGCCTTGTTGAATTCATAATAAGCAAAAGGGATTCCTGTTTTAGCTTCATGATCAGATAAAACCTTTGTGATTTCATCAAATGTCATAATTTCATCCTTTCCACCTCATTTGTAAATTCTTCAATGGCCTTCTGTTCAGCCGGGCCGATATGCGGAAACGCTTCAGATCTTCTTCCGGTTGCCTTGATGATGTGGCCATGTTCCAGCAAATGCGTAAGTGCATAATGCTTTTTGTTATGAACCACATATGTTTTTGCACCAAGGTTGGATTCAGATTCTTCAGCCGTCCATGATTTTGCATATGATCCGGGCGGATATTTCCGCTTGAAATTATCAGCACGCACGGGGGAATTTGCTTTCAATTCTTTTGCCGTGTCCTTTGCTGTTTTTTCAGCCGCCTTGCTCACGGCTTCAACCGCGGCCGTATTCAGTGCCGCAAGTTCTTCCGCAATAGCCGCGTTTAGTTCGGACGGTTTAATTGTGACACGGCCGCCGACATTAGCCATTGGCAATATCACATTCAACGGTTAGAACCGTGCGATCACCTTTATTTGATGCCAGGGAAACCGTGTATTCCGTTCCGTTGTATTTGAAAAGATGCTGGCCTGAATAATTTGCGGAAAGAATTTCAAATTGCGCCAGCTTTTTATTATCGTTCACCGCCGCCTGGTTCTGAAGGTTTGCGTTGTCATAAAAACGGTTCACATAAACCTTTTTCCACGTGGTTGTTGGCTTCTGGTTGTGGATTGCATCCATTTCATAGGCAACGAATCCCAAATATGCAACATCATTGAACCGCATATCACGCCCCGCTTCCCGTGGTTGTGCTTTCCACCGTATAATCCTGAAGGCTGCAAAGATGCTGTTTCATCAAATCATAAGCATTCAGGAAGCGCGGCGCGTCTGCATTGTCATAACCAAAATGACCTTTGCAATAAAACAGGATGCACTGTTTGATCAGTGCATCCGTTTCCACTGCCTTTGCTTCCAAAATGCCGGAAGTGATCAGATCTTTCTTTGCGGCATCAATCAGGCTGTTCAGTTCAGTTGTGTATCCTTCATCACTGGTGGTGATCCGGCACGCAACCTTTACTTCATCAATCAGTGCCATGGTTCACACCGCCTTTCTGATCATCAGCCCGCTGCCTTCAGCGTAAGAGTAACAAGGGAATTCACATCCACAGCCTTGCCATCTACAAGCATCACGGCTTTTGTGATCTGATCATCCGTTGAATCATCAACGTATGTTTTGATTGTGATGGTCATGTTGGTATTCAGGATGTAATCCGCAAAGCGGAACATGAATCCCATAACCTTGCCGGCTGCATATGTCATGTAATCGTTGCAGATAACGGCACGGCCAAGAAGCGTTCTTTCAGGTGCGCCGTTGATGCCATAGTTTACGCGGGCAATCGGCTGTTTGTTGGTGTCAACCATGCCAATGAACGCCATGAACGCTTTCTTGCTCATGCACCAAACGGCCCCGCTTTCATAAGCCAGCGGAAGCGCAGCTTCACAAGCAACCAGATCAGCATATGCCGGTGCAGCACCTTCAGTTGTAAGTGCCTGACCGTCAGCCGGTGTTTCAGTAAGAATACCTTTCGGCTGGCCGGATCCAGTGCCATTGATGATTGCGTTTTCCAGCGCAATGGTGATTGCTTCAGACACGTTGTTGGTGATCATGGTTTCAAATGCGCTGATTGCCATTTCAGACATTTCCAGCGTAATGGCAACCTTTACCTTCAGTTTGTAATAGCTGAAAGTGATCATACCAGTTGTCTTTGCATCCAGCTTCTTGCCGGTTGCATCAGATCCTTCAGCAACCCATTCACCAACGGGCTTCACAAGCGAAACAGGAATGGAAACACCACCCTTATATGCGGTCTGTGTAACACGCGGAAGAATCATGCCGCTGGCCTGAAGCTTTTCAATGATTCTGTCAACAATGGTCTGAGGAATAACCGCGCCGCCTTCAGTTGTGGAAGTTACCGCCGCGCCAAGATCCTTTGGCATTTCCTTACCATGCAGAACAAAGTTCATGAAAGCTTTTCTGTATGCCTTGCTGTTTGTCGGATCTTCTTCCGTGGAAACAGATCCGGTTGCAGCCATCACCGGTGCAACGGGAGCCGGAACAGTGTTCAGTGCCGGTGCGCCTTCCAGTGCGGTTGCGTTTGCTTGTGCCGTGGTGAATTCCTGATAATCTTTATCAAGCTGCTTCACCTCATCCATTTTGGCGTTTGCTTCAGCAACCTTCTGATCCTTCAGAAAATTCTTTGCATCCGTCATAAGGGCATTGCGTTTTGCTTCATACTCTTTCTTTGTCATTTCAAATTTCCTCCAATTCTAAAAATTTTAGTTTGCTATTTGCCAAATCCAGCCCTTCAGCCGGATGCTTGACCAAATCCATTTCCACAACCTTATCAATGATAGATTGCGGGATCACCTGACAATTGGCGTTCAGTATCGAAACAGCCGCGCCGGATCCGTCAGGGATCATTTCATCAACAAAACCTTCTTTCACGGCTTCATCTGCATCCATTGTTGTTTCCGTATCCATTAGCTTCAGAACATCCTTGCGGGCTTTGCCCGTTTTGATTGCATAAGCATTGGCCACACTTTTGGTCAATGCCTGAAGCATATTGGAAGCCTTATCCATTTCATGATAATCACCGGAAACACCATCAACGGATACATTGTGAATCATGATCGAAGCCGTGGGGCTGATCCTGTTGTGGCGGGCCATTGCTGCAACGGATGCAGCGGAAGCCGCCTGACCAACAATATCAATTGTTACGTTTCCTTTATAGCTGTTCAGAAGCGTATACAATTCAGATCCAGCATTCACATAACCGCCGGGGCTGTTGATTTCAACATTGACTTCATCACCGGCCGCATCTTCAAGATCCTTCTGAAGCTTGCCGGGTGATGTGGCTTCAACGCCGAAAAAATCATAAATGCGCTGATAATCATTTGAAACAATTATTCCCTTGATTGCCGTTTTCTTCATTGCCATCACCATCCTTTCCATCAGAATCACCGTTGCCGGTGTCACTATCATCATCCGTGCTATCCACAACCGCCGTATCCAACCGCCGTATTGGTTCATCACCACCCGGCACCGGTGCAAGGTTAAATGTTTCACGCCATTCATTCGGTGTCATTGCGCCGCGGTCAACCATTGCTGACAGGGCCAGCTTTGTTTGCATAGAAGCAAATTGCAGATTCATGGATTCAAATATAATGGCATTGCCAAAGCCGCGTTCACGGCGGCTGAAAAGCTTCCGGGTGAATTCACCGGATAATTGTGCAATGTCAGGTTCAACGGCTGTTTCATAATAGCTGATCCACTGATTTTCAGAATAATTGCACATCACAATGCTTTCATTCGTGTTGAAGAATGAATAAAGCCTTTTGATTGTGCGGTCAGTTTGTGCAGCATTCGGAACATAATCCGTTGGATTGATTTGTGTTGCATCCGCTTTGGCATCCACGGCCGCAACACCGCCGGTTGTTGAACTGGTTGAAAGGAAACCATCAGCAAACTGCTTTGCCTGTTTTTCCAGATCTTCACGGCGCACGGTTGTATTGAATTTCAACAACCATTTGATCACGGATGAATTCTTGATTGCCGAAACAATCGACTGATCAGAACAGCACACCACATCCATCAATTGCGTAAGTGATGCACCAGGCGATTCACCAAAGAATTCATCATTGAAATAATCTTTCCGCAAATGGATAATATCTGAATATGCTGCCGTGAACGGTGTTGAATTGTTGATGAAGAACTTCAGATAAATGTTTCCTGAAATATCTTTGATCAACTGAACACCTGAACAGTTCACCGGATAAAGCGCAAGCGGAAAACCGTTTTCATCACGCTGGATCCAAGCAAAAGCATTTCCATTCAATTCAAGCTGATTGATCAGCTTTTCCTGAAACACCTGGCCGGTCATGTACTGGTTCGGTTCTTCCAGAAGGAAACGCATATAAGCATCCGGATTCACCTGAAGGCCCTTGACCGGATCCCGCCTGATATGTTTGGCCACCGCTTTGCCAATGGCCCTTGACTTTGGCCGGATACAAGCCCGGACAATATCCGACTTGTAAAGTTTTCCATCCCACTGATAGAAACCGCCGCCGTTGTCAGATATCATTTTGTAAGTTGAAACAACCTGACCGCGGTTCTTTGGAAGGAACCGTGTAAAAAATCCCATATTTTATTCCCCCTTTCTATCAGATTATGGTTTTGTATTCTTCAAGGTGCCGCTGAAGTGCAATGTACGCATCCAGCAACGCCGCAAAGCCATCAATTCTTTGCCGGCCATTTTGTGATTTTACCGGCTGGATATTTCCGTTCACATCCTGATCAATTCCAACGTTGATAATGCACCACTTCATCACCGGATTGTTGTTGTAGATGATCCGTTTCTTCTGAAGATCCGCACCAAGTTCCTTCATTGGCTGTGATAGTGTTTTCTTTCCTTGAATGACCGGTTCCATTGCAGCCTTACCAAAGAAATCTGTCATATCCTTGACCAAGTATGAAGCTGACCATGAATCATATCCGATCCACGGAAGATAAATATCCTTTTCGTTTTGAACTTCTTGAAACCATGCAAATATATCTTTCTGATCAATCTTGTTTCCGGCACATAAACGCAAGAAGCCTTGATCTTTCCACTTATCGTATGGAATCCGGTCTTGCTTCACGTGCTGTTCAAGAAGATCTTCCGGAAGCCAGAACATTGGATCCACATATATGTGATCATCACCAGGCACCTGAAAGATATCCAGCGCACAAGTCAGATCCGTGGTGATTGACAGATCAAAACCGCCAACGCCATATTTCGGTTTCAGTTCAGAAAGTTCAAACTTTGTTCTGTTGTCTATATCATCATAAGAAAGCCATGCCATTCTGGAAGTTTCACGGATGTTGAATTCCTTGCAAAGCACATCCTTCAAGTTCTTTGGATTTGTCTTTGCAGCCACAACCTTTCCTCCCAGATAACTGACCTTCTTGCTGATACCAAGATTTGGATTTGCTTTGATCCAGGCATCCGGATTTTCCCATTCTGATTTGCTATCCAATTCGTAAATAATTGGCAGCGTTTCATCCTGGTGGATCCCGTCCGGATCATCAAACCCGTTGATAATCTCACCGGCTTCATCATAGGTTTCATCATATATATCTTCCCTGACCGTGCCGGCGGTGGAAGTCATGAAGATCATTGGTTCATCACGGCTGGATGTTCCATCAGCCATAATGTCATATAACGCCTTGCCATTTTTCCATTGCTGGAATTCATCCATCAGGCAGCCAAACACATTCAGGCCATCCAGCGTGTCAACATTGCTGGCAACCGGCTTGAATGTGCCGTTGTTGCCAGGGCAATTGATTTCTGAAATGGTTGCCCGCGTATATTTCTTCATGAATACGGATTTGTTCCGCATCTTCCGGGCTTCATCCCAAATTATTTTGGCCTGATCTCTTGTTGTTGCAACGGAATAGATATCCGGGCCGTTCTCACCGTCAGCCGTCAGAAGATACATGCCAACGCCGGAACTGATTGCGGATTTTCCGTTTTTCTTTCCAACTATCAGGATCACGCGGTTGAACCGACGGTGGCCATCATTTCCAACAATACCAAAGGCAGCGGCCAGCATTGCCTTTTCCCAAAGTTCCAAAACAATAGGCTTGCCGGCAGCCGCGCCCTTTGAAGGAATCACAAAGTTTTCAAAAAATTCAATTATGTGATTTCCACGCCGTGAATTATAATGCCATTCACTGTTTTCCCGGATGATCCGGGCAAGATAAGCGTATGTTTTTTCAATCTTGCGGGGAACAACAACGCTGCCATCTGCAATTTCATCCGCATATTCCAATATTGGATTATATGATTCAGGGTAAGTGATCATTGAATCACCTGCCTTCCGCGGGCCATGAATGCCTGGAAATCATCCAGTGTGCTTGCTTGCTGCTCCTTTGGCAAATTACTGACCAACGCACGGATCCCAGATTCATAATTTTTGCTGATCTTGATATATTGTGCGGCTTCAGGCCGTTCACGCGGGTAAGGATCAACCTTTTCAGATTGTTGAAATAATTCAGTGGTTCCGTTTTCATCCAGATCAGCCCGCAGATCTTCAAGCTGAATCCGCATCCAAGCGCAATTGTCAATCAGGCCATCCAGCACTTGCATGGCTTTTGGATCCAAAGATTTGAAGATTTTCTTCAACTTGTTCCGTTCTGTTTTCACTTTCTGTTCTTTGGTTTTTTCTGTCATGTTTTTCACCACCTTGCCGCGATTTGTTCCGGGATCCTGAAGGGCGGCTTCAAAAATAGGCCGCGCACAAAATGATACTTCGGCACCGGTGCGTAAGAATTCAAAGTTCAACGCTGTTCAGGGGGGGATTGCACGGATTGAACAATTTTTTTCACTGGCACAACATTTCCGTTTTCATCAAAGCAAAGTCCTTCCCTTATCGGCAAGCCACCGCCAAACGTCTTTGTGTTATGGCAATCATGACAAAGATACTGAAGATTATCATGGTTCAAAGATACATCCGGATCATTTATATTTTCAGGTGTAAGTTCATGGATATGATCCACGATATAACCAAGATCAGCATGGCACATCTGACATATGCCACCATCAATTGCCACACGTTCACTGATGAATGCAGCACGGCACTTCTTCCATTCCTTTGACTGATAGAATTTAACAGCCCACTGCTTTGCCATATTCATCACCGCCTTGCACAATAAAAGACAGATGCCAATGGTAGGAGTGTTTAGCACCCACTGGCATCTGTCCTGAAACTCTTGATATACTTTTACTTATAGCAAGAATACACCTTTGAATGTGACCTGTCAATCCACATTATCCACACGGCGTTTATATTATGTGGATAACTGTTCAACATTCAGCCGCATGATTCTTTGGAAAGATATTCACCTAACTGCTGCAATGCACGGCTTTGGATCCGGAACACTGACCGTGGCTGAATGTTGATCACGGAAGCAACCGCCTTCACTGATTGTATATACACATACCTTTCAATCAACACACGCTGTTCAGATTCCCCGCACGCTATCCTGATCACACCGACTGCATCAACCTTCATTGCTGCAAGCCGATCAATTTCTTCATTGATGTGATCATTCAATGTCAGATAGTCACATACTATTCTGGATAACTTATCTTCAGGACTGCATTGCACCGGATCCTTGTCATATCGTAATGCACCGGCGTTCATTGCACTTTCCCGCATCTGTTCATACCGCTGTTCAAGCATATTGATCTTCTGGTTCAGCTTGCCGATCCGGTTCAGATATATGTATGCAGCGTGCTGCTGATCTGTCATATTAGCACTTCCTTTCATTTTGTTCCGCTTTGTTCCGCGTAAATAATTCAAGCGGAACACTTGCAAACGTAGATAAATCAAGGCTTTGCGGATATTCTGTTCCGCTGTTCCGCTTAATTCTCTTATATTATTATTTTTTACCCAAAAAATTTTCATGTATAAATTTATAGTGATTATAGATAATTCTCTAAAAATAGTACCTTTAAGCGGAACAGCGGAACACGATACCCACAACCCCGCATAAAATAAGGCTTTGTGCGTGTTCCGCTTAAAAAAATCAAGCGGAACATACGCGGAACAAGCGGAACAAATTGCACAATAATCTTTGAAAATTAACTTTCAATTATCTGAAGATCCGGCCGCTTGCCTTATGCTTCAGCGTGATCCGGCCAACTATTTCAAAGCCGGCCAGATCCGCACACGTTCTGAAGGCCATGATCAGCTTGCTGTTTGCCGCCACCACTTCCTGTTCTTCCTTCCCAACATCCCGGATGCTGATTCCGGCGGTAAAGTCAGGATAACCTTCAGCGTTCTTCATAGGATTCATCACAACCACCTTTCACACACCAAGGATCTGTGCGGCCATCATATCAGCCGTGTGCGTGAAAAGCACATTCGGATATTTTGTGATTGCCTGGCCTAAGTTGTTCCAGACTTCTTTGCCTTCATACGCGCCCATGTGCCAGCGGGTGCACATGATTTCTTCATCCGTCAGATTGATCTTTGATTGCAGCATGATCACGGATTTTTCCCCGTGTCCGGTCAGAAGGCAAGCATTGTTGTATTCCCATTCATCAGAATCCATTTCTGTTTCTTTATCACCGGCATAAATCTTGATCTTTGAATGAACATAATTATCAGCCTTGCACACATCATGAAACAGGCCAACCAAATATGGCGAACGCGGATCTTTCCATTCCAGCCGCATACTTTCCGTAAGATCCAAAAGGCATTGTGTCATGCAAATGGAATGATCCAGAAGGCCGCCGGATTCATTCCCGTGATGATGTACGGATGCCGGTGCTTCAAAAAATCCAATACTTTTTGCCCAATTTATTAAAAAATCGGCTGTTTTTTCATCAATTCCGCATAAAAGCATATTTCTGAAAGTGTTCATTGTTTCCTTCATTTGTTCTTTCCCCCTTGAATGTATATTCTTGTTTTCTTCTTTCCTATCCTGGCATCCTGAACCTTCAGATCCAGACGTTTGCAAAGCTGCTTTGTGAACACCACATTTGACATTGGCTGAAGCTGATTTTCGGAACAGAATACTGTATAAAGCCGGTACACATCCGAAGTTGTTTCATTCTCAATTTCAGAAAGTTCAATTTCAGATATGAAAAGTTCAATCGGATTGTTTTCCGTGCTATATTCTGAAAGCTGATCATCCACAACCTTTGATGTGGTGAAGCCGCGCGTTTCCAGAACACGCTTCAGGCCGGCAACGGCCAGCCGGATCAGATATTCAATTGGTGCCTGTTCAATAAGCTTGTATTTTATAAACGGATCAAAGCCGGGTTGTGTTTTATCAAATTTTGCATTGAACGGAATGATGATCAGGCGGCGCAGCAACGCGCCGGTTTTATCCTTCATTCGCGGAATATCATTTGCGCTGGCAATTATCTTGATGAACGGTTCAAATTCAAACGGATCCTGACCTTTGTTTTCAGCTTTGATCCGGTTGCCTGTCACAATTTTTTTGAAGGTGCTGACCTGATTTCCCTGAAGGAAATCATCACTGATATCATCTGAAACGTTGGCCAGCTTTCCAAAAAGCATTGATGTGGAAAATCTGTCACCAAGTTCCTTCAGTTCAAGTGCGGCAATGTTATTCACGCCAAGCATGGCCTTGATCATATCCAGATACGTTGATTTGCCGTTGGATTTGTCACCGGTCAGAATGAACGCTTTTCCAAGTTCATTGCGCCTGAAGAAACAATATCCGGCACATTCTTCCAGCAAGGCCCTGATTTCAGGATCCTGACAGGCAAGGTTGTTCAGCGTTTGATCCATAAGCTGATCATATGCGTTTGGGTTATAATCCCAAGGGATCCGGTTGGTGATCACCAGATCCGCGCTGAACGGAAGGAATTCATCCGTAGCATTGGAATCATCCGTGATCAAATGCAGCACACCATTTCTGAATGCAATATAATCAGCGGATGCCGGCTTCACTTCATCACAGATCAGTTCCATATATTCCAGCACTTCCCGGCGTTGCGTTTTCCGCAGCCCCGGAATGCACTGGATCATCTGTTTTTCAATGCCATGATAGCCTGGAACATATACGCCATCTTCATACAGATGCAATTGTGATCCGATCTTCACCACATGGCATATATTCCGGATGTAATTGGCAAATTTATCAAAAAGGAATTTTCCATCTTTGTAAAAAACGGGCTTCTGGAAAGATTCATCACGCAAGATCACTTCCAATTCTTCATCAGAAAGCGGATCCTTCATCACATATTTATTGATCTTGCGGATTGCATCCCGTGTTTCATCAACCGTGAAGCTGTCAGCCTGAAGCGTAAGGATGTAATTGAACAATGCCTGGTTCCGGCCATCACCGGCCTTCATGGTCAAAAAATCCACATTGTGCTTTATCGGAAGCAACCATTTTGGAATTTCCTGATAATCCTTTTTCGGATCATCCACATCCCATTCAATGAATCTGTTTTCCCCGCCGAACTTCAGCACTTCATAACTGGCCTTGCATCCAACCTTCACATCAACTTCAAGGCCGATCACCGTTTTCACGTGCGTGAAGCACTGTTTCACCGGGCCATTTTTGAAAAGGAAATGACGGCCACGGCTGGTATCAACAACGCGGCAATCAAGCTGAAGATCTTCCACCATTTTCATCAGGATTTCAGATTGTTCAGCGGAATCAACATCAATCAAGATCACATTTTCAGCAAGGATGCCGGCATATTCATCCAGATCCTTCACTTCATCCAATGATTTGAAGTCAGTGCGGTTTTTGAACTTTTCCAGGCACTTCTTGTCTTTAGTTGGAACATATCCTTTGTATAAATTCACCTTTTTCACCGCCTTTGCTTCAGATCATTTCCACATCTTATCAACGCATTTATCATGAATGAATAATTCAGTTTTGCGTTTTGTCAGGACATATTCAAAATCATCCTTTATTTCAACCGGCTTTCCGCATACCGGGCATAATGTTTTCAGGTTTTTCTTTTCGCGCCGCTTC